>Ga0181612_178795_pt1 | contig 10733 bp, 9 predicted proteins | sample HoacroProtozoa21_FD_119630 | JGI IMG/M metagenome (GOLD analysis project Ga0181612, IMG submission 119630) | Hoatzin crop microbial communities from Cojedes, Venezuel. Combined Assembly of Gp0051906, Gp0051904, Gp0051908 | reverse complement strand
TGTTACCAACGCTGTTCCCAGCACAAATCCCAAACACAGCACCATACGAGCTACTACGAAGAAAAATGCATCCATCCCAGCCAAGACCAGTACACACAGCATAGATATTTACCTTATTTGGTTCCAAACACTCCTGAAATTATTATTAAATTACACCCTGAAATCAGAACTGTTCTGGTTATGTTCTTTCTACCAAGTTTCTGAGATATTAATTTATTCATTATGTCACCAGACATTCCGGTTTCTCTGTCCTTAGTGTGGTTCAGAGCTCTAGCAGTAGTACAGACACATATATTCAGTATTAGTCTGTTTGACAATTTTTATGTATGTGCTGAAATGGGGATTTATTTACTAAGCTGCACTTTGCTATTGCTTTGCTGCATTTTATCTGTTTCCACCCTATGCTTTATTGGAGGATATAGTGGTTTTGTACTTCACCCCTACGAAATGCACCATCCTGAAGTATGTTCATTTTCTTGTGTCTCGACTTTCTCCCGGTCTTAGCTTAAAAATTCCCCCTTAACTTTTAAATTTCAATTCTCAATTACCAGTTTCAATTGTGGATTATACAGATCCTGTCCTCCCCAGATAGTAATAAATCTTAACTGCCCTTCCCTGCACCGTGTTTTCAATGCAGCACTGGATCTCTGCCTCTCCATCTGCTGCCGTGTGTAGGTCTGGTAAGCATGAGCTTCTCTTCCTGCCTATGCTTAGATTTCACCTCCACAACATACATCACAGTCTTGTTGACATTTATCCCTATCTTTTTTGAAGAGATCATTTATGTGCTTCATGAGGTCTTCCATTTTTATACTTGGTAGGCCAGAGCAGATCTGCTCTTCATCTAAGTGCCATTATAGTGATCACAAGACTAGATATTTATCTGTCAGGTAATTGCAACCCTTCACGCTATTGACCAAATGTTGAAAAGGCATACGACAGTAACAACAAGGAAAATGCAAAATGAAAGCAGCTTTAACAGACATGCTCTCTCTTCCCATGCATTTTCCTATGCCCATATGGCTGCACACACAAATTCACAGAGTTATCAGTTCCAAATGCGCCAGGAAATCGTCTTGGAATCACCACATGAAATGTACTGAAAAAGTCAATTTACTGCTCAGCTGTGGTCTTTAGGAACTATTTTAAAAGTCAGAGAGAAGAAAATAGATGACATCATTGTGCCATTGCAAAAAGAAGCTGCTCACCCAATGTCTTGAATATTGTGTGCCAATCCTGTCACCTCAAGAGTATGCAACAGGACTAGACAAGTTCAGATGAAGGTGACCCTTCTTCGGCAGGAGGGTTGGGCTAGATGACCCACAGAGGTCCCTTCCAACCCCTGCCATTCTGTGATTCTGCGATTCTGTGAAGGGAAATGAGGTGGAGCAGGGAAGGACTTCTGAGGAAGGAGAGACTGAATGGAGCAGGACATTTCCGGTTGGAAAAGAGGCAATAGCAAAGGAATCAGAAATCACGAATGGCAGGGAGAAGGTAAATAAGGGAGAATTATTCCCTCCTTCTATAAACACACAAACTAGTACTCCCTACTTCTATAAACACAATAACTAGCACTCGCCAGAGGAAATGATCAGGTGGCATGTTAAGATAAGTAAAAAAGAAGCACTTTTTCACAAAGCGCACAAACAGTGGAGCTCATTCATGGGTTGTGGCTAGGCAAATTCAGAGAGGAAGCGGCAGCAGTGTTAAACATGGGGCTTCAGTTACAACCTCTGGCTAAAGAAATCCCTAAAATGCAGATTGCTGAAAATGGGGAGAGCAAACTGCAGGAAATGTTACTCTACACTTGCTATGATATTCTTTGCTTGAGTGTGTACTCCTGGTCACATCAGATACAGAAAAAGGGGTGGGAAGATTTTTCATCTGTTGCAATACCGTTAGTCTTATAAGGTCCCTTGAAACTGTAGCTATTCAGAATAGTGAATGCTGAAAATGAGGATTCAGCTCTTGGCATCTCTATTATACTACTGGCCAAATGCACTTACTAGGGTTTTATTCTTTTCCTTTTACTGCTTTCTATACACTACAGTGTTGTTCTGTGAAAACACAAGTAATAAACAAGCTTCTAACTGTTTGTATGGATTATAGCTTTTATGACAAAAATATTTTCCATCTGGAAATGAGTTTTAATATTCGAGGTAGAAGAAATATACTGTGTGTAAATCTTTCCCGTTATGTCACTGCTATAGACATAATTTTACATGATTGAACCAAGTGATTTAAGGTTATATCATACTTGCAATCAACTACCAAATGTATTTGTCAGACGTGGTTAGGACAAAGAGGAATACGAAGTGTTCTACTCGCTACTAGTCATAAATAACAAAAAATGCATAATATGAGACATGAAAGATTGTGCAGTATTTTGTGGACTTTTTTGAGATAACTAAAGCAAAAGTGTATTCCTGGAATGGTTCAGCATTGACCTGAAACTGAGTTTTATATACTCCTGATTAATTTTTTACTGCAGTCACACAAACAATAGATCTATTTCTATTGTACACACAAATGTGGAGGGAATTCTGAGAAGCGGCATGCTAAACACAAGTGATTCTGCATACTGAAAGTGTATTACAGAATACTGTATATTTCAAGAGTAGAGCATGAAGGGATTCCTACATTTAGTAGGGAGCAATTATGATGCATTGTAGTTTGATGATAACAGGAGGGGGATACTGAAGCTCAACAGTTCAGGAACATTTCAGTTCTACAGAAGAGGACCTGGAAGTCCCGGTGGACACCAAGTTGAACGTAAGGCAGGGATGTGCCCTTGCAGCAAAGGCAGCAAATGGTACCCTGGTTTGCATTAGACAAAACACTGCCTTACCTTTTATTCAGCTCTGGTAAGGCCATTCCTGTAGCTGTGTTCAGTCCTGGGCTCTCCAGTGCAAGAGAGACATGGACATACTGGAGAGAGTCCAACAAATGGCCACTAAGTTGAGGAAGGGACTGGAGCACGTCACAGAAGAGGAAAGTCTGAGAGAGCTGGGACTGTTTACTTTGGAGAAGAGAAGGAGAACCTGTTGAAATAGTCATAAAATGCTAGAGTGATGATGCTTGTTGGGATTTACCTGCTGTTAGACAGACCTGGTCACAAAGATACGTTTGAGAAACCTCAGAAGTACTCTACTGCTACACGGGTGCCCTTCCTGCCACATTGCCCATGAGCAGTTAGGTCTCCAAGCACACCTTAGGGCTTGCTTTGCCTGAGGGGAAGTCGTTGACTCCAATCAGTTGTCGATGAGAAGCATATTAGTTAATAAATCCACCACAGTATGAGCAGTGAAGGACTGCCAATATGACAGTGTGTTGTTTTGGGGTGCAGTGTGGAGGGGCTGCATATGCTAGCTGTCTCATCCCTTGCCCAGGTGGTGGTCTCTGGTGGGTAGGGTGTCCATGTGCAAGCCAAAGCCTGCACTGTAGCTGCCAGAACAATTTGTCTCTCGTCAGTAAAGCAGCAGAGCCACTAGGGCTCTGCATCACTCACTAGTAATGAAGCTCAAATTAATTCCAATATTAGCTCCTAGTTCAACAAAGAAAAAAAAGCAACCTGAAAACAATAACCCTGGGAAGATAAAACAAACCGTTCGCAAGATCCCAGGTGGCAATAGGCAGAGCTTTGTTCCTGCTGACTTTTTTATGAACTAAATTACCTTCTATTTGGGGTTTCATTAAATATGAGCCCCTAAAGCTTATTTCTTCATAGTCTGGAGTTTTAAATCAAGATTTGAAATTCCCAGTCGATGAAGCAGCAGACAAATTTCTTGGCAGCCTTGTGTGAACACGCATTTTGTGCTTTTTCAGTTCAGATGGCATCTGGTACCTTCCATGACTTGGTTGAACGCCTCGTGACAAATGTAATTACTCCCTTCACATGTGTGCAACTAGGTCTGAGTCTCATATGTATAGTTTCATGGTACATTTATTAGCATGAAAATCTCACAACCATGAGGCAAAACTATTTATTGTTTTGAGTAGGAGGTCTCCCCAAGACTAAATGGTGCTTTCAGGAGTTAGACCCATCAGACAAAACTCTTGCCCTGTTGAAGTCTGTGAGCATCATCTTGTTAAATGGCTATGAGTAGATTTTACTGATGGAGTTTTGCACTGTAAGCTACAGCAGCGATGCACTGATTTACACCAGCTGAGAGCATGGCTGCTCCATTTCACACTTGAAAAGCAATCTGTGCCTGCTCAGTAATGCATGCAAGTATGTACTTAAAGTTAAGCATGTGGTTAAATGTTTGCTGAAGTGGGCCTCAAAGCACAAAAGATGGGTATAGTTTCCTCTTCTAACTACGCTTTTAAAAACAATTTCATCGACTATTTTGCATGCTTTTAGGGAAATGATGCTGTGAAGAGCTCAGATTACCTGTCGTCAGTGAGCTGCATGACTTTTTCTAGCACAAAAACAAAAGTGAAAAGTATGTTAAATGCTTCTTCACTGGAAGTAATTATTTTAATGCACTGTCTAAGTGCTCATATAAAAGCTGCAATTAATAAAAATGCGTTGACTCAGGTGTTCTTATGCACAATGTTCAAATTCTTTAAGGCTAGCAGATAGCAAAGCCTGTGTTCTGAATCAGATTTCAACTCTCCTGTCAACGGTCTGACCATTTCTACCAGTTACTGCCCTTTGTTTGCAACTGGTGTTACCAAAGGTACAAATGTTTTTGTCACAGGGTGCAGAATGACATGTTTTCCACAGAGTGCCATCCAGTACCTTATGTCAAGCACAACTATGTGCTTTTTTAGTCTCAATATAAAAAAACTAATGGTGGATTTTAGTCATTTTTATAGTGGAGCTTGTGGGCAACTGTGCAAATAGTGCATTCAACACTTTGAGTTCACTTTGATCATTGTTGAAAGACTGTTAGTTGCTTTTTGCTAACATGCCTGAAAGAAATTTTCTGGTTTTGCTGGTGTTTGTTTCACTCATAGCTAGTTCGAAAGTGATTGGCTGATTTTGTTTCATTCAGCCTCCTGAAAGCCACAGCCTAACTTCTACAATATGCTTTTTCATAGATTCTGTATTTGGAGGTCTGGAGATTTGAATTTGGGTTTATGGAGGACTGTTTATTTGTTTGTTTTAGGAGGAGAAATTCAGACATAACCAAATGCTGAAAAAAGCCTGAAAGAGTTACAACCGAGACCTCAGGAGCTGCTGGTTTCTTTATACGTCCCTCAAATCTCTAGTTCATGGTTCACCTGCAGTCTCCACAATCTCCACTTCCCTAAAGCTACATTCCTGCCACCAACTTTCTTACTGCTTCAAAAGCTGTAGCATGTAATTTCAAAATTTTAATGTCTCTATCCCTCCTCAAAGTTCCTGCATTAAATTAGAATTTAAATATGAAACTTATTAGCCTGACAGTATTAGCCAAACTAATGAACTTTGATCTCAGTGTTTTCTCTCTTCTATCTCACATTATTTAGGAAATACAATGACATATGGTATTATTTATAAAAACAGAGCTCTTCCGTGCTAGTTGCCAAGTGTCCATGTGCATGCAAAGACAGGCCTTGTGCCAAAAAAGATATCATTGTAATCGTTCCCATGTCTGTATTTTCCCCATGGACCCATGGCTAGCAATATCTACACTTACTCCACATCACAGTGCCATCACCAGCTGTGCAAAAAATCTTCCAATATTTTTAAAAGCAGGAAATCAGCACCTGTCCTTTCCCTCTTCTCTTTCAAAGTCTATTTTGACTGCTAAGCCTACAATGGAACAAATCGCTGATGCTGATTAGAGAAATCTCCCCCTTCAAGGAAGAAAAATATCTCCCTAGGCAAAGCAGTAAGAAGAAAATGCGCCTTGGCAATTGAAGGCATAGACTGGCTTTGCAACCATTCAATTTCTCTGCAAGTACATTAGGCAGTTTAAAGTTACTCTTCTGTCGATGCTTGCTGTTGAGTGCAATATGCCTCCACAGCAAACAGAAGAAGAAGAAAAAAATCAGTCATCAGAGAGCAAGGCTGCGTAAGAAGAAAGGGACATTGCAACTGGAAATAAAAATAACGTCTGGATCACATTTTTACTTTGTGTTTAAAGGATGTTTCCCTGTATAGTACATTACAAGAAAAGCAGCACTAAATGCCTGTCTGTCTCCCTAGAGGACTGTTCATTTATTTTAGGGCTATGATGGATAAAGCTACGAAATATGCAGTCTGTACCAGTGAGCAGACTGAGGTGTACATGCAGGCAACATTATTTCAGATCGCAGGCTCAAACTTTAAGCAATAGCCTCAGGCCCTGCCTTAGGAACTCCTCTGTAGTAGCTTCAATATGACAAATATAGTCCTACATGCACCAAGATAGAAAAATAAAAAGAACAGGGAGAAGAATAAAAAAAAAGCCCTAATCAGTATTCAGGATGGTGGGGTGGTTTAACATGAGACATTGGCCCAAAATTCCTTTGTGGAAGGAGTTGTGCTGGTGAAGCGATTACACAGTGCAAAACCGAGTTGTCCCTTCACACATGCATGGGCAACTTGCCACACTTTGGGTGTTCCTGAGGGAGAGTATGCTTATGGTTCCTGGGGGATGCCACCTCTTGAGTCAGGTAGATTTGTCATGAAGATGCAGCAAAGAAAAAGCGACTTGCCTCAAAAGAAGTTCCCAAAGCAGGTCGATGATGACAATACCTTTGACCACGGCTTAAGTATGGTCTCTTCTGAACAGATGTTTTCTTGTCTCAGATCTGAGGAGCCTAAGCACTAGTTGCCTGAAATGTATTTGCCTTTAGCTGTTGTATCTTGAATTTATGACTGCATAAGGACTTTGAAGGACTCATTACCACAATAAATACAAAAGGTGTCAAAATTATGTATTTCATTTGTAAAAGCTCAAAATGAGAAAAATTTGAATTACAGGCAGAGAATGTTTTGGTCCCTTTCCAATATTTTTGCATATAAATATAAAGGTTTACAAATGGAGCTTGCCTTTCCATGGAGACTACAACTACTCTTGATTTAGTAAACCACAAAATTCAATATATTTAAGCAAACAATTTCTTAATTCATCATAGCATTATAATGACTCAGTGTTTACTTTGACTTAAAGTTGTTATTTAAATGATTTCCATTCCTTTTTACTCACATAGAATAGACAATCCTCTCTGGCATGAAGCATGCAGTGCTAAATAGATCTAAAAAGGTCATATGGCCTTTAAAAAAAAAAAAAAAGGTGCTCCAGGAGATTCATTTCACTAGACATGTACCCAGTAAGAAGATTCAAGGGTCTTATCGAAGCTATCAATGCATCAAGGGCAAGAGCAGCCTAATCCTGAAAGATCCCATACACTCTCAGACTGGAGCCTTTGCTGTTTCCTATGCCCAGAAGACACCTGGTAGACATCAGGGCTCTGACCAAAAGCCAAAGTTAGCAAGGGGTGAGCTCTGGAAACAGGTGTGAGACAACTCAAGATGAGTAATTTAGATACTGTTCTTTGTACATGAGCACATCCTATGGGAAGAGCTTGCTGCAGGAGCAACCTTCCTTGTTCCTGACCAGTCCAAGGTGAAACTGCAAAGGAGTCAATTTACTTCTCTAAAGTGGTTAACACAATTGATTCCTATTTGGCAGCCCTGAATGTCGTTCAGGCAACTGAGGTTTCTTTTTCAAGCATTGATTACCCTGACTATAGCCAATCTCCTCTAGATTTTCCCATTATTTTTATTTAGGTAAAGGAAAAAAAATCACTGCCTTCTGTTTTTTATGGCTGCTTTTAGAACCTTTCTTTATTTCAGCTGTAATTACAGCAAAAACCAGAGTTCTGGGGCTCTGTTTTGGATGATGCATGTTTTATTTTCCTCTGATCTTTTCTGTCATACCAGTGTTATACAATAGATATTACTAAGTATATAAAAACCAAGAATGTGGAAATTTGTGAAGGAGGAGGAAAGTGGGCACCCATATCTTGTTGACTCTGGCCAACCAGAAGTTCATGAAGATGAAAATCTTCCATTAATCCACAAAAGAAATGTCATATGGAAGGTACTGTAATCAAAATCTGTTGCCTGTTAGGACCCATATCATCAAACATGGCCTCTAAACTCAGTTTTGTGTTTCCAGTCTCTTGACAGTAGGTGACTCTTGGAGATTAAAAAATCCACAGAACTGACTGGAGTTTTGAGAGCTCCATGCCCCAGAATATGTGGCTTTTCATATTTGAAAAGACAGAGAAAAGAGACAAATGCAAAATTTCTGTGTTTGTCCCACTAGGTGTAATATCTCCTCACTAGGATGGCCAGCAAAGGGACTAGCTGTGCTTTTTGCTTTCAAGATATGATGTATAAGTAAAATAATCTCCATTACAGTGAAAAGCGCTGCTTGCTCATCATAATCTTATGACTTCTTTTCTAAAATAACAGATAAGCACTGATTCGCCAGACATTATATTTGCAACTGCATCTCAGACTTTTAAACAGAAAATGCCAGCTCTGGTCTGGCTTGGATAACAAAATTACCAGAGTGCAATTCTGAGAGCGATCTAGGTCCACTCTAATTATTCCATTAGTGGATATTAAGTAATGTCATACACCACATCTCACCAGAATCCCCAAAGTGTGCACTGCCTTGTTGCTCAAAACTCTACAGTTGCCTTAACATGTTATCAACACTTATCAAAATAGATGACCCAGGCACTTCAGTGCCCAGCAGCCCTAAACACTTCTTGTATAAATCTATTTCAAATACCACCTTGGTAAATTAGGTTAAATGATGTAAATTTGATTCCTGAAATCAGCCCAAGATACCACGTCTGAATGTCTCCTAACTTCTTTAGGGTGTGAATGGATTCTTTTCAGACTTGTATCTCCATTTTATTGAGCCTGCTTTAGACTACATGCTTGCTTCTTGGGTCAAAATTTTGTCCTAGTACATGAAATTGTAGATATTTAATTACCAACTGGAAAAATTGAGTTAATGTGGCTTAATAGCTGATAAGGATCTCCAGTCTATTGCAGATCCTTTTGCTTGCATAGTTCTTTTGCAAATGTGGCATGCTAATACCAAAAAATGGAGACTTTATTTTTTTTCAAAACTCTGAATTAGCCAACAGTTATTTTTTTACAGCTACACCTGCATTCTTTCTAAAATTCCCTCATCATCATTTTACTCTTACATATCTGTACAGCATTCTTTAGCCAAAGCAGGGAGAAACTGATTGCATAAAAAAGAAGCAAAAAGTTGGACAGTGCCCCACTCCATTGCAAGCAAGTTCAGTCTTTGATATGCTGTAATCAGAGGTGAAAAATACGATAGGATATTACTTTTTCTCAAAGCTGCTTTAGGCTGATCACTCTTTGAACAGCCTACTTTGGTCTTTACAATTTTGTATCTGTTGTTTAGGTTCCTACAGGTGGCATTTAAAACAAATATCTGCATAAAACAATCTGCATGACTGTCAAAATATTTGCAAACGTATCTGTTCTGCAAGCTTTGCATCCCTGAGCCTCTGTTTGAGATCCTTCATCCAAGAGACCTGGGTCATCCTGGTAGAAACTGGTTAGCATGGTCTGGCATGGCTGCAAGCTCAGTTGATCTCTGAGCAGAACCACACTGGAAATGTGGAAATGAGGATTTACTCTTGGTCTCAGTTCTTTAGCGGCGAAAGTCCTCTTCGTTTTGCTGGGGCTGAAGTTTCTGGTGTCATTAACTATAGACTCTAGGGCAGTTATAGACCCTGCAGCAGGTCTGACCTATACAAACAGCAGCCAGAACAGAATAGTTACCCCATAGTAATCTGTAAAAAACGTCACCTGCGCTCTGTTCAGCAATTTTGGAGCTGCAAATCCCTCACTGTCTCTCTGGGGAGCGTGGGAGCCGTGGGGTTGTTGGGACCAGCCATCGGATGTCAGTGTTGAGCTGCACGAGTCCACAGAATGGAGAGCTCACCGACAGGCAGCAAAACACCTGGGTCTTAAAGGTCTTTCAGTTTATTGGTTTCAGGTAGTTTGTCACTAAGCTCAGCCTCGGAGGCAAAGCGATTTGTCACTGTGTGCACGTGCGTGTATGTGTGTATTCGTTTGGAGTTTGATGACACAGGGAACGCCAAGCCCACAGACTCATGCCTTTGGACCAAGATAGCACCCAGTTCTTTGTGGCAATACTCATTGCTTCTTTGTAACAGGCGTGACTAGTTTAATATAGCTAATCCTGGAGATATCAAGAGTTTTCAGTTTAAAATTAGCAATATTTTTCCATTAATACGCAGGCAGTTACTTTTCCGTGTAAACAAGAATGCAGAACTGTAGCACATTTATGCAGACGCAAGAATAAATTGAATTAATCAAACAATAGAAACCTTTTTATTTCCTGCATCATGTTTATTCTTGTGTCTGGTAGTTGCTTTCAAGGACACATCTAACACCAAAAATCTACATAGGTAACAAGAGAGTGGAAAAATTTGCAAAATTATTAGAAGTCACTTAAAATAAGTAGGCTGCTGCTTCAGCAAATCCAGAAGTTAACAAGGGCTAGAATTGCCGGATAATCTGCATATGGATTCATATTGGTCTTTCTTTAAGTAATGGCTTGTCAGTGAGAAGAAATATGTTTTTTCAAATGGCTGACCACTCCCTCAGAAAAGATACATTTTTCTAATCCAATGCTGAGCATTTAGCAAAAATGAAAAAGATGTTGTCCTTTTGAAAATACTAGGTCTTCAGCAAGCCTGTGAGGTTTGTATAGGATACATAGGTAATA
>Ga0181612_175132_pt1 | contig 10733 bp, 6 predicted proteins | sample HoacroProtozoa21_FD_119630 | JGI IMG/M metagenome (GOLD analysis project Ga0181612, IMG submission 119630) | Hoatzin crop microbial communities from Cojedes, Venezuel. Combined Assembly of Gp0051906, Gp0051904, Gp0051908 | reverse complement strand
TTTCCTTTGTTGCCTTATTAAACTGTCTTTATCTCAACCCACGAGTTTCCCCTTTTGTCCATTTCTCCTCCCTATCCTGCTGTGGGGTAGGGGAGGGGTGAGCGAGCGGCTGGCTAGTGCTTAGCTGCCAGCTGCCGGGTTAAACTACGACACTGTTGTAGTTAGAACAATGAGATTTTGGAAGAGCCTTTCCAAATACGAATGCAGTGATAAAGGTCTCACCAGTTTTTAGATGGAATTTTGATCAGGTTATGAAAATGGTTCCCTGGTGCCCTGGCTTACAATACAAAGGGATTACACTCAGCCAGGTTTCCTCGTGTTTATAGTTTGTATTTTAGTGATAATTACAAGAAAGCTTTACAGACCTCAGATTTCTGGAAAGGGGACCATTCCATTACTCCAGTCTTGTCTCATCAATATTCACATTTTTCTCAATTTTATAATGTTTTTGTTCCCTCTTCAAATTTTTTTAATTACTCTTTGTGGTACCTAAAATATGTCAAGGTCTGAAAAAGTTAATTCAGTCTTGTATGTTTTGCCATTTGAGGAGAGGAGATATGAGATTTGCTGTATTATTTTGAAATAACTCATCACTTCATTGGAAATGGCTTCTGTATTAGCATTTGACCCTTCTGTTATGCTGTTTAGCAAGTCTTTCATATAGCTCCAAACACATGTTAATAGACAACTGAATATAGAAACGGAGTACGTCTGAACATTTTCACATAAAATCACAACTTATTTTGGGAACTTTAAAGCAAGTTATTCAGCAGGAACATTTCACCTGCTAGTGGAATGCAGCAATTAAAAATGCACAGTAGTACAGAGCTGAAAATGAGCAATAATGTGCCATCTGTCTTGGTGCTTTGTAATGTGTGGATTATGTGTCTTTCCTGCCATAACCTAATACATGGTAGCAAGTTGTTGTCACCTGAGTTATTTTTTAGGTCCTTTTTATTTTTAAAGCAGTTTTTATAGGAATAATTTGGTAAAGTAGTGGAATATCCATGTATTCTTTCAACACAGAGAATGTAAAGTGAACGGAAAGCAAGTTTACTGTAGGATAGCTTTTACCAATGTCTTTATAAATTCCATTCAGTCTGTTCCTAGAGACAGTAAACCCTATGGCATTTAAACTTTTTTTTCATTATTTTCTGGTTTTACACTTACTGCAGAATTAATAGTTAAAATGTGGCTGTTACTTGTGTGTATTGATACCTACCAGTTGAGGTGGAGCAAAACAAAAAATAAGAAGTTTAAAAGCTTTGCTTTACCTGCCTAGAAAAAGCCTTTAAATAAATGACTGCAGAAGCTAACTCATTTCCGTCCACCTAAAACATTATTGTTTAGAGTCTTGCAAATTTTAGTGTCTAGAACCAATAACAGTGACTATATTAGTTTTCAGGTCTTCTCCTTAACGTTCTCACAGGAAAACATGAATGCAGTGAGTAACCTTTGCTAGTTTAGCGCATGTGCTACTTTGATTTTCATGTTAATAGGCTACAGGGTGCTTGTATAGCACTTTCTTGGAAAGACTGGGAAATTCTAGTTAGGAACAGCAGATTTTTCTATATTAATTTTTTTAAACCCACTTAGTCTGTTTTCTGTATGCAGAAATGCATTTTTAAGCCAGAACTTGAGCTAAAATAGAGAGGATAACTGAGATTGTTACATGGGTGTAGGTAACACAGAATATGCATTCAGGCTTCTTTAGGTTCACAGTTCTCAGAAAAAAATGCCTTCCTAATAGGGATTGCCTGACTTTCATCAAACTCCCTTATATCTGTTCCATGTTTTTAAAAGTGCTTTAAATAGTTTTTAATGATAAGGTGTGTTAGAACTATTCTTATTCCCATTCTTAGCTGCATGTTGATGTCACATTTTGAAGAGCCCAAAGCTACAGAAGATGAGGAGCCTCCCACAGAACAAGACAAAAGGAAAAAATTGGTAAGTTTTAGATCCGTTATTCAATTATAGAACTGGTAATGTGATTCACTTGTGTCAGACTAACTTCTTTGCCTTTGGATTTGGGTCATTCATCTATTGTTCTTGGATAATTCATCTCTTAAATCAAAATGGAAAATGCTTTGATGACAAACTCTGCAGCCACAGCACTTACACTTCAGTTTTCCTTTTCTTTGAAAACGTTGCCAAAATAAATGTCATTTGTTCCCAAAATCTGCATATTATAATACCAAGACACTATAAAAAGATTTTATTATTTCTTTGATTATACTAAAATTTCATTTATCTCTGGCTAACTAAGGTTTTAATAACTTTCTTGCAGAAATTCTCTTAGTTTTTCAGTTAAGGGTTGATTTTAATAGTTTGAATATGTATTTAGGAGTTTGGACTTGTTGGGTTTGCTGTGGACTACCTTCAATGCGGATATATCAGCAAAATTAGAAGTGGTGCACATTTGCTTATGACCTGTACCATTCTTCCCTCCTAAATTATAGAACACACAAGTGTAGTGTTCATGAACTGTCATAGCGAGGGAACTGTTCTGGGGTCACATGCAATATAGAGCCAGTGGCCATCTGAATAAAGAGAAAGGACTGTGCTTTGGTAGGGAGGAGCCAGAACCGATAAGGACATGACAATGCAGGTTTTGATATACATGGGAAATATATAATCCCTTGCATGTCCCTTTCTTTTTGCTCTAAGGAATTGCTTGTGAGTTGCTTGTCAGCTGTTCTTTAACATTCAGCTTAAACACCTTTCAGCCTTTGTTTCCATGGAAGGTTTACACAGAATAATTGTAATACATGAACATTGAAGCTTCGTTTTCAGTTTGGATCTCATAATCTAGATATAACTATTTCCATGGTTACTGTGTTTCCTAGATGCCTAAGCATTATGAAAATCCTTCAGTTTTCTCCTTTCAGTCCTCTTTTGTAAGAATAGCTGTCTGTTGCACTCCTCTCATTCCCACATTTAGCTGATTATTCCTGATGTATTTCAGACTTGAGCCTTCTATACCATCATTTTTTCAGCTAAATTAATATTCACTGTATTCTTATTCCTTTCTATGCAATTTCTCACAGCTATTAAAGCCAGCAAACTCTAGTTGTTGTGAATGTCTGCTATAAATTCATTTTGAATCCCAGCTGAAATTACTCAGTATAAATTTTTGTAGATGGTGCAGAAAATGAGACTTGCCACTTCTCATGGCTGTTTATATCAGAATGATACAGGTAGGGTAGGTCACTAGTATTGGAAGTGTCAAATAGTAATCAGGATTGTTAATCATGGCTTTGAAAGCACAGCTAGCATTTGATTTGAAAAACTGGATTAAAAATCAAAACGTCACCTGGGCCCATTCCTACCTCCCTGTACTGGATGTTTCTTCCCCTCTGTAGGAGCATCAGTGCATGCACTCAATTCATGTGACATAGAATAACTGCAGCAGCAGGTACCTCTGGGAGAAAATGTCTGAAGTGAGGAGTATCAAGAACATCCTAAAGGGAATCTGCAATTGATTTAAGAAAGTTTCAAGTCTCCTGTCCCACTTCATTCCTGCAAGAGGTTTCTACCCTCTTATGTATTCCATTGCTGAGTCAGCAGCTTGTATCAGGGCGTAGAGCTTAAACCTCTCAAAACAATAATGAAAGGATAAATGGGATTCTCTCTTTCAAAGTAATAATGCTTTGCAACTTTTAATGCCTTTAATGTGAGAAAAAAATCAGTTGGCATGGCCCATGTTAAGTGTCATTTCCTGATGTTTGCGCAGGGTCTAGATATTTTTCTTTGATCTATCCCTTCATACTGTCATTAGTACCTCTCTTTGTTATTATGCATAGCTCATAATTACTAAAGAGGGTTTCAGCTAGATCAGTGCTTTATAAGATTATGATAATTTTATGCAATCGACATTTCCAGATACTGCTATATTTTAGTCTCATTGCAAATATGTTGAGGAAAATGTAAATAGGTGGAGAGTGATTCATGACCTTGCATTGAACATAGCGTATAGACCTCAAGTGACTTATTTTTATGTGCCCTTAACGTTAAGTTTTTAAGAAACCGGTATCATTGTTTGAAAAGACAGTTAAGGTTTCTTAACTCTTTATTGAAACTGTGGAGAGGAAGAATGAAGTATTTTCTGATAAAAATATATCTTATTTAAACTTGAATTATCCATGCTGGTACATTTTTTAGATGATGCTTATATGTAAATATAGAAGGCTTGGGAGGTTTTTTTATTTTACCTTAGCATGGGAAGAAAATAGGTGAATTACTATCAAAGTATCCATACTCAAACTGAATAAAATCTCTCATGTTCTGGAAATATTTTCAACAATGTAATTCAGATCTCACCAACATAATGTTTTGAGCTGTATTAGCCTTCTGTTATCTGTTGTTACATTCTAATGCCATTCCATTAGTTTGTGTTATTGCTTGTAGTGATTAGATCACTGGCTTAGTACAGAATTGTAATTTTTTATTGAAAACAGCATGATTTTTGACTGTAATGTTGTCTAAAGAAGCTGAGGACAGAGACCCACCTAACAAATACTGGTTCAAACAACTGTTAATTGTGCAGAATGCCAGTGATGCTGGCAAGTGGAGTTAGAAGGGATGGGAAATGGTTGTTAAGTAAAAATTCTGTGCTGCTTTTCTGATTCAAACTGCTGTTTACAACCAATGAGGTGGAAGATTTGTTTCTTCGGTCCAGACCCAAGTCAGGCACCCATGTCTGGTTTCAAGATCAATTTGTAAAGCGGCTAGATTCAAAAGCTAGTCAAATCAGGTTTTCACTGAGCAACATAAAGCTCATTTTAATATTGTATATTTTCTCACCAAACTTCTGTTTCCTGTCTGTAGCTGGTTTGACTAAGATGCTGTTGGAATTTTCTAGGATTTTTTTTATTACTGGAAAATAGGTGTGTTTTGCTTTTACCAGAATCAGGAGCATTTCTGTTAAAAAAAAAAACTCTGTCCATACACCTAGGAACTCAGCATGCATACTTACATGCAAATATATGGGCCCTGACCCAGTGTTTACAGGCTCAGTAACCAGTGTTAATGTTGATATGGTTGTGTTCCGTGCTGGACTGATACTGGATGCTCAGCACTTAGCAAGCTGGAGACTCAATTTTCAAGAGCATGATTTTTTTCTCTGAAAAGCAAATAGAGATCTGAAAACATTTTATGAGTCTTCTCTTGAACCGGATATTGTTCTAATTTTGTCATAACAAAAATACTGTAAAAAAAGAACAGTGCTTACTGTTATTCCAAAATTATGATTTTGCTTGCTTATTCAGCTAAGACTGCAGCCGATTGTCCAAAATTGTCGACAAACTAATTATACCAAGCTATTTCATTTGTTTTATTAGTTCGGAATACAAGTTTCAAAAATGTACCGTGAAAGGAAAACAAGTTTATTGCTGCAGGAAACTCTTGAATTTACTCAAAATATTTTTGACATGACTATCTGAATGAAATCAAAGTAGTGTATTAAGTCCTTAACAAAGTCTGAAGACTCTTAAGTCCCATTTGGCGTACAGAAACTAGATGCTGCTTCTAGCAGCAAGCATTAATCATACTACAGAAGTCCCTACAGGCTTACAGTGCTGCTACTTTGGGCTGTGAGGGGTGGATTTATGCTTGTTGCAATAAACTAAGCAGAATTTTGTACAAGCTCTCACTTGTCATGGGAGAACATATGTTGGTAAATATGCAGCAGATTGTTTCAGTTACTTTCCTAGCTAAGGGAAAGACTACATACAAAGTTGACTATCTTCACTGAAGTTTTATGAAAAAGACAATGAGGAATTCTAGTACTTCTAAAATCAAAGCAATTACGTACCAAAGCTGCAGTGCGTACGGAGTCTATTCCTGTAACTCCCAGCATTGCGCTGATCTGGCAGCTCCGTTAGAGAAAAAAATATTAACTTTGAATTCTGTAATATATGAAGTTTTGTCATCTTTGTCACTTTGGTTGTTTTTTTAAGATTAATTATTTTCACTAATATTGCAGAGATGATTCAGAGAATTATTTGGAAAGCCATCATCACCTGCCATGAGGCAGGTGCTAGGGGGTTAGCACCTCAAGAGATGCTAGAGAGCATCTCTGCAATTATTTTTGAGAGATGCTAGAGATAGCTCAGACTTGAAGTTCCAGCAGGCTTTGGCAATAAGACAGAATTCAAACCCTCTATTTTCAAACAATACAGCACTTTTGTTCAGAGTTTGAAAACCACCTTTAGATGGTGATGCTAGAACAGCATTACACACAGACTTGTATTCCAGTAGCTTGTTAAAATTGGGAAAAAAATTGTCCCAAATTAAAATTTTTGGTTAACAAATGCAACTTGTTCAGAAACAGGTAGATTCTTTGCTTGGCAAGACAGTTTTTGGTGGTTTGTTTTTTTTTTTCCCCTGTAGGTTGTGATAACACTGTCACAAAAGGATATCACCTTGGCAAATCTTGATCAGAGTAGCTGTGCTTTAGAAATTTTGTTAGAAAAGTCTGTTTATATTCTAGAGGTGAAGAATTATTACAGAATACTAATCTATTATTGTAATTACTTCCCTTTTCAAGGGAGTATAATGTTAGGAATAGATAATAAAAAGATCATATCTTAACTTTGAAATGTAAAATAGCTGGATAGCAGAAAATGGTGAAGGAACGAAGGCTGAAAAGCCAATATTAGGAATACTGAGGGAATGATTAAGAGATTTATGATATGAAAGGTGGCATAACCTTAGTAAGGAGGAAGAACTTGCAGGCACTGATAGAAGAGGCTAAAAGGCAGCCTGCTTTTTCACTGGAGTTGTTCCTAATAAAATAAGACTAAATGATCTTTTGTTGTAATTACAGTAGTTTTGGATGTTTTATGCTGTCTTATATTTATGTGGCTGTTTCAATCAGTATTTCCTCCTGGTTTAAGTATAATATTGTTTAATAAGTAAGTAAGTAGTGTTAAGATATAATGTCTTCCACTCCATATTAAAATTCAAATATTTTTTTTTTTGTATCATGCCAAAAGAGCAGTTGCACAAGTTTAATATGTCCCATTTCTTTGGAAATAGCAGTGTAGCAGGGTAGTATGAGATGAGAAGTCTCCTATTTCAGTGGGCTTTGTGATTTAACATTATGTTTTTTCTCCTGAGCTTTCAGCATAAATAATAGTGTTGTTTGGTTTTGATATGAAGACGAACAAATCACAGGTCTGCAGCAATTGGCTCCTCCAGGTGTCCCCACCTACTGTCCCCTTTCGTCCTGCCTGATGGACTGAGGGACAAATGCTGCATAACTATCCATTTCCTTAGCCTGCCTGTACCTGTTTTCTGATAATGAAATTAAGAATAGGTCCTCTGTCAGTGTAGCCCCTTCATTTACTTATTTTTGCTTTCATTAAGCAGTTAACATGTGGAAAATAATGACAAACTCTCTGTCACTCCCTGCCCCAAAGAAAACTGCATAATCCGTCTGGACTGATGAGCCTGTATAGGTGCTACTGCTGAAGAAGTGTGTCTGTTCTTTATGCATATGGACTGTTTATTTTAGCTGTAGTTTGTTATAAAATCTAAACTAGTTCAACTTTTTCAGTGTTTTGTTTCCTTTCAGTGTTTTGTTTCCTTACTAATAAAATATAACCGACCGTATTTCATGCTGTCTCTAGAGTGCTTATCATGGGTAGCATCTGATACGTTTTTTTGAAGTTTTGGGAAACTCATTTGGCAGTTATTAATAAAGCAACTTTGAAATTATTTTATCTTATGAAAGGGTGCAATCTTACAGTAGACTGGGTCCATGATTTGAGACTGTTTCAAATAGTTTTAAACTGATACTTGCTTTTGATAAGAATTAGTTTGATCTTTGCTTTACAGGACTTTTCCCCTGTTGTTTCTCAACTAAGTACAAGGAAAAGCAGATTTCTTTCTTGAGCTGAGGTTATCAAAGAAATGAATTAGTCGCAGAGTATTTTTTAGTGCATTATTATATATTTTTCTCTTATATGTTTTCCACAGCTTGCACTGAAGGACCCTGTACACACTGTGTCATTGCAGCAGTTCGTCTACGAGAAGCTAAAGGCACAGCAGGAATCACTGGGAGAGCAAGGTTTTCAGGCACTTATGGAAACCGTGGACACAGAAATAGTTGCACAGCTACAAGAATTTTTACAAGGCTTCTAAATAACCAGAAACAAGATTTTGTATGTCCAATTTCTGTTTCAAAAAGTTATAAAAGAACTCTAGCCTTCCATCTTGTATGGAAGAGCCTACTGAAAGCTGAAAATAATGTGTTAAAAAAATAAATTTCTGTTGTTGCTATTGAACTAAATTTGGTAATGCCTTATGTTATTTTTTAACAATGTACTTAAGGGTTTTGTGATCAAAGTAACACTTCTGTGATTCCCAACACTGTATATGCTGTCCTAGACAGTACCATTTTTTTGGTACCATTACTGGCTTTTTTGTTCACAAAGCTATGTCATAAAGTGAGAGGTCTGAAGGAACTGAGTAAGGCATATTAATGAGAAGTGTCTGTTAACCCAGTGGTATAATTCAGTATCAGGAGCTGCTTGTCTTGATACTGTATACGTGTAACTTTCTCCCTTTCTACCATTTCTTGACTGTACATTCAACCATACAAGCAGAAGGAGTTAGGAAAGCAGTAAGACTGTCAGAAGAAATATTCCTTCATGAGAGAAAGATAATTCCCGTTTGAATTGTCTCAGAGAAAAAGAAACATATTGTAACGCTTAAATTGTATTTGAAGAGGTGTTAGAGAATATGAATATCTCTTATCTGAAGATGTGGGTTTTCATTTTTATCACGAATTTCTGTATTTCTAGTTCTTGCTTCATTGAGTTCCTTCTGTCTCACTTTTAGCTGTCATGACACAGAGAAACCCACCAGAGGTAAATGAGTAATTAATTCCAATTAATTCTTGGCTGTACCTGGAGTACTTATAGTTGCTGTTACTCATTACTTCAATTCTTTACTTTTTTCATGAAAAGCATATCATCAGGATAATTTATAATTGTTACTGAAAAGTTTGAGCCCAGGTGGTCACAATTCAACTAGTTATTTGCAAATGTGAGGATCAGTTTGATTATTAATTATTTATTAGTTCCCTAGACAGCTGCAGGAATGAGGGTAAGGCTGCTCCTTTGTATGTGCCTTGGTGCTTCGTACCTTGCAAGTTGGAATGGGGAGAGAAAGCTCTTCTTCATTTTGAGATTTTCCTTTTAAGTTCTGATCTTCCACATTCAAAGTTCAAGCTAACTTTGTTTGCTTCACTAAGGGATGATTAAGCTATTAAGACAGACTTTTTTTTTTCCCCCCAGAGGAGACTAGCTGTTTAAAGACATCCATGTGCTTTTGATAATCTTACCAGATAACCAGATCCTTTAAAAAATCTGAGCTTTTTTTTTTTTTTCTACTCCGTTGGGGAGTAATTGTTTTTGAAACCACCTTCTGTTTGCAGAGGAAGCTTGACCATTCGCTCCTCCTCCTTTGGCTTCAGTGGCAGAGGCTGCTGGGGCTCTCGCACCTCTGAATGCAAAACCTCCCTTGTGCCCGACAGCCAGCATCTGTCTGCAGAAGTTGTTTGATAACTCACTGTTTCCTGCTTTTCACCTTGGCGTAGGGAGGTTTGTTAGAATTGTTTCAGTTTGTCTGCACATTGCCTCCATGTCATTTCCTCAATCATCCACCAACATCAGTTCTCACAATCAAGAGTTTTGGCTGGTTATGTTTGGTCCTTGCAAGGAAAGGGACTCAGTGTGCCGAAGGTCTCTTTCAGCTGTGAGCTACAGTTACGAGAACCTGGCGGCACTGGGCTGAAATTGCGTAGTTAATCTGCAGAGACCCTCAGCTTTTGGCTCGGTGTAAGACTCGCACAGACCTGGTCGGCGTTGTTGGCTTTGGCCCTGCACGGCACGACTGCATGGGGCACGGAAAACCTCAGGTCAGGAAGCAGTACTTCTCTGTCACAGTTCGGTAGAATCACTTGCGCAGCGCCGAATGATGCTCGCTGGTGTTTCAGAGGGAGGGAGGTCCTACCGTCCAGCCCTGGCCAAACGCCTGCTCTCTGTGTGTCGGCTGCGTGGCCGAGCCTCCAAGCTCCCTGCGCAGCACCTTGCAGGCACACTTGTCCGCACGGCTGCGCGCAGCTGAGCCAGACCTGCCTGCCTGCGTCGCTCTCCCGAGATACTCAACCCCCGTTGCCTCACATGGTAGAGTGTTAACTGCGGTTTATTTTGGTGCATGGTAACTGATGTTGGCACAGACTCTGTCAGGAGTGATCGACATACTTCTGACTGATAACAGCACCAATAACATTGTGATTAACTTTGAGTGATGTCTCTGAATAAGTGTATGCATTCATTTTTTTATGCATTAGGGAACAAGTTAAATTTGTCACTAGGTATTTAGCTTTTCATCTTGGAGAATTTGATTCCAAGGCTTGGACTATAAATGAAAACAATTACCTTCACCATAGTTGCTTATATGACAACCACTGTTGGCACACTACAAAACAAATGTCTGTCTGTGCTCAGCAGTGGCCTGGTGCTGAAAAAGTAGAGAAATTCCAGCTTAAAACAGCAGAAAAACTTATACGTAATACCCTTACATATTAAATCATAGAATCATAGAATCATAGAAAGTTTTGGGTTGGAAGGGACCCCTAGAGGTCATCTAGTCCAACCCGCCCGCAGCGAGCAGGGACACCACTAACTAGATCAGGTTGCTCAGAGCCCTGTCCAACCTGGTCT
>Ga0181612_173428_pt1 | contig 10733 bp, 17 predicted proteins | sample HoacroProtozoa21_FD_119630 | JGI IMG/M metagenome (GOLD analysis project Ga0181612, IMG submission 119630) | Hoatzin crop microbial communities from Cojedes, Venezuel. Combined Assembly of Gp0051906, Gp0051904, Gp0051908 | reverse complement strand
GCGGAGCGGCCGCGGTGGAGCGGGAGGGCCCCGGGTGCGGCTTTCCTCTCCCCGGCTGGCCCAGGCCTTGCGGCCCACCGGCCGCCTCACCGCGCGGGGCCGGGGCCCTGCTCGGCGGGGCTGTGCAGCAGCTGCCGCGCGGGACTAACGGCTGCTCTCTCTTCCAGTCGTCCCACAAGACGTTCAAGATCAAACGCTTCCTTGCCAAGAAGCAGAAGCAGAACCGGCCCATCCCGCAATGGATTCGCATGAAAACGGGCAATAAGATCAGGTAATAAGAGCAGCGGCTGTCTGGCGAGGAACCGCACGGGCTGCCAGTGCGGTATGGACTGAAGTCAGAAGCTGATGCCGCAGAAGGGTTTATGCAAGGAAAAGTGCCATTTTGTGGAGGTGAATGCCTTTGGAGCGTGGTAGTGCAGGTGCACAGCCCTGCCGGGTACCGCCAGCCCGTGGTGCTTCCTTGAGGCGATGTGGGGCTGCCCTGCCATCTCCTTCTGCAGTGGTGCGGTTCGTTCCAGTGCTCCGCAGGCCTCCACATGTGTTGGGTGATGGCACGTGTGATGTGTGGATAATTAATTCCAGAGTTTGCACCCTGGTAGCCTCTCTGCTTCTGACATTCCCCTTCCCAACACCTTTCCCCTCTCTTTTAGCTGCCCATCTGCGTCCCTACATCTTCAGCGAGCGGCACCTTACTGAGTGTGGGTGTTCCGAGATACAGAGGATTGTGCGCAAGGGAGCAAAGGGAAAGTTGGGTGTATGGGAGATCAGATTGATAGTATCAGACCCTTGTCACATGTCTGCAGAATTAATTTGCAGCAGTTCCTTTTTGCTTGCCTGTAGTATTTGTTTTCAAGCATTGTATTTAGGAAAACACAGTAATAGTGTGTTGTAGAATACTAGGTAAACACGAGACATTGAGGAGGTGGTGGATGTCTGAGCCCTCTAGTTTAAAAGCTGCAAACAATATCACTTGGTCACTCATGCAGTGCAGCTGGGTTTTTATCTCGTCCAGTCCCTTGTCCAGACTGTTCAGGGAACGAGATTCTTTCTCCCAGATGGTTTTCTGTGCTCGTTAGTGAGGAGCGGAACAGTAGCAGTGGCTGGCTCTGGCAGTGAAACGGCACAGAATTGCCAGGTTCTGTTCCCGGTACTTCTCCTAACTTGTCACTTTCTAGGAAAAATCAGTATTGTATGCTCCAGACTGTATTCCTGTCTTCCAGATACCGACTTACAAAGGGTTCTGTTTTAGCTAAATTGCAATACTTTGGAATACTGCATCATGGGGCAAAATCATGAATCTTTGTCTTGTGACACTGCAGTACCTCGGTTATCAGTTTTATCCGGACTGCATGCTAAAGCAGGCTGCAATTGCAGTGCTTCATCCTGTGGGAGTACTGCCATTTCCCTGCTGAGAGTAACTCTGTTAATGCTGTCTTCGGTTTCACCTGGACGGTGGTGAAACCATTTGTTCTTAACATGTACAAGTACATACTCATAAACAAATATATTTTCCTGGAAGAGGGTCTTTTCCGTGTGCTGCTCTGCTTTCATATTTTGAACAAAAATGATAGTTCTAATTTTAGGCCGTGAACTACTTTCAGGAGGTAGTTTTCATTATCATTGGACAGTCAATACAAGATCACGGGTCTTGTCTCCAAAAGAAGAGGTAGGATATTCACACGCCAGTGCTGGTGCGTCACTGCAGGCATCTTTATCTCTTTGGGGTTTAGATTCTGTCACAGTAATGTGCTGGTTGGCCAGCGAATGAAGAAAGTAAACAGGTGGAAATTTAAAACAATAAGTACATATCTGATTATTGTTGGCAGCTTGCCACTAGAGCATGTAAGAAAGATTTCAGTCCTACACCACTGAGCTAAAGGTGGTTTCAGTCCGCCTGGATCTCCGGATGTGTGTGTGCGCTTGGCTAATTTACACTGCTTTTGTCTTAGGTACAACTCCAAAAGGAGGCACTGGAGAAGGACCAAGCTGGGCTTGTAAGAGTGAGACTGTCTCCTGGGAACTCTAATGACACGTGTCTTTCTGCGTCAGACTGATACACCCCGTGCGCCGTTCAGCCACCCCAGAGTGATTCCTTCTGTAGTGCTGGACTACAATCCCAGATGTTTGGGGTTTTTTATAAGCTAGTCTGGGTTATTGATGTTAACTGGGAAGATCTTGAAGTAGTTTGCATCTGAAACATGAAGACTGTGTTCTATTAGTGTTCTTTCTTTTCAGGCATCATGATTGACAGTGTACAGGCTTGCTAATAAATATGGACCTGAATGACTTGGTTGGAATTATTTCAGGTATATGTATATGGTGGGATAGTAACAGAGAATAAAAACTGAGACTGGTGTGAATGTAATCGCACTTATTGTGAGGAACCTTGACAGCTCTGTTCAGATGCAGTAGGCTGTGTCTTCATTCTCCCTGACTGTAAACCTCTGAGAGCAAAGCATACCAGTTTTTTTAAAAAAGGGTAAAAATCAGAACTGATTTTAGAGGAGTTAATTTGAAGAAAATCTTTAATTAGACAAGATGAAATAGTTTTTAAAAAAAAAAAAAGTTTTTTAGAGGCAGGTTTGAAAAATGCAGACTTCACTTTATGATCCGTAGGCCGCCGTGGCTACAGTAACTGGAGTGTCAGCCTCTTACTACTTAAGCCCAGGGAAGGCTCCGGATTATGTTTCTGGTACATTTATGAAATGTTACTAAGAAAAGTAAGCAGTATTGTCAGAATTTGCAAAAGGCATGTCTGTGTAACCACTGGGTGCATCTTAGGGGGCTGGAAAGCAAAGCACACTGAAAACACTCCTCTGGGGTGAGGTGGATTCCCGTCTGAGGGGGGCTGTGCTAGGTGAGGGGGATCCAAACTAACAAAACCCTTTGCTAAACCAAGCCAATCTCCAGTTACCGCCCTCTGTTACGCTGTGCTTCCACATTCGATGCATGTAAGTTCCCTGTGGCTGGCCTCTGCTGCAGCTGCAGGTTCTTTACTCCACCAGTATCTCCCTTCTGCACATCCAGGGTAGACCGTGTAGTAATGTGCCGCGAGGCCTGTGGTCAGATAACATTTTGAAATTAATGGAAGAGCGTGTCTGCACTGCAGGTGTTGAACAGCGCGAGTGATGGCCCTGCGGTACAGGGAAAATGCTGAAATGCTGCATGCCCAAGAAGTACGACAGAAATACTTGCCCAGAGAGCAAGAACACAGCGCTGAGAAGAATTGGTGACACTTGAATAGTGAGACTACCGGTTCTGCAGCTGAGTAGCTGCCTGTGTCAGCTGCGGGTAGCTCCTCGGGAGCCTCACGCCTGCAGTCGGCTGAGGACGGCAGCTTCGTACCCCGTGTGGGTCTGGCCCCAGCATCGGGAGCTGCTCTCGGGTGGGATGTGGGGCCGGGCAGCCCCTGGAGCCTGGGTTAAGATCCGGCCTGGGGGTAGGTGCAGTGGAATGATCGGGTGGAAGGAAAATTGACTTAGGAGGTAGGAAAGGAGGAAAGGGAAGAATACAGCAAGGGCAGTGGATAGATTTATTTCCTGTGAAAGGCAGTGCTCCTACAGACTGTAGTACATAATGTCTACGTTAGAATATGTAATAACCTTCTGAATTTGTTTGGAGCTCTGTGTTGGCTTGATCGAGTTGGTCTTGATGCCAGCCACAGGTGGAGCTTAATTTGAGATATTCTCAGCAGAAGGGCAGCGAGGAGATGTTGCTCGAAGGAGGAGTTAGCAGCTATTAAAAAAAGGGGAGAGAGGAAAGAAGGGATAGAACCGCTCCCAGTAGTCAGCACTGCAGCTTCCCCACCTGGGCACTCTGCTGGGGCTGGTGAACCACGGCCCGTTCACCGCAGGGAAGCGGAGGTGGTGGCTGTGACGCAGCACTGGGCCTTGCGCGGCTGCTGCTCCGTTCCCTTGGGACGGATGCTCTGGGCAGCAGGAAGAGCTGGAGGCGTGAGCCTGTTCTCGGCTGTGGCAAAGCCCGTCCTGACACGGAGGGCTGTGCAGGGCTCCGGTGCTGTTTGCTGGGTTCAGCCTGCCGCGGTGGCTCAGCTACGGGGTGGCAGCTTCCTGAGGAAGCTGCAAGCTGCCACACCTGTGTTGCTCCTTTTCATGTTGAAGGTAAATAGATCCATCTCCTTCGCGTTACAATTCATAGCAAATAGTGCTGGGCAGCAGCATATGCCAAAGACGCATAAATGCATAACGAACGCACGCCTCACTTGGAGCTTGTGACAGTCTCCCCCTCCTGAGGTGTCCTGGAGGTTCCGAGGAGCACAGGAGAGCAAGGCTGGGATTTTTACCAACTTCAGGACACTGCAGAGGTATCTCCTAGCTTCTTTTCCTGTCTGGTAAGAATCTAGCTTCTGCTTCATTATCAGGGGGAAGCAGCAAGTCACTGCAACAGGAAAGCAGCAAACAGCATTGCCAGAGATGTTTCAACAGAGGCCCACGTGCTGCAAACACTTTTCACCCCAATGTTTTTTAAATCCCTTCTGTTCTCTTCAAAGCAAGTGTTTTGGAAATAACAGCACTGCTGAGGAGCGAAGATCAGGCTTGGAGCCCAGCCAACCACCCCCTGCCTCCCCCCATCACCGCTGCTGGCAGGCAAAGCTGCTCGCAGAGTTTATGAGGACCTGGCTGAGGTGGAAAAAAGTAATTTTATGGAATTCAGAATGGAAAGAGACAGTTTTCTCCATGGCATTCATGGGAAAGCTTTCCTGAGCAACAGATTGAACTATTTATTACTATTTATTAGATAGTCTGCCTATTACTGTCATTACCGTGCTATTTTTATTAGATGGAAGCAGCTTCTACCAAGGAGCTTCTTTGGAAAATAAGCCCTCGTATTATTTTTCCCCATTTGAATGAATCTGCTTTTCAAATCGGACATTAAGGGATAGCATAAAGTAAACTTAGTACAAATTAAAAGTGGGTTAAAATCGGTCTTCTGCAGAACATCAGGAAACACAAATACCTCTGGGTTTGAATGATTTCTGTTGTTCCTGTGGCAGCTCTCTGCCCTCCCCTGCAAGAACTTGGGGGGGGGACGACCAGGGAACTCTGCGGAACTGGGCTAACACCCGATAACTGAGACATCAACGGAAGCGTTAAAGAAGAAAAATAATTTGCGTATTGTAGTCCATTCATTTTGGTGGATATGCTTTTCTGACTGAGAAGCAAAGTTAGAGCTGGTTGTATACTTCAGGAATATTTTTTAAACGTGTCTCTATTTCCAAACCTGACCTTCTGTAGGTACGAAAATAAACGGCACGAGACAGAGGGGTGGGTCACTGGAAGCGGTGTTTGGGGCAAGCACAGTGTACAGCAGCAGAAAGGATACGGCGATTTGAAGAAGATTCTTTTTTTTCCACTCGGTGGAGAGGAACCCTTGCAGGGCAGGCAAGGCAGGGGCTGGCGTCGATGGGTGCATGGTAACACCGCCCAGAGGAGCGGGGCTCTGGTCTTGTTCCTTCTGAAGCGCCTGCCTAGTTTGCCTCAGAGCAGAATACAGCTTCAAACCCGCAGCCAAAAGATGAGGTGAAAAGCTGCCTTTAGGAGGTTTTGGTTAGCTGTCAAGGGGAGCCAAGTACTAAAAATCATTGTATTTAAGTGTAGCATTTGCCAGTTAAATTTCACTTTTGAATGAAATGTTGAAGTCCAGGTTTCCTGGTGGCGTGTGACTAAAGCTGCAGGTACAAGTGCCAAGGCAACAGCTCCCTCAAGGAAATTCTCATGAATTCCACTGTTTACTCTGCGCCTTACTCAGAGGAGGATGTAAGAGCGATCCCGTGCCCTCTCCCCGACAGTGTGCCGCTGTGAAAGGATGACGGAGGACTAACAGGTCAAAAAATACTTCGTCAGGCGTGCACCCACCTGTTACCAAAACTAAAGATTGCAGATGTTTTGACACCAGTGCTTTTCATGGAGTTTGTGCTGGTGTGACCAGAGCTGTTAAAAGCCAGCCTGCTGTCCCGTGGCATGGATGTGGCCTGAGAAGTTCTGGAAGGAGCCATGTTGCCATAATCTTTAATCGATTATAGTTAAAGCGTTACAAAACTGTAGTAAATCAGGCATTAAATCCATTCCCAGTGTGTTTTGTATGTCTCCGCTGCTGACCTTAAAAAGGTGCCCAGACACATCTATGTGCCCACGCAGTCACCTGGACTGGGTACTACCCAGTCACTGGATCACTGTCCGCTCATCTGGAGGCTGTTCTTCCATGTATCGCCCCTGCAGATTGGGTTATTCCGCTGCCCGAGCAGCATTTCGGAGCACAATCTGAATATAAACAGCATTTGCTCAGGGTCTGTGAAGCCCACAGGCTCAGGTTCCCCCGAGAGAGTTACCCGCACATCTTTCTGCATCAAGGTGCGAATTCACCTGCGCCACCAGGCCAGAGATGATCTTGAATCCCTCGGTCACCCCTGCAGACCCCCAGAAAGGCAGCTGGAAAGAAACCACAACTCCCCTCCGAAGCGAGGCGTCTCCGCAAGGGCTGCCGCTCTGCGATGGGGAACAGAAACTCCCCGGCTGCCGCCCGAGAGTCACTTCCCACATGGGACTGCTGTTTAAGGGGGTAGAAATGGTCTCATGCTGATGAAAAACAGGAAGAAGCCGTTGTTTGTCTGCAGATATTTTGAAGCAGTCCTGGCCTTCCAGAATGTGAAAAGCAAGTTGAAATCAGCTGAGCAGAGCTCCGTTTGGTGAATAAAACACAGACAGGCAAGCAAAGGCTTTGCGTGTTTAATGCAGTTACCGGTACATACGCACGGGGTTGTGCTCCTGTAGGGATGTTTCTCAAGAGTTTCATTTTTTGAGCGTGACCTCAGTAGCAATAATCTCACAGCCTTCATACCTTTTCCATGGTTTTGAGCAACGAGTCATCTTTCCAGAGCTGCTCCTAGACTCCAGTCCCCACAGGAGCCATCGCATGCCACCCTATTGGGCGTCCCTCCTGCCTCCTCTGCTCTGGCCCTATCCCCTGTGGGGCTGAGCCTCTCAGGCTGCCCCAGAGTGGGGACCCCAGAGACGGGCTGCCGGGGGCACTTGTCTTGCGCTTAAGGACTTCTCTGGGCGCGGCCTCCTCTGCAAACTGGGCACTCCGGCTCTTACTTTACTGAGAAACAGGTCTACCTCTCGTAAACAAACAGCAAACCAGAGGCGGCACGTGTGGCAGAGACCCGGGGATCTCGCACGGAGCTGGGAGGCCTTTGCAGCTCGGTGGCATGGTCTGCTTGTCCGTACCTGCTCTCCCTGCCGGCAGAGAAGCGTACGTGAAAAAGTGTTTGGGGGGGAGTTGTTTCTGAAGCCATAGCTGCTTCTCCATCGTCAGCCTGGTGCCAGGCCTCTGGCATCTCTGAGTATGGTTGCGAAATATTTAATTCTATTCTGCCAGTGTCTCCATCCAGGCACCCGCAGCGCCACAACCAGTCCAACCTCACAGCGTTACTGGGAGCCGTGGCAGTGCCAACAGGCTCGTTTTACCGGTGGGAGAACCGAGTCACCGAGTTGTGCGTGACCCACCTACAGCCGCACACAGAGCCTGCCGGCAGCTCAGGACGGGCGGCCAGAACACCCACCCCAGCACAGGACAGACACCACCCCCGCGGTGGGTCAGCGTCCCCCCCTGGGCGGCCAGGCTGCGGCAAGGAGTCCCCATCAGCAGGGACAGGCGGTCTTTGGGAAGGGCTGTCCTGGGGCAGTGCTCCCGATGGCCACGGTTGCCCACACACACACTGGCACAGCCCCAAAGACTGTGCGAGAGCTGGGGCGGCCACAGTGCCCCTGTGCAGGGAGTTAATCCCCTCTTGGCCAGGATCCCGAGTGCCGGCCCTCACCAAGTTCCCAGCTCCCTGCAGGCTCTTCCGGCTGCTATTCAGCGCAGGTCTGCAGGCGAATGGGCCAGGGGAGCTTCAGCGCTCCTGGAAGAAGGCGAATGCCTGCCTGACAAGGTCTCGGAGGGTCGAGAGCCTCCAGGAGCGCTGGGCTTTCCCCTCGGCCACGGAGTCCACGCAGTCCCGCCCTGCCCTGGCCTCTCTGGATGACTTACAGTTGTTGTTGGTGTTGTGAGAGCGCAGCTGGACCAAGTCCTCCTCCAAGGCCCCCGCCAGCTCCTTCAGCTCCCTGGAGGTGTCTGCCCTCAGGTATTGCCAGGCCTTGCGCCCGTTGTGGTCCCTGCGGTTGGTGTCCGCCCCGTAAGCTCCCACCAGCACCTTGATGAGCAGCTCGTGTCCCTGCAGGGTGGCCAGGTGCAAGGGGGTGAGCCCGCCGCTGGCCGTGGGGATGTTTATGTTGACGGGATAGCCCTTCTTCTGGGCGTGGGAGATGACCTGGATGAAGCTCTCATGGTGGCCGTGCTTGGCAAGCCAGTGGAGAGCAGTGAAGCCCGTCACAAAGTCTTTCCTGGTCAGCAGGCTGGGGTCCAGGTCCAGCAGCCTGATGATGTTGTCCGCATCGCCCTGGGCCACTGTCAGCAGCCACTCGTGCTCCAGGGGATCCAGAGCAAGGGACAGCACCTCGGGGCTCTGCTCAGGCTTCTGCTCCTGGTACGGCCCTGCATGGAGACTGCTGCTGTTGGATGCCTTCTGAGCGGTGGCAAACCGTGTGGTGCTGCTGGGGGTCCTGCTCTGCAGGAGGATTTCCTTCAGCTCCTTCCTCCGGGTGCTGCTGGGGCCGATGGAGAGCCTGCCTGCAGCCCTACCCCAGCTCCCTGGGCTCTGGCTGCCCCAGCCGGCACTCCTGCTGGTGTCCATCTTCTGCAGCGGATGGAAACGCTCCCTGCTCCCCGCAGCGGCCGGCCAGAGATGGGAGGTGCGGGCCAGGCTCCCCGCTTGGGGCTGGGTGGCTTCCAGGAAGGTGAACGTCCGGGCAATGCCAGCTACCCTCTGCTCCCCCGAGCCCTGCTCCCGCCGGGCCATGGCGTGCCTCCGCCAGGCTGGCCAGCAGCTCGCTACCCAGCAGCTCGCTCTCCAGCAGAGCCGGCTGGCAGCTCGCGCTCCCCAGCTCTCACCCCACACTTCCTGCCCCGGCACTAGGCGAAGGAGGAACCGATTCTGCTCGGCGGGAGGGCATGCTGGCCATGGCGGCGGAGCCGCGGCGCTGCCGCACTGCCGGGGTGGTGCAGGCGACCTTTGGTCACGTTGCGTCCACGGCTGCCGCCGGCGCTGGGCATGGCCGCAGCCACGGGACGGCTGCCCCCGGGCCCCGCTCACCCGCGGCGTCGCACGGGGGAAGCGGGCAGACGGAGGCGGGGGGTCCTGGGCAGCCCGATGCTGGTGTTATGGAAGAAATTGGATTAACTGTATTCTTCTCCCCGAGTAGTCTCATTTAGCAGTAGTGGCTTCGCATTAGCTGCTGAAGTAGCTGAAGCCTTAAGCCTCGAGAGCAGACCAAGCGTAAACTTTTGACAAAACTAATGCTGCTAACAAAGAACTCACTGAATGCAGCAGATAGGAGCGGAATGAAGAAGATAAGGATCAAGGAGACAATTCCAGGAGAATTAAGTGACTTCAGAAGGTGGCCAGCCTAGTGATAGTGAAAACCAGTAAGAAATCAAGAGAGCAGTGACCAGAATTAAGAGATGGACCTGGGGATCAGGTGATGGGTAAACAGGTCTAACTGAGAGGCGTGAACTGGGGCAGGGGCCCCTCTCCAGAGGCACCCAGCTAGAGCTGTAACCGAAGAACTAAAAACAGAGGAATTGGAAACCTTCCCTTGGACTTGGCATTCTGAGCGGGATCCTACAGCCAGGCCCTGCTACAGTGGCCAGCGTGCGTAAATCTGTAACGCTGGTCCCGGGGACACCTCCTCTGGCCCCGGCAGCACCCGGAAGCCCCGGGTGCCCTGCTGAAGCACCTGCCTTTCAGCCGCCCCCTCAGAATATCCCCCCCGCCATCGCAACGCTGCTCCTTGGCGCAGTGCTCGGGAAGGCCGAAGTTACTGCCCCGCAGGGCCGCTTGCCCGAGGGCCGTCAGGTCTCTGTGCAGTGAGGGAGACCCAGCGCAGGGCGGTGGTCTGGGTCTCTTCCCACACGATAGTTTGGCCTGGCGGCGTTTCAGCCTTCCTCGCTCGCTGCGTTTCACTTCCCAGCAAGGCCCCGTGCTCGGCGTTGCTGGCAGCGACAGCCCCCAGCAGGCTGTACCCTGATTTTCTTAGGGAATGGGACAAATCCCTCTGCCCCAAAAGTGCCCGGTCCGGTTTCTCCCCAGGCCTTTCTGCTCCGTGACCCCTCAGACACCGTGGCATGGCCGACCTGCGGCCAGTCGGGCAGCTCGGAGCCACGTCAGCCCCTTCCGCCCTCTGCCTTTGCCTTCCCTAAGCCCTAGCCCTGCTCCGGCCCGCCCTGGGCTGGCCATCGGCCCTCGGGGGACCTTGGCTTTCTCCAACCACTTGGACCAGTTCGTCCGGGACGCGTGGGGAGCTGGGGTCGCCCCACAAAGCCCTAACAACCGGTGGTGAAAACCTAATTGTCCCTTCGCTCCCTTTCCGGCACTGCCCGGGTTTGTCACTGCCCGTTGGTGGCTTCTGCGGGCTGGGGGAGGCAGAGGGCTTGGCCCCGCACAGCCAGAGGTCCCGGGGAGCGGTTTGAAACGCTTGGCGGGTGGCAGCGGGGGAAAACAGGGAGGGAAGCGAGGTGCTGCCAGGGGAGATGCCGGCACCTGCGGTGCAGAGCGGGCAGGGCAGGGACCGGACCGGACCGGACCGGACCGGGCCGGGCCGGGCCGGGCCGGG
>Ga0181612_102435_pt1 | contig 10733 bp, 10 predicted proteins | sample HoacroProtozoa21_FD_119630 | JGI IMG/M metagenome (GOLD analysis project Ga0181612, IMG submission 119630) | Hoatzin crop microbial communities from Cojedes, Venezuel. Combined Assembly of Gp0051906, Gp0051904, Gp0051908 | reverse complement strand
GTGTGATGGCTGTTTTTTTATCCTTCTGCTATGTGTCGGTGCTGCCTCCCCCCCACCCCATTAAAAAAACACTTAAAAAAAAAACCCCCCCCCCCCCCCCCGGGAGAGCCTTCTACCTCCTGTAGAGATTTGGAAGAAAGCTCACATCCACCCATTACAAAAAAGTACTTTTAGCTTTTAAGTTCGAATTATAGATCCAAACAACATATGCTGGAACTGAACACAGTCTTGCTGGGAGGGGATCTGCCAAATCTAAAGGCTGCTTTAGCAATAAATAATAAACCTAATTAGGCTCCTTCCCTCTGGAGCACCCAATTTTGTGATAGTGATACAACAGGGCATCAGAGCCTCTCTTCTCAACAGATATTCAGAACACCATTTCAGTGTTTAAAAAACAAAACACAAACCCACACCACAAACCCAAACCCACTTTTCTTGAACAGACAGTTATAGACAGTCACATTATCTGTGGTTGTAGTTTTCTACCACTGTACATCAGTTGCTTATAAAAAATAAATAAAGAAAAAAAATTAAACAGCAGCTGGTCTGACTACTGTGTGTTGCTATGCAAGACAGGGAAAGCAGCTATTTGATACGAATACTGATTGCAGTGGGAGAAAACTATGGACACTCTTTATTTTTCTCACAATACTTAGTTTCCCGGTATCAAACATCTCTTTGATAGAAACCTTATAGTTCGGCTTTCAAGAGGCAAAATCACTTTAACTGGTGTGTTAGAAGGACTGCAGATTTCATCTGTCACTGAAAATCCTTCTGTGCTTCCTCTGTAAACACACAAACATCAAATGGTGGAGCTCTTCCAAGGCTGTCAGCTCAAATATCTTTTTCTGGCCTGGAAGATGCTTAAAATGGGAAGTTTCAGAAACAGAGATGAGAGGACTCGTGTTTCACCTCTTCATGCTTGCTGCAAAAACTCCTACGTTGTGCATTGCCCCTTGCTGGTTGTTCAGGTTCAGCTGCAAGGCTGGGAATTCATCTGTTTTCTCCCTTTGTATCTCTAAGCTTTGGCTCTTCCCTCTGCATAAGCCTTTAAAACAGTTGGAGGAAATGAATAGCGCTTTTCCACCTGCAGTTCTGCCAAGCCCAGTTGGCAGGCCATGGCTGACATGTCATTTAGTCCCGTCAATAACCAGCAGTACTGGTGCAAGGGGGGCTGTTAGTGCCTTTGTTGTAGGAGGAGAATTTTTTACTGCTGGGGTAGGAACACCCCAACAGCTTGGTAGCTGAGCCCTTTCCCCCTTGTGTCCTCATAAATTAAACATAACGGCTGCCGCCCGCTCCTGCAGACAGCCGTATTCTAATAAATCATGTAAATAGAGTCTCAGAGATTCACTACCCTTTATTTCACGTGAGTCCCGTAACTCAGCTGTTAATTGGATCTGAGATAAAAATCTATTTTACCGCATGTTCCCTAAGCAGGATTCTGGAAAGTCCTCTCCAGAATAACAACCTATAGCATTGCCCTCTTTGTTTTGCTCCTCTCCTGCACGGTGGAGGAGAGCAGTAAGGCAGCACGTCCAAGCTCAAGAAAAACTTCCTTCCTCATGGCTCTCCCAGGCTGCTCCTGTTTGGCCATCATCTCCGAGCCGCCGGCATCCTGGTGAAGATTCACGTTGGCTTTTGCAATGGCAGCACAGCTGCGAACGCAGGGCTGCTTCTGCGTCCAGTCCCAAAGCAGTGGTTTCCCATGGGCCTGGCAAAGCATAACCGCCGCGGAGCAATTACACGAGGCTGTTCTAACCAGCAAATATTTTATCCTAACAGTAAGCTTGTTTTTCAGAAAGATCGTAGAAAGTTCTGGTGGTTTAATTAGTGTAATGCACCTTTTCAGCTGGGAATTTCTTCGATGAAACAGACGTGGGACGTATGACCAAAAAGGTGTTTGGAGTTTTGGGGTTTTTTCCCCTTGAAGAAGGGGAACCCCAAATCTTCTGTTTGCTTCTTGCTTTCTACTAACTGTAACACAGAAGAAATTTCAGGCCTTTTTAGGATAGCTATTTAAAGAGGTGAATAAAACTTGCACCTATGGAACTGAGGGAAGGCAAGGTTTTTTTCAGTATTTTCTCTCAGAAGTGAAATCCTAAAAATTTTATCAAGAAGATTTGCTGTGAGGTCTCTTGTCACTCCCCTGGTCCTGTGCTGTGCAGAATGGGTGGCATCTTCTCGGGATGTGGCCCCTGTCCTTGGCAAAGCACCTGGCCTGTGCCTTGCTGTGCACAGAAAGCATCCAGAGCAGAGCAGTGCCTTCAGCCAGCTCTGTACAGAGCCGCAGCCTTGCACACGTCACGTACCAGCTAAGCTACAGCGGTTTGGCTACTGTTTTTCTTGTTTGTAGACCTAACACGAACCAGTATCTAGGAGCAACTGCAACATAATTAGCTTTGGCAATTAACACTGCTTAACCAAAGCTGCTGCAGGACCAAAGGCACTTTTTTTAGACTGTAGAAGCAGCAATTAGCATTTCATTAAAGTAACAAGCCTAGCTAGACTTCTGAGCCTGCCTGGGTCTACTGATCTAATTTGGGGATCCATCAATAAACCCTAGGGGTATTAAAGTGAGATGCGTCGAGTCTTTCACCACCATGTTTGAAAAGCCTAACTGGAAAGGAACAGGAAAATTCTTGTATTTTTTGGTTAGTTAACGGTCATCTCGGTGTATGTGTGAGGTATCACTGGGGCAGCACCAACCACAGAAAAAGCAGATGGGGGCAGCTGGGTCCGTACACCCCGAAGACTGAAATTCAGGCCTTACTGGACCCTGGAAGGCAGAGGTAGTTCAGGGGGGCTCTTCCACCTTGAGCTTTCAGGTTCTACTGTCAATCTAATAGTAAGGAAAGTAGAAATAATTTCCTGTCTTATCTGTACCCTCAAGCAAACATTCTTTTCGTTAGTTTTCTGAAGGAGAATATATTTCTGTGCCAGTTTCATATTCAGTTCTTTGACTGGTTTCTGTTTGAAAAATAATGCATGCATTGGGAAACATACTTTTATTTTTTTTAAAGTCTTGCCTGCAGCTGTGGCTTGGTGGTTCATTCTCCTTAAATCTGAGGTCAGCTCTGCCTTGAGGGCAAGAGGCTGGCACCACTCAGCCAAGTGTTAGTGTTCAGGGTCAGAGTGACCAGGTTTAGCCCCTGCTGTACCACTGCTGGTTGTCAGGGAGTTAGGACGGTAAAGATGCATTATGTGAACATACAGCTTTTGAGTGCCAGGTTTCAAAAGCCATTAGTGATAACACAGCGGTTCACATCTCGTGAAACCATCTTTTGCATACTGTCATTATTTTGCATCCACAAGATTAGTCAGTGACCTTCAACAATTTGTTAAAGTTGTTCCAGAACCTACAGAGAAGGCAGTCTCATTTTCTAAATTGACATTTGCTTTTCCTTATCTTTCTTGCTTGAAATACCCAAAACATGAGAAGCACAGTATGGTTTACTATTTGCAATGATTCTCATCATGAAAATCATAATGCAGCAGTTTATTGGGTTCTCCCTGAGAGAGTCTTCAGTGCCTCACACTTTATACAGTGTTTGGGATGGTGTACATGCCACGTTAGGCTCCGTTTATGGAAAAACACTCTGTCCTTTGATATACTGACGTATTTAAAACTGGACTGGATAAGTAAATGCACTGAAAAAATGCTGAAAAACATAGTATTTCATTGGCAGAAGAATGAGATATATCTTTATAGGTATTCCTGGTTTTGAAAGTCCAGGACAAAAATTTGCAGTGCACATCCCACCCTACCATGATTCATGCATATTAAACTCCAGCGAACATACCAAATAGTATTTAGTGGTTTTGCTAGGAAATACCACTATAGAATCAGCAGAACATACCTTTTTTTTGACTGTTCTTTGGCATAACACATGAGAAAAGAAAAACATCCTGCTCTGAAGCTTTCTGATGTCCTAAGGGTTATTATCCAACACAGCTGTTAATATAGCCCCTTTTCCTTGCAACCTGCTTTGCTGTTTTCTGTGCTTTACTATAACCAGTAATTTCCAGTAACCTGGAAGCTTGCTAAAAAAATAGGCACAGAGCTGTACTTCTGTGGAAGAGACAGATATGATAAAGTCAGGAACTTTCTAAATAGCAATTTTATTGGAAAATGTTTCTATTGCAGCCAACAACAAGGAAGGCTTTGGGGTCTGTCTTCTGATTCAATGGTGTTGGGGTTTGAAGAAACATTACTCTGGGATATGCACTTTGCATTTCCATAAGGGCTCTCTCAAAAGAGCCTATTTCTGGGTATGCCAGAAAAATAGGAATGCATTCCTGAAGACAAAACTTATTGAGGAGAAAGTATGTTCCCTCATTCACTGTTTACTTTGGTTACATGAGAGGTTTTATTTATGGCTGTATATCAGGCTTGGGATATTCGAGGGGGAAGAACAAGACCAAAGGCTCTAATCTGGCTTCCATGAAGTTTCTGCCACTGAGCTGCATGGAGGGGAAGGAGCTTGGCAATGGGACACCCATTCGCAAGCTGGGGACAGGCTCCCTCCCCATGATGTTGGTGTTCAATGCCCACTAAAACTTTGACCCCAGTGCTCGTCACCATTGGCAGCGTTTGTCACAGCTCATTACGGAGCAGGAATGTGGAAGCCCAGTGACCTTTCCCAGAGGGACAGGCAGAAAAGCAATGGCACAAAAGAAGGAGGAAAATGTTGTACACTTCAGAAGAGAAATAATTGAATGTTATTGTAATGGAAAACACTGGGCTGACAACGGGCAGGGACAAAGATTTTCCTTTCAGGGTGTTGGTCATGGGACACGTAGGATTTGGACATCTATTAATTCAGCTGGGTTCAGCTTCCCTTCCTGCCCCGCCTTGGCTACCAGGGAATTTCAGGAGGCTGGGGAGAGGCTCTCAGGACCCAGTGACACTGGGGCATGGGGGACCTGGGTACTTTAGTGATGCACTGGAGCAAGGATCAGAGGTGGGAGAGCTGGGGCCACTGTGCATGGCCTCCTTCAGCCAGGCAAGGGAAGCAGTAGGCCTAAATGTGACATTTCTAAACATGTGAAAGAATTAAAAGCAAACTTTCAGCCTTTCTCCCCAAAGCTACCCAGCTTCTGTAGTGGGGGACTAGAGCCTCTGGGACTCCTCCCAGCCAAGACTCCAGAGCTTCTCCTTCAAATAAGTCCAGGTTTCCAACCACCTTGTCCTCCCTTCATTTCACTTCCAGTTTTTATTTAATGTGACTTCTCTGGTCTCCTGAGAAAAACTGATTAATTCTTTTCCCCTTTGTAGTCCCCCGAGTCCCTTGTTCAATCTTTCCCGCCTCAGTGAGATCTTAATAAATGCTGCCTGTGGCTGGAAGTGGGATTGGGTCTCAGAACTGTAATTAATTCTTTACTTCCTCCATTGCTTCAATATGCTATTTACAGCCGTCAGCTCATGCAGCAGAGGTTTGCAGGCTGCCTCCAACTTTTGCCTCTGATTAATGTGTTGTATCCACCTTTCTTTCTCCTTGTTCTCTTGCATTTCTTGATTTGCTTTATATCCAATTAACTGTCGACATATGAAAACACTGACAGACTTCCAGTTAAAACGTAATCCCAGAGACAACAATTGCCAGGCTTTTCTCTTTGCTCATGCTCTGTTACTTGAAAGCCTCTTAGTCCAGGCTGGCTGCTTTGACAGGACATCCAGATCCACTGCAGCAGCATGACCGTGGTCTGTCTATAATCTCCCTAATTCCTGTCTGCAGCCTCCTCTCCAGTAGCAGCTTGCAGGAGTTTAGCTGCAGCACACTGACTGTCAGGCCAGGGAGATGTTGCACAGGAGGAGGAGGAGGATGTAAGCAACTTAGAGGGAGGTGGGTGAGACACAGCAGAAATGATTAGGAGAATTGGAAGGTCTGAATGAGAAAAAGGCGTTTAAAGGGTTTGCAGTTGTTGGCAGATCAGCAGAGAGGAGCACAGTGAGTGCTTGAAGCCTATAAACACTACAGAATTGTGTACGGTGATACCATGGAATATAAATAGGGGTGGATTGAAATTAATCTAGGGATATTTGGGCTGAGTCAGGGAGCTGTTCCTTGCTGGCCATGGGAGCTTCCATCCCTGCTGGAGGAAGCTCCCAGTGCTGGCCCTGTTTTACACTGAGGGAAGTGCCTCAGCCTTCTGCCTGGGACCCGCTCGGGGTTTCAAGAGTGAACTGGAAAGCTGCATTCAATATGTCAGTGAGGGAGAGAATGCAAATTTCCACCTTCTCTCTCTTTTGGGTGAGATTTATGCCACCTCCACATGCACAGCCTCCTGGCAGCAATAAATCACAGAAGGGGGAGGGAATGCTGCAAGGAAACAGTTACCCTGCAGTTTTTGTGTGAGGCGCAGGGAGATGGGATGTGAGGAATCAGCCAGCCACTCCCAGGCATGTAGCCCCAGCATCGCAAACCTTCCCGCTGCTACACCAGAGACCACCCCCTGCGCCTGGGGAAACAGAGACAGGATTTACTTTTCAGTCATCTGCCTTCCCTCCGCTCCAGTGTTGCATGTGTGCCCAGCTACCAGGGGCTGGGATGGAGCTGTCAACCTCGTCTTGGCAGACAGGTTTGTTAGAGACCAGCACTTCGCCTGCTCTTTGCCAAAGTTCTCCCCAGAGTGTGATGAGCTGGACATCCCTCAGCCCCCCCAGGCATGAGCTGCATCGCAAGCCTACAGCTAGTGCATCAGCAGTCGCCTCACCCATTGGGACCTGCCAAAAATACCTGTGGGGTGGAGAGCTAGTTCAGCCTGAATCGTTGCAGAGCACAGCTCTGCCAGCAACTGGTATGGGTGGGAAGCACTCTGCTTTGCTCCAGCAGGCATTCACTCTGCTCACCCTGCAGACCCGGCACAGCCTCTTTGACCTCCCTGTCTGACAGCGGTGTCTGGGTTCAGCCCGGGAAAGCAGAAGAGCCACAGGGAGCAGCAGGGACATGAAGCAAAATAAACAAATGTGCCTGAAAAGCATGTCTCATCTGGGGACAGGAGAAGCTCCAGCAGACCCCTCTCCTTGGGCACTGTCAGTATTGCTGTTGGGTGTCTTCACCTCTGCACTGCAAAGCAGAAATGGAGGCAGGCCATGGGCAGGCACTGCAGGAAAGCTCTTGGTACCCACACCAACCCTGCGAGGCACCAGCTCAGCACTCTGCTCCATTTTGCAACTCCCTGGCCAAAATGCCCAGGTGATCTCTGATAAAACCTTCTTATCTTTTGCTGGTAGCCTCAGCCACCTCCTAGCCTTACCTTGCAGCCCCCCTGCTCCTGGGACTCTGGCCGGGCAGCTGTCCGGACTGGAGACACAGGAGTTGCTGAGTCCCCTTCACGCTGGCGACAAGCAGCAAGCACAAGAAGACACAAAGGGGACAAGTTCCCTCCAGTGTGTCATGCTGAGCCCGACACGCTGTGCTCCCCACCGCCCCTGCAGCTTGGCAGGGCTCGGGCAGGGGAATGAGCTCTGCCCCGGAGGACCTGGGTTCAACCTCCAGGAAAGGCGTTGGGCTGCTGCCTGTAAGCACCTGACTGCGGTTTAATCCACTTTCAGTGCAGAGCTCTGACAAGCCCCCAGCAGAACTAGGACAGCTAAAAATACTCAGTGCACAAAGTAAGTAGTAATTTGGGTAGGACTGAAACCAAGTGATTTATCTCAAATCAAAAGGTTCAAAAGGTGGAAAACGTGGTCTCATCAGGTCAAGCATCAGAAAAGGAGCAAAGATGTGAACCAGTCATAGGGCTTGTGAAAAGCAGCAAAATCTAAAGGTTATTGCTAAACTTCACAGCAAGAGCAGCAGAGCCTGTACCAGCAATGCAGGGAGGTGTCTGCTGATTTCCCCACCATATGCTGACTTTACCTTTACTGTCAGTCTAAATTCTGCCAATTATTAAATTATCCAGCTTGCAGCAGGAACGCAGTTAGATGTGATCCAAATGGTGTCACTACAATTATGGTAATTATCTGAAAACAAGCCAATTACTTCCCTCCTCTTCATGCCAGTTGGTACCAAGATAGCAGCTGTTCAAGGCAAATTTGTTATCACGTTACTGTACATTTGTTAAAGGTTGAGGTTATAGATTCTAGCCTTCTTTTAAATATTAAAAATGCTATAAAGTCATGGAATGTATAACATATTAGAATTTTTTTTAAAATGTCAGGAAGGGAGAAATTTCTTTTATATGCCAAGAGAACGGTGGGAAAGTGATTTACTAATGATTGCTGGCTGGAAATGTGTACTTTGCAATCAGCATACAACTGAGCTATAAATTAACCTGCATCAGCCTGTTACCTCTATCTGTGTAAAATGAACTAAATGCAGAAGTTTTCTGAGGACCTTTTACATTTCTCTTTCTTCAGTGTTGGCATTCGGGATGCTCAATGCATCTGGAGGCATCTTGCAGGATTGGCCCCTCCACTGGATTCACTTTCAGCAGCTTGTTCAGTTTGTCAAGTGCTTTGGCTCATTTAATCGTGTGAGAAGCAGCAACACTCACTCATGGTAAGTGAATGCAAAGGATAGCTCAGCTTTGCTTGCAGCCCTGTGAGCACTGCCCCAGGCAAAGGAAGTTGGGCCAACATTGGGCAGAGCCATGGGAAACTCCTCGCCCACGTGAAGAGGCTCCTGAAAAGTCATGTTATCAAGGCAGCTTTTACTTTTAAACCTGTTCATATTAAGGACAGCCTTGCTTGAATTGCTGAAGGTGTCACAACATACAAAGCCCACCACCTGCAGCTACTGTTAGAGGTGCAAATGAAGTGCCCCCAGACCACAGATCAGTGTGACCTCTTGTTTTGCACAGATCTTCCTTGTGGAAACTACAGTCTTTCATCTCCTGTTTGCTACCATATCCTCCCTTGGACTGACCTTAAATTTTTTTTCATGTGATGTTTTGAGATCTTTGGCTTTGATGTGTGTAAAATGCTTCTTTCAATAAATGTCAAAAGCAGATTAAAGAAAATTAAATGGTGGAAAGAAGAGATACTACCTTTTGGCTTGACAACCGAATGAATCAGCTATGAAAAACGTGCATTTCTCTCTCCGTGCTCAAGGTACATACATGCCAGTAGGATCTGTTTATATCTGTGGGCTTAATATACACCCCTGTGCATCCATAATTCCCTGCAGCACGTGTGCAGCTACACAGCCAAGGCACAGGGCAGAGCTCAGAGCCCAGGAGCAGGTTAGTGGCATTAGCTTGCTGCTTTGCTTGAAATAATTAGCCTTGCTCACAGATGACCCTCACAGCAAGCCCTAAAGACTGACAGATTGGGGTTATGTTGGAGCAACAGAGAGAAGCACGTTTCAGAGTGCTCCTCCTAGAGAAATCCCTGCTGCTCACTCCACCGCCAGCCCCCAGGAACTGGAGCTGGGCATCGCAGTGCCCATGCACCCACAGCAAGGGGGTTTCTCACTCCCACAGGCTGCTGGGGACAGATGCAGCCACGGGGCTCCACCACCTCCCTGGACATCCCTGGTACATTCTTGCTATTCTTAACCAATACCACCTGCTTTCCATTTTCCATTCCCAGAAAGTCCCTGTTGCTGTCAGAGCGATGTGCCAGGACTCTCCTTTCCGCATTTGGGATTGTGTCCAATTCCTACTAACCTGAAATACCACCTCGCACAGGAGAGTGCAGGTAAGCTATTCCCTACTGATCGCCACTCAATTCTTCATTATTATAATTTAAGATTTACTTATTACCTTTATCCTTTTGCTTCACATGAAGTTATTTTTACATCTGTTACCCATTAAAACTGCCCAGTTCAGATTTCTTCGTGTTAAGCAGCAACAAAATATTCAGCCACAAGAATTACATTTGATAGTGTTAAAAAAAAAATTGAAAAAAAATAATCCAGGCAGTTCCCTGCCCAGTTGTAGCATTAGATATGAGTGAGTGTGTAAACAGGTTTCTGCTTATCAGTCCTGCTGCTATCTGCTGCACACAAACTGCTCAGCCCCGCAAAATCCAATTTCCAAGAGGTTAGAGGAGGGAACTGTTTGCAGAAACACAGCAATACAAATCTCCAAAGCCACAGCCCTCATTACGTTGATGTTGAAGAGAGAAATGCCGCTTGACTCCTCCTGGCACCCAAAGGTGACATTTACTTTTGTGACTTTGATGAGAATCAATCCAGATTTGCCATGGGATTGTTTCCTCCTATTTCCCCCTGCTTGTGTGGTGGGTCGGTGAAAGCAGTTGAGCCTCTGCCGCGGCCAGTGTGCCCAGAGCAGGCGCTGGGCATGGGGGTCCGCAGTGCATCCTGGCCCTGTGGCACAGCCATCACCTCCTGTTTCCCCCAAAACAGCTTCGAAACTCAACTTGGAAATGCCAGTCACGCACTGGCAGGAGAGACAGGAACACAGCCCACTGCCTCCCATGGGGTGTCCCGCACTGGACATGGAGCAAGCGGTCCTGCATTCAAGGCTACGCTGCTTTAGGCTTTTGCTGAAGGCCTGGATGTGGACAGATGCTGCAGCTCCATCCCACAGGAGCTGAGCTCTCCGAGTGCCCTGTAGCATTGGGAGGAAGGAAGATAGCATTGGGGATGCTGCGGACTGGAGCCTCTGACCTGGCTGCTGTAGGTGATAGCGGGAAGGATGCAGCAGCATCCAGTGGCAGCAGGGCTGTGAGGGGCTAAAGGGAAAAGTGCCTCAGCCCCGGACACAAGCACCAGCTCATTGGTCATGCACAGAATGAACGATGAGGGAACAGTCAGACCACC
>Ga0181612_152957_pt1 | contig 10734 bp, 3 predicted proteins | sample HoacroProtozoa21_FD_119630 | JGI IMG/M metagenome (GOLD analysis project Ga0181612, IMG submission 119630) | Hoatzin crop microbial communities from Cojedes, Venezuel. Combined Assembly of Gp0051906, Gp0051904, Gp0051908 | reverse complement strand
GTTTAAAAATTGAAATAATTAAAGTGTCCTAATTTATTGTGTCATAACCGACATGTTGTATTGTAACTTTATGGGTTTGTATTCCTTTTGTAAGTAAATTCATGGAGATAAAACTCCAAAACTTAAAGCCTGTAACTCATGAGGTTATTTGGCCTCCCATATTAATATGTTTTTCAAAACTATCTGAAGAACAGGGAAATAAATTTGCAAGGTATTTCAAGTTTTCTTTTTTCCCCCACAACAGTTTGTTTTCTATAGAATTGTTAAGAAGTTTGACCTGGTCTTAAAAACTGGAGAAGGATGTTCTGAAAGGACACTGATCTTTGAATATATAGACAAATTTTCAGGGTTCTGTCTGTAGCGATAGACCCTTTCTCATTCTTGAATAAAATAAATGAATCTTTGTTTGTGGCATGGAAATGACCAACTAGATTTTGTATTTATAATAAAATATTACATTGTTGAAGGACTGAAGTATTCTGGAAATAGTGCTGGTAACTTTAAAATTTAGTTATGCATGTTTTTTGTTCTTTGAACTGCTAGAATGGTGCACTTAACTGAAAGCATTCAGTGGATTCCTTGATAAACATTTGAGCAAATGAATAATTCCAGTTATTTCAGCAAGGCGACCCATATACTAAAAGTTCAGGCTTATATTTAAGTACCTTTCTGAACTTGACTTATTTTCTGTTTAGTTATGTGTCTAACTTGGTTCCTATTTAAAATGACTAAATGCCTAAGCATCTCTTAAGTTTACCTGGTTAAGTGTATGTTGAATTGGCTGTATGTAAGCACATACTTAAATTAGGCATATATTTATGTACGTTACTGACCAAGGATCTAAATTAGAATGCAGACACACCACTTCAGGAGCCATTTCTGCCATTGGATTTACCTGAGCCATGTCTGTTGATCCTGTAGAAAGCTGCATGAGTATCCAGTTAATGGTGAGATGCTAGCTGTTCAGGATAAGGTCTGGTTCATTAGTCATCTAAAAACACTTAAATATTTCGATTTTCAGAAGAACCACTACATAATTCTATGCCTAATTTGCATGCACAGCTGCTGGAACCGTATATTTGAAGGCCTGTTAGTAAGCTATGTATTAGGCAGGATGTGCAGCGAAGTAACTGATACTCACAAGCAGTCAGGCAAATCAGGTACACTTCTCATTGCATGCCTGATTTCAAAATGAGATCTGTAAAGAGTGCTGAACATTGTGATGATGACTCAGATTCATGCATGTTTTTTAAAAAACCCTGGAAGTCATTATTGCACAGTTAATTCCTAAGCGCTAATAATTTTCCTTTTTCTCCTTTAGATAGCAAAATCAAGTGGTTTGTTACATGTTAAGGAGCAAGGTGCCTCAAAATTTAACATAAATAACATAAAAGTAAATAGGAAGCATGAGAAAAGAATGGGTACTGTTACTTTATCTTTTCTATTCCACCCATACTACATATAAATTAAGTTTCATTTAGATTTGTTTTGTACTTTGGTCATATCCAACTGTAACCCAGTCCTTGCTGCAGATCTGTAAAACAGGTTTGCAACACTTTTTTCTTCTTTCTGTTTTTTAAAGTAGCATGTTTCTTGTGGGGTCTGTTGGAACTCGTATAGCTAAAACTGCACAGTGTTTTGAAATTTTCCTCATATTTTGCTTTTTGATAAGAACATAATATATTTTCATTTTTAAATCCTGAAGTTATAGGTTTTATAGTTAAGACATACACAGTTTGAACCAAAGCAGTAAAAGCTACTGGCACAGTATTTATATGTACCTTGACTTGTAAAACAATGTTTAAATAAAACCATTTACTTTAATAAAGTGCATGGTGTAATACCAAAGGGCTCAGTTGGGTAGCATATATATGATTATGCCAGTAATTCTGAATAGATCATAGATACCTAGTATAATTAGAACTTCTTTCTGTAATTTTTCAGTTTAGTGTTTAATGTTTCCACCAGTTTAAATCCCTTTGCATTTCAAATTAGTATGTACATTTAATTGTATTCATACTTGTTTAACTATTAAATCTTTTGATTTTTGAAGATTTTTGGGGGTTCCTGTAGCAGTCTTGATTGTGACTAACATTAAATGAAACCTGTGTTTAATTCAGATTATATATTACTTTAGCTTTTATCTTGACAGGGGGAATATAGTCAAGCTGAAATACTAGCAAATACACATTTTGGGAAAATACAGTTTGCTTAGCTTGTCGGTTATGATTTTCTTCAATTTCAGTAAATTTAAAGCTAATGCATCAAAGTTTCAGATAAACTGAGGTGACCTAGAGTGTGAGACAGTACAAATTTAAATTTTTCTGCCCTCCCCTCCTCCACCTCCAATTTCACTTGTAGTATGTATTGTATGGAGTCACAGAAGTTCAGTAGGTTTTATTTTATTTTTATTTATTTTTACATCCAAAGTACGTAACACCAGAGGAATTTAAAAAAGCACAAATTTCAGTTAGCACATACTTTGTTTTTCCTTTTTTTTTTTCTTTTACTGATTTGGTTATTTGCCATTTCTGGGGATTAAACTTTAAAAAATGTTCTTCTTTTCTGAATCTGATGTTCTGTGTGCTATTAGTGATGCAGCCAACACGAACGGTTGTCATGTGTAAAACAACTTTCGATCACCGCGAAAACACCGCCCTGGGAAAGCGTCCATGCTTGATATCGTTTGGTTCATGAACGTTAAGTTTCCAGTACAGGTGACCCATAGCTCAAAGTGTTAAATAATTGTATACATTATTCAGTTTTTAAAATAATAATCCATTAATGAGATTGCTAGTCTTTGAAGTTATGCTCACTTTTGTTTTTCCTAGTAGAGCAGGGTAAAAGGAAAAACTTAAATTCTTATTTGTTTCTTTGTAAGGATCTGGTAGATAGATTCATTGTTATTTATTACATTTTTAAATACAAGGGTAATTGTAAAATTATAGAAAGAGTAACATCTGTATATGGTCCAACACTGTGTAATGGTTTCATTTGCTTCTTCAGGTAAAATCCCAGATGAAGCCAAAGCCCTTTCTCTATTGGCACCTGCTCCTACTATGACAAGCCTGATGCCTGGTGCAGGGTTGCTTCCCATACCAACGCCAACCCCTTTGACTACAGTAAGTAAAATTCAGTCGCTGTTTGATTTCTGGCTTCTCCTATACTCATTAGCCTTTTCGGTGTTCAGAGAACAAGAACTATCTGATCCATGGTTGTTGTCCTGCTGTTGCTAGATCAGTGAAGGTTTAGCTGTAGTGCCTGTTTTGAGGGTAGATCACGAGATATGCAGCACTGCCTTTCCTGGATTCTTCTTTCAGGTTATCATTTTGAAAGATAGTGGGTAAATACTGTTTTTGGTTGTGTCCATTTTAATTGTTGTCATTCCCTAGACCTATTAATTTGTTCCAGTGGCAGTGCTATCCACCTCCTCAAAATTTGTTACAACATAGTGGCTACATTGACACAGTTCTTCGGAATGTTAAAATGCTGCATTAGAGTGGTTTTACTTGCTGTCTCTACAGCAGGACTTTTGACTGTTTGCCTAACAATGTTTTCACGACAAAAAGCATAGAAGCTAGCTGCTGCTACTTCTGCTCAGTTCCCTTTTGGTTCTGTAAGCCTTTCTCGACATCAGCAGGCTGCTGTGACCTATTCAGGGAAAATTTCAAGTTAAAATACATTAGTTTTAGCTTGGAAAATTTGTTTGCTGGAAAGGCAGTTGCTGTTTGGGTGGAGAAGATGAAATTCAAACCAGGAACTCAGCAGACCAATTTGGTAGTGATTTTTAAGTGACTTTTTTTCAGACCATTCCCCAGGAAAGGTGTCAATTCCCAGTCCCAAAAATCAGAGCTGTATTGTTCTCATTCTCTAGGAATTGGTGGTGTTTGTAGGGAAAGAACTTAGACTTAATATCCTTTGCATTTCAACTGTAATTAATCTTGCCTTAAGTGATAGGTACCTTATCTGTCCCTTTGATGGAGTGATACCTATTACAGAACAAATCGGCCCTCGGCACTGCAATTTCCTTTTTTCCCTGGCTGGACAAGGGCTCAGCAGTTCCTCATATACTCCTAATACTTGTTGTGACAGAAAAATAAGTATATTAGCAGTGTCTGAAGGCATCTTACTGAATTTGGTTGACTGTAGGCGTTAGAACTATGCTTTACAAATAAAAGCATATAAGCATTAGAAATATGCTTATAAGCCTGTATGTTTTCTGACTGATATGCTGCGTCCCTGGCCAGACCTCTTTGATAAGATGTTAGCTGATAGCACACAGAAAATCTTAACTATGGAAGGTTATTTATGTTCTAGATTTTATATTCTGTAAGAAAAGTGCTCAGCTGGGACCTAGAGGTTTAAAGTAGTGCCTATATTAATTAGATTTATTTATACAGAAATGCACAAGGCAGGCAAGTATTAACAAGTGGAGTGTTTCCCACCAATGCTTGGTTGCAAAGCATGTTCTGTGTTTGTGTTTTCTAGCTTGGTGTTTCACTTGGCACTTTGGGGGCTATACCAGCAGCAGCATTGGATCCTAACATTACAGCACTGGGAGAAATACCACAACCACCAATTATGGGGAATGTGGATCCATCAAAAATTGATGAAATCAGGAGAACAGTCTATGTTGGAAATTTGAATTCCCAGGTAGCTTTTTTTTTTGTATAATGGAATTACTAATGGAAATACTAATGGAAGGTGTAGAGTTGTAATTTATTAATTCTAATCTTACTTGTTAAAAAGTTTTGATTAGTTGATAACAATAGAATTTAAACAAATTTTTTTTTTTTTTTTTTTTTTTTTTTTTTATTAGGGATTTTTCAAATTTTGAATGCTCCTGTGCCAATCAAATCAGACCAGACTGTGGAATTCATTTTGTCAGGATACCAGAAAAATCACACTGCAGCTGAATTCAAGAAGCATAGTTGTGATTGTGTGTGTTGATCAAATGTCCAGCTGGGTTGTGTTAGTTGAGCAATGCCTCAGAAGTCATGAGATCATGTTAGCTGTGCCACACAATACCATGCAGTTGCTAAAGTACAGTAAGATGGAATTATGTGTCCTAGTGGAAGCTGCAAAACTAGCATAAATATACTACAGGAAAATTATGTCTGTCAGAAATACGATTTTTCAGCAACTGGTTGAGTTAATTGAAAAATTATTTGCTTTTGACTGATGTCAATGTAAGTGTTTTATTTTGGGGGTTTTTGACTGCCAAAGGAGCTAGTAGGGTGTAAAAGTGCTATTAATCATGATGATATAAAACAAGCTGGAAACTAGTAGAAAAGCACATAAAAACTAAGTTTTATAATATTGTTTGTATTTTTGTTTTTGGTTTTGGTTTTTTTTTTTTATGGATTAAAATTCACAGTCAATAGCTTGAACACAGGTGTGTAAGGAAATTCCTCATCAGTTATTTCAAATGAGTTGCCTGAAAAGTGCAAAATCCTGTGCAAATGTTTTTTTAACTGGTTGTAGGACTTCAGTGTTTGTGGTTGCATTATTTTAAATTGTATATTCTTTAGAGTAATGGAAGAAAAAAATACCTGTCTTTCTTAAAGCGTAACATTACCAAATTCGTGTTGCCTGTGTAATAATGTTGCGATGTCTTTCCAAAATCTGTGGCTCTTAGATTACCTGATATATTGGAGAAGTGGTTTTCATTATATATTTTACTTCAGCTGAGCTCTTTGACTCTTTCTAGACTACAACAGCAGATCAGCTGCTTGAATTCTTTAAGCAAGTTGGAGAAGTCAAATTTGTGCGAATGGCAGGTGATGAGACGCAGCCGACACGATTTGCTTTTGTGGAATTTGCAGACCAAAATTCTGTTCCTCGAGCTCTTGCCTTTAATGGAGTTATGTTTGGAGACAGGCCACTGAAGTAAGAGATTAAGTATCCAGAAGACTATTATATGAGAGATTTCTTTGTGTTCTTATACATTTATGACTCTGATGTGCAGGAAACTGCTGTGACGAGTATTTTTTCAATATAGGGACCTATTGTTAGCAAACTAGAACATTTTTATAAACTGCTATTTCAAGGCTGGGCATAGCTTTCTCTGAGAAGAACGTGGATGGCGTTGAGTAAAATATATTTAATCTTGAGTTAGTGGAAGCTAGAATAGTGAAAGAATCTGCAAAGTCCTTAGTACTGATTAATCTTTCTATATGATATATATGTAATTAGCAGGCCTTAATGTAGAGATTTGATCTTAAATAGAGAAATAGATTCCTAGACTTTTACTAGATAATATTTTAACACAGAAATGTTGTGCCACCTTTATTAAAAAGTGGTAAGATTTGAAAGCAAGAAGAGACATTTCAGATACTTAGAACAGATGAGTGTTAGGATAAATCTATAGTTTTGCTGAACTTTGAAGTTTTTAGTCATACATGGAAGTTGAGGTGTTTTCCTTTCTTAGTTGGTTTGCATTTTTCCTTTTCAAGTGTTTGGGAGTTAAAGGTTTTATTTTTCCCTAATTTAGAATAAATCACTCCAATAATGCAATAGTGAAGCCTCCTGAAATGACACCACAAGCTGCTGCCAAGGAACTGGAAGAAGTGATGAAGAGAGTAAGGGAAGCCCAGTCTTTCATATCTGCTGCTATTGAGCCAGGTAGGTATATTATGTTCATTACCTAACAGACATATTCTGTGTGTACCTTGGTACATGTTTTCAAACACACAAAAAGGGTACTCAAAGGTCAACAATATGTGTTGGAAAAAGAAGAAAATAATCAAAATTGTGTTCATGCAACAAAGCAGTGGAATGAAGCTGACTTTTTATTTCATCATGTCTTGTTTTCAGTTTCTTTTTCACTGAATCTTTTCAAAAATACAAAGTTAATGCTAAATTATTAGTTAATGTTGGTGCTTTTCTAAGTTCAAAGTACTTACAGACTTTTAAAAGAAAATGCGTTATATTTTATTTTGTTCTCCTCTAGCACCCATTAAGGCCATAGTTTCATGATCAGTGGGAGCTAGCATGGTTCTGAAAGTAGTAATATTATGCTTTCCTTACCTGCAGCAAGTTGATTTTGTCCTTGTGCTCTTTTTCATGCTGGCTCAAAACTGTGCACCCTCATAGCAAATGGGATCAGAGAATGAATCTGGGATAAAATTTCACATGTGGTAAAGGACTTTTTTTCATCCCAGTTGGTTCCCTGATTCCTGTTAATACTGAAATGCCAAGTCAAGGAGGAAGGTGTTGTGGGTTGAGAGATTAGACGAGACGTTTCAGTGCTGATTTATACTGATTTAAACTGACTGCAAAATCACAGCATAAAAAAATTCACAACTTATTAAGCTTGGAGTTGAGATCCTGCTTTTTCTTTTCATCAGCAAGATTTTGTCATTCTTCTAACAAACCCAGACTTTGCCTTACATAGGTTAGATATTGTGGAGTCTTGAGTGTTTTTTTCAGGGGGGTGAGTGAGTATTTTCTGTTGTTTTTTAGGATTGGGAGAAAAATAGCTCTAACATTTCCTCAATGCTAAGCAGCAGAATAACAATCCTTTACAGTCTGAAGCAAAGACTGGTGGGGTGATTGTTAAGGTTTCTGTTGACTTCCTGGCCTTTGGATCAAATTTTTCACCGTGTTCTCTCCATCCCTTCCTCCTGCAAAACAATGTTTGAGGAGTAAAACTTCTATATTTGTACAGTGGTTGAAATATATAAAAAGTATAGAAAGTAATAATTATTATTTACACTTTATGCTTGCTTTCAGAATTATGCCCTCTAAATTTACCCTATTCTTCTCAGGTGATTTTAAAAAAGAGTAATTATATTAAATAATAGACCAAGAGGAGAACATGTTGTGATCTTGTGCATTGTGGCAGCGACATAAATCCCATTCCTAATAGAGCTAGCTGTTTATAATTATCTGATTTATGTGTACTGCTGCAGGATGGCTGCACTCAACGAGTATGTGCAATGACTTTCTTGGATGTTTCTGAAGGATATTTGCAAAGAAGGAAGATGTGCAAAGAGTAGGCCCCTTGCACTATATGTGGTACATTCCACTTGTGCCAGATTGTTAACTGGAATCTTTAAATGTTCTGAGCTTACACTGCAAAGTGGTTTTTTCCTCTCAGAGTCTGGAAAGAGCAGTGAAAGAAAAGGCGGTCGATCTCGTTCCCATTCTCGTTCAGAATCCAGGTCTAGCTCAAAATCCCGATCTAGAAGGAAAAGATCACACTCGAAGCACAGGTAGGTGGGGTTTTTATTTTGGACTAAGAGATCATACTGGGTTTTTTTGAGTGGTGGGGGTGGTTACTGAGATTTCTTACAGAGTTTTAAGATAGGTATCCCTGTAGAGAAGTTAACTCTTATCAGAGTTCACAAGGAATATTGTCTCTGAACAAATACTCTTTCCCTCTAAATGCAAAGTGTTTTCAGGATTACTTTCAGGTAAAACACACTAGAAGGCACTCTCTGTGCCATGTAGCATATCCATTTCTATGGTTTCATGGTAATTTTAGTGTCATGTAGCATAATATCATTTTGTGACCTGTGTTTTAAAAAGAAATAGTTACCTGTATTTTGTGGATCAAACACATGGTTTACCGTTAACACCCTGAGCAGATAGGCTGGGTGGTTTTGCTAGTAGAAAGTCCCTGAAGTCCTTAACTTCTGAACATCTAGTTAACAGATGCAGTATTTTTATTTACTGTAGTGTAAATGTAAAGCTGTCGTTTTTAAAAGCAGAAGAAAAAGGCTTTAAGGGAAGTTTTTCAGTCTTCAGATTTTGTTTGCTTTACTAAATTTGTTCAGTTCTGAAACAGGCTTTGGAACATGGGAGGCAAAAAAATTATTAGATCACCCTTAAAGTATACCCATTAAGATTTTTTCCAGGATGAAACAGTCTTGCTATATGAGACTTACAAACGCTTCTTGAAATGGTTTAGGTTCTTTCAATGTTGGGAGTATCTTCTGAGCATTTATGTAATTAATCTAAAAATATTTGGCAAAGTTAAGTATATATATAAAACAGACATTAAGAAGGTGTTTGATAGGTTACACTTTAAAAAGGTGGGTGTTACAATTGTTACAGCAACAGCTCTGTTGCATCCTTTCATGCATTGTCTGCTAACGAGGCAACTAGAATTCTTTTAGATACAGAAAAGCTGGCCAGATGGATTTATCAATTACACTACCAAACAAATATAAGTGCAGGCTTCAGTTTTGCAATAGCAAGACACCACGCTACGTGTTATCTAATGACATAAAAATATTAGGTATCTTTCTAATGCAAGAAGAATCATTTGGTCACTTCCTTACTGCATGCTTCTCTGCTGCTTCTCTAACTCAGGACATAACTGCAATACAAGCTTTGTTTTGTATAACACTGCAGTAATCTCAATATTATTTTGTATCAACACAAACCAAATTGACTTTGGAACATAAACTTGCATTTTTTCACTTGTGGAAAGCCTGTGCTTTAAACAATCGTTGATGGTTATATTTTGTTGTTTGTTGTTTGTTTGTTAGTTTTTTGAATGGTTTACCAATGCTACTGTCAGTTTTGAGAACATGCTGAAAAAAAGGCCAGTCTGGCTGGCTGAGGCAATTTCATCCCTAAAAATAAGCTATCCTTACCACTTCCCAGTTTTACTGTTTTATAAAACACTTAAAATGTTTTTATCTCTATGATACAAAATTTATTCAAGGTCTTATTTTGACTCAGTTCTAATTCATTTACCCTGTAGTTAGTTTGTATTTCTGTGTTGAGAAGCAGAGGAAAGCGGTAGGTAAAAGATGGTTGCCTCTTCTCTTCGTATGTATTAGTCTGCGTGTCTTGAGCAGCTTAAGATAGATGGAGCTGGTATTTTTGGTACCTCCCTGTTCTTTGGGATTTATTGAGTAATATACGTGGCCTTTCTGTCTTTGGTAAGTTAAACTTCCTGGTAACTCAGTCTCTCAGGCAAAGTATCCAGGGATGTGGTTTTTTGAAACTTGTTTTTCAAATTCAGATTCTTACTTTTGCTTTCCCAGGGTGTATGATCTTCCAAATATAGGGAATACTTTTGAAAAAAAGAATATAGTAATTTTAAAAAGTCTTATTTTCTTCATCAAATCTGTGACTCTACTATATATGTTTATTGGAAGACTTTAACTGGATTTTTATCAGAGTATCTGCACATTATTTGCATTCCTTATTTATCATATGGTAAATGTTTATTCCTTTCCTTGAGAATTCTTAGAATTGAAATCCACATCAACAAATCCTTTCAAATGAAAAGGTAACTTGACTGAATACTGAACCACAGATGGTGTGTGTGGTTTTTTTGGTTTGGTTTGGTTTTTTAAAGTTCATTTAAATTGTAAGGCTGCAAAACAAAGCAAAAAGACACCAGTTAAATCCCCATCTTTCTGTGGTGACCAAAGCTGCAGTAGGTGACTGGGCCTGGAAAACAAGCAAAATGTAACTTACTATTTTTACAAGCTGCTAGAAAGTATCTGTAGTAGATTTTATGCACTGTATTTTACTAAGGACAGCTACCCTAACATGATATGAATTTATATTTTCCAGAATGTTCATGGGGGTTATTACGAAACAGGAGTATTACTTAAATAATGTATTGTTTTCAAAGGAGAAAATGTGCGCCTGGTGAAGCATAAAATGTTTTATTTGCAACATTTGCGATATATTACTGAGGTGTAACTCTTTATATAATTTTATGTAATGAGGCAAGATGTATGGGGTTTTCACTTTGTTAGTTGACCT
>Ga0181612_134434_pt1 | contig 10735 bp, 5 predicted proteins | sample HoacroProtozoa21_FD_119630 | JGI IMG/M metagenome (GOLD analysis project Ga0181612, IMG submission 119630) | Hoatzin crop microbial communities from Cojedes, Venezuel. Combined Assembly of Gp0051906, Gp0051904, Gp0051908 | reverse complement strand
CTCCTCAGACTCCGTGGAAGGAGCAAAGACACTCTCAATTTCTGGATCCTGCTCCAGAGACCTGGCTTCTAAATGACAAGCATTGCAGCACATTACTTCTAGTCTCCAAAATTTCTTTTCAGATCTGACCCTATGCAACTCTGAGACCTAAACAGTGGTCTTATTTAGCAGCAAGATGGATGGCCTCAGTATCTTTTGCTACCTCATATATCAGGGATCTATTAAAGCACTTGGCATGATGTTGCATCATGTGGAAGTAAGGAAACGATTTCAGTAATGCAACTTCACACCCTTAAAAGCTAGAGCAGCCACATACAGACCCCACCATTTTGCGTTGCTTTTCACTCCCTCATATGGAGCGAGGATCCCAGCAGGATCTTCTTATTGGGAGTTGAACAGCACATACAGTCTTAACATGACTAGCTGCACTGAGGCTGCTGTGATCCCAAATCCCTTTATTAGAGCCCACTGCAGTTAAGCATGTGTGCATATGCACATACACACATTTATGACAGTGTGCTTGAAAATGCCTTCCTTTGTGTATTGCTAATCCCTAGGTCACAGGATTTAAAACATCTCTTCTGCCTCTTTGAACAGACACTGCTCCCTGTCATTTTTTTGTAACAGCTGTGGGCCGCATCCTGCCAGCTGTTTGGAAGGTGTCTGAATCAGCTGTTAGGGCTGCAAGTTGGCTGGAGCGGGAACACGACTTCTTGGCTCAGCTACAAATGTCCTCATGCATCTTGGTGAGAGCTACTCTGAAACAAGCCTTGCATTATCTCTCAAGATGAAGGAAGGAGTTTTGAAGTGAATGAGTCATCTCCATGGGAAAACAAGGAAAGGAAAAGAGTCACTAAGATGATGGATTGCTCTGAAAGTGAGTTTGGGTTGTGTGTGTATGTGTCACCACAGATGGATTTCTTACATCTGTGCAACAAATGTTATGTATTTCAGGTAGGAACCATAGTTTGTCAAAGCCCAGCAAAGCAGGGTTGGTGGAGATATAGTGCTGAATTTTCAAATCCAGTGGAAAGGGGCTGGTAATCTCTTCAGTTTATTACATGCACTCTTTGCAAACCTGGGTTGCAGGCTAGTCAGAGAAGAATGGGGAAGAAGACTAGGTGAGGCAGAACGCAAAATGGGACCCTTCCAACTTTAACCTGCTGAAGAGCTGGAAATCCAGGCCACAGTTGTAACTACTGAGAGCACAGGTGAAGCAGGCCAGCTACATGCTCCCATGACACTGTGGGACTCTGCCGCTGTGGAATTTACCAGGTACCGAGAAACAGCATGCCGCTGCACATGTAGCCTGGAAAACAAGAATTGAGTACAAGTCAGGATGGTGATCGTTTTCTGATGACAGTTTAAATCCCACCATTCTTTATAAGTTTGCTACTTTGCCAATACATCCAGTTAATGTGCTTATCCTTGAGCTGCGACTGACTCCGAAGGCCTCCCCAGGTGTCTGAAGCATCCTCCAGCTGTCAAAACCTGTAGCTTCACCTCTGACAGCTTCTTTGATGCAGTTTAAAATTTGTGTGCACTCTGTGTTGATGGAGTGCCTAGACAGGGCTTCTCAGGGGACATGTATCTGAGAGTTACTGCCTGCTAGAGCCTGTGCATGCTGTTGTTGCCCACATCAATGAGACAGGTCAGTCAGATGCATGCCAGCTTGTTCTCTTCACTGTGTCTTCACTGTGCAACGCGGATGTGGCATGAGGCCCCTTTCTGCCAGGGGCAGCGTTCTGCGTGGACAAAGCAGAGTGGAGCATGTGTCTTCAGCGCTGGACAGAGATGAAAGGGGTGATTAGCAGAAGACAAAGGAGGAGGAAAAAAATCTCCGCTCAATTCATTTTGGATTGTTTTTTTGTTGGTGGTATTCTAGTTGCTGATTTATGTCTGTCTGTCTTCAAGCTCTTCTAGGCAGGGACTGTTTTACACTCTGCTTGTGCAGTGTTGAAGACCACAGCCCCACTATGCTATTACAACAATAGTAATGATAGTGGGTTTAAATGTGAATCTTGAATATGTTATATATCAAGAAAACCTGCATTCCTGCAGAAATCACCAGTGAATGAATGAGCAGAAAGGTCTGTATAAACTTGTAAGTATTATCCAAGCAAGAAAGGACCTATAGAGAATTGAGCTGGTGGAAAGCAGGATAGTAGCAGAGCCCCCGCATGTAGCCAGAAGGAAAACAAAGAGGCTCTGGGAGTTAAATAAAGCCTATTGTTTTCCATCCATCAGATTTTTTTATTTTATATTTATTTCTAGAGGCAGCCACACAAATGTGCAAGGCCCTTTTCAACCTCAGTCACGTCACAGACAAAGCAATTGGATACAGATGAAGGGCAGGGTGATGCCTCACAAGCAAGTCCAGTGGCAATTTCCAGTAGGACAAGTTTTAAATCCAAAGGTTATATACTTTTACATGTGTGGGTGCACATATGACAAAGAGAGTTTTCAGGTATTTTCCTTTATGTAACCACAAGCTCTATCCAAGCATCTGCTGGATCAGAGCCAGCCCAGTGAAAGAACATAACGAGGAAACATGCAGAGGATGATGCTTTTAATCCTGGCAAACTTTTCATTGTTCTGATTTTCTCAGCCCTGAACCCTCCCAGCAAGCATTTATCCACTTATCGTCTGCTCATGAAACTAGCTTTTCCCCAGTTCTTCAAAAGGCAAACCTCTCTTCCACCAGCAGAACCTGACTTTGATGTCTGGGCTCTGCAGGGCACTTACCCAGACAAAAGTGCATTCAGAGATGTCCACACCTGTTCATGCCTTAAAATTCCACATCTGGTTATTTCATACTACATGAGCTGTATTCCTCTGTCTCTCACTGCCTCTTTCTCTCAGAGCTGGCACTCCCAACTCCTCAATGTGCAGAGCACAGCTGTAACAGCAATATGGTGACTTTCTGATTTTAATGCCTGGACACCGCTACCATTTCTCCCCCTGCTCATTAACTTTTCTGCAAGCTCAAAAGGGAGGACTGTAGCATGCTTTCTCCCCCTCTCTTCCCCACCACATGTGCATATTGCCACTCAAAGGTTTGAAATTTTGATGTTAGATCAGTGCATGTCAGGAGCAGGCATCCATCAGCTTTTTAAACAGGGACCAAGAGGATGTTGTACTTGCAGTTGAAGAGTTTAAATGGAAAAAGACCCCCCCAAAAAAAATTTGGGTGAAAATGCATGTCCTGACTGTGAATAGAAGGGCATTAGGGTACTTTCCTATATGTCAACTTGTTCCAGAAGATAAAAGCCAACTTCTGCTGAATGAAACAGGAGAGAAGTGCTTAAAGACAGCTAAGGAGCCAGGGGTGGGTGGCCTAATCCTTCAGCTGTTTCTTCCAGGTCTCCATAAGTATTCCCATTCCTGTGGTTTTCAGAGATTTTCCTTCGAGACTAGTCGACAGCCTGACAGCATTTCACGATCAAGTGTTTTTTCAATGCATCTCGTTACCTTTAAAAACCACAAAAAGAGGGATTTCTTCTCTCTTTCTTCTTTTCTGTTTGCACGTGTCTTCCAGTCACACATTTTTGTCTTAAGTCCAGTAAAGGCTGACGATGACACACTTTTGTTAAGTGATGGTTTACATGGATTCCTATATAAATCAGTGGAGTTCAATAACTGCATAATCAATCTGTGTCGTGTGTCTGAAATCACATTCTTTCTGCCATTGATTTCTCTTCCTTGAATTGCTGTATTCTAGTATGTCCTTTGGTAAGGTGGCCATTACCCAGCGAAACTTTCCAAATGAAAAAAACACCAAAACCAGAAAGTTTCAAGGAATAGTCACCTTTGTAGGTCTTTATTTCTGCTTTCTATGACTGTAACTTCACTTCTAAATTTTTGCCCACCCTCACATTTGCACTCCTGTTGGCAAGCTGACTCCTGATTTGAAGATCAGTCCCAAGTTTGTTTCTTTGCCAGTTCTGGGACAGTTTTCCACTATATTTTCCAAGACTTCAAGTGGCACAGTCATCTCAGCAGCTGCTCCTCGGAGTGTGCTTTCATTTAGACACGTGTGTTTCCAACTGTTTTGAATCAGAAAACAACACCTTTTACAGGCAGTCTTAGGACAATGTTATGCAGTGATGCCCCAGTGGCATATCATTTAAAAGCAAATAAAGGTCAGGCTGAGCCCTGAAAGCACTCTGATTTCTCCCATTTTGTTTGCAGCTGTGGAAATGGGGTGTTGTTTCATTTTTATATTTTGCAGTCATTTCATGGATTGTCTTGTTGAGACTTACGTGCCACCACTGGTCAGTGACTTACCAACAAAGTATATCGATCTAAATCAGATTTCTAGACCTTCTTATTTTCATGTGCTTTATTCTTCTCAAAAGAGCTTTCTTAAACAGGCCACTGATTTATCTATATCTTTTTTTTTTATTCTTTAGAGAGCTTCCAAAAGTTTGACATTTAAAAATTACTATTATCAGGCAAGGAGATAAAAATTACATAAATAAAATCTTTGTTGCTCAGATGTGCTAGAAGAAATAATATGTCTCTGACAGCAGGTCAGCTGGGTGAGGACATAACTATAAAAAGAAACCTTTCCTAACTAGCTCCAGCACAGTCTACCTGTGTGAAACTCTTAGGACTGAAAAAAGTACTTACCTGAATGTGAGAAAAACACTAGAATACAACTGACCTGAAGGATTTTCACAGGCATTGACTCACAAATTCTGTACCTTGGAAATTATAAAAATACACATATTGGAGTCTCACACTTGAAACTCTTTGACTGGAAACATGTGGGTAGTTCCTGGGGCTGTGCATATGCTCATCTCTTTTACCAAAGCAGGTCTTCAGTCTCCATTCAGAGCACTTTTCCTTCCCAGTGAACCCAGTGGCACAGACTGGCCTTTACCAAGAAATCCAGCCCTGCCCACAGATGACAGAGCAAAGAGCAGTGGGCTTCTGTTCACCAACCCTGACAGAGGATTTGGGTGATGGATTCCCATAGGTAACTTGGGGTAGGCTGAATGTATCACTTGGCTGTGCATGAACTGGCAGAGCTCTCCCTGGACAGGGCAGGTGGGGGGTGGGGAGGAGGTGACGGTTCTGGAAGAGGAAGTCTGAGCTAGAGTTTGTTATGCCTTTGCTAAAGGAGCTTAACTTTGAGATGAGAGTGACAGTGAGCTGATATGGATGAGTAGCTTGTCTTCTGGAGCAAGGTAGGGTTTGTTTTTTATCCACTTTGCAAATGCACACAGAGGAGAAAGGTGCTGCAGATCAGCTGGCGGAGGGGCAGGATTACTAGCAGGATTTCCCATTGCGATAAGAGAAGATCAGTTTCAGTGGATGACCAACAAGAAGTTGCCTCCCTGGCTGCCACTAATCCTTTACCTTTCAAGAAAATCTTCCTTGTTTATATGTGCCTTGACCAAATGCTTATCGGTGGAAGAACAAATCCTGAGGCATCAGCCAGCCTCCCACTAAAGACTGCACACTGCACTGTAGCTGGAGGTGCAAATGCAGGCTACAAGGCTGTTAAAAAAGCCAGGCCAGAGTAGTTTCGGGTCAAAGAGTTTGGGACTCTTCTGGGAGCACCCTACTCTACAGATCACACCGACCTCACAGAGAAAGCCTGAAACCAAGGAAAGGCCCCAGCAGAAAAGGGACGAAGATTTGCTCTTCCCTCCTCTATAAACTATTGTTACACTTCAGGGATCTTTGATCTCACTACAAGGGGTGGAAGGGAGGGAAGTACTGGGAGGACTCTTTGTTCCTCTTAATGCTATCTCAGTTCTTCATCTGAGATGCAGCCACAATTTTAATTCAAAGACAAATCATGAGAACTCCATGTGTGTTCCTAGCCTCTGAATCGAGGATATTCTCAGATGGGAATAAATTACAAAGCACCATGGAAAAAGGGAGTGAAGTTACACTGCTGTTAGGAAAGTTTTAACCTGATACTCTTAATAATTTTAATAGCCTCATATTGTAATTCCTCCCCAAAACTGCTGTCTTTGGTGCAGACAGAAGACAGACAGGATTTTCATTTTATCTAGTTCATCAGTTCCCCCTGAAGTGATGGGAGTGGCAGTGATGTCAGCTTAATGCCCTGAAGAATAATAATGAATCGTTAAAAAAATAGAGTAACACAAATAAAAGCAGTGCCGTGACCACAGCTGGTCTACAGCTCCTTACCCGCTGTAGAAGCTTAGGCAGGGAAAGGGAGGGTAAGGGTTTTTTCCTGCATTTTCCAGAACCTGTAATCAAGATCGTGAAACCAAAAGGCTACGAACTTAAAAATGGATGTAGGTAAAGCTGAACTGCAAAGTTCCTGTTTCTGTTCCTATTTGTTCCTGTGTGAACCTCTTAACATAGATCAAGATGACCAGATACTGAACTCATCAGCTGCATGAATCTGTTGTATTTACATATGTGAGTCTTTGTCCCCTCTTCTCACACTTTTGCAGCTAAGGCAAAATTTAATAGGGCATGTTATGGCCTTGCTCATGCTCCATGCCTGCTGTGCCAGACACTCACTGTGATCCAACCTTCACATGCGTGTGTAGGGTACGATGGAATTGGAGGGTGGTGGGTGCTAAGTGAGAGCAGCTCAAGTAGCATCATCTCATGTTTGATACAAGATGCATAGTGCAAGCTAGTGTTGTGGCCACCTGACCTTACGTTGCTAGTGCACTCCTGAGAAAAGATACTTGAATGCATGATGTGTGTGTATATGCTGCAAACACACCTGAAAAATATTTTTTCCGTTGACAACCCTGGTTCACTTCAGAGAGGAGTGCTGGAGAAGGGCAGTCTGGGCACTTGCAGCTGTTTGCGGAAGCTGCTTGGGAGCAGTGGTGTGATAAGCTCCTAGTTTTGGAAGGTCCAGAAAATCCCTTGTGATCTTCTCAGCTTCCTCCATTTCTATTGACTGGTGAGAACACAGGGAACTCTAAACACAGCAAGAAGAGCTCGGTATGATTCAGATCAGCAGATGGTGTTCCCTAAAATTTGTGAATGGTTGGATTCATACCTAAAACAATAAAATAACCCAAGTTAAGCCTTATTCCCATTGTTTCATGGATATACTAGACCTTTAGAAGAGAAATTAGTTTCTTGTTTTAGTCAAACCACTGCTTCTTTTTGGAGCTGTGGTTTCAGTCATGTCTTTTACCTCAGAGAGATAGAGGAGCACTTGTCATCAAACTTCAGACATCTAAGTAAGATCCTTAGAGGAACATTCAGACTTCCATTTACCACAGCAGCAGCCTCAGCTCCATAATTTCAGTTAGCAAATGTAAATCCTTTTGGGTGTAAATGGCCTCAAACTGAGGGAAATTTGCAACCCCCAAAGAGCCTAAGTGAAATAGTCCCAAGTTACAAATACACTTGTGCAATGTGAATCTAACTGCAATTCAGTGTTTGGATCTTCGTGAGAGGCAACTGAGCCTATAGTGACAGTTACCAAGTTCACCAGTATGGGACTTGTCAAGAGAAAGCAGCTTATATTGTCAATAGCAGTTGAGGATGGGGGGGAAGTGTTCCTAATATTAAGATGCACCACAGTTCTTCGTGGAGAGAAAGTAGAAAGCCAGCCATCTCCCATTGATATTGGTAGGAAATGATTTTGTCAGGATACCGTGGGATGACTCTCCTCCCCCTGATCCCTAGCCACACAGCAGGTGCTGCAACTTGCTGGTGTGTATCTGGAATCACTGGAAGACCTATAGCCAACAGCTGGTGCCTTTAGAACCTATTATTCCCTTTGCAACCTCTGCTGAACCAGAGCTTTCTGGAATAGTAAGAATTAATTCCCAACAGTTGTGAATCCTGCATAATTCATTTATTCATGTGCCTGTAAAAGACATTAAAATTTAAGAGTCTGAAATAAAAATGAGTGTAATTGCACCTGATTTTAGATTCCTTCCCATTCTGCTTTACCATTTCATTTTTACTGCCATTTAAATGGCACAATGTTTAATTGAAAGCTCCGAATTGCTGATTGTTTTTACAATGCAACTTCTCAGTGGGGAAAAATACACTCTTTGTAAATAATTTGGAAATGAAGTGGTATCTTTGCTATGCACAATCTCAGTTATAGATGTGGAAAGCCAGAATTAGAGATGTGATAGTGCCTATAACTTCTGGCTTAATGAAGATTCATAGGAGTGGTTTTAGTGAGCAAACTGTGTGAACCCTGTGAGAGCTCTGATGTGTACAGGGACACACAGCACACTTTTCACCAGGGCTCTTCCCATGCTGTGTTAATTAGCAATTAGTAGCCTTTAGAAATTTATTAATTTGTTTAATCATAACTTCAGAAATTGAATATGGTAAATTTCTGCAAAAAAGACAATTAAACATAAACCAGACATCAGATAACTTGGGAAAGCTGCACATCATAGAATTTACTAATCCAGCCAAAGCGCTGTTGGTCACACCATCAGTGACGTTCTGCGTAAATAGTACATTATAAGGCAGTACTGTGCAAAATGCTATACCCAGAGGAAATAAGGAAGCTCTCTGCTAGCAAGAGTAGGAAAAGGATGTGAGGCCAACTGAGGGAGCTCATGCTGTCAGTGAAACACCCATGATCTTGGAGCTAAACCATGAGTTTATACAGTGATCTCCATATATCCCCTCCATAAGCTTTGAGAAGGGCTTTCCCGACAGCACAGTATTCTGTGGATAAGACTCCTTTCTGCCAAATATCAACTCTAGTGAGAATTTTACATGTTTTGGAATCATTTGTGAAGGATTGATGAAGCATAAAACTCAAAGGCTACTCTTAAAATAGAAAATATCCAGTAGGGACAACTGGGAAGAAACACACAGTGTTTGTGCTCAGGATTCCCTTCACTCTCATTCTATTATTGTGATAGAATGGAGCTGTTTGGGCTGGTTTTTTACTTCATTTCTGAAACGAAGTACTTTGGCCAACATTTGCAAAACCAGTAGGTACGTGAGCTGGGTTTCAAGTTGACACGGATTAGTTTGTGGCTTTGATCATTCATTCATCCTTTCTAAATTTGTGCCTGAAAAAAGGCACAAAATTCAATGCATATCAGTTGTTACGCATTTTCTTATTAAATTTAGAAATATTGAGTTCACCTGCTTATAAACCTGGTGGAGACGGCACGGAAGGTAATATTTCTTGATAATATCTCTGGAAAATAAAACTGCTGATACTTTCACATAGCTCTAGTTTCCAGTCACTGTTACGTTTTAGTGATATGATCAATAACCATATAGATAGAAGGGACATTTCCTACCACACCAAATACAATAGCTTGAAACATGAGCAGTGGTTTCTGCATCCCTTTAACTTGTGGTTAACCTCATCAAATTACTGCACCTGCCAAGGCTGTGAGAACTAAATACAGCTGGTGTCAGCGTCTGGCCAACAGAACCCAACCCTATGTTAATTTAAGCAGATGTAAGCAACCACATGGTAGACTCTGGCATGACATGAGGAGGTTGTGCTTCATCATGAGCTGGAGTGATAGATCCCGAGGTGCAGAAACCAGGGCAAGATACAGCTAATCGCTTCTCTCTCCTTGTTGAATCCAGTCCTGACAAAACCACAAAACCAGGGAGTGATTCAGGCTGGAAGGCACCATGTCCAGGAAGCTTCAGGAGGACTAGGAGGCTACTTTTACCTCAAGGACTCTCACAGCCGTTGAGTTCTAAGTGGGAGAAAAGGAAAGAAGAAAGGGCCTGAGAGGATACTGGTCTCAGCATCCCCTCATCAGAAGCACTGTATAAAAAGAATAAAACAACAACCCTGTATCCCAAGGGCCAAAGGACAAAGTCAGTCAAGACTCAGAAATGTAAGAACAAGGAAACTATGGTCTTGGAAACTAGCAGGCAAGGAGAGTTTTGAGAAGGAATGTGATGAAGAAATGGAGTAGCTGAGCAGACATACTTTGAGGAGAGGTCCTATCTGGGGTAGTGCTTTTGTTGTCCTTGTATTTGGTTTCTTTTTCACCAAAGAAGCTTGCTTGAAAATTAAGCAAGACCATGAAGGACAACAAGAGGAGAACTCCAGGGCACATCCCTTTATTTCCTTTCACGCCTTACCCCAAAATAACCTGTACTAATTCCATCAGCAAGCACCACATATAAGACTGAGCCAGTGAACGATTCCCTTCTCACAAGGAGTTTCTCCTGAACCTCTTGCACTGTCCCAAGAATATCTTGCTTGTCTACACTGAGCACGAGATGGCCGGGAGAGGGATGCTGAGCTAGACAGACCTGTATTTTGACCCCATATGCAGTTCAACTCTCATTGAATTCTCTGAGAGCTCATCATATTTAGATTTTTGAAGCCTGGAACAGAAGTCTCTTAATGAATACGAAGAATGCAGCCAGCCAGCCTGTCCCTCTTGCTCCAGTGCTGCATAATTTCCGATATTATTTTGTTGTTTATTCAGTTTTAAATGGCACGAATGTAAGGTTACCAGATCTCTAAAGTACCTTCAGTTCTATAGAAGATGGGGGAATGAACTTGGCAGATAATACACACTTACATAGCAACCTGCGCTCGCAAAACTTAGGGGCACATGTGTAGACATGAAATGCCTTCTACCAGATGGATAGAATTATGTGGTTACTCTATCTGTGAGATGTATCCTCTTATGTATATGCAGATTATGTAGAGGTATTAGGCATACATTGTATAGACACAATAGGAAACATCACTGAAAAAATGCAGATTAAGGCCAACAGTCATGTGTTTATAGTTCACATGCGCGGTTTTTTT
>Ga0181612_122806_pt1 | contig 10735 bp, 9 predicted proteins | sample HoacroProtozoa21_FD_119630 | JGI IMG/M metagenome (GOLD analysis project Ga0181612, IMG submission 119630) | Hoatzin crop microbial communities from Cojedes, Venezuel. Combined Assembly of Gp0051906, Gp0051904, Gp0051908 | reverse complement strand
TGTGTGTGAAGTGTTCGGGGACAGGCCATTTTCTGCTGCTAGTGAATGTCTCCGGTCCTTGACCAAACACAAGTGAGCAAACATAACTACCTCATACTGGAGAAGAGTCACTGAAGCCACTAGTGGTCACTAGCCTGGAACCACAAAGCCAGTGTTCCTCACCCTGGACATAAGCACAAGCCTGCAGAAACCAAGACAGATCAGTGAGTCTAGCTGCCAAGAAGGGCCACTACTCTTCTGCCAAGCATTTATAGCCTCTCGCTCAACAACAGTGCTTAGCACCACCAGCACAAAATCAATATTTCCTTGAGAGAAATGCTAGTTTAGAGAAACTCAGCAGTGACCTCGGCAGACGTCACGCCCAAGACATGGGGCAGCATGTCTGTCAGGGGGAGCGCACACTGCCTTTTTGTCTGCTGGAAAGGGCCTGTTCACTCCTCTTCCGTTCGAGTCTTCCTGCCTTCCAGAGAACTGATGCACCCAGCCCACAAAGGCAAAGACATTTATTCCAGGTGGTCCACCGCCCTCCCTTTGGACTTGGGCTGTTTCAGCTTTTAGGTCTGTACCTGAAGGGCAACCTTTTCACAAGGAGAAAACAGACAACAGGGAGGTGTAGGAGCGAGGCTGTGATTGTTCCTTCGCGTCTTCACTGAACCCACCTGGCCTGTTGCTGAAACCGACTCTCATGCCTTCCACATAGGGCAAGAACTCGAGCTCATGTGGTTAACAGCCAGCAGTGATGTTTCGTAAGAGGATGCGAGCTTCCCAGAATTGCCTGGGAGCTATCATCTGGCCTGGCTAACCCTCCCAGAGGCGCAGCTGCACTGAGCTAGGGCGTTTGGCCTTGTGTTGCTGCCTTGTCCCATCTCAAGAGGTGGCAACTTCACAGACACCTCATTCCATCTGCCCCGCTCTTTGGCCATCTTGAAGAGTTAGGACAGTCTTACTCTACAGCCTTTCATCCAGGATGAGCCTATTCACTGTCTTCTAGGCTCAGCTCAGGGCTTATTTACTTGTTTAAAAGCAATACGAGACTAGAGAGGATCCCTCAGGTCACGGTATCCAGTCTCCTGCCTTACAATACCTGACCACCTTATGCAAGGTCTCTACACCACATTCCATCTGACTTCTAGTGCATCATCTTCAACTACTTTTTTTGTCCTTCACTATCTCCTCCACTTCTGTAAGAGTTAGTTACCACCCATTGCTCTCCACAAAGGGTCTCTAGACATCCCTAGAGGCCCTGGACAGAAGAGTTATTCCTAGGCCTCTCCTTTCCACTGTGGAGGATATCTACTTTCATGCTAAGAGGAAAAAGAGTAACTCTACAAGTACCACATCCCTTGGTTCCATGCCAAGAGGACAGAGGACACTGTATAGCTTGATTAGAGCAGATAAAAAAATCCTTTTGGGAACATCACGCACCCTGACCCCCTCCATTTTCACCCTAGTTAGGTGGCCGAGCATTTGCAATCGCAGGTACCACAGCCTGAGAGTTCCCTTGGCTGCAGGCAAATGGGAGGCATCCTCATGGCAACATGACACGTCCAGGTGAGCCATGACAGAGACTCAAATTCCTTCCTGCACAAGACAAAGGGGAGTTTCCCAGGAAGGCCACCATCCATCTGCAAAATCATCCCCATTCTTTTTCCCTTGATGATCCCAGCCTGCTCTTCTTTCTTCTCCGACAGCTTTCCCCTCCAGCCACTCTGTTGGAGGCTGATATTTTTCTGAGCAGCCTGATTTCTTCCCGACTGCCTTTGCACTGAAACCAGGATTTGAAGGGGAGCCTGGGGAGAGGGAGGGAGCGAAATATGACAGATTCAGGCTGCAGTGAAATGACATATTCATCACAGCTAACGGGGGCCCACATGGCACCCCAACTGGATGTTGCCCCACTGCCCATTTCCCAGCTGGCTCTGCTGGAGATGCCCCCTCGCTCCCCTCCCCGCCTTCCTGGTGGTATCACTCCAAGCAAAGTGTCTGATCGGCTTGGTGAGAGAACACGAGGGGTGTCAGAGAAGGTGCTCACAGACATTTCTTGGCCGCCTCAAGGAAATAAAGGCCATCGCCGAGCCTGTCAAAATGATTAATCGCTTACAGGGAACGAGGGGGAGGAGGGAGAGAGAGGGAAAAGGAAGGGGAGGAAGGAGGAGAGAAAGACAGATGGGATGGTGAGAGCTATAAACAAACAGCAAAAGCAGGAGACACAGGATTGCCTCTGTGCTGGGGAGAAGGTGAAAGCAAGGGGCCCCAGGCTGTGCTTGGAGTGAACGGGTAGCAGATGAACAGGTCCTACAGAGCCCCGAACTCCACTGGGAGATTCCCACCCCTGCTCACCCCCAGATTTGCACTGTCCCTCAAACACAGGCTCAGAGAGCACTCGGGTCTGCCCTGCTGAGTGGTGCCAGACCTGACAGCCCAGGTAACACAGCCCTGTGACTCCCCAGCTCCACAAATCTCTGCAGTTCACACGAGCTGACAGACCAGAAGCTTATCACCTCAGATGCCCAGCAAGGCTCTACCACCCCACACCCTCCAGCTCCACAGCCCATAGTGGCTGGCATTTGACCTACGTACCCACCTAGTTCTTTGCTGCCTGAAGCATTTTACCCCAGTGAAACACAGATGGACAGAAGCAGCTTCTGAGATGCTGTCAAAGGCCCTGGCAGAGAAACTTGGAGTGGCCAAGTTTGGGCAGAATCAGTCCATCACCTGTGGTACTCAGTTCTCCCACAGAAACTACTGCCCTGGATGCTGTTGTAACCCCCTGTACCCTCTCTGCAGGCCTGAGGACTGTCCTGTTCTAGAAGCAAATGCTTTGACCTCACTCCTTTAGCTGCTTTCAGCTCAGCCAGAGTCCTCACACAGCCCACTGCATGAGGCCAGCGGTGCTTAAGCAGCTCAGGGAGCACGGAGCGTGCAGCAGATCTTGTAACAGAGATCACCTGCATACAGGATAGCATACACTCTCCTCGCTTCTTGGCTTCCCAAGGGGTTTTAAGTCACATCCAAAGGTCCTCCTTGTCAAGGTATTCACTGGCAAACCCTAGCTATCCAGGAAAAAACACAACTGTAACTCCAAGACGGAAGTCATACCTGCGGGTCCTGCCATCCAGCACAGCGACATTTCCTACAGCAAGGGCAGTACCCTGCCATGTCAAATTCTGGGCTTTTTCAGGGCTGACAGCAATTTTGTGAGGTGAATTCTGACAGCAAGCCTACATCACCACAAGCTGCTTTACCATCCACAAAAAGCATGAGGTGCACTCCCCCAAATTTAAACATGTTTTTAAAATGCTGCTATGAATGAGCAGCAGCCCTCCTCTCACACGTTTAAGGGGGCATAAAAGTCACTGCCTGACACATCTCCCCACGTCTCTCCTGATGAGCACTGGATGAAAAGCCCTGTTAGATCCTGTCCTGAGATCTACTGTTTTCCTTTCATTTTGAGTTCCTCTGGCAAACACCACTAGCCACGGGAAGCAGCTGAAAACCCAAGCTGCTGTCATTTGTCTGAGCTTGGAGCCAGCTGGGAACAAGGAAACATGGCTCCAGCTCTCCCCTTTGAAGGGATCTGCTTTGATTTCCAGTCAGAGAGAATAATCACCCTGATGGAGACCTCCGCCTCAAGTGAATGACCCAGCCTTCCAGTGACAGGCGCTGTCACTGAAATCAATTAACCCAGTAAGCTTAAGTCTTGAGATGCACCAACCAATCTTATATGCCCTACAAATGGTCTGCCATCCCCACTCCCAAGTTATAACCGTAGATCTGATCAGAGGCAGTGTAAACTACACCAAAGCGTTTAGTCTGACAAGACTCTGAATGACAGCTGTAGGAAAAACAGGTAACAGATTGCACATGTACCAATAATTTGATAAAAACCCACAAACCCCCAACAAATGCATATACTGGATTGTGCATGGCTGGATGATGAGCCAAGCCAGCAAACGACAGACACAGAGAAGTGACAGCTGCCTTCTTTTATCTACCTGTCACGCAGTCCATCACATCCCTTCATGCTCTTGTAGGAAATGGCGTTATCAGGAAGAGAGCCTGGAACTGCTTTCACATCGCTCGTCCTCATCTTTCTGAGACGCCAGTCAAGGCCCACGCCTGCTCTCCTCCGCACCAGAAGCTGCCAGGCTGCAAGCAAGGTGTCGGGAAAGGAGACTGCAAAAATTTAAGACGTTGTTTCTGTGGTTTGTGCCAGCAGTTTGTGGCCGGCACCGAGCAGGAAGCGCAAGGTGTTGACGGGGCAAGAAGAGTGCTCCAGGCTGTGCTCTCTCCCTTCCTCAGCAGATAGCGGAGAATGACAGACCAGCACGGGAAGGATTTTGCCTAGCTGCCTTCCTCCGCAAGCTTTCCAGCCAAGACGAGAACATTGCTGCTGCTCCGTACCTACGCGGAAGGGGCTCTGTAGAGCAACAGTTACGCACCTCATGGACTTCGCTGTGGCTCTAGTGGCTGTCTCCATTGTTTGCGGGATATTCTCCCCCCCTTGCCTCCTTCTAACAAAGATTCTGATTAATGATCGCTCATTCCTAATTGTCAAATTTCTTTTCCTTCATCCTGTGTCTAATCACCAGTGACAGAAGCCATTACGCAAATGAGAGCAGACGACTTCCCACAACTGTTCTCGTTGGTAAAAGCCTTGTAATTTAAAGCTCTGATTTGCAGAGGAAAGCTGCATTTCCCCAAGGCGTCCAGGCATCTGTTCCACTTACACTCCAAGAGCCTCGACTTCCGCTCCCTCCCCCCACAATTAGTCCTCTGCTTGCAACAAATATTTGACTTTGCAAGGCAGTAATTAGAACTTACTTTGCATGTGTTTGTCACAGCAACAGCGTCCCTTTCCCTCGCCTTCTAGGCAGCACCGATGCAGAAAAGCGCCCAGGGAGGACGGTGACTTCAGGACTTCCCAGGACATTGATGGGAGAGGTGCTGTCTCCGACAAAGGAACAGAAGACCATGAACCAGAGTGCCAGGGAGCCCCCCACACATGTGGCAGAAGGCAGGCTTAAAGAAAAGCGCTTTGAAAAAACACATGCAAAGGCAGTACTCCCTGTTGCAGCTGCTGCTCTGCATCCAGGGCTGGGACGGCAGCACAGGGTGACCATGCACCAACGCAGAGGCCTGCCAAGAGACAGTCAAGACCCCGAGTGCACCGTCCCCATTCCAGGACTTTAAAGAGCAGTTGGCTGAGTTCAAGGTCATCTTGCTCTTTGGTAAGAACTGCTGTGAAGAAAAGCAGCAGCAGTCCCGGCCCAGGCACACCCCTCTCGCTCAAAAGCTGCTTTGATGCTGCACATCTTCCCCTTCACCCCCCACCTGCGTCAGAGTGCCTCCACATCGCAGCTACATCTCACACCTCCTCGACCCTGGCCCTGATCCTGACCCAAGAGCTTCACCCTGCACCCGCTTTATCACCCCAAATTTCCTGGGTGATCACTGAGCTGAGCCTGACCTGATCACCAAGGCGGTAAAACAGTGTATCAGTCTAAAAACCCACACTCTTCTCTTTCTATGGGAAAAATCCTGCAGCCACGATCTACAAGGATTAAGAGAAAGGTCACTTCTTACAAAAAATCTCGCTTTTCAAGAAACGGAAATGGGGGAAACAAAGGAGAAGAAAGGTATTATATAACCTAAGGTAATAACAGCAAACAAGAAAAAGACTAAAAGTTACAAGTGAAAAGTCTTGGAGCCAGATCTGGTTTTCAGATGACACGGTTCTCATACCTCAGTTTCCGCTGCACAGCCTGAGACATCTCAGCTTCGTGGTGCCAGCCGTGCATGTTCCCCAAGAGGCATTTGCACAACAGGAAGACGACAGGATCAGACATAACGGACCACTCAGCTCAGCAGAACAGACACAAGTGCGTATTCAGAGATGGTGAGCACGGCAGGCAAGGGTGGACACCCATGGTCACAGAGCAATTCATCCACTGGTCTTTCCCACTCCCTCCACATCCACCCTTGACTCCCAAGGGCGTGAGGAGAGAATGCCAGGGGTGGTAGCCCAGGCTCAGACAGCTGGCTGTCTCTCCTCCCACCACCCCCAGCATCCAATCTCTACTCAGCTCTTATCCAGTTTACTATACATTAGAAACTTGTTCAGATTTAGCCAACATTTCACTGATGGTTAGATGCCAAGATTGCTGTAGAGTCAATATTACCATAAAATAACTGTGTCTTTAGTAGGTAGAGTGGACTCCACCACCCAAGGCTGCTAACATGCAGCAGAGGTACATAGAGGAAGCCTCCCCTCAAAATCTCCTTGACCAAAGTATGAGTCGGATAAAGGACCAAAAGGAGGACAAGACACCCCAAAGGACAAGCAACTGATAGAACTCATTAGACCTGACAGTGCAGTTTGCTCTGTCACCCTGTCAGTGACCAGAGCACAGTGACACCATTCAGGTCAGCAGGGAGGGGAACTTGTTCCCTCCCCACCAACACTTGTTGACAGGGTTCAAGGATACCACCTTATTCCCAGCTCCCCTTTCAGGCTTACAGAAGTACTATGAGGAAAGTCGTGAAGACACACAATAATGCAATTGGTATTGCTGTTTTGAAGGCAGTTCCGGAGACCAGCAGCTTTCACCAGTGAAGAACACAAGTGGAGTTACAAAGACTGAAAGGCAGCTTTATACACACACCTCCTTTAACAGCTCTCCTGCACAGCCACTCACAAAATAAAAGCCACACAGTTCCGTTGTTCAACATTGGTTGTATTTAAGAACTACACTTCAGAAGGTACCGTGTGTCTGTCACACCCCACCCCCTGCACACACACCCCTAGCAGAGAACACACACAGCTTCCCAATACCATGGCAAGGGGCATTGAAAGCACAAGGTGAAAAGGGAAGGGCGCGGAGTCAGTCCATCAGTGCATTGTAAATGAGCTTTCACGAAGTCAAGTGCAGCAAAACCTGTTCAGACACTTTAAAAGTTAGACCTTTGGCAAATAAAGAAAAAAAACAGGATCCTAAAGTTCTGTAAGTACCATTCTCTCTCCACATGGGATATGAAGTCCCACCCTGAGCGTCAAGAGTTGATGGTGCCTGACAAGCAGTACTGTAGATTACCACGTGCTGAATAAATAGCATAGAGATGGGATTTCATCTGAGCATCTTTCAGTCAAGGGCATGTGCCCAGGATGCCTGGGAAGGCCTTGCTTTTGGCCAGAGTCAGCAGTTTAGCCTTCTTCCTCACCTGCCTGAAGGCTGAGCACTGACAAGCATCCAGCTGAGCGACCTTCGTCTGGATCTAACCACAGCTCTAGAGTCTGCAACAACTAACGTGGCAGTTAGACTACTCAGTGACACGGACATACTTCTTAAACAAGGACCCTGGCAGCTGCCAGTTACACTTCATTTGTTCTGACCTGTAAAGAGACCAGAAAACTAGCCCCTGGGACCTCCTGTTCGAGAAGCCTTTCGCCTTTGTGCAAGACAAGCTCACCGCAACCGGTGCATGAGCTGTCCCAGCAGATGTGACCCTGGGCCAAAGATGGAGCGCTTCTAGAGCGGCATGTTCTCAACACTTTTATCAGAATCCCATGTCAGAACAAGTCCCGAAGAACCAGAGGGAAAACACTGGGAAGTCTCAACAGAGCAAATTCCTCACTATTCTCTGGGATGAGATATATGGGCTATGAAACAGCTTCTCCCACCTCTAGCTCCTGGGACCCGTTAGAACCGCATCAAATATACAAGACCTTTGCACTACCCCCCAAACCAGGGACAGCAGTGCAGCACACCTCAGGGAATAAAAAGCCAGCCTCCGTATGAGCCTAAGGCTTTTGCATGGAAGGGGAGGAAAGCAAAATGATTTTTCAGGGTGACTGCTGAGGATTCTTAAAACAGAGGCTTGTCTGGTTCCTGTGCCCTGGTCTTCTCACTTCCCAGCCTGCCATGTCAAGTCCCAGAACACAACCAGGATCAAGACAAACTTAACCACATTTAAACCGAAAGCCCTGACCTCTTTCACATGACTGTACAAGGAAGGGAACCACACACTGGCATGGACTTAACTGATGGACAGGAGCCACACATCATCACACAAACACACACACCTGTGCGCAGCCACACACACTTGAGTTCTAGTAGTTTCAGTAAAAAGGGCACTTTCCTGTGTCAGTCCAAGGAGCCAGCACCCCTGCTGTGGAGATGGGAGGCTCTGCACCTATACGACACTGCATTTTGACAGACTAGCTCAGCATCCCTGGGGATTTGCTCTTAAAAGCGTGGCTTAATCGTTCAAGACTTGCAGAGTGCCCTAGCATTTATACATCTCCCTTCATAACGCTACATCCCCTTTTAACCACGCTGCAGCTTCAGAAGAGCAGGAGAGAAGCCTTCACTCCCCAGAGAAAGCTGTCAGAAAGGAGGTTTATCTAGACTCCTACAACACAGATGTTATTTGGAGAGCATAGGATATGGTGCTCACACACTAGATGAATTTGTTCTGATCTCCACCCTGTACTAAGTCCACAGCAGAGATGTCTCAAGTTGATGAAATTGAGTCACTTGTCCAGTTGCTCATCACACAGAGGCCTTACTACATGTTTGCTTCCGCTATACAGAAAGGTGCCAGAGTTGAGCATGGACAGGGCCTCTAACAACAGAGGACTGTGAAACCTATCACTCTCCATCTTTTATCCACTGCAGGCATCAACACATAAACCCAGCCAGGAGGCCCAAACCCCATGCAGCTGAGGAAACATGATCACTCCTGGTTCTACTCCAAGACCTTCTTCAAATGCCTGAAAATCCTGAAGCAACACATCCGAGTGCAAGAAGCCATGCTCCTTGTTGTGGCAAACAGGGCAGAGGGAGAAAAAACAAGTTAGTGAGCATGAATCCAGCTTCCAGTAAGTGCAGACTCTTTCTTGGGAGGTTCGGTTAGATGAGAGTGGAGGATGAATGGGGTACTAACGGTTTTGCAGTTCCAGTAGCCCCTTTTATTGTAGTGGGGCAGAGATGGGCCAGGAAACCCACCAGTCTGTTAAGTGCTGCGTGCAATACTAGCGCTCAGTATCTTCCATTGCTTGTGAACAAAGCAGCTCCAACATCAGTCACCCGGGCAGCCAGGTATTAGTCATACCGTCCCTTAATCATCATATTCAACAAGGGACCCACCTGTTCAGAACAAAAACAGATTGTTAGCTGGAACAGTTACACAGAAATGGCAGCTGCAGAGCCTGCTCCCTCTGCATCACACCACCTCATGAGCTGAACGGCTCAGGGCACAGGATCTCAGCGCACAAACTAAGCCTAAGGTACACCGAATCAGGCTCAAAGTATTTTCTAGACAAAACACTGGGGCACCCTTAAGCACATTCTCAAATACCCTACCAAAATTGCACGGTACTCTGCCAACACCCAACTGTAGCTGTCACCACAACACTGCATCCATGGTATTGGAAACATTGCGCCTTCCACCCTAGATTTGTGGTTTCTGAGCAGATGCTATTAAAAGGAGTCAATAGTCACCAGGGGCTACTTTTTGCAGGGCAGAGAAGGAATACGCTTACTCACTGAATCCTCTCTGGTCCTCGTTGTCACCTGGAAGGAAGGCTAGGACCAAGGATTTTGCTAAAGTTTTGTTTTCAGTCAAGACCACTCCCACTTCTCAGCACTGAGGGAAGTTCAGCGTGCTACAGCAGTAAGACCATCTCAGGGGAGAGGCATGAGCTCACTTGTGTGCGCTAAAGAGGAGTTCCTGCACAGTGGTAAGGGTTACAGACCATGGAAACATTTCTGTTCACGTCCAGTATTTCACATCAGCAGGAGATTTTCAGAAGCATACTCTTACTATCTCAATCTGTCTTTTTGAAATACCAATTCGTAAAAATTGCAAAGAATTCAGAGACGACCGAGATGTACGTTAACGGGGAAGCGCATGACTTAATAGAAGAGATTTCTCTTATTCAACAGATAAAACATTTTCTTTTTTTTGTCAAATACTGGGTATTGTTGCTGCACAGAAGGCTAAGGAGAGTTTGGGAGCAACACTTCGCTGGCAGTGCCCAAAGCCAAAGTACACCTTCCCCCACATACAAGAACAATTACTCCATTGTTTGTAGTGGTCCTCTCCAGAATTATAATTTAAAGAGCTTGCCTTTTTGTAGCCAGAGGACCTTCTGAAGACAGCAGGAAGAACCATTCACAGCAACAGAGCAACCCTGCTTTCTCTCCTACCCTCACTGTGACACCTGCAGAGCCAAATAGTTGGCATCTCGAGTTTTGCATTAAGCCATCACGATTTCAACAGTAGTGAATACATTGTTCAGTTTTGTACCTCTTGTGGATTTCCTAAGGCTTCTCCCAGCATCTTCTCGATGTTCCTCATTATCGCCACTTTCTGATGAGCCTTTAATGGATATTCAATTCTCTTTGGGGTTGGGGCACCCTGAAATATGAAAAACAGCTCACTGCATGCTTCCTGAACTGGCAGATTATTCCACCTTCTCCCAGTTCTTTACACGCCACTCGAAAGGGAGAGAGTAGCTTCAAAGCTAAGGATTTGGTGCAATGAAGTTCTCATACTGACAGCACGTGCCAGTACACCTCTACCTGAAAGAATCCTCTGGGACAGACATATCCAAGCTGTGCAGGAAGGTGCTTGTACTTACCTTGTACCAGAAGTTCACAGTGATGGTAATCCCCCCATTCAGGAGAGACTCGATATGGTGCCACCTGCACAGCAAACACAAAAAAAAAGA
>Ga0181612_113710_pt1 | contig 10735 bp, 2 predicted proteins | sample HoacroProtozoa21_FD_119630 | JGI IMG/M metagenome (GOLD analysis project Ga0181612, IMG submission 119630) | Hoatzin crop microbial communities from Cojedes, Venezuel. Combined Assembly of Gp0051906, Gp0051904, Gp0051908 | reverse complement strand
TTCTGTTATTCAGAAGACAAACTGCTTGAGAATTTAATTAAGCTTTTATTTGAGTTGTTCCTGTAACTCATAATAACTCTTGAATAGAAAAGAGCTCTTCTTGACTACATATGTATCTTTTATAAGCCAAATGCTCTTTAGATGTCATCTCCATCCGCACTGATACCTGAGGGAATGGTTTCTAAATGTGTCTGAATTTGGCTTAATAATTCAGACTCTATTCAACAAGACATCAGACTCAGAAGTAGGACAGTTTACCTTCCTGAATCCTATCTATTTTGAAGGGTTGTTCTCTCTTGTTCGTTGACTGATTTACATTCCAACAAGCTTCCTACCTGTCAACACTTACTGGTTAGCTAGTGTGTTTAAAATAGATGAGAAATGCTAAGATTCACGTCTTACAAGCCAGTCAGACTGTGGAGCTTTCCAAACATGCTTGTCATTCACTAGTTATCTAAGACACTGCCAAAATATCTTTAGTTGTGGTTATTGCGCTTCTTTCAGTCCACCTAAGGTCAGCTAAAAGGTTAGCTTTATCATAAGAAAACAAGCCTAGAGGAAGAGTGACATATGAACACTGAACAAGCAGCGAGTTTCACCCAGCGTCAACACTACAAATAGAGGAAAATGGCAACTGCCTAAATTCTGTTAAATACAAGAATCCTGATTGCCTTCTCTGTAGCACTAGTTAAACTTCTTGTTGCTTAAATTAGTGCCAGCTGGAACTGTTGTTAAAAGTTCAGTGTTAGATGTTATGTTCATTCAGAAATAGCCTCAACCTGGGGAGACAGGTGTCTTTTTGCTCCCTAAATCTTTTGGGAACTAGGTTAGACAGAGCGTTACCTAAAAATCTCTTTCGGTTTCCAGGTGTGTAATCAAATGTAAGGTGCAGGAATGCCTAGTGATTACAGCACACACTGAGACAGTGAAACAGCTGTGCTGTGAGCTCTCATTAGCCTGAGTGACTACGAAACAACATAGTGTGACAATGCTGTAATCACAAAGACATAAGCCATTTCATGTAGAACATCATTCGACTTTCAAGATTTGAAGAACAGCAGGCAAGAGAATACAGTTAGCAGACCTGGGTCATTTCCTGCTAAGATGTGACTTCTTAGCAAGATATTGTGAGGGAGACGTGAACTCTAAGGATGCCCAGCAAATTTGCAGCTGCAGTACAATTGGCTGATTCTATATCACCTTGTTTGATAGCTAACTTGAGTCAGTTTGCTTGTCACAAAATCAGGGGTGTTAGACGGTATAAACGGGAAGAATTTTGGGATGGAATGGTGGAAAAGGGAAGAAAGAGGAAGTATTACACATTTTTGATATGGATAAGATAGCAGGAAGTACAATGATTTCAAGCACAAAAGCAGAATATAACTTCACACATCGTCACTGTGAAACTGAAGAAGACTGCTCAGTAATGAGGCTGCACAGAGAAGTGGTTACAGATATGTTAGGCAAGTATTTTCAGGATGAAAGACTGCTCGGGCAAGACTCATTAGCCAGGAAGTAAACTTCTGCTTCAAGACGTTATCTGAACAGGTTTGGCATACATTCTAAAAGCAGCAAGACAGAACGCAAACAGAAAAAAGCATTGTAATGGAAAAATTCTGAAAGAATCAATACTGACACAGATGAGTGTTAACACAGCATGAGAAAAATAAGATTGGAATAATTAATTACTTCCAGTTCAAACCATACTGGCCAGTCACTTGCAGTCCATGTAGCTGAAAGCATTCAGCCCAGCTCACACTGCAAACAAAATTTTTAGAATAAAGCCAGAATAGCAAAAGCTGTAGCTGAAAAAAGGCAATATAAAGACAGAAAAGTACAGGATGGAACCAGAAGTAACTGAAGACACAAGGAAGCCACTTAAAGATCATCAAAGGAGATGTGAAGCTTTGAAGTAATAATTACAGGTCATTATGCCCAGAGATATCTTCAAAGTACAGGAAGAATGGCTCTAGACCAGTTTTTGAAGTAAGCTTATGGGCCATAAATCTATGCCTTTGTCATATAAAGTTAGCTAGTTTACTGGTAAAGGGAGGTGCCTAAAACATCTGATCTATCCTGCAGCAGAATGACCTAAAACCCACATGAAAGCCAGGTAAATGCAAAGGCTTCAGGAGCCCAAGTCTTTGCACAGAGAGAAGGGCAGATCTGAAAGCAGGATATATTCTCAGAAAACCTTGTGTAATAGGCATTGCAATAATGAAAGGTTAAAAATCCCATTAATCGTGACATGTAGTGACCTAAAGCTCACAATGAATTTGGTACAGAAATGCCCAAGACCTGTCATTTTCAAAAAAGTGTTATGTGACAAAAATACATAAATATGATAAAAAAGTGATTGCATCCATTTCAATGGAAAATTTGAAGGTTTGAGATATGAAGGGTGACATAATGTTGCCTATGATATTAAAAATCCTCAGAGCTAGATCATTCAGCTTTTATGGATTAGTAGGTTAACACCTGAGGCAGGGGTATATAGAGTAGGTAGTAAGGAGATATTACAGGCTATAGACATTGCTAGATCTGTGTACTGACAGTTCAGAAGAAATCATTGTAAATTTATAATTTGAGGAAGAATTAAACTGAAAGAAAAACCTTAAGTTTTTGCAGAAGGATCAGAAGAGTTTTTTCTCAAACCAGTTATAACTGATAAAAGGTTCATGCTATTCTCATCAGTCAATAGACATTTAAGTGTATCCAGCTGAGGTGATATTGAGAATAGCTCTGTAAGGAATGTTGGAAGTAGAGATTACGTCTACTTACTTCATGCTTCCTCACTAGTTATGGTATCTAAGAAAAATGGGATGCTTAGGTTTTAAGCAGACTGCAGAAAATTTAACAATCCCATATATAAAACAGACTCATTTATCACTCAAGGCAGAACAGAATACATCTCTATGCAGGTTTTAAGACTCTTGACAAATTGGATTGAAAAAAGAATTTTCAGGAAATTAGCCTGCGTTTACCACTGGCGTGGGACAATGTGTTGAGTTTAACACAATTCTTTCTGTGTAAAAAAGAATTACATTTCAGAGATCAGTCAGCTGAGGGTACAGTACTTGTTCTTGCTACTCCTGACAGTTCATCCACAAAATGCAACCTACCGTTTTTTCCGTAAAAAGAGATCTGGAACAAAATCTGCATTTTCTTGAGCTAATTAGTGTACTCATTGAAAAAAAACAACCAAACAATCCTTGTGTGTTCGGCAGCTTGTAAATGCTGTTGTCAGCCATGCTATCGGAATTAGAAAAGCATGCTTGCGAAGATCAATACAGCCTGTAAACCATCAGTGTACATGGTATGATGTAGGAAGCGTAGCCTCATTCTGCTGCTCCCTGGGTAAAAGGAGAGCTCCCAGGCATGCTGGCAGATGATAAGCAGAAATGCCAGAACATTAATCCTTCAGAGCAAATCTTCTCATTGCTACACTTCAACTAACACATTGCTGTGAATGGGACCTGGAGATGGTAAGGACACACTTTCTTTATTAGATTTGATAAGTACTGGATTAGATTAAATTAATTACAGGGAATACCTTCTATATTCCCCATTGAACTTGTCTGTTAAATATGGAGTTTAACATGCTGTGTTACGTTCTTAAGATGTCCTCTAAGTATCTGTTTGAATGTTCCTGATGAAGACTTCATATGCTGGAGTAGGGAGGGGGAGGAGATGGAAGTTTGAACTGATTTCTTGAGATAACCCAGTAGTTACCATTACTAATGTGAGTTGTGGAGTAACTCTCTAGGAAGAAAGGCAGCTGGAATCAATAATTTTTGTACATATGTAAAAGGTAATGTCTGGGGCTAAATGTAGATCTCCCAAGAATATTATTGATGAAGGCTAGCTTATGCTACAGTTCATACAAGGCAGCAGCAGACATGTCGGTCTTCTTTCCTGCTTCTGCTCTTGCCTTCAAGAACTAATATCTGAAATGCATTGTGCATTTCTAATTAAATCTCACTACATAAAAAGGGAAGCAAACATTCCATATCTCCATATAGGAGATTTGGAAAATGCACTTTCATACACATGAAGTCTTCTCTTTCCAGCAGTAACTCTCTTTTCCACACACAGACTAAAGCAACTTCGTCTCTTGGAAAGGTCCTGAAACAACCAACTGAGAGTAGGAAGTGGGTAAATGTGCAACCTGTATTTGAAAATGGACAGTACTGAATGTGCAGCCAAGGTGAACAATGCACACACCTCCTATTCCCACAGCAAATATTAAGTAACTCTTAGGTGACTTTCAGAATGCCATTTCCTTCACACATTTAAGCAGCTGAGTGACTCCAGTTACAGAACAGGTGAGAAGCCTCTGAGTAACGTGCAGAAAGCAGAGGGACAACAGGTGGCAAGAAGAGTCAGAGAAGGACAGGGAGGTGGATGGAAGGGAAATTAGGGTTGCTAGTATGATATTAATATTAGGATGCAAATGACTCAGAAAAAGAGGTTAGGTGGCATGTTCCTTAAGTGACCCTCCGTCTGTCACAAAATTTGAGAGGTATCATGATGCAGGCAGATTATCATAAACCCTGATGTGTGACTCTCAGACACTATAAAAGGAAAGTACAACTAAACTATGCTTTGCCTGAACTTTGTGTGAATATTTCCTATCCATCTTAAGCTGTGGAGACCGTTTCACTAAATCACTGCTTTACCAAGCATACAGGCGTAACCTTCACCTTCTGCATCCGTGTTTTCAACTCCCTGGTGCTCCCTCAGGGATCTTTCCAGCCAGCCTGTGCCTCCTGGAGCAGGGTGACCTCTAGAGGCCTCCAGGCAGAGCTGGCGTGCAATGAGCACGTCAGTGCTCTGTCCCGCATTCTGCCCTGCACGTTTGCAAACCTTGGACTTTGCCTATTAGTACCCCCAGTCTGAGGACTTTATGTATCTTGAATCATACATTCCCAGCAGTATTGTCATGTCTTCCAAAGCGCTACCCACATAAGCAGGAGAGGATACTTCAACAGACTTCTTCCTTTCTTTCATGAGAAAGACTGGATCTTTTTCAGCTCTTAGTTTCTTCTGGGGTTTGAATAAACTTGTAAGTAACGAAGAACTGATTTGATAAATTTGGTTTGTCAGAGTTCACTGAGTAGAAGTTTCTTTTTGCAGAATATGAACATTTTCAGTTTATGTCATCTTGTCAATGAAACAGTGCTTATTTACTTAGGAGGTACATCTCTGATGTCCAGATTCTTATAGCTCTGAGAATCTTTGCAATCCGTGAAGCTTCACTGGAGTACACCAGCTGCATCTATTTTAAACTTTCTCTCAGAGATGTTCCTTTATGGTAATTACAGACCAATGTTTTTTTCAAGGTCAGTGACCTTTGCATTACTTACCAGCTAGCAGGCAGTCTGACTACAGAGGGGTTTTATTACAAGCTGATTCTAATCTTCAAGATATGGCATCAAAATATAAATATATGAGAAATTAAATATACTTTAATTTATATGAATGAATGAGATATATTTCACCAATATAAATAAGGAACATTTCCAGATTCACTAGAACTAAACAAGTATTTAAGACATAATGTTTATTATTTGACTTTTCTGGATATATACAGCCTGGAGGCATATGGAAGTTGAGTTGTTGGTATTAAACACCATCACCACCATAAATGTTCAGCACTTTAATCACTAATGTAGTTTAATATTTTACTTTTTTGAAAAATAATAAGAAAACTTCTATTTTAATCATGAAGTACTCATCTTCTATTCAAAGAAATAATCAGATCAAACTTGTAAAGTCTTTGTAAAATTTTGTTGCAAAATAATAGCATGGCTCTGTATATGAATGCTATGAGCCCTGCTTATTGGGTTCTACCAAGATAATTTTTCTGGTCACTGAATAAATGGAAAGCAGACAGAGAACAAATAGTTTTGTAATAAAACCAATAAAAAATGTTCTAGTTCAGTTACTGAAAAAATAATTTTGGACTGACATAGGCATATATTTTTCCCTCAAATTATACTGACTGTATACAGATTTTTCTTTATGTCTTCAGAAATCCCAGCATAGAAAATGTTGGCCAGAAAAGTTTTGTCAACAAAAGAAAACTCAACTGCCGGTATTTTTCTTCATATACATTTTCCTTTGCACAAGATGCTTAGTGACCTTAAATGTTGTTTAAAAAAACAAAGACATGATCTTCCTTATGACATGCCATTTGCTCAAATTGCCATTTACTAGTAAACCAAATGAAACATCTAGTTATAATAATGTAATATCTATAGTTATAGATGCTTGTATACTCATAATTGTAACTATTTTATACATTTCAAGGTAGCCTCAAGCCTATCGATTCTCACAATAAAAAGGCAGCAGTCTCATTACTTTTTCCCACCTCTCACTCCTATTCCTTTCTCTTTGGTGTCACCCTTACCTGTAGCAGTCTTCCAAGCCTAATATCTATCAGATTTTTGTATTTTTCTTCTCCAAAGCTAACATCAATTTGCTTCTTATTCCCAAATGCCCTGTCCCTTTTTCATATCCTTTCCTTTCATATATAACCACACCTTTCAATCCCATATTCAAGGGATTTGACCCATTGTTAATTCTCTCCTTATCTCAGACCTCACATGTGCATGTCCCATTCCACACAACTGTTATGGTTGTTTCTGCCCTGACTTGTTTGTTACTGTGTTTTTATATTTCCATCATGAGCCAGATGGAGCCAATTCTCGCTCTTTATGCTCATGTACCCTAATTCATCAGGACCTTACATCTATCTGAAGATGCCCACGGTAAAATTTTGATTGTGCAGATATTATGCCAGACACTCTGCCACTGGAGACCCAGGTCTCTGGCAGGTTCATGCTGGGATGGCCCGTTACCATTTCAGTAGCTGTATCATGAAGGAACCGTCACATTCTGGCCCCAGACTCCTCCTTGGAGAGGGGATCCGTAGAACCAAGGGCATGAAGCACAGCTCACCTAAATAAGGCAAGTAGATGTTCTTGGCCTTCCAAAGCCCTCTCCTCCTCCAGTCGCGGCTAGCTCATTGCCACATGCCAGGGCAGAAGCAGAACAAAGACTTCACCCCTGTCAGCAAGGGGAAGGAGAGGGTTTCAGGGCACTGCAGTCAGAAGGCACTTCTGTGCCTGCAGCCTTGGCTGCACAGAGACTCCCAGACTGGATCATCCCCTCTGGGACAGGGACAGTGTCCTTGGGGGTAGGTGTCAACCAGCCCCTGCCTCCGCTGGGGTCCGCACATGCTGGCATGGTGTAATCAGCATTAATTGCACAGGGAGTCTTTCAGCATGTCTTCATTAATGCTTAGTGTTCAACAGGAAAATGCTGTTGAAGCAGCTCTCCTTGTGGTCCCACACTTTGGTTTGCATGACAGGTCTGTTCCCGGGGCACATCTAACGTGTTCCTACCTCAGACAGGCACTCAGCTCTTGGCACTCCCACCCTTTCCCCCTGAAACCCATTTAGTCCAGCTGCCAGGTCCTCAGCACTTGCTGTTCTGCCCCACTGATCTTCTCACCTTGTGCTGCTCTACTCGCTAAGGGAGACAGAGACGGTGTTTCAAGTGTGCGTCAGTGCCTGAACCTTCCTCTCACAGCAGCCCTGTCTGCCAGGGAACTGGTCCTGCTGACATGTTCCAGAGGGAAAGGGGGTTGCTCTCACCCTAACCCCAGGCTTCCTCTGCAAGAGGAAGACTCAGGACAGGAGAGATAGGCGAGGGAGATGAGGGGCAGGATTTCTTCTTCCCTCTGTAGTCCTGCTCTGCTTCTGTGTGTGAACAGTGGAGGTGGGCTTTGCTTGAGTTTGCAGTGACATTTTCACATCCACTTCAAGGGGGAAGAATATTGTGCTTACTTGTGTGTCTTGAGATAGCATGAAGGTAGATTATGGGAATGACTAGTCTACACTTCAGGCTGCGAGGGTCTTTCTGTGTCACCCTTGCTGCTCTCGGTGTCTAGGAGGTCCTCAGCTGTGGAGGCTGGATCTCAAGGTCATCCTAATACGAGTGAGGGTGATCCAGTGCCCTGGGCCTCTCCTGGGACCTGCACTATGAAGGTCCAGCCAGAGCACAGCTCTCCTTAGCCTGCTGCTGTCAGGTCAGGGTCTTTTCTTTCAGCCCTGGTGACCCTGAGCATCCCAGGCCTCCTCTGGCCCGTTCCACCCGTCTGAGCTCTGTCCCAGTGGCGAACACAGCAGACTGGCTGACCCCCCTCCTTGGCGATTCACCTTTCTGCTGCGGTTCAGTGACAACACGTGGGCCAGGCAGTTTCAGCAGCCCCAAAGCCCCCGTTTTTAAGCCAGACCCAGCTGCTGGTCGGCAGCGGGCCGGGCACCCAGAGGAGGATCCCCCTCGGCGGCTCCAAGCTGCCACCCGCTGGCAATGGCGGCCGTGAGCAGGGGGCCCGGCCGGCTGCTGCCTGGCCGAGCTCCCCGGATGGACAGGAACCCGCTGGAGCCCCAAGCCGAGAGGAAAGCTGATGGGGCTGTGCCCTCACAGCAACAGCCGACACGACACGGCAAGAGGCACAGCCGCCGTCCCAAGTGATGTCTCTGGGCCCTTCACCAGCACCCACCCTGGGGCCTCACTACGGCTGGCTGCACTTCCCTCCCATGTCGTGCTGCCTGGGGCACCCACGGTCTCCTCAGGGCCTCTCGGTCTGGGTGTGAGCAGGCAGACAGTTCCCTTGCAATCCCTGCCACCGCTCAGCCCATGGGCTTGGCCTGCGTTCCCCAGGCCTCCGGCCTGGAGCTGCCCTCTCTGATGGCTCTTGCTTCATTTGTAACATTTCAGCTGGGAAGAAGGAGGTAAGTCGTGGGAATCTCACTGGGATGAGAATATTGTGACATGACACAGTAGCTTGGCATCACAGTTTAAGACACAGAAGACTGTCTACCTCCAGCCCAGGTTTCTAAGGGAAGAGGATAGCTAAGGCAAGCATGACCTGTCTAAGCAGGTTGTTTACAACCTATCTCTCCAAAAGACTCTTCACAAGTACTGAGCAGAGAGCCAAGCAAGCACCTCCTGGTGGTACAGCCTCTGCTCGCTCTCACCTGGCAGCTATGTGGGAGGATGTGCTTCATACCTCAGAATGGATTAAATTTTTCCACTAGGCACATGCAAAAATACTATTGATGATGGCTTAGTGAAAAATTTTTAAGGCCTGATTTAAGCATGCGACTAAAAGGGGCACACCAGATTTCTTCTAGCCTCCATTCATAGGCTGGAGATGTGCTGCTGAGGTAGAACCTCCATATATACATCCCAACATCTTAGGTCCACCTGCAAGGTTCAAATCTGTATGGCCAGTTCCTGAGATTAGAAAGGATCTGCTAAGTCATTTGACACATTTCTAATAAATAGTGCATCTTCTTGCAGAATTGCAGTTTGCCCTTTCCTTCTATACAAGGTTATCTTAAAAAGTCTCCCCAAAAAAATAAAACTGCGTTTGACAGAGGCCCAGACCACTCTGTCCTGTACTCCTTTCTAGTAGGGAAGGTCCTTCATACTCAACTGGTGCTGATACATGCTAAAGATTTCACAGTAACTTGTGCTTTGTCTGTTGAGTGTGGTTTTAAAGTCTCTAAAATCTATTTTACATGGAAATTCACACATACTGATTAGCAGGAAAGTGGAAGGAGATATTTCCTTGCTATGGGCAGTTTGATACATACCACACATGTGGATCTAAGTTCCCATTGTAAGTCTAATAACAAAAATTATCTCATTGATATAGAAATGCCTCATAAATGAAACAGTTAAAATTGTTATATGAGATACTTTCTTGTAACAGCCTGCTTTGTGTGGTATTTTACTTACCCTTCCAATGTTACTTTCTGTCCTAAGGTTGACTCTTCAGTCTTTCTTGAGAATGGTGATGCAGCAAGGAGGGAGCCTACTATGAGTTTTCAGCATCCTGAAGTCTTTGTCAGGAGGCGTATGGTATAGCATAGATTTCTTCCTACTTGGTCTGGGTTTGTTTGGGTTTATTTTTATCTCTTTCCTTTTCACAATCTGCTTCCCTTTCACTGGTTTCCAAATGAAGTTTAAAAGGTGCAGGGTAGCTTCCCATGCCTCAGTTATCACAAAATGTAATTCTTTATGCAGTGACCTACAAGGTTTGTCAGACATTTGCCATATATGGTATTCACAAATTTAACCTAAAACAGGTTAGGTAATAGTTGTTTGACTACTATACAGTTATTAAAACAAGCTAAAACCACTTCAGACCCAGAAGAGCCCTAAGACCATGCACTGTCAGGTCAATAAAAACCCTGGAGCCTTTTGATATTAATGGAAAAAAAATCGTATTTACTGCTGTACAGTAATGGAGATTTTAAGGAAATGAAACATCTTACTGTAGACAGAGAATGATCAGGTATTCTGAAGTAGGAGTGAAACCACCTGCCGTGGACCACAATTGCGGAGCAGAAAATGGAGTGAAAGAAACCTGAAGTTTACTAGGAAACCATAGTAAGCCTTCTAACATGTCATGTTGCATTGGTTTTGGCTGGGACAGAGTTAGTTTTTTTCACAGTAGCTAGTAAGGAGCTATGTTTTGGATGTGTGATGAAAAAAATATTGGTAATACAGGGATGTTTTAGTTGTTGCTGACCAGTACTTAAACAGAGTCAAGGCCTTTTCTGCTTCTCACCCCACCCCACCAGCAAGAAGGCTGGGGGTGCATGGGAAGTTGGGAGGAGACAGAGATGGTCCTTGAACACTTCTAGGGAGGGGG
>Ga0181612_168738_pt1 | contig 10736 bp, 6 predicted proteins | sample HoacroProtozoa21_FD_119630 | JGI IMG/M metagenome (GOLD analysis project Ga0181612, IMG submission 119630) | Hoatzin crop microbial communities from Cojedes, Venezuel. Combined Assembly of Gp0051906, Gp0051904, Gp0051908 | reverse complement strand
TGTTTATCCACTGTAAAAAATAAAGTGTTTGTCCCTGGAATTTGTGTCATGCTTCTTCAATTCTACCCAGAGCCCGTTACAGGGCTGAGTTAAATGTTACAGCTGTAAGGAGTTTTTGGCAATGGTCGTTCTTGATATCCAGGGTTTATTTAAAAGAATTATTCAGAAAAGAAGTATTCTGATTCTTTGCTGTCAGTCCCAAAGTGGTGACTTTTGTCTGGTGACTTGTTTCGTTATGACCAGCGAAGCAGGGGCTGTGGAGCAGTGATGTGACCTTGAATACTGGTGGTGTCCATGGCCAGGTTACCCAGCAATACCAGTCTGGTGTTGATCAGCACGTACACGTTATTGACTTCTGGTGACCTATATAGTTCAGAGATATTTCTGCTGGTTTTGTACTGGTTGGAGGGGGGCTGGTGGTAGCTGCTCTGTCAGAAATCTTGTTGAGGGGGTGCTGACCCGTTGCCATGTGTTGCATAGTTTTCAGGCAGCAAAATGATATTTTACTGGATCAGGGCTTTGTGCTGTGCAGTCATGGCATTTCTCATCTGATACTACAACTCCTTAAGTCTATATGCTATATTCTTCAACTCTGGTCAGAGATTAGTTTCACGCTTGGTCACGCATATGACAAATTAGTGTTAAAAATAGAACTGGAATTCAACTCCCTAGTTTCTAAACTTGCGCTCAGTTGGTGCTTGCAAGACCACACCTCTCCTGTATGAAGTAGACTACAGAATGACTAAGAAACTATAGGACCTTATAGTACTCCTCGTCAGAATCTTAAATTTATCCAGACACTAAAATCTTCCCGTTCTATTTGTGGAGACATTAAAACTTTCACTTTCTTTTCTCACTGAAATTTCATAAAATTTGGTAACCTCTCGTCCTAACAGAGTTTAGTATGTGGGGCAATATTTGAAGAATATGGACTAGGGAGGAGTTCAGGTGGTTTCAACTGGGGCTGGAAACAAAACAAAACCAACCAAAACCTGGTTGGATGAGCAGGGCTAGAGGGGTAAGTGGTTAATAGGTGGATTATATCCCAATCCATGGATGTCTGTGAGAAGCGATAGAACCTGAAGGGTTCTCTGAAACTCATTCTGTGCTAACGTCTTTATCAGTGATGTAGAGGAGGCAATGGTGTGTACTCTCAACACATTTGCAGATGGCACCAGACTAGGGATCCAGGTGATGCACTTGAGGTCAGGGCTTCCTTTCAGAGGGACCTGGCAGGGCGGGGGGAGTGGTTCAGTAAGAACTACAGGAAAATCCACAGGGAGATAGGAAAGTTCCTGCCCCAGGAAGAAGTAATTCTTGTGAACAATTCTGCTGGAGACCATCTGGTTAGTGAGCAGGTCTGAGGAGAATGCTTAGGTGCTTGTGGGCAGCGAGCCATGCAGGAGGCAGCAGCACCCTGGGCTGTAGGAGAAGGGATGTGGCCAAGAGGCTGAGGGCTGTAGTCCATTTACTCAGCACTTGGAGTGGGGCAGGAGGATGAGGGACAATGGGCATAAACTGGAAAGGTAGGGGTCCACACTGCATACAAAGAGGAACTTTTTCCCCATGAGGGCAGTCAAGCAGGCGAGTAGCTTGTCCAGAGACACTATGCCATTTCCATCCTTGGAGGTTAACAGGACATGAGTGGATCAAGCCCTGAACAAGCAGACTGCATCCCAAGAGCTGACCCTGCTGGGCAGGAGGTCAGGGCAGAGACCTCCCTTAATCTCCCAAATTAGTCTGTGATCCTATAGATGTGAGGAAATGTTTTTAATAAAAAAGAAATCCTAATCTAAGGCATGCTTTGTCAGCTCTGAGTTACATGCTAAGAGTAAATTATAATACGTAATGAGAACCCAAAATCATCTCTGACATCTGTCTTCTCCAACATATAACCTACTAAATACTGCATTTCAGTGCTAACTCTTCTATTTGCTCCAGTGAGATATAAATGTTAGCTGACCTCAAAAACAGGTCAGGAAGCATGTATGACATCTTGCAATTAAGCCAAAAGATTCATTGACAAACATCATTCAAGTAGTACGATTTCAATGGTTACAAGAAACCATAAAACTGTTGTGGTACTGCGGGGAGATTGGCTCCAATGGGTCTATGTTGTATCTTGGCATTGAGACATTGTATGCAGTAAGAATAAGGCAGTGTTGCTCATAAACAGAGGAGCATTAATTATATACATTTAATTTTATGTAACATCACACTTGTGGAAAGCATAAGAAAATTAATGTATTGTAAATGCCATCTTTTTTCCTGAAGGAATTTTCTGTTATTATTTTATGATGATAAAATAAGGTGTACTGATGTATTCTCAAAATAATTTTATATTTATTTTTATGTATTTCAGTAATATTGAGTCAATAAAGATGATATCAGGAAATCTATGAACTATAATGAATTTTATTTACATTTTTATTATAGCACTAACTTCACATCAGTTCCCTTCAAGTGCATATTTGAAAAAAATGTGCAAATCATCTCTTTTTAACAAAACTACCCAAAACATCTCAATCACTTTTGTAATGAAATTTTTATTGCAGTGTTTGAAAATATTTACATCAGCAAGAAAAAATGTTCATCAAATGAGGCTGTATCCTGGAAGAACAGGGAAAATGGAGTAATGCAAATGAAATATTACATGGTGAGAACTGGCCCTTGACTCGATAGCCCTTTTCTGGAAAATGGTAGTATCAGTATAGTAAGATGAATATGTCTCAGCGTAGGGAGAAGTTGCAGAACTTGTTCTGCAGCACATTGTGGGTAGATGAAGCTATTTCTTCTTAAAGTTGTGCTTCAGGTTTGTCATTAATTGGGATTGCCAATGGTTCTCAAATTGTAGTCTGAAGACCCTGTTATCTAGAGGCTTCAACAACTCTTTACAGTCAGAATCAGTCAACTCTATCTTCAGAAGCATTTTTAACTAAATTTCTGATCAGTGTTTTGCTGTCCAAGAGAAATTTTGAGGGTGGACAGCAGTCAGTTGGCACAAAAGTTTTGGGGCTCTATGGTCCAGAGGAATTAATGCAGTGATAGTGTATTGGAACCTGGGAGGAAAAAGGTATTTCTGGCAGGGAGGACTGAAAGGTCTCAGCCACCTCTAAACCGCTGTCTCTTCATTTGGAAGCGTTAGTGGCACAACTGATGGCGTTAGTTTAAGGCAGCCATCTGGTAAACGTGAGAGTTTACTGCACCATATTGCATTCCCAGTAACATTTTAAACTGTTTGCAATAAACTTTTAGCTTTTGAAACGCATGCACAGAGGTCAGTTCCTTGCTCCTGTTGGAGGTAATGTCAGTTTTACACAGTGTCTGTATACTTCCATTTCCAAAAGCTGCAAAGTCAACGGCCAAAAATAAAAAAAGCAGGCCAAGAGCAGCAAAAACTCATGAAAACCTCAGTTTGCTGCTGTTTAATCCTGTTTTATTCATTTTACCACTACAGCTTGGGGTTGGGCTTCTGGATGGGGCCTCTGGGGGTTGCAAAGTGTGGACCTCGTTTGTTGTTTCCACAGGAGGAGATGACAGGAGTTCTTGAAACTTTCATGTTGGGAGTGTGCAGAAGTGCCTCTAACCAATGACTGCCTCAAGTTGTAAGCAAATATATAATTTTTCTCCTTTTTTTGTGTTTTATTTTTCTTCTGCTGTGCATATTTTGCACAGTGGATAGAGAGATGAAGGGTTCCTTGTGCTCCTTTTGCAGAATAGCTTTTGGGAAAGCAACAGAAATGACGAGAGAAATTTACTTCACCTGTTTACTTCTGTTCTACAATAGTGACGTCCAAAGCTGACTGTATATTGCGCCTGAGCATATTTCCTGCATCCTTGGGTGTAGTGTTGCTGCTCTGTTCTGGCTGTGACTAACCAGAGCAAGGACGCTATGTCTTTAATATGTACTGGAAAGAAATGAGTGTTCTTCCAGTCATCCATATAAATTCAGTGTTGGTAAACCTGAGTTCATGTTAAATTGTTTCCAAATCCAAACCCCTTTCCTGATCTGAATTTTCGATATCCCTTGTTGCACCAGGCATCTGCATTGAGCTGGACGCTCTGTACAACTACGTGCTTAGTTTTCTCTGCCAGAGAGAAGCGTGCTGGGTTTCACACGCTGCCTTCTTTCTAGTACTGCTACCACGCACCATGCTACTCGGACAGGGTAGCAAAAGATAGTTCCCCAATTCTTGTACACATAGTGCATCATGTTTTCGTCTAGATATTTCAGCAATGAGCTGTCTCTTTTAGTATGATACCCCATTATTATAACATGCCAGATACTTATGTCAGGGCATTGATATATATCATTAACACAATGGAAATAAATTCAAACTCCTACATTGTATTTCACACACTGAGTTTTATCTTGACCTCCTAAGGTGAGACAGATGTTTTCTGTGGTTATTTGTTGATTTTTGTAAAATGCACATCTGAAATCCACCTATATGACTGGAATATGAGCTGCATTTTAAGTGAAACCTGGGAAAAATATGCAGACTTTGAGAGACGAAGGGGGAAAAAACCTGCAGCAAGCACCAGGATATGTGAGTGAGTAAGCATAATAGATCAGAATAAGGCCCTAAATCAATTTTATTTTCACAGTTCTAGCATCATAAAAAGTGGGTGGCAGTAAACCAATTATTATGCAACTTAATGAACTAATTAGGAAAATCAGAGCAATAATGGTACTGGTACTGACTGATCTGAATATAAAAAGTAGAATTAAGTTCTCAGTATTGAATTTTTCAATACAAAGGATTATATAATAACTTTTAAAGCATTTTGAATTTGAGGAGGAGGAGGATTGCATCTGTAGTTGCTGTGGGTACCCAAACGATCTGCTGTTTCATATACTGAACTTTCTGTGTAAGTACACTCACGTGTACTGATTTATAAAACCCAAACAAGTAAAGACCAGATCATTAAAAGCTTCATTTGCATTTATGTGCCCCTAAATACTGTGGAAATACCAGGAACTGTGGTCAGTTAGGTGCTAAACTGCCTTGGGCGTAAGACTTAGGTGGCTGATCCTGCAGACTGGTGACATGAAACCTTCTACCCTGGGATTGCTGCATAAAGCCAGGCACTGCTTAAGCTTTCGTAGGAGGGGGATTTGCACCAAAACTGAATGCACAGGAACAGAAGTAATCACAAAAGCACAGCTTCTCTTCTGTTAGTATCATAGAACACACTATGCATTAAACTACTTAAAAAACCTCACAGAATATTGCATATGTTGACAGAAATTATAAATATATTGCTATCAGCCCAGTATTTCTGATTATACATCTGAGATTATGTACGAGTGTTTCAAGACATTCTATAGTTTGTTGATTTTCTTTCTTTACAACATTTCTGCCTATGTTGATAACATGATGTGTGATTATGTGCCTAAACCTTTTCTCTTTCACAACAATGACAAGGTTCTTTTTGCCTTTGGTGCCAAAATTGAAATGAACCCTCATAAATTTCTCCATGATTTCCTTGCTGTTGTGAAATGTGCTATAGTGTTTTCGTTGATTCATAATATGTTTCTTTATCATACAATTATAAAATAGTGTTTCTTTACTAGTTTTGACGTGATTCCACATCTTCTTTATCCGTGTTTGGCAAATTGAACAGCTACAATGTTTGTACGTGGTACATGCCTTTTTCTTTTTCATGGTCTTTATGATATTCAGATATGGAATTGTTGCTTGAGAATGAACATTGCTCTCATAGATTTGGTCCTACATGTGTCAGGGCAGTTTCTGTCTTAAAAACAGAAGCGTTGCGTTCTCAAATGGAGTGTCACTCGTGTTTATGCACCCAAAGACAGGACTTGGCTATACTGGTATCTGACACATTGTGCAGTTTCGGATAGTGTCCGTATTTTTTCCAGGAAAGCAGCTGTTTGGTCCACAAGTGTTTCATCACAAAGCAAAGGTGAAAGTCATTTCTTAAATAGCTTCACGGAAAAGCACAAGTAAGAAGAAAAACATTTTCTGCATTCCGTGATAAAAACAATTGATGTGAATAGTTTTGTTTATTTTCTTGGTCAAAAAGTCACTGTCAGAGTATATTTAAAACAAATGGGGAGATGGGAGGGGCAAATGGCCTTAAAGCCAATGTATCACGTACAACACTTTTTAAAAAAGAGAAGGAACCCAGGCCAGCATGTTAAAAATGAGCATTTCCAATACAATTTGTCACCCGTGCATAAATCTTGCTGACATTTTCAGTCACTTTAATAGCCTTCCCATTTTATAAATCAGTATGAACTTGCACAGTTGCAAAAAGTGTGTATTTTGAACATCTCATTTGCATACTTTACCAAAAGCCAATGAGGCAGTGGAAGCAACACTGGTGATCATAATAAGTGTTTGGGAAAAGGCAGAAAGATCACTAATGGTTTGCCTTTAGGGATTTCTGTACTCCATAGGGGACGAAAATGAGAAATATTTTTCAAACAGCAGGGGTAAAGGTTTTAAAACTAGAAACACATGGAGTGATAAAAATGTTAGTGCCACAGGGCGCATAGCAGGAAAAATTTACAATGTAAAAACTGTAATTTCAGCATTAGGAAGTAATAATCGTGTTTCATCATTGTTATTAAAGCATGACCCTTAAAGTCACATAAATTAGATATAACTTTCTAGAGAAGTGTATTAATCTTCAGTGGAAAATATTAGGAAAGTTTATTATCATATGAAGATCAGAAGAAACTGGTTTTTATTAAAAAAAAAGAAGTTAAACTTGTTGGTTTTTTTTTTTTTTAAGAAATCTTTAACACTTTGAAACCGCAGATAGACTTGTGTTTACTCAATGCAAAATGCAGTGACCAGCTTTGCTCTGAAAACCAATAATAGTTACTTGAGAAGAAACAAACAACCAACAATTAAAGAATGAGCTAAGGAAATCCAGGAAGTTCTATTCATAGGCATAAATGGCTTATATTTTTGGTCAACAGAGCCTTGCTATTGTGTTGATGCCAAATTCATCCAAATGATTAATGAAGAATGTTAGAGTCGTCGGGGAAAAAAATAAAAGTAAAGTTGTAGCCTGAGGTACCACAAGAATATCCACTGGGAGTCTTGAAATTGAACTGGTTAGCTGAGGTGCGTAATTAGTGACTGAGGGATAGCTTCTATCCTATCTGTAAAGCGCAATTTTACAAGGGCGTCTGTCTTTCTTGTAAGTGCTGTTTAACAAGGTCGCTTCCCCTGCATGAACTTTTGTGTAAATTTGTATTTGCAGAAATCTAATGCCACAGTAGCACCGGGGGTGTGGGAGCCCCCGGCTCTCCTAGCTTGGGCTATGGTGCAAAGTGGTGGAAGTGGACCTGCTAGGAGAAGTACCTGCTGCCGAGGACCACACCGTACCGCTGGAGTGGCTTCATCCATGATGAATGGGATTTCTGTTGCCTTCCTGGCTCCAAAATCCCAGAGAGTTTCTTGAAATGAAGGGCTCAGGGTATGGATTGAGCACTTGTTGTTGTGGCCCACAGAAGGTGCCCAGGTGATAACTAGAGCCTGGTCTCTGCATTTCTCTATTTCCATAGTTTTGTCTTGAAAATTCTCTTCTCGGTTTCAATTTAGAAACTTCACTGCTAGCATTTTGAAGTGGAATAGTGTGTAAAAGAGAACTCGGGTGTGAACCTGACAGTCTGGGTGTACTTTTGGTTTTCTGGAGATAAAGAACGGAATAGTGGTATGTTGTTGATACAACCTTTTGACTTCCTGCAAGACGAACAAGCTTTCACCTGTTCAGGTTTGCAATGCTGGATGCATCTTGCATCAGAGCACTGAGGATGTGCCTCCCAGAGTAAGATTTAGCCATTTCTCCATTTCTCAGTCACTAGAGCGAACCTATCGACAGCAGAATAGCACAGAAACGATCCCCCCCTTATCTGTCCCCTGACATTGAGTGCCCTCAACATTAGGACACAAAGCTTGACTCCCTATTGCATGCTCTACTTCTTGTCCTGTGCTTTTCCTTTTTCTTTATCCTCATTTGCTCATCTGCAAGAGGAAGAAGTCCATAGCTTGTTTAGAAAAGTAGACAACCCCTTCCCAGCTTAATCTGTAGCTTGACTTTGTGGGTAGTCTCCAGAGAAGCAGTAAACTCTTTCCCAAGTGCTCCAAACACAGGAAAGCTATGCATAAGGAGGGCATCGTTATTATCTCTCCCTCCAGCTGTGTTCTTATGTGAAAATGGATGTGGCTGTTGTTTTTTCTGTCCTTTTCTGCCAGTCCCTCAGGCAGTTTATGGAGCTCATGCATAGCCAAAGATTAGGCATCGTGCTTCTCTTTGCTGTTGGAACCAACAAGGCAAACTTACCCAAACTTTTTTTTTCTGGATGCCTTTCCTGTTTGCATCACACATGATTTGAAGATTTCTGTCACTAAACTTGGTGGCAGAAATTGTCATTGTCCAAAGCAGAGAATTTCAAATTTTTTCACTTTATGAAAAATTACCAGTTTTCTATTTCAGAAAGTTCTTCTGAGTCAACATGTGCTAAACACCAGCTGCAATGGTCCCCATGCAAAGAGGCTTCATAACTTTCTTACTGAAAAGGGAAAGATATTACATATTTGTCAGTTTAAAACGGGGCAGCTAAAATAAGATAATTAAACAGGGAAAGTAATGAATAACCGGAGAATTTGTTGACTTAATATTTTTATGGTGCATTTTGTCAAAATTCTGCTGTTTTCAGATGTTCCTTTACCATGAAAAAAAGTAATAGCTTTCATAAGGTGAAATGAACGACAGTAATGACTTGCTACTCAATATTATTAGCCATCTGCTTTATACTGGCATAAATTGATTTAGAAAATAATTCGGGAAGTGATGAGCAGCCTATACAATGTTAGAGACTAAAGCTTTCAGTTTTCAAATATAAAATCCTTCTTTATCTGGAATTCTGCTGCTGAGGTCACAGCGTCATTAGTCAGCAGTCTGCTTCAGTAATAGAGATCTATAGAACAGAATTAAAAAAAAAAAAGAAAAGAAAAATCCTAGTGTATGACAGATTTATGTACATTTTCACATTTCAGAATTTGAAGAGCAACATGGTGTCATGCAGTCTGACAATGAACTCCAGTGATCTTCAGAATTATTAATGACATACATCCCATAATAGTATCTATCGATGGGACAAAATGTGGTCAGCATGGAAAGCAGTGCTCTCAGTGTACCAGCTGAGGTCTGCTCTACCTGTAGTTATACTTGTGGAAATTCCCATTGTATAATGGACTGAGACCAAAAGTTGACCTAGGTGGCCAAACTGCAGACTAGAAAATGCTGTGAGCTGGTGGTGCAAGCATGAAACTCCGCTGTCTTTGTTGATGGTAGTCAAAAATTGAGCCTTGTTTAGAAGATCAGCCTCTGAAGCTGGAGCCCATAACCACTAAAACAGGTAACTAAATTTACTTTTGGCAGTCAGGAGTGTTTTTACATTTTTTAAATGTAAACTGCAGCAATCAGACTTTAAAAGACTTCTATACATGACACAGAAGTTTTTAACTGATATCTGGAATGTTTGTAATACAAAGTTCAGTGTAGTGTCATACCTTTTGCAGGTTGGCACAAAGAAATTTCAGTCTTCTCTGTGAATCGAATAACCTTTTTGAAAACTCTGATTACATTAACTCAGATGTTAATTTGGTGAAATTTAGTATATTTAGTTGTATATATTCAGTTTATTTGCAGTATATATAACCCACAGTCTGGACTTTGTAGTCTAACGGTTATGTTTTTCAGGATCCATTCTCTCAACCTTTTCTTCTGTGATACTGTGAGAACCTCAGCTTATGTACTTTGGTGTGAAAAATTAGTGAAGCAATACAGGCTCAGCTCTAATGACCTGTTTAACACCACCTTTTCAATAGCCAGAATACTAACGGACCAGAAAGGGGTGGAAGGTGTACCTCTACACAATATATCTCTAATATAGAAGAACAGACAGAGAGAAAATAGTAGGACCTCCAAGGCCAAACCTAATATTTACGACTCAAACCATTTCAGTGAATAATTTGAGGTTGTGTCATTTGGAAAGTGTTTAGAAGAACTGGGAGTCTTATGATATAGCTACAGGGCCAGGTGTAGCAATTACATGCTGGGTAGTGGTAAAAGGTGAGATACATCCTGGAAGAAAGTTAGGGATTATAAAAAAATCTGTCTTAAAGCTTATTTTAAATAATATTTTCATGAATGATCTTTGCAAAAAAAAGACATTTTCTTTTAGTAAAATTTTAGAAAGATCAACTGTTCAAAACTGATTGGAGATGTACAGGAAGAACTAGACCCTGTTGAATGCTGAAACAGTTTATATGGGATTAAATTTAGCACTGTTCTAATTTAGCTACTTGTGAAAGAAATTTTGTATGAAGTGGAAGTTCTCAGCAAAGAACAAAAGAGGAAAAAAAAAAGAGTTGATTGCACAAGGGTATTACAAAATGATTGAGATCTACTAATACAAAATTATTACAAAAAAACAAGCGTAATCTTAGACCCTGCCAAGAGAGAAATTTCCAGCAGAAAAAGAGGAATAATATAATTCTGCAAGGCTCTAGTAATTTTTTTTCCCCTCTAACAGTGCTGCTGTTTGATTTTCTTGTAATTTCTTTCTTCTTTCCTCTGGTTCTGCAGGATCAGTTTGCCTTATTGCATCCATTCTTTGGCATGAATTTACTGTAAGTACTTGCATAGTTACAGTCAATGTGGATGTATGACATATGTAACTTTATATG
>Ga0181612_155411_pt1 | contig 10736 bp, 9 predicted proteins | sample HoacroProtozoa21_FD_119630 | JGI IMG/M metagenome (GOLD analysis project Ga0181612, IMG submission 119630) | Hoatzin crop microbial communities from Cojedes, Venezuel. Combined Assembly of Gp0051906, Gp0051904, Gp0051908 | reverse complement strand
TTTCAGACTTCAGCTAGGGTATTTTACAAGGACAACTTTCTGACCAAAAAGGGGGCAAAGCTAAACCATTTCTCTGCCAACTCCACCCTCCATAAGTAGATGCCAATCTTTCTTTGGACTTTGTCTCTGAATTAGAAAGGTAACCAGAAGGCATCAGATAAGAAACTGAACACATCAAAACAGTCAAACAAAACCTGAAGGACTTTGATAATAGCCACACATGGAGTGAAGACACTTTCACATGGATTTCTTACTTCAGCATGTAGGAAAACCTACAACAGGAACTTCATTTAGGAGAACAAAATACAGTATTGAGACCTTTATAGCAATTTCTATCCACTCTCTCTGGGGCTTTTTGTCTCTCACACAGATCACGGGCTCACAGAGGTGTCATCTTCTGGGCACCATACAAACACCGGACAGGTGCAGGAACACCCTGGATGGTAATGTAATACAAACAGAGATAAGAGAAGAAGAACAGCAGTGAACAAATGCAAATGCACTCTGATGACCAGAAAAATCCTGGCTTGCTTCCTAGAAAAGCTGTGGTAGCACCTGAACTAGAGGCCTCCCAGACCAGAGGACAACGTAGTGTTAGCCGTAATACGTTGGCTAAATAAATCGAATAAGAACTTCATCAACATGACAAAGCAAAAGACACAGAGAATTAGAATTAAAAGATTCAGTTTAAGAGCAGTGTACACTCACGCCAGTGTAAAAGGCCATTTAAACAAACTAAACTTAGAAGAGTTCAGCTGGTTTAGCTTATTAGTTAATTTTTACAGCAGGGCTGTGCCAGCAGAGCAAGGCCTGCTCGGAGCACAGTAATCAGTCTAGCTACACCCCCACACCAAGGTATCTCTCCTGGGAAAAGTCGGATGGGAGATGTAGCAGTGCTGGTGGAAATGGGCTTTGCTGCCCGAGTCTGTGCCGCTCGGAGATGGCCCAGCTTTGCTGGCCAAACGGGCTCCCAGCACAGCAGGGGTGGAAGCCAGGCTGCTGCCCTATGTGAAAAGTGTGCACCCACAGCAATTTACATCGGCTTCCTTCAATGGACATAAACTCACTCCTAAATCAGTCTGTAACTACAGCCTCTGCATTCACCCCTAAACTGAATATGGTCGTATCGGATCTGTTCTTCTGCCTTGTTCTATCACATCCATGCACACACAGGTGTACTAAAATTATATGCAATTCAGTGTTTGTTCAGTGTAATTTCTTCGGTTTCACTTTCCAGCAGATGCTCTCTGTGGCTGCTGACTCCTCTTCGGCTTTAAATATGCCCTTTCACTCTGCTCAGTTCAGAAAGGGTAGTTTTCGCTTTTCCTCCAGCTAAGAAAATTAACTGAATTTTCACTCTACAAAACCCAGGTATATTCGTAATTGTAGCACGAATACACAGGGGAAACAGAAGCTCAGCTGGAAAGTCTTTCAGCTCTCGGTGTCGGAGAGTCACTCTGCTTGGACCTATGAAAGCAATTATTTTTTTCTTTGAACAGTTCTCTCTCCTACCACCTTGATGCCAGGCTGCTATCAGTATTCAAGTACGCAAATCTGAGCAAGCCACCAAAACACGTGTTGAAAACCTCCCTGGGAATAAAAGTGCTGTTTGCATAAACTCTTGCATCCTTCTCCCACCTTCCAAACAAAGGCTGCTCTAGCAGCTGGTGGGGTGAGGCTCTCCTGGTGAGGCGGGAGCGGAAACATGACGGCTTATCGTCATACACCGTCTTCAGTGTTTTGCTGAGTTAGGAAGGGACAGGACACCAAGCACATTCCCAGGCACTCTGCCAAACTGGGGCCCAAAGGGTAAGCAGAAAGTAATGCACAGGATGCAAAAGCGTCTTTGAAAAAAAAAAAAAAAGGCACCAGATGGTCAATGAAATCATCCAGAACAGGGGAATGTGAATGAACATTGCAAGTTCTGCTTTAACACCTTATTAAATGTGTAAGGATCTGTGTTTAGGAGCAGGCTGCTTTCTGGGAGAGCCACACCAGGCTAAGATTTTGCAAATAATCCATCTCCTCCACAGTGACCAGTAAAGCCACCACCTCAGCACCCGAGCCTCCCACTCCTTCCAGCGCTACACATAGGCATAATCACCTCAATCATTTTTTTTCCTGATTAAACTCACTTCCAATACCATTAAACAGTAAATTACCACAAGCGGGTTTTGTCCATTTGCTTTGTTACTGCAGCCTCATATAACGCAGCGCACAAACCCTAACGAAAGGCTTTTGTACGCCACCGCGAGTCGATACCGTAGTTTAACAGAGAGCAGCTTTGTAAAGGGAGAACAAGGCTACTGCACTGTGCTTTAGGGTTTTTACTTCCTGTGGCCAGCTCCGGATCTCCGTTCCGCGTTACTGAACGGCTGCTGTTCATTCACCCGGCAGGGTGGTCCGGTGGGACGGGCCGTGGTGGGACAATTCAGAGGGGACGCGCCGCACGCAGTGTCCCTCCACTTACCTGACCACTTCGCGTGAACAATTCTGGCAGACTCACCCGTGCGTATCACGAAACTCGGGAAGTCGTGCAGCATCACTTAGCTTTCATGCTGTTTGCTTCAGAGTGGGCAAGAAAAGGGCTCTGCTTCTCAGAGGAAAAAGCTCTCACAGCCAAAAAGCGGCCATTACAAAAGCTCTGTCTCTTCGGCTGGGGATTCCAGAAGAGTTTCAGGGCTATCAAGAGGCCTTCTCATCTGGTGGGATACACAAGAGGCTGCCCTCCCATACAACCTAACCTTCCAGTGGTTTTCGTTCTGCCTCAACAGTCTCTTGGCTATTTAATAAAAATATATTTCTAAAATTTTAACACTGAAATGAAGTTTCATATGTCAGAAATTCCCATGCCCCCATCCTCGTGTTTCTCTGCAGAGAAGCGTCCATTTGTTCTTTTGGAGGTCACAAGCTGAACTCTTGAGAGCTGCTATAAGGGACCACAACACAGATGCGACAAGAAGGAGCCTGGGTACAGCGAGACCCAGCAGAGACTGCCTGAGGATCACTCTGCAAAACCTGGTCTAGAAGACTTGGTTCAAGGGAAATTTGTTCCTCTTCACCTTTCTGGAAAGGAAATACTCTTTATCCAGCTTTGTCCAGCAAGATTTTCTACAAAATCTAAACACCGTATTACAAACATTTTGAAGAGATGTGGAAATGCTGTGTTAATTACAGTCTGCTCTTGATTGATTTACCCAAGCTAAAATAACTCAAGAGTTATTTATTAAAAAAAAATATGAAGCCACCTTCATGCTGAAATAAGAGTCCAGGCACTTGCACTAGCGTACTGGAAACCTGGTCAAACACACAGCTTTAGTTCAAAGGGTGTAGCTCTTTTTTACAGAAGCCTGGAGAGACAGCCTTGCCTGGGGAAGGTGATGCGGACAGGGGGCTGAAGGTCAGCCCGAGGGAAACCTGGCCATGTGGCTGCGGAGGATTTTTCCTGCTTTCCTTTTCTGCCAGCTGCCCATCCCATCTGGGAACCTCGGTGCCTCCCTAAGCGCATGTGAAGAGTGAGCCGTGCTTCCAGCCGGTCCTCCACGCCCCACAGCTTCACCGGCCTCAAGACAGACTCAATCAACCTCCTCTTATCCTTCTCCTTTCTCTCTTGAAAAAATGAATAAAGCCACCAAGCCTCTTCAAAGCCAGTTATCAAGCAGAAACGAATCAGAGACCCCAAACAGAAATGTTGCCATGAAGCAGATTATTTACAGGCTTGGGAGAAACAAATGCAAATACATACCCAGTGATTGCTCTACCCTTTTAGTTTCTATTTTCTTACCTTTTTGTTTTGGCACAAGAAATAGCCAGTGTGTGACTGTAAGGTCAGGGCATCTCTGGTTACAGCAGCATCTAAGCAGCATTGTTCTAGTAAAGTGATACCACGTACAAGCCACGCTATATACAAAGCGAAGGAGGCACTGGGCACCGGCTACGAAGCCCTCCAGACACGGACATATCCACGCTAGCCTGAAATGATGATACTCTGGCTACAGATCCTGCCCAAAAAGCAGGATGTTAGCCCATGCTAAATTCGGCACTGCCACGACAAACCAATTAAGGATAGCTGAAAGCAGCAACCCCACCGCTGCCCAGCTCACGCAGTCTGGGTCCCTGCGCAGAGCTGGTCCCTCCCGTTGTGTTGCAGGGGGCTCACGAGCCTGGTAGAACTCTGGTTTGGGCAGATAATGTGAACGGCACTACGCAGCGCAGCCAGCATCAGCCACAGGGTAGGGGGAGAGGGAGTAGGATGTCATGACCCAAAACTTGGGGAGGCGACCGCTCCCCTCGCCCTCTGCACAGCGCTCCTGCCAGTGCAACACAAAAAGCAGCTACTTAGGTTTTTTGCAGATGCCTGTGCAAGACTTTCCACCCTAGGAGTGTACCTTTCTCCCCTTTTCTGTTTGGTTTGAATCCTCAAACTATTGATGTTCACCTGGTTTCAAAGAAGCCACAAAAAATCAGTGCAGGTTCATTAAATGCAGCAAAGACTCCGCAGAAGGTTCATAAACCTCTCACAAAGCTGTCCAGAGCTTCAGCTTTCTACCAAAGTGCCTGATAACAGCTTGTCTGCCTTCCCGCTTCATTAGCAGAGACTTGACTGATATTGCAGCAAGGACCTTTTGAAGCCGCTGCTTGGCATGTGTTTTCTGTTTATTTTGTAATAAAAAAGGAATCGTATGCACAAAGTTTTCTAAAAAGCAACTGTACCGGCGCTCAGCCACAGGGAAAAAACCTGTAAAAGCTCCTGATGCTTTCCATTAACGTTACATTCAGACGGCTTTGTTTACAAATGGGACTGACCTCTTATTTAATTAACTTTTTTAAGGAATAAAATCTGGGAAAGTTTATTAGTCCACTGTGGCAAACACATTCTCTGAGCAACAAAAGGGCCTCTGATCACTTACTTCCAATCACATGTTTCAGAACTGGTTGAGTAGATGTTTTCCAGTTTTGAGTTAGTGGAGGGCTGATCATGGTTTGTACACTGGATCCTGTTCCCATTAAAACTAGGAACTAAATCCCCACCAATATCACTAGGAGTAAGAGCCAAAAGGAGTGCTCAAAATCATGAGCTCCTGTAAAAAATCACCGCTTTTTTCACAAACATGGCCAGCTTAGAGTCTCCCTGACCTCACTAATCACATTCCCATGGCATCATCACATTAATAAAGTGCATGAGTTTACCAAAACCCCTCAGAAAACACCCAATTTACTTTTTTTAAGTACAAGTTTCTAGCTATATTTGAGCAAAAGAAAATAGGATGTTGTCTAGAGGTATAACCAAATGACAGCTGTCTTCATCAAACCTCGTTCGCATTCCTAGAAGTGATGGGAAGCACTTTATGGCAACTTTCTTCCCAGGAGAAACACTTGAGCTGCTGCATGTTCCCAGCCCCAGGGAAGGTCTGGCTGGTGAGAAGCAGGATGAGCCCCGGCAGCTGCAGGAATTACAGTGCTGGAGGAGAACACGAAGGAGAAATTTTAATTCCTTGTTGCGACAGATTTCAGCAAAGGCTTGAACTTCTGCCTCCTGCATTGCACCCAGGTGCTCTCCTCTCATGATTGAGTTAATTGCCATTTGTTGTCTCCTTTTTCTTCTCATTTTCTAGATCTTTAAACATCAGTCAAGAGGGGAGCAGCCCCAGCCAGCAAGCTCACACAGGCAGGGGCTTCGGGTCTATATCCAGCTCCACATGAGCTGTGACTCGAAGCCGGTTGCCCCTTTACCTCCTTCCCCACCAGACAGGGCTTTATCTCTTGAAATCTCCTCTCCTTGGGTTGCTTCCCACCCCCATTTATAAAACTCTCATTTTTCTTTGATGAAGAATGAAAACCAGATGTGCCAGTCCTGACTTTTTCATCAGGAAATCTTCTGCCACAGTTTCCTGTGAGCCCCGACTGCTGCCTCATTAACACGAATGCGTTTCAGGGGCACAGACTGCCCCGGCAGTAGCGGCAATTTAGGTAGGAATTGTGGAGTAAGGGCGCAACACACAACAAAACAAGGACCCAGATCAGGAGGAAATCAGGACTATCGTTATTTGTACAAATGTGTTTCTGTAATGCATATGATGATTTCTGCAGATCAGAGGGTATTTCCAAAAATGAAATTGTCCTGAAGGGAGCAACAAATGAAGAAAGTGAACAAAGGAGAAGGAGAAAAAATGAAGAGATTTCTAAATGAAAGGTACTTTTAAAAATACAATAATGAGGGAGGCGATAGTGAATTTAAATACCAGCCGTCAATAAACTCTGTGTAACAGGACCCCTGAACACATCCCAGCTCTGAGGGAGGTTTAAGCTCCGCTTTCCGGGCCTATCTCTTCAGCCTTGTCTCTGTCACTTAAACGAACTGAAATGAACACATGTTTTTAAGTCTGTTTCTAAAATAACCAGACCGAAGCAGAAACAGTGCACTGCCCACACTAGTCTCCCCCCACCTTCCTCAGGGGAAAGAGCAGAGAAAAACCATGCGTGTTAGTCACATCAGATGAAGTGCTACGGCAACGAGGGTTTATACAAAACAGAGCCGAAAAAAAAAGTCTGTCGGGTCCCAGAACAACGAGCTGTGAGCCCGGGCGGCGACGGCGGGCCGGGGCTCGCTCACGCCAGCCTTGCTGGGCTAACCCCGAGGCAGGCAGCAGCCCTGCAAGCATGCACGAGATCACCAGGCGCGTTGCAGGGACGTGTCCGCCTTCCGCGACGTGCGGAGCTGAGCAAGGGCACCGGGAGCGTCCCGTAAATGGATTGTGCAGGGGGGGCAAGGTACTGCTGCCCCGGTCTTTGGTGTCCTTCCACAGACAGAGGTAGACCACGTCCAAGGGACTCTGGGTACCAAGGAGGTGCTTTTGTCCTTCAGAGGACGCTACAGCAGCACGAGAGGTGCCCCAACACACTCCATTCTAAAGAGCAAGGATCTTGGAGTTTTAATCACAGTAACAACTGAAAAGGAATGTAGAAGTAAAGAAATATATGTGGAACTGTCAAGGAACAAGCATAAGCAGGGAATAAGGAGTGGATTAAATCAACAGCCTCTCACACAGAGAGGAGGCAGTTAAAAGAGCATGCACAGTTTTCATTTCAATTGGTCCCAAGGAAAGTAATTTTTTGTTTCAAAATCAAAATGTGAAGGAAAATGTCACAACAAAGTTATCTAGTCCGATAACCAGACTAGACTATCTGATCTGGATAGTTATCTAAGATATCCATCTAGATATCTAACAGCTATCTAAAGCTGTTCCTCAGCTTATCTCATTCCACACTGAGCGGACACCGTCACCTCAGGGGTAATTATTTTCTTTCCAAGTTTATATCCCAAGGGATAATTTGCACCTTATGAAGATAGGGAGAGCACAGGGCTCTGGCAGCGTCAAACCTTCTATTCCTGCTCTGTCTCGTGGCCAGTGCTGGACGAAACTCAAGGCAGATCCTATGCCCGGTATCAATGGTTCCCTGTAGCTCCTCTGCATATTTCTCATATTGCTGTAAGTACGTCGTTACCTATCAAAGCCAGCTGTGACTATATCTACATCCCCTTGTCTCCCTTCTACCCTAAACACTGAACCGTGCAGAGCCTTTTCCATTCACAGGGCTGCTTGTTCCCTGAAAATTCAGGCTGAATGCTCTCCATGGAAAAAAAGAGGACATTTTACACCCATGTCTGTGATAAGCAGAACAATATACCCGAAATGGCAGCTCGGTTTTTCACGAAAGCCAATTTTCATGAAATTCAGGCGTATAGACTATCTAATAATTATTATTATGTTCACGAAAAGATTTTCTCATTTCTCAATTTGGAGACTTGATAGTTTTCAGGAAGGCCTATCTGAAAGAGACATCATCAAACTGGGAGGAGAACCCACACCCTCCTGTCTCAAATACCACTTACTAAGACTACAGGTAAGATTTCAAATGCTTCTGTAAATGAAGAAAGCTAGGCAAAAAGATTTCCACTTTGGAGCATTTTATTTGTTGTCTTCCCACAGCAATACTGTGCATAACTAGTTGAATTGCCGTCACATTATAGGGTCAGCATCAGCAGAGCACACATTGCTTTTTTTTTTTTTGAAATTACTAAAAATTTCAGGATCTAGCACTTCAAAGGTGCTTTGATAACAATGGAAAAAATTTACTTTGCAAAAGTTTAGAAAGCTCAGATTGGCAATGTCTCTTTAATTGGTTTTAAAACATTTAATAAAAGTTCTATGGTACTATCCTACCCTAGGGCCACCATTAATCCCTTGTGGCTATGAGGCATGCCAAGCAATGTATGGAAGCTGGAAGGGAACATTTTGTCCTCGGTTTCCCACCTATTACTGTTTACTAAACTAATTACAGAAGACTTATTAAACCATCACAGAAAAAGAAGTTGCTGCAAGATCCCCTTTCCTGTCATGACAGGCAGCCCCATGACTTACTCCGGGTTCTAGCCCCAGCTCTGCCCCAACTGTTTTTCCAGTCTTACGCAAACGAGGGATTGTTCATCTGCCTCCATTTCCTAATCCCAAATTGGATCGCTGCCATTTGATTTGCAGAGATGCTACACAATGCCTCGGAGAGAGGAGGATTAACATCGTGCTGCCTCATTGCACAGGATGGCACCAGGCATGGAAAAGTGGCGGGGCAGAAGGATGGGCCTTTCGTAAAAGGCAGCGATTTGGGCATCAGCTTGAATAAGCCTGACAATGAAGTTCAAACGGGCAAGGCGGTGTGTGAGACAAGCGATAGGCTGGTAGAGCTTCGCAGAATACGATAAGCGTGTTTCACAGTACATCAGGAGATTTCCCCATCTGCCAATGTACATGTGAGCATCAAAAATTCAGCGGCAATGTGGGAAAAGAAAAGCGGATGATGAAAAGTGCTATTTTTTTACCTCCGCTGCAAAGCAGACCAAAAGAACGGCAACTGCAAACGGAGAGGGTACTGAGAGGAAACAACCACAGCATGCAGCACCTCGGTACTAACAGTGGAATGGGGAGTTGAACGCAGCTGCAAGTCCCCCCAGCCCCAATAAAACCTCTGTTCACACAGCACAGACAATGAAGTGGGACTTGGTGTCCTTTGGTAGTGCCGCTCTGCCCTCCCCAGGGCTGCCCTCCTCCCTGGCTGCCGAGACGCTCGCCTGCAGAGCACAGAGCTCTTCCAACACATCAGCTCCAGAAAAACAACTAACCCCCACAAAGCCGAGCTTGTCTGGCCTTTTGAAGCACACTTTACAAAGCACACAGGTAGACTACAACGCATCAATGGGATGCTGAAGTCCTGCTCTTTTAAATTCCCCATTCCTGCGTACAGAGAGGATTGCCCGCTAGCAGGCGGCACCAGCAAAACCCACAAATCTTTCTGGTTTTAAAGCATCCGTAGCAAATATCTGCAGGCAAAGCAACCGTCAGGCTGTTAGACTTTACCTGCAGGGCTCTTTTTACAAGCTACTGGGGTCCTGCTCCTGCTGTTGGCTGTGGCCCGAGTGAGATGTACTTCAAAGGACGAGCCTCCCCGGTAGGGACTTGAAGCTGGAAGTGCTGCGATCAATGGGGATGGGCCACTCTGGGACCCTCACCTCCAAGCCTGTGTTGCTTTCGTGCTTTGGAGTCGTAAAAGACAAGGGAAGGAAACTGCAAGTGCCTGTTCCCTGCTGTGTTACCTCAGGATGGTTTGCCGGGTGGTGCGCTGTGGAAAAATGTTGCACGTCTTGCGCGCTGTCCCGACTGCAAGAAGGTGCCGGCGCGGCTCTGTTGCAATTAGTCAGATGTGTCTGCTTGTTGCTGGAGGCGAGGAAAGAAACAACGTGTCAGCAAGGCTCTTAAATCAGGTAACACAGAAAACAGCTGTTAATCCGGCGCAAGGAAGTAGAACGGTCGTTCACCAGAGCTGAGCTAAGAAGACCTCCTGTACAGACCTGAGGGGGACCCGAGGGAGCTGTGCGAGGCGACGTGTCAGGTAAACGTGGGATTTGGCTGGAAGAGCGGTGGTGTACCGAGGTCAGCCCCTGACCAAGCTCTGTGTTAGAAGGAGACAAGAGAAATCTCATGTTTTTGCAGCATGCTGAGATCTGGCGATGCGTCTTATTCTGTCACAAGAGCCTGATTTGAGGGGACTCACATGGGGGCATGGCCCCCTCAGCGAGTCACTCCCATTGAATCAGGAGTTAAAAAAAAAAAAAAAAACAAACCCCAATCACCTTAGCCGCATGACACAGGCTGTATCAACATCTTCCTGTGGCAGCTATCCCTCTTCTGCATGAGGAGGAGAGGTGACATGGCGGGAGCCACCACCGCTCCTCCGGCCCCATTGTCTCTGCGAGCGAGAGGGGCTGTGACCACACGACCACCTCTCCTCGGGCTGCCCCTGCTGCCGCTGCTCGCTCCGAGCTGGGTGCAGCGCGCGGGGTATTTCCCACCGGCACCGGGCAGACGGCACACTGGAAATCATCACGACGGGGCTTAGATTTGCAGGATGCCGAAGGAAAGGGCTTTATATCGGACAGGATCAAATAGCAGGCCAGACCAGCTGAGGTGAGATGTGAGGACACTCACTCGGGGCCAAAGGTTAATGCCTCCCCACATGACAAGGGTCGGTATCTGAGGAATCCGGAGGCCACCATGCAGCTGCTGACCTTTGCCCAGGGATCGGAGAGACAGCGCTTGCCAGCTCCAGGGTCGCGCGTGTGCCATTGCAGAGGCAGCCTGGAGCAGAAACAGAGATACTGTTGCTGGAATAAAGTGATAACA
>Ga0181612_147078_pt1 | contig 10736 bp, 8 predicted proteins | sample HoacroProtozoa21_FD_119630 | JGI IMG/M metagenome (GOLD analysis project Ga0181612, IMG submission 119630) | Hoatzin crop microbial communities from Cojedes, Venezuel. Combined Assembly of Gp0051906, Gp0051904, Gp0051908 | reverse complement strand
TTACAATAATCCCTACTATCTGTGATAGTTCCACTACTTCGTTAATGTCATGCATTTCAGTCTCTGTCACGTCAGCTGGCTTTCCTGGGATTATTTCATAGAGGGTTGGAAGCCTTGAAGGTTCATTCTGAGTGTACTGAAGCATAAGATTTGTAGCAACCTGTAAGCCTTACCATTCACCACTGAGATCTGGCTGATGAATTTGCTTGCTCAAGCGGGCAAATTTCAAATGTTACAAGAGAAATCATCACATTAACTAATTTGTTTATTTCTTTATTTCAGAAGGACTTGTGGTTGGGAGAAGTTCAGTTTAGTCTAGCACTTCAGAAAAAGGAAGCCCGCTTGCCAGCTCAGCATTAATATAGTCCTTTGCAATGCATGTTTTCAACAGTCTCTGTCCAATACTATCACCCACCTGAACATTGGGTAGAAAACTTCAGTTGATGTCTTAGAGAAAATAAGTCTAGTTTTACTATGAACCTTTCCTAAGCTCCAAACCCAGATGTAGCATGTAGAAAAGCAACTTAAGAAAAAACACCCCAAACCAACCCTAAACAAGCAAGATAGTCAAAGCAATGAAACTTCCCAGCCAACTCCATTTGCACTGAGGACAAAGGTATACCACTGCTTCAAAAAAGCAGCCTGCTTGACTCACCTCTGTGGGACTCTGTATGAATACACAACCTTTCCCCAGATCACACTCATACAAGTTGCCACAGCATCCTCAGTTATTGCTACTCGTGGCAGGGATGTTAGGGCTTCCTCATTACTGGTGGGCTTTGCCTTCCTTTTCGAACCAGACTTTGACTTTTGACACAAAGGCCCTAAACTCTTTATACGTTCGTTGGGACCTCACTTTGAGTCCTGCTTCTGCTTCCCCTACTCTGAACTACTTGCCCTCATCAGAGACCCTAAGGTGTCTCCTGCTGTGGAGTGTGAATAAGATGGACTTTAAACGCAGGTATCTCTGTATCTCTGGACAGGGCTGTATGGACAATCATCTTGATAGTCCCTTTCAAGGCTTTAAAATCCATGACTTGCCAATGCTTTGTCTGCAAAGCTAATGGTTCTGATATTGTTATGCTCATGATATTACATTATTAGTTCAATACATTATTTTAACCTGTAGTCTGTGCTGAGAACTATTTGCCTTAACCACAAGGTTGATTTTTATCTCCTCTTCATCGTACAGAAGTATACAGGTGATTGAAACTACCCTCAAGATGTCTGGTGTGATACTAAGAAATATATTTTGAAAACTTATCATCAGCATTTTCCTTGCATATTATTGTTCTCTAATTAAGCAATACATGTGGCTGGAAAATCCTTAATAAATCTTAACATGATTTATAGGGAACATTTGTTTCAACTTTTTGTTAAATGACAGTAGATTTGGAGCTTTTATTACAAATTGTTTTCATTTAGACTTTAACCATCCTCTAGCCTCTGGATAAAGAACTTATTTGCTGCATGCCATTTTTTATCGTTTAGGTGCTAGACCTAAAGCAAAAATAGAATGGAAGCGCAGTCCCAGAGGAGAGAAGCAAATGAGTGAGGCAAAGAGGTGAGGAGGAGAATGGAGAGAGGAGTAAATGCAGAAGCAGATTGGGTGACTGATCCTCTAGGGAGCTAGCCGGAGAAATTGTGGTTGAGAATGGAGGTTTTAACCTCATATTGTGAAATTGCAAGTCTTGGCTTGGTTTTGCTCTCGGGTAGATTTGAAGTGCAAGTATGTGTAACGGGGAGATCAGAGACTGCTTCTGATGCTCAGACACATGGGCTCAGACTAGCCCCAGCCACTCCATGGTACCTGTGTAGGTGCAGCGGTCCTGAAATCAGGCTCTCCACAGATGAGGGCCACTAGCCTAGAGGACAAGCGCACAGCCTCAGGAGTCATTTACATACATGTTTATCAAGCGCACCTCGGGGTCAAAGTTCAAGACTGCTAAATATAATCTGAAATGGTCCTGAGAGAATGAATTGTCTTCAGTTTAACTTGAGTTTCTAGTTTTGCTTTCCCTAAATACTCAGAGACCTCCACTGCATGCAGACGATGTGCCCAAACCCCTGGAGCTTAATGAACTTTTGTTCGGGTCCATTATTCAATTAAAAAAGAACAAACAAACCAACTTTCCAGAAGGTACATTGTTTGTTATTAGCACTTCTATACCCATTACTCTCAGTTTTGGAGAAAAAACAAAAGCACGTGGTTTGAGAAACCAATCAAATCACGTGAAAAGTGAACAATCGGGACTAATGAACCTGAAAATGAGAGGTCCACATTATTGAGTAAATATAGCCCTTAAGAGTAATGAAGCTACTTTCACAGCTCTAGGACTGGTTTCAGAGATATTTGCCAACCAGACAGCAATCTAAATTTTCAGCAAAAGCTAGGCCTGATTCATCGCTGTTTTCTATCCCTGTGTGACTCTGGTGGCTGTATTGAACTCGATTCATTACTCCAGATGCACAGTCCCTCTGCTCACACCAGCCCATCACTTCCCGTTTGGAGAGGTTTGCAGGACTGAGTTGGATGTTATGCAAAATTTAAGTTTTAGTTAGTTTTCAGCTGGTGCAAGAGGCAGTTGGTGGGACACAGAACAAGAGCAGAGCCACTACCCAGCAGTAACCAGTGTTTTGCCCTGACTTATGACAATTTTTCTGTTGTTTCCTGGACATGCCTGTATTTTTGATCCTAGTCCTAGTTTAACTTGAGAAGCAGGACCACAGCCACAAAGATGACTTGGCCTTGCAGGGTTGTCTCTGCTTTGGGTCCTTAGAGTGCTCCCTGGAGGTGTCTGCAGAAGGACATCCTCAGTTGAGAGTCTTAGGTTAACAGAAGTAACTCCAAAGCAGGAGACTATCAGAATTACCCGTCTCTCTCCGTACCACCTTCAGATTTTCATTGTGTAAACGAAAACAGAATCTAAAACTGAGTTAAATGTTTCTGTGCTGATTTAACATTGGAAACTTCAAATTCAGCATCAATTGAGAGGATTATATTCTGTGCAGTCTGTTTAACAGTTCTTAATATGAACAAAAGCAGCTGATAATAGCGATGCTGATTTGTCTATATGTGTGGCAGTGCCTGCAGTGGGAGGATGGCTTGATGGCAGAGATGAACAACCCTGACTAATGCAGGTTCACAGTTCATCTACGTGAAACACTGCAGCCAACAAGATGAACACTGCTTGGCTGAGGAGAGAGGGGGAGGGATATATGAGGGAGAGCTCGGCTGCAAGGAGAGTGCAACCCCCAAAATACTTTCCCTTCTCTGGATGGGGAATAGCTAGAGCCCTGTTTTTAATGAATTAGCAATCTTATTGCCAGCTACCTGCACATCACATGCAGAGCCCTGTGGCTGGGATGTGGAAGGATTTATAAACACGTAGGCTGGGCTTCTATTTTCTGATAATCCAGTTTCATGTGACAAATAGCCCCCTGAACAGGACACCCGCTGGCTCTCACCATACACATCACTTGGACAGCCTCCAGCTTTCCAGTGCCTGAGGTGTTGGCTTCCTTCCCAGCGCTTCCCTCTGTCTGCAGCCCTCGATTTAGTTTTCATCACTTCAGCCTCTTCCGAGGCAGTGACCCTGATGTACTTGTCACGCGGTGTTCTTGAGATAGCCATGGCACTTAGCAACGTGCCTGAGTGCGAAGAACAATTTAGGAAGTTAGACAGTACTTCACTTTCTTTACTATCCCTCTGCTCCTTCTCCTCGCTGCTCTCTTCCTCCTTCTCTGCTGCTCCATCCAGGGAGGCCTTGGATGAGGTTGTAGGTGGCTCTCCACACATTTCTCTAGCTCTGCTACTATCTTACTGTGTAATAACCAGCAGCCCAGTCAGGTCCTCCAAGAGCAAGTTTACCTCTCTACGAAATGGGGATATCATTTGCTTATTCTGCTAGACAGCTCCAGGCTCAATGTCTCCGGTTGTTATTTCATGTTTAAAACACCTCAGAAGGGAGTTTCAATACTTTTAGCACCAGATGCTTGCCTTTATCCACTTCTCCCTTACCACTCAGCTGACTTCCCACCAGTTTAACCACTTCCTTGCTTGTTGCAATTGTGAAGCAATGGAAGGGAAACACGTTATGTTTTCTACAGAACCGTGGCAGCTTGATTCGATATAAATAATCCTGGCATCCCAAAGTCCCAAACATCTCCGGTTGACTGAATGAGTGTTTGTGAGAATATCAAATATCTCTGCTGAGGTCTATAGCAGTCAAATGAGGTGGACTGAACTGATCTCGTGATTTCAAGGGTATCTTCAAAGAGGTCTCAACCCATCTCAGAGTGCAAAACATTATTACAGCAGGGTGAAACTTGCTGAACTGTTTGTTTTTTTCTTCTTTTTACAAGCAGTGACAGCAACGTGTACTGAGATGGGCAGATAGAAATATTTTCCAAGGTGTAGAATGTATCATTTGAGTACTGTGGGCAAAGCCTGGTAGGCATTTGCACCTGCAGGAAAGGTGCTCTCATTCGTATGTGCACAGGTGACGTTGATACATATATGAATTAATACATGTGACACACCCTTTAGCTGCATCCAAGAGCAAATGCTGTTGTGCATCTCATACTCACATTTCCATATGAGACAGACTTTTATCACTTTCGGATTGTGCCTGAAAATTCAGCTATTGCATTCTCTCAATCACTGCAGTCCAGTTCTTATACAGAAATCATTAGCCTATGGAAATACTCTCTTTTTTACCAGCAGACGAAGTCATATGCTCATCCAGAGGCAATTACTCTCCTAATACAAGTTCTGTAATAACCTTTAACAGTGCAGAATGGCATAATTGTTTGCTTTAATAAATACTTCAGAGCACTTTAGCTGCACTGTAAAATGTCTTCACAAAACTCTGTTTCAGCTTCTTCCAGTCTGTCTGCAATGACCCCCATCCTTCTCGCCATTTTTTTTTGTTGGAATATTGCTGTGACATCCAAACAGGGACATTCTGAATCACAAATGTGTGGAGTTAAGAATTCTTTTATCTTTCTCTTTTAAATGATTTTTCATCATGTGTTGGAGCCAAGTATCTATCAGGGTAAAATCAATAGCAGCTCCCAGAACTAAGAGAAAATGCTGCAGACTTAATACACTTCATGCACAGCCACTGCAGCTGTACATCTAAAAGGAAACTAATAGAGTGACTCATTCTACAGGTTACTGATGTTTGAAATAAGCCCGTTGCCAAAATGGTTAGGAACAATCTAATTCTTAGCATTACAACCAAAGCAGGAGTCCTGCTTCTTTGCTTTTATAGATACATGAGAGCATCAGCTGTCTCTCTGGTCTCAGTTCTTAATGTCTGACCACCTGCACATGCTAAAATAAATATAACCAGACAATCTCCTTCTTCCTTTCTTCGTTCCTGTGGGAATGCATGTGAAAAGTTGTATGCTGAATGATAAGGACAGATAGGATTGGAAGAGACGTGTCCCTTTGCTGGAACTTCAGCATCCCATTGCCTGTTCATGTGAGGATGGAAACAAAGGTCAGTGACCCTCTATTTTTTTCTATTATCTTTTCTTTTGTAATATTTCAGGCGGGTCCCAAGGGCCCATTTCCCTTCCTTCTCCCCTGCTTGTTGTGAAGCAGCCTGTGAGTTAGGATGGATCCTCTGGCTGACAAAAACAGTTATTTAAAAGAAAGTTGTTCATATCAGCAATAAAACTTCATTGAAGACCGTCTGAGTGATACCCATGACACTGAGATTTCATGTAAGTGCAACCATTGCCCTTTAGGACTATCTAGGTCAGGCACACATGGTTCACAAAAACTTTGTTCCCAGTCCCTCTACGAAGAGTAGGGCACAGCAGGACTACTAGCTGCATATCAATCAGGAAGCACAGGAGAAAACAGCAGAAAGACATTTCTTCTCTCCCTCCCAGGTCCTGCAATGTGATCCACCCAGAATACAAAACACACCCTGTGTCCAGGAAACTGCAACCAAAAACCACCCGGAGACATAAATATCGTGGCTGCAGCACATTTAACTAGTATGTAGATGGACAAAACAGCAGCAGTATAACATATAACTCAGGAACATTAAAGAAAATATACTACTTGCTGGAAAGCACAGTGCTGCTCTCTATCTGCCTTATCACTGGATTCCAATGGTTGGGTGCCCACAGACCTTTTGCATTAAATTTAACATCGATTTTTATGACCAGTTATTACATGTAATGTCTGAGCACTCCAACTGCTCTGTCTCCTCCCTGGTGTGGTATGAAATAAAGTTCATGGCAGCGGTGTAATGGATGGCTCGGACCAACTCCAAAAGTGGGGGTTTATCAGGTAATTATTTGAGGGGAGTCAGAAAATGTGCTCTTTTATGTCTACATATAAAAACTGCATTAAGTTTGGAAAGAGCCAAAATATGTCATATCATAGGTTCCCAGTGCATATAACTTTGGCCCCGTTTCTCTTTCCTCCCTTTCTCTTCCAGAGGAGCATTTCTAGGCCTCTGCTTTGCTGGGAGGAGGCCAATTCCAGCATCCTATCGCACACAGCCCGAGGAGAAAGGGATGCACTAGTGTATCCCTATCTGGAGCACATGTCGGTACTGAGGTGGATGCTGGCAGAGTACAGGCTTTTCAGCAGCTGGCAAACCCAAAGTCTGCACACCTCCCTTTGTAAGCTATAATGTGGCTTTCAAAATCGTAAGTGTTAAGGTTACCTTAGCAGGTATTTGGTAAAGACGTGCTAATACTGCCTGCAACCTGGGACCTTCCCTACAAGAAAGGCAGTTCTTGATGCTGACTTCAAGGGGAACTGCACCCTCACCAGGAAGGCTTAGCAGATGATGGATTTGCATAGGCTTGTACTGCATATTTGCACATTTCAGCATTTTTTTCCTTAAAAAGACTGCAGGACTGAAAAAAAAATGTATTGAAACATTTGCTAACGTGAGAGTAATGAGTTCATAGAAGTTAAAATGAGTTAAAAAGAAATGGAAAGATTCCCCCAGATTTATACATGGCATTTGTCTCTCTGGAGTACAACTAGGTGGCTGGTGGCTCAGACTGGAAGGAGGATCAGCATCATCTGATTGTTGTGGAGGGAACTGTGCCTTTTCTATACATCTCATTTATATCTATCAGAGAAGAGCTGGGCCCATTGTCTCAAAATTGCTTTCAGATGGGACAGGATGAAGCAAGCTGTGGATACATGAGCTATTAGAGCTATTAGTGATGGTGATGTTAGACAGTATCACTTGTCAGTCTGCTTTACGGTTATAAATGTGTATCATTTAAAATACAATAAGGGGCCAGATACTTAGCTGGTGTCTGACATCTATCCACTAGGTTCCTGCTGCTGCAGTTTTAGCATAAGTCAGTGTCTTTCCAGGGAAGATAATTATTAAAAAAATTTGTTGATTTTGATATCGAAGCTATGGCCATGACAGCTAGATTCACTGTCAAGTTGCATCTTCATGGTATTTGATTGTGTGTATGTTGTATCGAGATTGCAAATGGAGACTGGGAAGGAGGGTCCAAAATGATAAAAGAAGACCCTTCTACTGCAAATCTTCCAGGAATGCTTGCTTGTTCAAAGACAGAAAGTTACAATTATTTTATTTTTAACATGTCAGTGACCAAATAATCCGTTTTGTGCCAGCCTGGACATCTTACTTCAGCAAATGGCAGTTTAACATGGGTTAAGGAAGATGAAGAGCTCTATGAATCACAGTCCCTCCGTTCACATCACCTACGTGTCTGCATAATGCCTCTGGACCAGCTGCTGAGCATTATCTCTGCTTTCTAATCCTCTAATTTCAGAGTTCTTTTGTGCAGATTATTGCTAAAAACTTCATGTAATTAATATGAATTATTTAGATTTGAAGTTTAATCAGTGTCAGATATTTTTCAGCTCAGAAAGCAGCGGTAGTCCTGTTGCTGTTATTATTAATTGCTAGTCTCGGTCACCCAAATAGATGATAGCAGATACAAATGTAGATTCAGTAAATACCAGGACTATGAATGACACAAGTTGATACAAGCCATGAAATGCATGAGAATCACATTTTATTCTTGTTACCCTGCCTGACTCTGTCCAGTCTGACAAAGCTGGTCTCTGTGTACCCTCAGTGTCCCTTTGTTGCCAGGTAGCTGGTGCATTCAGTTTAGTTTGCTGTTGAACCACTCTGAATAAACACACATTCAAATACTACACTTACACGAATGATGCCATGCTCCTCCTCCTGCTTTAGATCATTCTCGTGCCTAAAGTACAACCATCATCTCCTTTTATTTTAAAATATGGTCAGCTGTGACTTTTGGATGTGAATTGCAGTCACAGAATAGTCAATATGTGACTATGGCCATTAAGTTAGGAAATGCAGCAATATTTTTCCAGTGTATTTCAAAGCCAAGTGGATACTACCCCATGATCTATGTGCTGAGGGAAAGATGTCACAGAAAAATTTGTGATTTACCTGGGAACACGCAGGCACACGCTGGAAGCTCAGGGAGTGGAGCTGACGTCTCTCAACCTCAATCACAGGCTCAGTTCTCAGGCCTGAACAGCCCCAAGCTTTACCAGCTCTGACTTCAGTCACAGCCCCCTGCTTCCCCTCTTGCAATACTTGATATCAGATGGTTCAAGGCGCTGCAAAAATTAACCCTGGCAGATGTAACCGTGTGTTTGAGAAGCTGGAGGAGGGAAACGCAGTGCCTGGAAGATGAAAGGAGGCAGCTTCTTGCAGCTTTCCTTGGGTTAGCATGGCTGCAGCACGAGTGGCAGGGAGGAGATGTGCACTTGCCACTGCCAGTAGATTTTCAAGGTTTGAGTGCGGTCTGGGCTGCAGCTAGAGGCAAAATGAAAATGTATTCTTGAGAGAGGACTAGAGGAGCTAGAAATACTTTATTTTGGTAATTTTTTAAGCTAAAAAGGCACAGGTAGGTAGCATGATAGTCTCATAAGCTATTGGCTTATGGCATGGCTTAACACAAACTGTTCAGGAGACTGCTTTCATGCCAGATGAGTTTGCCTTTTAGTTTTTTTTTTTTTACTATATGTTTTTAACTTCTACTTTTTACATCATTCTGTCATTTACTAGTATCTGAAGTGGTAGAAATTCTTTGCTTCACTGATGTTAAGAAATTCAAGCAGCAAATTCATGGAAAAATTCTATAGTCCACAGACTCTGCAACAGGAGTAGGAATGCAATCTGCTGATGAGAAGATTGCCCTGTATCAGAAACCTAAGATTTTTCCCTCTGTCTATCTCACCTACCCTCTTTTAGCCAAGTTACAAACATCTAAAGAGGCAATATGAAGCACGTGGAATGTTGCAGTGCTTATATTGCCAGACTGTGTAGGAAATTGTAAGTAGGGCATGGCTTAATATACTAGCACTGATTTTACAGCCTTAACACCCTTTCAGTCCAATATTTTGCATGTAATACAGGACTTTATTCTTCTCTCAAAGGAGCAGTATCTTACAGTGACTTAGATGCTTAACTCCTACTCAGGGGTCCAGAGCTACAGTGACTGCTGTCACTCAGGTATGGGATATCAGAGCCAACCATCGGTGACTGCTCCAGACCATGTGCACAGACAGAAATGGTGGAGGGACCCCGGCTTGCCTTTAGAACGGCTCCAGGAGTGAGATGATAAAGCTCAGGACCTGCCTGCCTTTTTCTTGAGTCTGAATAACAATGCCCAGCAAATGTATGCACAAAATTTCAAGTGTTTTTATTAGGAAAAAAAAAAGAGGGGGAGGGGAAGAAAAGGAAAAAATCCTGCCCCAAGTGATAAACTCTTTATAATAAACTCATTATTTTGGAGGAAGAAAATATGGCATTCTGCACTAAGAGAGCATCAGCAGAGTAGGGCAGAGAGAATATTACCTCTAAAAGCTATGCATCATTCTCTTAAAACGTTAATGTCCCATTTCTAGCTGAACAAATAAACCTCTGCAAGTTGGATGCAACTGGTACTAATGAATCAGAGTGTAGACTGGGAAAATAAAGAACCAGCCTCTGACTGCAAAAAAGCATCTTTCAAGAGAAAAAAAGAATTAAGTCATTATTTAAAAATTGTTCCACTAATGTGCTGTGAACAAAGGACTGTTAGCTTGAAAGGACCAAACAGCTTTTATTTCCACATAGTTTATTTGCAAGAGGATTATAAACAAGATCCTCAGCAAGCTCTTCAAACAGAGCATGCGTTCTTAAAAAAATCAGAAGCTTTTTTCCCATTTACCATTTCCTCAAAACATTTCTGTTTTGTCTCCCTAATGTATTTACAACGAGGGTGCAGTCTCCACGTGGTTGAACATCCAAGGCAAAGATTGGATGGAGGCAGGCAGCAGCATTTCGTGTCTCAGTTTTGTGGTTTTCACTCAGTTCCTAGCGCCACAAAACCCATTTCAAAGATCAACACAATGCAAGATCTGATCTCATATATGCTCATGTCGAGTGCACTGTTGAATGAAGACTCCAGGCTATTTTCATCATCCAAGTGCTAAAGTTTATTATCTGTAACACAATCCTGCCTAGAAGCACTAACCTAAGTTGTGTTAGACACTAAAGAGCCACCTGGACTTCTCGCCTTTGGGAAGAGCTAAATTGGACAAAACTGGAGGAAAGCAGTTAGAAGGCAGAAATGAAGCGATTTGTTAAGGGATGCAGAGCAGGTCAGTGGTATAGATGTAAGCCTGCCTGCGTTGAGTTAGTAAAAGTGTCCTGATGGCAGTGCCTTCGGGGATGACAGTAGGT
>Ga0181612_146800_pt1 | contig 10736 bp, 6 predicted proteins | sample HoacroProtozoa21_FD_119630 | JGI IMG/M metagenome (GOLD analysis project Ga0181612, IMG submission 119630) | Hoatzin crop microbial communities from Cojedes, Venezuel. Combined Assembly of Gp0051906, Gp0051904, Gp0051908 | reverse complement strand
TCTCTGCCCAACTTTCCAGCCTATCCAGGTCACGCTGAATGGCAGCGCGGCCTTCCGGTGTATCCACCACACCTCCCAGTTTGGTGTCATCAACAAACTATTATTAGACATCATTGAGTCTCCACTGGACAGATGAAGACAAATCCAGGCTTTGCAAGCCCCCTCCCTGGTCATGAAACAGCTGAATTTCTCAGAAAATTTTGGTTTAGATTCATTCCTAAATCCATGAGAGAACGAGGTGCCAATAACTGTTACAGCAAGGAAGAAATATTTTTGGTTTCCAAAGCAAACATTTTAGTAATTGCCCCTCATTTATTTGTATTTTCTAATTTGCTTTACTTACTACAGGGAATCCTGCAATTACCCATAAAATGTACTGTCTGTACCTTCCTGACTGAACTGCCACCTCCCCAACACTTTGTTAGAGCTGCCATTCAATGCAGCTTTGATTCAGACTCAAGGGATTAACCTTGACACAATGCACTGAAGGCAATATTTGCAGAGAAAAGGGATAATCGCTGAACAGCAGCCTAGCTCCATATTTCCATGTCCCATGACCTCTTTCCTCTCTAGCCTTGGCATAAGAACTTAGTAGCAGTCGCTAGGACTCCGCAGCCCCCTTTCATGATCCCTCACCTCAGGAGCAGTTTGGAGGTACTTCTGACAGGTTAATATACCTCATGTGACTAAAGCAGTGAAATACCACAGTCTGTTTCCACTAGGGTTTCAGAGAAAGCTAGTGCGACGTCTTTATCTGCTGATATTTGCCAAGATCATCACCTCTAACTGCACACATTTCATGAAAACTGTACCCAGTAGAACAGACTTTTTTCTTTTTTACTCCAGTCAGGATTATTATTCATTCCTAACGATATTTCTTTTACCTCAGGCTCTGTTACATTTCTTAAAATCCCAGTTTCACATCACTTTAGGAAAAATTTTTCATACAAACCTACCCTTAGATTGAACTGCCCTTAAAAAATCAGTTTCCTTTGTGATGTCCAGTTGCAGAATCTTTCTTCAATTAGATGCCAATACGCAAGAAAAAAAATTGTCAAAGCGTTGATATGAAAACACAAATTGCATAAAATACTGGTGACAATACTGAAGTTATAACTTGATGTCTACAATCGAGGTGGGGTGGGGGGGAGGTTTAGCATTATGCTAAGAGGACTGTGCTTTATTTATGCAGCACTATAGATTTGCGTGATGCTTCATAAAGAAAATATCTGACAAGTTCCTGCTAGAGCAGTATCCTACATCAGGCGTAGTACAGCACTGCACAAGGGACTGTGGATGAGAAGGGGAACACTTTAACAGGAAAAAATAATATAAACCCCCAAATCCTTACCTGAAACCTGCTCCTTTCATTTAAAGTGCCTGGAATACAGCTTGGCCACATCTCTATCAAGTGAATTTGCTTTGTATTACACTGAAAACATTCCTGTTTTCTGGGGGGATAAGGAAACTTAATCTTTCAGCCTCCTCACTACCTCTGCTCTTAGTGGGAATAACGAATTAGCAGAAGTGTGTGTGCATTTTTGTTTACTCCTTACTATACAATCCCCAACCGGCGAGAGGGAAATTGTACATGTGCCTTCATCTGGTTACCAAAGATTCATCATTTGTAAGTGATCACTACAGCCACTTTTGCTTGACATGCCCTCTGACTTTCAGAAAATTTCAGCTGATGTCTATCAACAATGGCCATGTCATGGCAAGGATCCAACAAAATTGGAGGTTTATTTAGTTCTTACGTTTATATCATGATTACCTACAAGTCAACTGAACGTATCTTGTGTGTCAGCTCTTTACTGGTGCTCTGCTTGTACGTACACACTAGAGTAGTGTCCCTTTCCCTACGGTAAGACTGTAACTAAGTGAAGGGAGTCCGTGAATGCAAGAGTCGCAGGTTGTGGCTTACTGTGCGTTGTTCATGCTGTGAAGATACATATTCAAATCTTACCTACTTTGACCTTCCACACTTTGTCTAAATATAAAAAAGCCAAGTCTAGTAAGTAGAATTTGCTGAGAAATATGTTAGTGTATGAGAGAAGCTTAGGGGGAGAGGGAGAAGGGAAGCAGATTATTGTCTTGATTTTTCCTTAAAAAAAAAAGGAAAAAGAGGCAGTGTAGAAAAAGAAGCTAGCAAAAAAACCAGCCAAACACAAACCCCAGAAAAATTCTGGCTAAACCTCAGAAATTCACAGTGGAAATCCTACTGAATGCTGCAGCTGGGCTTCTTGGACAGGCAATATAACTCCCAAGATGCATCGCAGCCTCCTCAGCCAGGGAATCGCTGTGGTGCATCAAGGACCAGCACGTCAACAGCCCAGCTAGGGAGACCAGTCTGCAGAGGTGGTGCGTCTTGCACGTCATAACTTCCATAACTCATCACACAGGTGTATTTTAATGCCAAATACAGTAAGATTATGTTATATAAATGTGAATACAAATACAAATGTAAATGTAAATATAATTATATTGTGTGTGTTTTAGCATGGATCTTTAGACAAATTTAGTCCAGGCTAAATGCACCTTTTTATGAAAAATTTACATTGGTCAAAAGCTGATCACACTTAACTTTTACTGGCCAACACTACATTCCTGTTGTTTCCAAAACAACCTGTGCAAAGTAGAAATTTGTTTTGACAACTAAATATTTTTTTCTGTATACCCTTTAGCCTGCCAGAAATCAGCATTGCAAAGAGAGGTGAGACAGGTCAAAAAGCTTATCATATCTAGTACTATAAATTTTCCCCTGAACAAGGAGTCAAACAAGCCTATGGGCTATTTTCGCAACTTCTGTTCTGATAGCTCTCATGGGATTACTGAGCATAATACTTTTTGGTTATTTTACTGACTTTTAGGTATTTCAGCAAAAGTAGCAATTAAATTTCCCTGTCTTTGCAGCATAGATCTCTCATTTTTGTAATTCTCAGAATAATGGAACTAATTAAACCGCTTTAATTTTTTAATTATTTCTTATGAGTTTCTAGGTCCTTTTTAAGGAAGTGAAAAATACAACAAATTCAAGACAATCCATGCCTAATTACCTCCGCACCCCCCCTCCCCGGCCCACCGCCTTGGTTTAATATCCTAGTGGTTAGACAACAACATGCTTCTGGACATCAGAAAAATCTTCTGAGTATGATACAATAAAACTTTGATATGATGTGATATAGCTCTCAACTACTTCCTCACTTTGATTTTTTTTTTATTTGCTTGTTTATGTATTAGAAGACGCTAAAAATAAAATCTTATAAATATGTAGTTGAGTGTATGTATGCATTTTATTTTAAGATGGTTTTATAATATGACCCATCTGTGGCCTTTCTGATATTTGGCACGTGAGAGCCTACAGTACTCCCTCTAATACTTTTTTCAGCTGAAGTTATTGGAAGTTTTTGCCACTGAAGCCTGGTCAGAGCTCTTATAATTGGATCACTGAAAGAGGTGTATGTGTCCTACATACCGGCAGGTTACCTAGGAGAGAGGGTAGCAAAACATAATAATTATATGTATCAATTACAGAGTTATGTTATTGAGAGTCATTGGTAGAAACAATATGTGCAGGATATTCCTAATTATCCCTTCAGTTTGGTAGCCTATTTAAAACACTGGCCGAAATCTGTGCTTCCCTTTCCTTTACTCTCTCTATCAGAGTCAACTTTAGCCGACACGCTCTTGATTAACACTGCTGTAATTCAGTGTATTTGGCCTATGGTATTTTTACGCCTTCTGAGGTGACTGGAGACATTTCCTGCTTAACTATAACTGAGAATATATTGGGTTTTAATTTTCTTCTAAAATTTTATAACAGATTGAATTGTTACATGTGTTAGAGTTAATGAGACAATTAGCATTTTCATTCTGTCCAGAAGGTATGGGTACTTCAAAACAACGGTTCATGGCTTGATTGTGTTGAAAAGCAGGAACTCACCTCTAACAGAGGCTAATTTGCTGTAAAGTTCATGCTTTCATGATACACATCTTCTGGGTACTTCAGATAAAACTCTTCCCCACAATAAGATCTAAAAGGAATATTCTCTTTCTGAAATCTTGTCGGAAATACATCACCACCATTACTGTTCACTGGAAGGCAAGTCCCTTTGACTTGTACCGAGGTTGGCTGTGTGTTCTCTCTTATTCTCTATTTCTCTTTGAGTTGTCAGAAATTATTGCATAATTGATTTTCCAGTTGCTCAAGAGACCTTGAAACAGCTTTTCTTGAGCTTTTCTGTTTCAAAGTTCTCAGAAACAGCAAGGTGAAAATGTATAGCAGAGATTATTTTCCTAAAACCTGTTCAACAGGTGGAGCTGTATGCTGCAAAATAGAGTTCAGAAATTAAACCCATATGATGAGTTGTTTGTTGAATTGTTTTCAAAGTTATAGAGAATACTAGACCTTTACCAAACACATGGGTTTTTTTCAAGTTTTAGGATTAATCTTTCTGGTGTTGCCCTAGATTAGGATAAAAAAAATAAGTCTCAAAAAGAGTAGTTGTGATTTTCAGTGTGTTTTGTTAGTGGGCAGAAGTCCAGTAAGTTTTGCTCTGCTCTTCCTTAGAAACTTAAGAAGTAATAAATGGAGCTGGGAGATCTTGGATGTTGCACAGCTGGTGTTCAGCATTTTATTACAGGTGAAGCATAATGCTACATCAAATATTTATTAATCAGCACTCCTTATGACATTTATACTTGCAATTAGTGAAAGAAATTTGGGTGACAGAAAGCTCACAGAAGACAGTTTAATAAAAGATAGAAACAGATATAGAATGTATTATAAAACATCCTTCTCTCGCTGCCTCTCTCCTTCGTTGCCGGTTTTGACCAGTGCCCCTTAGAGGGAGACGAGCATGATCTCTGACCGTTCATCCGCAGTTGCCAATTCTCTTTTTCCCCTCCCCAGAAAAGAGGAATGTTGGCCTGAATTTCATGGTTCCTGAAAATATAGCTTTGAAAAATGAGTGAGCTGTACTAATATGACTCATTAATTTGTATCTGCCGTTACTGGTGCATCAGAAGTTGTTTGATTTGCTCATGTCAGAGGACAGTGTACCCATAATCTAGTGCAGTCCTCTGTTTCTACTCCATTTTTACAGAGGTAAAGGTATTATTTCAGTAACAGGAGGTAACGTATTATATGCACCTACTGTGACATATAAACGTACCTAGAAAGAAAAAGAGGGGAGAAGATATTCACAGCTGACATGTCAGTTCTTTATTACCCATCCTTTGACAGTGTTGTACGAGTTTTGTGCTAGATCTGTTTGCAAAAATACACGTAAGCATTATCAAGCAGTAAAATGATGGTCACTACAGGGTATTTTTTTTCACAACAGGAACAACTTTTTATCATGAGTTAGTTGCCATTCTTTAACCTTTTATGAGTTTTTCTTTACCTCATCAGTAATTTTTTTCCCTTCATTTGTGCAGACTGTACCAGATTTGCTCAGCTTTCCTTAGGCTGAAGGACCTTATGAGATTTCTTGGAAATATATCCTACCCTCTGTGACAAAGGCACAGAACTATATCTTATCATGTAATCCTCTTAATTGCCTACCTTTATTAGACTACCTACTTACCTAATCTTCAGAACTGTATTAGTTGAACATGCCACAGTTGGAAGGCTTTACTCATGCTGGGCAAGGAAAGAGTGATTTAGGTATTTATTTCAGTTGTATTAAGATGACTAGTGCTCCTCTTTTCCCAGTAAGTTTGGAGTTATAGACTTGCACAGTTTGGGGTTTTATGTTCCTTTTGGGTTATATCTTCTAGTGCCAAACAACATTACCTACGAGAAGGTCCTATGTAAGAGCTGTGTAAGCATACAGAAACCAAAAGTCCAGTTGTAAATTGCCCAAGGCTGAGGCAGGCAGTGACAATGACCAGACAGCCAGATGGTGTGCTGCAGTTGAGTAAGAGTGCTTCCTTGCATGAAGGTGTTTCCTTGAACTAGAGAGAAACAGTTTCTAGATACTTCCTTTGAGCATGGTAAGAAAAGTGTTGCTGTGGACTGCATTAACGTATAACAACTGTCGATGGTGAGCATTTAGCAACCAACCCTCCTTTAAAGCTGACCATAAAACAGGACCAAAACCCATGTACCTGTCCAACAGACCATTTGCATATTTGAATACAGTGCTTCACGAAATGTTGTTTGAATAGGTGTGAAGAGGAGGGAGAGACAGAAGTAGAAGATGGCATAAACAGGGAAGGGAAATCCTAGACATAGGCCAGATGGACCTAGAGAAACACCGAGAGAAGTCTTTTTGCTCTTGGAAGCCAAAACGGTACCGAGTCTGGGAGAGAGAAAGCTGTCTTCAAATCCTCCACCCCTGCATCAAAGAAATGCTTGAATTAGTCTCACACACTGAATTTCTGAAACTGTTACACCAAGTTGTTGCACTTGTAAGACAGCTGCCCTCAGCTGCCATGTAATGACAGATCTTGATGGTGTCGTCCATCATTACCCATTAGTAACTGTGCCATCCAGCAATGAAATGAGCCACTCCTCCGGTTCGCAGATGTCTTCCTACTCAGTTAGGACATCTACTAATGTGACTTCTCATCATGAAAACGTATTTAAATTGGTTATCCCTGGGTAGAATAGTCGTATGTCTTTGCTAGCAAGTCACTACTGAAGTTTGGTTCGTTTATTGGCTTTGATTAAAATAACAAGCTTCCAGGACGTTATTTTAAGTTGATGAGAATGACTAAGGACGCTGTTGTAGTTCAAAGGAGATTCGTCTCAACATCAGAGAAACAGTAATATTCCTTTTCTGTCTTCTTTTTCTTTGTCAGGTTTTTGCCCAATTTTTCCTTCAAAATAAATGTATTTAGCAGCCTACTTCTCTTTTGACCAACAATTTCATATAGTTACCTGGAGCAAAACTATAGAATTTACTCAGCTGAATTTTTTCTCATTTTTCCTGGGTAATTTATAAGTAAATTACATTTCCTATCGTGATGTCTGGCCTTTGCTTTCTATGATTCCAAGTTCTTTGAAATGAAATGGTCATCTAAAAGAAGTTTAAAAAATCACAATGAAATTATAGCCTGGGTCACACAAATCGAGTGTGTGGGTTAATCCCAACGTTTAAAAAGATCATTTTTAGCCATCTTCTCTTGGCATCTCTCAGTATAAATAGAAAAAATCCACTGAACTGTGCAACCTGAGATTGCCTTTTGAAAGCTGAAGATATACTGGCATAAAAATGAACTCATGCCAACTTTTACAGGACTGTCAGTTACATGAATGAAACTGTAAAATCACTTCTGAATCTGACCTGAAAAGTGAAATGTTTCAGAGATTCTGTAGCAAATAATTTTGGAATTTCTGAATGTTTTGTGATCTTTTTTTTTTTTGGCTGAAACTCTCAACTGAATGCAAGTTGTAAATATGCTTGACTTGTCAGAAATTTTTTTTCACAGTAATTTTTATTTTTGGGTCATGAAAGTGATTTGCTCCTTCAGAAATAGCTAACCTTGATTTTTTTCCATTGCTTTTATTAAGTATTTTGTAATTATTTATTTGGAATTCATTCCATTTCCAGGAAAGAACTTGGATTTTCATGTAAGAAATTGGACTGGGAATGAAATAAAATCTAAATGAAAGAAGATCTCTCTTTTAATTTTTATTGAATCATCAGTCTGTTTTTCCAGAATCAAGAACTTTGCTTATTACTAGATTCTATTGTGGATAGTCATCACTTACACAGATAGGGTTTTTTAATTATCATTTCAGAGTGAATTGAGCATTCATTATAGTACGAAACAGGAGAAAAATCACTAAGCAACATCATCATCTTTTTTTTTTTTTTTACTGATTAGCTTAAAAGGTACACCCACCATAGTAAGAAAAAGTAGCATGGAGAACACAGTAGAGTTCAAACACATATGGTATTAATCTCACATAATGAGCAATGCTTCAACTGGCAGCAGAAACTACATTAAATAGATGGTAAGCTACAATTGGCTTCCTAAAAAATCACGGCCCTTGACTTTAATTCGTCCTCTGCATCAGTTACTCATATTTAAGAATGCTTATTATTAGGTCCGCTTGCTGTGCTCTCCTCAGTTCCATGCTACTAATTGGTTGTGAGTGAGTCTGGTGTTCTCTAATACATCCTCCTCTGCTGCCGCTAAGTCTGCTGGAATTGCCACCACCCACTGTCCTCCCAGTGCTGTAACAACTGCAGTTATTACACCATATAATATCTCTTTGTAGTGTTTTCCAGTAATGCCTTCCAATCCAAAAGATTTTCTTGATAAGATTTTGGCATTGGTATTCATCTTATCTGCCTGATATTTTTATGGTAAAATTAAAATTAGCTAAATCATTTTTTTCCTCTCTGTTTATCATTTTTCAGTTTTGTTGATGCTAGAATATAAGGGGTTTTGCTGCTTTCATTGATGTTCATATATCTGGACATAAGTATTCTGTCCATTCTGCATGTATATAGGCATGTGAGATTTTGTGTATGTCTGTATTAAATAGAATCTTTCTTGTAGGTGATGAACGGATCTTTAAATACATACTGTTGTGGCCACATGCAGACAGATATATGCTCACCTGTCTGTTTTGCAAGCTGGCCATGATCCCAGAGGGGTTTATCAGTTTGGGCATGGTGCCATGCTTGCACAGCTATACAAGTGGTGGGCTAGAGCTTGTTCATATCCAGCCAGCTGAAAGCGAGAGCAAAACAAGGCAAATTTTTACATCCAGATGTACCCCAAGATCTTCTCAAAAGCACTGATTGTGGAATCCTTCCTTTCCTTCTGATTGTATTATATGCCAGGCTGACAAAATCTCCTGCTTTACCCAACTGAATTGAAAGACTTAACATTGAACACGGGGGAAAAAAATTTTGGTCTGAAGGTAGGATAAATTTCTTCCTGCATCTTTAACTTGAGCCTGTTTTCCTTGCTGGAAATTTCGAGGAGAATGAGTGTTGTCTGCTCTGAGCTGTTTTATCTCCTTGCCACTTTCCCCTTCAGCTGTCGCCTGCAGGACCTGTTCTCTCAGACGACTGCAGGAGACCAAATCAATGCACTGGGGAGCCATGACTCCCAGCTAATACTTACTTTCTTTCAGCTGTTTTGGGGACCAATTGAGGCCAAAGCTAGTAGTTTTGTAAGACAGTGACCATTGCCATCACCATGGAAATCGGGAAGGGATGTCCTGTGCAGTCCCATATGCGCCACAGAACACAGGCATTGCTTCTCCACCATGGTGTCAATGCCATTGGGGGACTGAGCTTTTTGCAAGAATTGTAAAAGTGCCATTCTGAAACCGTACATTTCATAAGAAGATGAGGAAGAAAACAGTCATTTTGGCAGTTTGAAACAATTTTGATTTAGCATCTGAAGAAAAGGTGCTTAGAACTAATATTGCAGTATTCACTTGCAGGCAGTGCTGTTCTGTGTCACTTCCAAATCATTTTTACCTCTGGCCAGATCTTCTCATTTGTTTTTCATGGGAAATGGCTCCTCTTGCTAAGATTTCTTTTAGTGCAGATCAGAAAAATGCCAAAATTTTCTTCTGAAAATATTTTTGAGATATTTAAGGCATTTCCTGTAATATTTTCCTTGGATAAGGATGAAGCATTGAATCTTTAATAAAACGAAACCTTTTGGTGACCTTCTATCGAAGCATACAAGTAAATAGTATGTTCCCATGAAACACTTCTGTGTTTTCTGGTATATTTCTGGCACTGTTGACCAGCTCCAACAACTTTACTGCAATCACTTCTGGGTCCTCAGGCTTACACCTATCCCCATCACACAGAATTAAATAAGGTACCTCCTGATGTCTGTTGAAATCTGATATTCCGCTAGACCTAGTGACTGCAAAAATATTTATTCAGGTAAGATTTGCTATTGGATATATAAATGATGGAAAGAATATGTTTTACATACATCTATAAAAGGTATTACTTTTACAATATAACTTCTTTTTCAGTATGTAAGTTTCCTCACAGCTTTTAATTTCTTTTTTTTTTTTATGTCAGTTAACACAGGTATTCTATCATGGCAGAGAACATGCAAAGTACGACACAAAGAATAATTAAAATCTTTTTACTTTCTCACCAAAGGATAGTTTTTAATGCTACATTTTTTGTGTGCTAAATACTCCATATAGGTAGAGTCTATTATATTCTCTTAAAATAGTTCTTCTTCTGATAATGTTGATATTTTCACTGTGGAACATGTTCCTGAATTTCCCTCCTTTAGCTCACAAGTTTACAAGAACCTTTCAGCCACCAGCTAGAATCTCTGAAAGAAAAGTTATTTCAATCTGCAGTCCATCTTTCACAATTTGCTCTACAGAAAAGTGTAGGAATGACTCTTAGCACCTTTGCATCTTACAGAATGCTGATACACACATATATTTAGTGTCAAGTACACTAGCAATGGTCTGCATGTCAGCAGAACTATTCACATGTTTAGTCAGGTGAGCGCTAGAGCCCTTCATCTGACAGAGGCTTAGGAAGTTGCCACTGTACCGTAGAGCAGTGTACAAACCCTTCTTTTCCACTGGGTCATTTCTGGTTGCTTGTGTACAAACTTTAAATCTTTTACTTCTGTAGATGACGTTTGGTATCTTTGTTCACAATCCAGGGGACGAATTTTTTGTCAGATTTGTACCCTCTTAAGAATGAAAGAAATGGGAAGAAAAGGTCTTTTTCTGTTCTGAAATCATCTGTGGTGTTGTCTTTTCAACTGCTGTA
>Ga0181612_120158_pt1 | contig 10736 bp, 7 predicted proteins | sample HoacroProtozoa21_FD_119630 | JGI IMG/M metagenome (GOLD analysis project Ga0181612, IMG submission 119630) | Hoatzin crop microbial communities from Cojedes, Venezuel. Combined Assembly of Gp0051906, Gp0051904, Gp0051908 | reverse complement strand
CAGTGTTCAAGGCCAGGTTGGATGGAGCTCTGAGCAACCCGGTCTAGTGGAAGGTGTCCCTGCCCATGGGAAGGGAGTTGGACCTTGATAGTCTCTAAGGTCCCTTCTAAACCAAGTCATTCTATGATTCTAAATTTTGTAATTGGTTTTGTGTCTGTTTTGGCAGTAAGTTGTCACTGTCAGTCATCTGATTTGAAAATACAAGTTTTGATTTGATTTATAACTGAAATACCTGCTTTAGTAACAGAATAATTTTGGTTTTTTCTTTATAGCCAAAAATACAGCTACACTGAGGATGTTTTTGCAGTTCTATGTCTAATTTTTTTAAATTGAAAACTCGTTTTAATTTTCAAAAATTTTATAATGAACTCATCCTTGTGGAAGGAAATGCTGTACTTAGATTTTTGTTTTATTAAGTTAACAAACCGAAATATATCAGATGCTAGTTAAAAAGATACCATAATGAGTTTGTAGATTTAATTGCACATCTGAATTGTTTCTTGGTGGAAGGTGCATAAATATTTTATTATTTTTTTATTATTTTTTTCAGCCCAAGAAATAAAGATTATAAATGGTATGCTATGAAAACATTTTTTTAAAAAAACATAAATATTAGGTACCTTTAGAAGTTTTTAAATTTATTTTTATGTTTCTAGGTTACTGTTGTGCTTTAGCAACTTTAAAAAACCTCAAATGTGTATGTATTGATGGTATTCTTTAATTAGATGTGTTTACTTTTTAATTGACTGTGCATGCAGTTCACTGACTAAATAGTATGCTATTTCCAGAAGCACAGTCTCCTTTTTCTGGTTTGCTGAGCAGTCACTGGGTGTTTCAAGATAATTTAAATTAGTTTAATATATTTAGGAGTTCAAGCATGTATTTCTTTGAAGTCATTAATGAGGAAAGAGAAAGATCTCTAGCAGACATTTCAATAATGAAGCATGTGAATCAAAAGAATGTGAGGAGAAACTTCTAAATTGAGCCCTAAGGATGTAATTTCAAATACCTTATAACTTGTCCTTTTTATAGTTTAAACTTGTTGGAATGACAGTATTCAGCTTGCGTGTAAAAGAAATCCCTTATGCAACAAGGGAGAAAAAAAATTAGGTACTGTGAAGTGTGGCTTACTGTTATGCCTGTGTAGAAGACAAACCTGTAAGTCACAAACTTCAGCAACTTGGAATATATGCGTAATGTACCAAAAAAATCTGTGAACCACAACCAAGGACTGGGACAGTATCAGAAAGAAGGCATGTATAGCAACTGTATTTTCTCAAAATTCGCTCTGTAAAATATTTTTTATAAAAAAGCTTGTAGTTCTAGGGACAGCAAAATTTTACATGTAGAAAAGCAGCAAAGTGAATTTTTGAGGAGAAATCGGAGACATCGTTAAAGACCGGAGGAATGCCTCACAGACTTCAACTTTACCTACTGCAAATAGGAAAACAAGCTATTCCTAGACCTCTGGAATGCAGTCTGGGCTTTTGGTCACAGTATTTTTTTTTTTTTTTATTTTTTTTTAAAAGTAGGCAAAGTGGTTTGGAATAGGAGATGCAAGTTCTTCCAGACATTGTTGGTTCAGCCGTATGTCAGAAATTCTTCATAGCTGCTTTCTTGCAAGCTGAATTCAAGCGTAGTTGGACTCATTTTTATAATAAGGAATTAGATTGCTTTCACATACTCTGTCCCTGGGTTGATCATGGGCTGAAGTCAGGGATACAGTGTTCTTTAGGTTTGTTTTTGATTGCACTGGCTTCCAGGTTGACAAATGTGGGTTTCGGGAGCTAGAGTTAGGAACCAAGAGGAACCTCTACTTTGGCACTTGAAGGCAGGGTGAAGGCAGCTGAACGTAGCATCTACGGGTTTTAAGTTCAAAGGTGCAAAGCTGTGTTTGACAAGTAACAAAGTCCTGGGATGAAATTATGGCCAGCAATGAAATAAATGAGTTCTGCTGTTGAGTTCAGTGGAATCAGGATTTTGTGCTAGTGTCTGGGCAAACAGATCGTATTAAAATGAGTTTAACTGTTTTGGGTTTGCATGTGCACTGAGCATTGTACAATCTTAAACCCTTTCACTGTTAAATACTTTGCAACATCATACTAGAATGTGATGTAGATCGTTGTTTTCCAGATACAGAAGTGGAGAGGAGAAAAAACGTGCCTGTTCTAATCTTTTTATGCTAACTTCACTGTCTCTGGAGTAAACTGTATTGCTCGGTATGGCAAGATCAGTAGTAAAATTGAGATTGCAAACAGTTTACCTTTCATCATTGACCTCCGTTCACCAGATAAGCTTACCTTCTACCTAATTATTTTAGAAATAACAAAGGTGCATCATTAAAATATTAATTATAATTATAGCAATCATTGGGCTCATTAGCAGTGGAGTACTGAGTCACTATTAATTTGAAATCTATGCTCACCTTTAGCCCTGTAATTTTTGCTGAAAATCATGAACCTTTCTCAGACAGAAATATTACTGGCTTTATATTATCTGGGTTTGCTTTTTGAAAGATTATGTTAACATTCGGTTTTCAAGCAACCAATCTTCTAAAAGGATGAAGTTAAGCAAGTAAATGAGAAAGACAGCCTTTTTTAAATCTAGATTCTTTGCATGCTGTTTTTAGATTTACTTGCTGTATGAAATTGTGGTGATCTATATATATGCCAAGAGTTAGTATTGATGTACTAGACTTCTTTTTTTTCCTTTAATGTCTGAAGTTAAAAGGTGTATATATTGGACCTCTCTTGATTCTGAGACACTAAGCCAATAGAGATGTTCCTAAAGTGCTGCTCCTGTTAAGCCTTAAAGCAATTAGTCATGTAGGCAAAATCGGCTGTATCTTATCTCCATTATTAACCAAGCCAAGAAGTAGTATTTTGGTGGGGTTTAATTATTTTTTGTGGTATCTAATAGAAGTATAAAATAAAACATGTTGATTTTTGTTAATCTGTTGTCGAGGTTCTTTCTTCAGAGGAATTTCCCAGGTCACGACAGTGAATATATGCTTTATTATTTCTGTTAACTAGTAGGTTCTTTAGCTCTGCTAAAGTGACCTTCTTACATCAGGGATCTTGTACCGACACAAACAGGATTAGAGCTACCTTCTGTTTATCTTTTTAAGACATTATACCATGTTGGCACAAAGGCACAATTTCCCTGGAAGTGATTTATCTGAATATCCATGATGATGAAAACATCTTATGTATGCAGTTTTAATGAACAAAAAGTTATATGGCTGAAGTTCAAGAAACAACTAAAATTCACTAATAACTTTTGGAAATTGCTGTCCTTTGATCCTGTATCAATTTATTACCTTAATTACTTAGAAAATGTTTTTTAGTGTGATGTTATGTTCAAACTATTTGTAGATGTATGTCACGGGGCTTTGGAAGCTCCTGACCCCCGAAGTTAGACTCCTGGTAAGTGTAACTGCTTGCTGTTGTCCCCCCTTTCCCTGGTTCTGCCCACAAATGGAAACATTCCATTTTTGTGATTACTTAAAACAAAGGATAATCTTTATTACTCAATTTTGTGGTCTGAAAAAATAGGTCATGAGTTGTTTATCTAGTTCAGCTAAGAAAGTAGTTGTACATTTGAAAGTTTAGATGTTACAAGTGTTCTTGGCCTGATACAAATATTTTCTACCTTCAAAACCTTTCACCACTTATCTTTTCATCATCAGAGATACAGCACAGCATGTACTTCTGTTTTTGTCTTACATCACTTCCAGACTTCCCAGACGTGGCAGGGAGCATGCTGTTGTTGCATCACTGGAATTTAGGTGGCCACTGTGGAGGAGAACTTGGATAAACTTTTTGGTTTTGCTTTTTTCCCTGACTCTCCATCTTTAGAATTGCTAAATTCTGTGGCGTAATTTAGTAAGAGCAGTCCTTGGGGTGTTTCAGGGATCATATCCTCTAGCCAATACAGTCTGTCAGAACTTGTTGCTGCTGCTGATTTAGTATACCAAAAGAGCTTCTGCTGAGAAAAACACATACTGAAAGTGGAGTCTGGATTTGATCTTGAAATTTTCTAGGCTTGCCTGTTGTACAGTACTAAGCATTTTATGCTTCTTGTCAAGTAAATTTAGAAAGCCTTCAGTAAATATGGTTAATATGGATACTGTGCAATAACCATGTCCCCGTTCAAACATGTGAAGACATAGTTTATTCTCATATACTGAGCACATGGCACTTCTTGTGTGTAACGCTTGGGCAAAGTCAATATCATACTACATCTGCTAGTAGTTGCTTATGTATGAAATCAGTGTGTACTACAGAGGGATAAAGTACTCCGATTTGCACGCTCGTTGGCACTTCCTTATGAGGAGAAAATTAAGGTTTGTTTACATTGTTTATTATGTAGGAAACTGATATCCTCAAACACAGGGATTTTTGAGGGGTTTTTTTTCTGTGATCTTATCAAATTTGAGGTATGCTCATCATCCATTTACACTGGCATCCTTGGAAACAATTATGATCTACAGTATCTTGTGATAGTTCTTTCCATAAACTGATTCTGCAGTTTGTGGAAAAAAGTATTTCATTTTTAGTCTAGAACTTATTGCATTCCATTTTGAATTAACGGTTATTTTGTGTCTTTCTGTCATACATTCCCTAAAGAATTTTCTCTGGAACCAGAATCTGGCTTTTTCATGCCTGGGAAAAGTCCACTTCATAGAGTCTCTTTTCTCTTTGTGGGTATCGGTGTGTTTAAAAGCCTTCCTTGTTATTTTCCCTCGGCTCTTTATACTCAGTAATGCTTTGAGTTTTGTCTTTTAATCCGATTTTGTACGCTGGAAACTTTCACTAGGCTGATGCTCGAGTCTCTTAGTTGGTTGGCTGCAGTCAGGGTAGATGTCAGTAATATATGTGATGAGTTCTGGTTGCTTCTAATGCACGTTGTCGTGTTCACCAGTGCTCAGTCCGGTCCAGGTATTCAGAGTCCTTCTCTATTCCAGTCTAGCCACTATTAATTGTCTTGGGTTTTTTGTGCCTTTTTCTACTTGTACATAAGTCTAATTTGTAAATGGGTTATAAACCTATGATATATTCCCTATTTCTGACTCCTGAGAAGCTCTGCTTAGGTGGTACTTTTAAAACATTCCTAGATGTCATAAGACGTAGTGACAAAACATTTTTGCTAATCAATCTGCATCTACACAAAAACTTGATGGTGTATTACTTGCTCATTGCATTATTTTTTTCATAGTCATAACTTAACCTGTCAAGATTAGTCCAAGGTTTTAGGTTCTTTACTGGCATATTTACTTTTTATATAGTTATTAGATTCCTAAATTACAGACTTCTGCTTAATTCAGACAAGGCTATAAGTGTATTCTCAGAATGAATTAACCTTGTGTAAATATATGCTTGCTAGTATGGAAGGCCAAATTAGATTTGAGGGTTTTCTGAATTACTGTAACAGAATTTCATGAGCTGATTTCATTTCTAAATTACTTATTTAACTGAAGTGAGGTATTACTGAAGCATGTATGTGTTGGTAGACTTCAAAAGCACATACCATAATTAATACATGTCCAAGAAAAAAAATGTATCTGTTCTCTATCATATCTTTGCACATTTTAAGCTTGCAACACTGTTTTATAATTTAGGGTTTCTTGCCTCTTGATAATTCTTCAAAGTCTTTTTCGATTTTCACATAAATTGTATCAACCAACTGGTCTCTTGGTCTGCTGTTTTGTTTAACATGCTTAAGAATTTGAGTAGATTAGTGATGCATGGTTTTCCTTTGCAGCAGCTGTGCTCATTTGCCTTTATTGTATAACATCCATCATGGGAGTTTATGTTTCTATTTTTAATCGTCATTTCAGCATACTTTTCTAATACCAAAGTCTGTCTCATGGGTGGACAGATTAGAAATTATCACTAGTTAATGAGTCTTTATCAGAGTAATTTTTTTATTACACAGTGTCAATGTAATATTCAGTAACATGCCACTAGCTCTATGAAAAGTGACTTGTCTGTGGAAAATGCAATGTGAAACAAGGAAGGGATATCATATTTTAATTTTGCTAAAGATTATGTGTTGGGCTTGCTCAGTGCCCTGGTTAAAGAGGTTCGCCATTAACTAGTGAATTTCATCTTGACTCACTGTAACGCCTGTAGGTCAAATTTTTAGTGCAAATATTTGTGACAATGGCAGATGCTCTTTTAAAAGCTGAATTATTAATGAGTTTGGTATGGTTCCTGATTTCCAAGAGACACTGACAAAGTATCTCACATGAATGTTGTATTATCAAATGTAGTGTTATGGAAAAAAACAAACCACAAAACAAAAGCAGGTCAACCAGAACAAGTCAACAACACATCTAGGTGTTTTGGTTTTGGTTTTTGGGATGGTTTTTCCTTTTTGCCTCCTGAATTTTGCTGGAACGAAGTGCCTGACAAGTTGAAGATGGACATATGTCTGAGAACCTGTATAGAGTAATCCAGATACTGAGTTAATTCATGTGGATTTGTGAAGAACTTCACTGGTTAAGTGTTGAAGGTATGCACAAAGGTAATGAATCATTTGTAGCCTCTAGTTGTTCATTTGGTGCATGGTGTATAGGGAAGTTTGTTGCGATGACACTACAGTCTTGTGTCTGTTTCTTGTTCATTGTTGTCTCATATTGGATTTTCCTAGTCTTCATGCATACTGTTTCCTTAAGTGTTGGTTTACTGTGAGGATAGTTAAGACTTCATACTCTGAGAAGATTTTTTGAATTTGAGTCAGTTGTATCTTGATGGCACTTTGGGAGAGGGGTGGAACAAACTTTCTGTGCTCATTCTAATGAAAAGATCTAGGAGGCAAGCTTTTCTTTTTCTTATTGATAGAATTATCATAAATGTAATTTAATTGCTTTTCAGAAGGAGTATTACTCAATCTTTAAATGCTCTATTATAGGAGAAATGCTCATCTGCTGTGCATAACTTGCAAGAACTGTAGTTTCCATCAGGTTGGGGGACAGAGCAGCTGTATTTTTGTTCTGTATCTAAATATTCAACCAACAAATGCATTATTTTTGCCTTAAGACCTTTTTCTGCATTTTGACATCTAGGAAATGAATTATTGCTTGTGATTCTGGAAAACTCAGTGTAGTACTTCTCTTTAGAAACCTGGAAAAACATTCATAAATCTACACATTTCTGTTCATTGTGTTGTATGCAGAAAGTGGAATGAATCAATGGAGCCATAGTTGTGCTTAGTTTGAAAATACTGTTGTTTCACAGAGCTTTAGTTCAGCTATTACACCAGCTTATGCTGGCAAAAGAATTCTAACCAATGAGCAATTCAGTTGAGTCTGCAAATACAGGGCTAGCTTTATTAGCAAACACTTAAGAGTAGATATTCCCTGAAAATGTCTTCAACAACGATTTTACCACAGAAATTACATTTCAGTTGGGCAAAACTGGTAGTTGTGGATAAAAGTTTTAATGTTTTACATTTCTGTGGAAAACTTTATAAACAGTTTTGATTCCCTCCTGATCTTTGTTTTTTTGTCTTGGTGTAGATTAAATATCTTTATTGAGATTTGTAGTGTTACTTCCTTTACAAAACAAATCAACTTGATTGCGATTAAGATCTAGTCTATGGTATAAGTAACATCTTAATCTTTTAAAGGGGTAAAAAAAGTAAAAAATAATAACTTGAAGGTATTACTTGAAAACAAATTACTCATATCCAAACCATGATCTTTGCAAATTTTTGTGTGGGGAAAAATGTATTACAAAGATACAAAACCAAGGCAGGTTTCTAATGAAAATACTAACGCAACTCAAGTTATTTTAGCGCAGACAGGTCTTGGTGCTTGTTTTGCAGTATTCAGACTATATTTCAGTGGCACGATTTTTAATTATGCATTTAAAAATACATTTTTGTACGTTTTCAATTTTGTGCAGAATTTTTGCAATGGTGAAAAGAAAGAAAAGCTTGAATGCTTCCTCTTTTATCTCTTGTGACTGGTAGGACATTGTGAAATAGGCCGTGCTTGATTAATGTTGGGTATGATAATATACAGGGCTTTGATGAAATCCCATCTGCTCATCATCAGCTGGGAAGTTAAACTTTTTCATGTATCTTAAAAAAAAAAAAAAAAGCAGAGAAGCAATGTAAGGAGTGAGCAGCTGGTAAAGGTCAGGCTGAACTAGCAACTGAATTTTAATAATTTACAGGGTGGGGGGGGATTTAGTTCTTTTTTAATGTCTTTTAAACTGTCCTGCATATTTTCTTTATTATCTCATAATTTTAGAAAATGCTGGGTTTTGTGCTCCTTTTGACTGTTCATTGTGAGTTTGAGAGGAGGTGGTGAAGAAGGAATTAATTTGTAGGTTTGTGTAAAATGATTGAGCTGTAGAAATTTAGATTTTTCTTTTTTTTTAATAAGTATTGCTAGCTAGGAGCCAAGCATGGGAGCATCAGACTTACAGTAAATAAAATGAAGAAAGCAGCCTGAGTCAGGCTTATTTGGTCTAGACAGTACTTTTCATGCCAAACATTGCTGGTCTCATTTCTGCTTGCCAGTTACTCTGATACATCGCATTCCTGGTCTGCTTTTATCAAGCAAGAGAGCTTTCTTTTACATGATAGTTAGCTGCAAATGTTTGTTCTCCCTCTGCAGTGCTGTTGTAGCCTTATTAGTATTTATCATACTGTTTATTTGTTGAAAATGACGTTTGTCTGCCTAGCGTACACTTCAGCAATGGAAAGTTTTTGTCAAGTTTATAAAGCTAATGTCTGTTTTGACCATCTGATTACAGACTACCAGATAAATTACTGACATAAGACTACACAAGATTTTTGCATTGGCTTTTTCATGCAAAATTTAAGGATTGGAATGAACTATTCCATGTTTTTAACTAGTGTTACAGGGAGATTAGTAGTACCTGAATATTTTGTATCGCAACGATGCCCAGGGGTTCCACTGACTTGTGCAGTCTTCAAATGTGCAGTAAGCAACATGCTGAAGTTGAGAAGCAATAAATTACCTTCAGTTGTGATGATGGTTGTTATTAATAGATAAGAACTATTTATCTACTAACATTAAGTATAGTGCCTATGAGTTGTTGAGTATACCTTTCATTTCTTTGTTTTAAAACATAAAAACCTGGTTTAGAGTGTCTGTGACCTACTTCGAGTATCTTCTTGTGGGCTATGGTAGAAAAATAGCACCAGCTAGTTTTTTCCTAGTGGCCTTAAACCTTGAGTAGTGTTGTGAAGAAATCTGTCTATCCTGCTACTTATTTTTTAATTTGGATATTCCAGCACTGTGAATAGATTAAAACACTCCATCCAGTACCTGGCATTGCTGCCCCAGTCTATTCTGAACAGAGATTAAACTGCCTGAGCCATTTCCCTTGGGACAGCTAAATGAATCTGAGCAGAAGAGTAGGCCTGGCTTTTGCTTTGTGCCAGGGGCCCCTGCTGCAGGTGATGTGACCATGGATACAGCGCCTGGGCCCCCATGCAAAGACAGGACCAGCGTGAGGTGCTCAGGCAGAGCTCCAGAACTTGGCAGAGGCCACCCTACAGGAAAGAGAAGAAGTAGTACTCCCCGGCTGGTAGGAGAGTTGTTTAGCAAGCTGGCATCAATAGTCATAGCAACAACCACTGCTTTTTAGAGGACTGGGAATACATTGTGGTAGAGTTGTTAAGATAATTTTCAAAGGCTCAACAAGGACAGGCGTGATGCTTGTTACCAAACTAGGCCTGAAATGCTTCGCTGTGACATTTTACATTCCTATTAATTGTTTTCAGTGCTGACATATTATTTGCCTTCTCTCTGAGGCTCAGGCTCTCTGTCTTCTGAGGTCAATTAGAAGGGATTGTTCAACACACGGGGGGGAAGGGAAAAACCCTCACTGTGTTGCTGAGCCCACTAGAAATCATATCTTCTTACTTAGAATTCCTTCAGAGGATCCTCTGTGCTTGTCTAGGAGAAAAAACTCGGGTCCTTTGCTAGCGTCTATACCCAAGCCGTTGATAGTAAAGCTAAGTGATTGGTCTCGTATAGTTCCTATGATGTAGTTAGAGTAGTATCCTTGGTTCTAGTGGAAGATGCAGCATCTCAGTTAGCTATGCAATATTCTTTTGACTATGAACTAACATCTTTAAGAAATAGATCATGTTGAGAAGAATTTGATATTCAAAAGAACAGTCAGATCAGAGGGATCTCGTGATTCTTTGATGTTTGACCACATCAGCTCCTACTGGAACTGCACTTCTGTTGAGCAAGAGCAATCAAGTTGGATGGCTGGCGAAAACCTGCTGCCAGTTAACTCACATTGACGCTAGCAGTGGACATCCAATACTGGGCAACTTTTGACGTTTGGAGTACTTTTGTGTGTACCTGTACTCAAGATCTTTGGTAGTTATACACCAAGATCATCAAAACTGAGTGCCAGTATGCAAGAAAAGGGTCCAGACAAGTCTTAATTTTGGTTTCGTGAAACTATGGTAAGCATACACCTTGAGACAAGAATAGGGGATTTACTATACTTTGAAATCAAGATTAACAACTCGCACATCAGGTGAAGGTGTTTCCTTTTAAAGAACTGGAGTTTCTAGAGTAAAGATTACAGAATCGCGGAACGGTGGAGTTGGATGATCTCCAGAGTTCCCTTCCAGTCCAACCCCCCTGCTGAAGGAGGGTCACCTAGAACAGGCTGCACAGGACCTTGTCCAGGTGGGTCTTGAATATCTCCAGAGAAGGAGACTCCACAGCCTCT
>Ga0181612_116887_pt1 | contig 10736 bp, 6 predicted proteins | sample HoacroProtozoa21_FD_119630 | JGI IMG/M metagenome (GOLD analysis project Ga0181612, IMG submission 119630) | Hoatzin crop microbial communities from Cojedes, Venezuel. Combined Assembly of Gp0051906, Gp0051904, Gp0051908 | reverse complement strand
TTGTAGAAAGCTATCAGATTGGTCAGGCATGATTTCCCCTTGGTGAATCCATGTTGACTACTCCGGGTAACCTTTTTTCCCCCTGCTCTTGCTTGATGATGGCCTCCAGGATAAGCTGCTCCATCACCTTTCCCGGGATGGAGGTGAGGCTGACCGGCCTGTAGTTCCCTGGGTCCTCCTTCTTGCCCTTTTTGAAGGTTAACAAAGGTTTTCTGTAACCCAATACTGCTAAATTTCCATTCATTACAATGAATTTTGCTCTGGAGGTATTGTCACGATACAGTTATGAAGAGAGATGATAATAAAGCTATTGTGACTGTATAAAACAATTCCTGCTTTGTGTCCCGCCCACCATATGTCTTCAATCATGATACAATTTCTCGGTTAGTGTACCTCTGTGGGTGTATAACTGTTACCATCCCGGTGTAGAAATGGGAGACAGGCCAACCAACAGGTGTCCTAGATTGCCCAGCCTCACAGAGGAAGAGAAAACCCCAAAACAAAATAAAAACATAAGCCAGATATATTCATCCTGAGTTACACCTCAGTACTTACAAATGCAACAGCATCTTTTTTTCAGCAGCTACGTTCCCTTTGTGGAACCAAAGTCCATAATCCTCAAATCCATATTAACATTCCCCAGGTGCCCCAGCTTTGGTCCTCCGCTCCCAGTTGTCTCAGTTTTGGCAGCACCAAGCAACTCCATGGTTAAACTGTCCCTGCCCCCTGACAGAAGGCACAAATTAAACACTCCTCTTCTCAACCTGCTCTCAGCCCACACCCTACAGAAGGGGGTCCAGGTAAAATGTGATCATTCTCTGTCTTTTACCCAACAGCACTGTCATTTTAGTGCTTACAGAAGACATGGAAGCCCCTGGCAGTAGCACCCCAGCCACCAGACCTTAGCGTGTTTTGTGGGTTATGTGGGAGAATGGAGGGCATGGAAGGAGGGCTAGCTGTGCTCAGACAGCATACAGGCAAAACCAGCTACGTGAGCTGAAGAGTGAGCATGAGGAGATTCTCCTGGAAGGACTATTTTTATCTTCATCTGGATCATATTAAGAATTCACTGGCATCTGAGACTCGCTTTCTCCCACCCAGTGATGCTACAGGGCTATATTTGATCCTTCCAAAAGACCTACGCAGAAGAAAGACTTGAGCAGTGATAGCCTTGATCCCAAAAAATTACTGTAAGTAATGTGTTGTCAGTAGTGACAAATGAGGAGGAAATGATAGTTTTTCAGCTGTGAAAAAAAGAACGCATCTAGATTCAATGTTGAACTGAGCCCTGGCTCCTCAGTTCCACAGCAACATTTAGAAAGGTGAATCCTAAACAGGAGGGATGCTTTGGTCCCAGAGGAGGAGGATTTTAGCCACATCTCTCCTTTTTCACCCATTTTCTGTTAGTCATATCAATCAGTTTTCTATTAAGTAGCTTGGATTTGACAAATTATTCCAATCCTGTGCATCACTGGAACTGACCTGTCTTTTCCAATAGTGCAGGCCAGTGTTTTTCTGCAAACCCATTCTTCACTGAGGAGGAATCTTTCCTGTCTCTCTATAAATACTTTTGCCACCATACTAGGCTGTATTAACTAGGAGTTCTGGGTTATTCTGGATGGAGCTTGGCAGGAGGAACCTGGATTTAGCAGACATAGAACGACTACAGAGTAAACCACAGAGAAAACAACCTTTCCTAGTACAGTCAGATATTGCTTGTTTCCCCATGACAAGGCAATGTGCAACTTATTCCAGTGATGCAGGAGAAAAAGTAAGGGGGAAAAAAAGCACAAAGTTTTCTAAAAAAAGCGTTAAAAAACCCCACAAAAACCTCTTGTTGCCTAGGCATTGGCAGGTCACACATTTTAGTTTACTACATTGCTGCTCAGATATATGATAAAGTGCAAACAGATCAAGGCAGAGGAATGTGCTTCCCAGCATAAATATTTTCTAAAGCAGGAATTATAGATGCTGCTAACAGACTGTGACCCGTATAACTCTTCTGAAGGTTTCTAGAAGCCTGGATACTCTATACTTTTTAGTAATATACCATGTTTCTATAATAAAAAGTACTGAAAAATAACAATTACTGCAGTGATTTGTATTTACATCGTTTGGAGGGTATTAGGACTATGAGAGAGGCTGAAAGCGAGTGGTGGATGAACTGCTTTTCCAGTATCTGTAAAGTTGGGATATTTGGCAATTGCTAGGAATGAATATTCCATGCTGAGAATTTAAAACTTTCCATAATTCTTACATACATAAATTGAAATTTTGACACCTGCCCTGTAAAGTACAAGTGCGAGGAAAGGACTCACAGGCGTAATCATCTTCCATATACTTTTTGACCATTCATATGACTTTGCCAAATAATTGCTTTTTCAATTTTATACATTGTTATACCAGGTGGCAAACTGCAATGAAATGAATTGTGTACTACTTTGTCATGTAATGGGAAAATATGCAATATCTCACTATATATCCAATAAACTCTACACCTACCACCTCCTGCTTTTGATTGGGTTGTTTAGTAGACTATCCGGGCTGGGTTTGTGTTTTCTGTTTGCAGGCTTCATGGGCTCTGTCTTCACTGTGAACACCAATTTGCAGCATTCCCTCATGCCAAGACACTTGTGTATGGTTTTATCAAGGATGACAGTGATTTATTCAAAGAAAAATTTCTGCCTACATTTTGTGGTGGGCTTGGCAATAGTCTCTTTTCCAAACTTGCCGTATTCTCCAAAAAAGAAGAATTAGGTTTAAGAGGCTCTGCAGCTGTTTGGCATCTGATATTCAGAGCTTATTATTATTAGTGATTTGTGATCTCTAACCAGTCAAACTGCTCCTTTCTCTAAACATTTTTTACTTTTTTTTTTTCACAGGGAGTGTAAAACTTTCCTCCTTAAAGTCCAATGAAGGGAGGTGAAGACATTTATTTTCCAAATGTTAATAAAATGAACTTTATATTATTATTTCAATGACTGATTAAAAATATTATTTATACCATACAAGTGCTTCTATGCCTATTATAGGGTGTTTCATTTGTGATCCAGCTGAGATAGAACAGCTCCCTTTCACCTCATAGTCCTAGAGAATGAACCCAAATTATTCACAGAACCCTAAGTAACATAAAAAGAAGTACCTCCAAGTAACTTATACTTTTACGGTTTTCCATTCTGTGGAAAATAAGAGATTTGTGTTTGCAAAGATTCAGGGAAGTCTTGTGGCTTTTGTTAAGCAAGTGGTCAAGATAACTGATCACAGTGGCCTCATTGGTCTTATACTCCATGAGCCTGTAATGAGTTACACTATGCATAAGTCACACAGGCCCCATTCCATTGGCTCCAGCTGTAGTGAACTCACTTAAACTGGTTGAGGACTTTGACCAGTATCCTCTCTTTCTCTTCTTTTACCAAAATAGGCAAGTAAATCTTGCTAATTGAATTACCATGAGCAGGTTCTTAGGAAGCCTCCCCACAGATTTTGTTAATGCAAATCAGTTGGTTTGTTCTGGTCATGCAGAACAATCCCTGTGTGCTGAACTGCGATGCTCAGCACTGGCCATAAGCCACAGGTGGGTAATGTAGTCATGGAATTGAACAGAGGTCAGCAAGCTCAGTTTTCACAGTAAACTGTTGTACAGATCTCCAGCCCTGAAGGTCAGTGTCATCAACCGTGTATCTGAAATCACATCTCACTCAAACATTTTTCTCAGCACGGATCTGAAGTAATGTTTCATTTGCCATGTGCTTCCTTGGAACGTGCTTCTGCTGGAGCCTCGAGTTGCCACTGGGGTCATGTACTTAGGCCAACAGTCTCACTTTGCCCCAATCTGGATTACATACTGGGTGATATTAACTGCTGCAGATAATTGCAGTATTTTGCTCTTTAACACACCTTTCATCTGGAAATCCTTCAGGAACTATACAAATGTTACTGAAGTACAAAAAGTCTCCTGAAAGTTTGGGTAACATCAATTTAACTATTCTGCAGGTGAATAAATATGGCAGACCCTAGGGTTATGAATAAATCTGAGCAGTCTGAACTCCCAGTCTCTTGCCATAACCATGAGACAATATTATGGAAAAGACAGCTGCTTAAACTAAAAAGTCTTATTAAAAAGTCTTTTCAGTTGCATTTACACCACTGCGATACAGTTGAATTCAGTAAGCTTTCACTGGAGGCTTTTGGTTGATTGTATCAGTGTACCAAAACAATGATTGTTGTGTTAAAAAACCTCATGGAAAACTGTGCCAAAAATGAGATTTTTCTATCTGGTTCTTTGGCTTTTTGACTTCCTTTCCAGGACTTTCTGTTCTGTATAATGCAGACGTATTTCCAAGATGAGTCTCATGCTCAGGGATACTCACAGTACTCCCAGTTTGCCACCAGTTGGCTTTTGCCAGCTGTCCCAGCACACAGAACCGGCAGAGTATGCTTGGAGTTACTGGCCAGGAACACAGAGGCATTCCCAAAGTAGAAAAACAGTCCTTAAAAAATAGTGATCTGGCCCCTACAGCTGAGGAACACTTTCAGTATCATACTTGTAAGAAGTAATTATCATTTCCATCAAAAAAATTTCTAGCTAAAACCTATTAGATAATGGCTGCAATAGGCTTTGTATCAACTGCTCAAAGACAGCCTAGTGTGACTCATTAGGTATGGCCCGGGAATTCAGCAAACTGATTTCTGCTACTGGCATATGAGTGTTCATGGGAAAAAATAACCTGAGTTTTTCGTTCTTTCAATTCTTGTGTCTGTACAAAGCAACTAATTACATGGAATCCATTTATAAAGCACCTTGAGGACTGCAGAGTGCTAGTCTAAGAGCTGGGTATTATTATTAGTTTGTTCAGTTGATGTTTTATACTATATCCACAGCAATGGTATATCTGAATGACCTAAAAAGGTGAAAATAAGCAATGTGGCTATTTAAACATTATTTCTCCCGTAAAGGGAGATGTGTGTTTATTTTTGGTTGAGTATTAACAAAATATTAGAAAAATTCAGATTGGAAGGATATGCAGAAAGGAAAGTGCAGGGAAAAGGTTGAATTTGGACTGAAAAGTGATGGTGAGAATTGCATAGTTCCCAGGAGTAAATTAATTTTACAATTCTGATTTATAAATCTTAGATGTGTAAATGAGTTCCACTGATTGAAAGTTTTCCAGAAAAAGGATCTTTTAACAATGGTTAACATCTTGATGGGGGGAGAGTCCATCACATACTTTAATCTCTGTATGCAAAAAGAATAACAGGGTTTTATCTTTTATGAACCATTAATAACCACTTAATATTGTGGGGAAAGCATCACACTTCAAGAACTAAAAGTAATTGGTAGGAAGGCTTGACATTTGACCAAGGACAACTGCAAACTCTTTTCCTTTTTTGTTGTGAAAACCAGAAAGATTTACCTGAGACTGCAGACCAGTTCTTTGGCAGGTTTTTAACACCACTTCAGAGTAAGTTAGAGTTGGATGTTTGTTCTCTTGTTGTACTATATTGCCTCAGCATCAGTTTTAAAGATTCCTGGAAATATTGCTTGAAGAGTCACCTCCACTTCTAAATCCATCAGGCTTAAAAAAACCCAAGTCATGAAGTACATGATGCCCCTAGTAATGCATCCTATATCTCTGGTGGTTGTACTTCCAAAGCTCCCTTGTTGTCCATCTTATCCCATGAAAATTCATATGTTACAGGCATACCTCTGCAAAAACTCTTTGACGGAAGGATGAGGAACGAAGCCACAGAGGCTGCTTCTACTGCTGTTCTATGTGCTAGAAGCATTTGGCCCAGGGATTGATTCAAGCCCAAGCAGTGCAGTACAGTCACATCCACACTGTCCAGAGCGGACTGACCATACCCACACAAGATAGCACTTGCCGATGGGTTTCCTCTGTCCCTGTGTGGTACCTCTGCGGCCCTGAGATTGATTATTTTATAACTTTTTTCAGTTTATAATGTTAAAAATAATTTCTGGGCTGTCCTGCAGCCCACTAGAATATTATTTTTATGGATGAGACAAGCATAATGTGTTGTATACCTTGGCACATGGCATGACAGCATATGGGAGAGCTTTAAGTCTCCAAGCAGCGCGCTTGGAGAGGGTTAGAAGGCAATGCAGAGCAAAGACATTTAAGCCTGGTGAACCTATCTGTTCTTCCTACTGGGAGCAGTCTGGGAGCAAAATTTCTAAGGGAGCTAACTAACCCACTGCAGAAGGAAGCCCAGAAGTGAACTGCATTACATTTACACAGGGTAGATTGCCAGGGGACCACGATGGATAAAGGAACTGGGGGCATAATCGTTGGAAAGTACAGACATATCCAGATGAAAAAAGATATGTACTCATGAGATGAGCTAAGTTATGAACGCAATTAAAAGACTCTGTCCTTCAGAAGAGTCCATAGAGACAGCACAAACATAGCTCCCGAAAGCAGCCCGTGGACTATCCCAAAGAGCCGGTGGAGACACAAGAACTTGAGCTAAAAAAGGAGAATGATGTCACAGCACCCACTTTATTTCTTCTTCTACACAAATGTGACTGCTTTTTTTCTCGTTACCACTGATGTCTCAAGTGTCAAACACCAGGAACTGAGTCTTCATAAACAGTTCTGCTGAAAGATGAAATATGTGTGGTCAGTTTTGTCTATGAAAAGTTCTTTTGATCTGCAACTAAAGCATGAAACAGGAATCTGCAGCTGCAAGCACGACAGCAGAAAGGGAAGATCCAGATTTTATAGATTTATTTATTTAAATCAAATCATCTACTTTAGAATTGCAGTGAGTTCTGTCAGATGTGCGATTCACACCACATGAGTGAAGGCTGAAGTGCTGATTCTTCCTTGGAGTTATTCTGCAGCCTGCTGTCACTTCTGCCACTTCAGGACACTAGCTTCTCCCAGTAGTCGTACTCCAGCAGTGAGGTAAATCCAACCAGATTCATCCCTTTCAGGGTAAAATGAAAATCGAAGGGACTTCCTTTGTTAAATATTCAGTTATTGCTCATCTTTAGCTATAGTACATAGAATGCAATAAAAACATTTAATAACAAAGCCTGTGGAAGCTCCACCTCAGGATACCACCTAACACAATGAGCACTAATTATTTAGTTTAAACACTCAGATAGCTGGAGATCTGCCTGTAAAATTCATCTCCAAAACTGGCAGAATCTCAGTCTTAATCATCTAAGCATTTTGGTATCATAAGGGGTTATACTTTTTCAGGTTTTTACACCCAAGGCTGTCCTGGTTTAGACATCTAACTCCAAGAAATAGACAACAGTCATTAAAACAGCATGTGGGATGGCCTCAGTTCTGTGCGGGGCAGCTGAGAGACAGCTCAGCCTCTTCAGCATTTCCGTCTGACTATTGCTGGTGGCTTTCCACTCTGATAGTTGATCTCCGAGATCTCACTCTTTGATGTTCAAGTCTTTCTATCAATTGTGCAGGCAGACTGGACAGATCATTTTTGTCTTCTGATTTTTGTAGCCTGGGACATATCTGAACGTAAAGCTTTGCAACACCGAAAGTTTGTCCATGCAGCTAAGAGCAGCACCCTAATATGCACTTCAGCCATGAGTGATCAGTCTACGAGGCATCTAGTGTGAGGTCAAACAGAAATATACCCTTCTATGCCAGAGGATTGGCACGGGCTCTTCTCCTGTGACTAGCCATGCATTCCTAATGACACATGGCCTCCACGGAGAGCACAGCTCCCATCAGCACAGTGTCTAGTAGGTGTGAAGGGCAGTTTTTCAAACTGTCTCTTACCTGGTGTGCTTTCTGTGCAATGGCTGGAAAAGTAAGGTTAATTCACACCTGAAAGTACTTAAAGAATGATTAGACGTATCGGTAACTTCATCAAGTTTCTTACCACCACTCAACAATCAGTTAGTGGTTCTCGAATGAGAACAGAAGCCTGCCCTGTAACCATTTCTAATCCACCTCTGAGCATTCATTTAAGGTCCCTTGTTTGCCTTTGCCCTGGTTGTGGAGTGCCCAGGCAGCTGGTCACAGATCAAAGGCAATTTAAAGAACCATCAGCTCCAAGTCAGGCAGGTCTCTGGCTGTAGCAGCATCCTTGGCATCAGCACACACCATCTCACTGAATGTGCCAAGTCAGAAATGGAAGCGTGATTGAGCTAGTGCCAGGACATGTACACACCTCACCTTGTTAGTCCAGAAGTTCGATGCTCAAATACCTCTCGAGATATAGCTCTGATGGCTTCTCTGTTGGGTTGTATTAATTTTTTCTTCATGACTGGCATGCAGACCATGGGATGTGTGTGGCTATCAGGACAAATCATTCACTCGTTGACCTTGCCTTGATGACCTTTTCTTGACACTAAATAAATATGAAATAGGCAGACATTCACCTATATACATATATTATATTCCTAGCATTTCAAGGAAACATTACATTACTGCATACACACTGCTAAACTTTCTTTATTCTAATGAATAAGGAAAACAATATTCCACAATGTGGCCTACTTAGCGGGAAGGTCTATGCTCAGCCAGTGTAGTTGAATTATACTTGACTAGTAAAAGTGTAAAGCACCAAACTAAACAAAAGTTTTTTCTAAATAATGGCACCACAATTAACACAAGTGTTTCTCCACTCCTCTGCAATGTAGCTGCTTGTGAAGTCCACTTATAAGAATGACATCTGATGACTTGCAGGCCAAACACCAAACAGCTACTCCAATGTTTTACATGAATTAGAGGATAATTATTTTTGAAATTTTTATTAACAGACCTAGAATCTGCAGTAGGTTGTGCTTCCACTGAGTCAGTTATATCTGAGGCATTAAAATGGTGGATAAAGAAGCAGTTTATATTTTCTTTCCACTTTGCTACTGCACAGAGCTGGAGAGAGCTGAGTCCCACTGTTCCTACAAAGTGATATTATCCTTACAGCTACTTGTGTCAGCCAAGCCATATGGACCATGCATTTGAAGACCGACCCCTGTTCGGGTTATATTTTCACAAAATTATAAAAATAACAGGATCATTTCCTTTTGTTTATCTATTCCCTTGTTCAAATAAAAGAAGTTGAAATAATATGAAACATGTCGAGTTTTGCTATCAGTTGGACTAACTTACATAGGCATAGAACTATTCTAAGTATTTAGAGCCTTTAATTAGTATGTTTTCATAAACGGACATTTCTAATCTCTTTGGACTTTCAAGCAGATGTTTCTGAATTAAAATCATTTCATTTCAAAAGACATCACTGGGCTTATTACAATATTTAAATAATACAGTCCTTTTGATCACAGCATTGTGACATACCTCAGACATCCTCATTGTTTGTCCTATTTCTACACAGCACCAACGCAAGACGATATTGTGTTGGCACTGTATCAACTGGTTATGCTGGGCACTGCTCTATGTTATGCAGTGTTTACTAAAACCAACCCTATAAACAATTTAAAGCTATTATTACTACTACACAGGAGACCTTTAAATTAATTTGTGCTGACAGAAAAACCACAAACTCTGACCTGCTTCAACAGTTTTCCTGAGAAAGTAAGAGCAATTTTTTCCAATATCACACACAGAAGAAAAGATTCTACATTTTATAGTCCCTGTTCTAGAAAAGACATTTTCTTGGGGACTGGAGCATCTCTCTTACGAGGAAAGGCTGAGGGAGCTGGGCTTGTTTAGCATGGAGCAGGCTGAGAGGGGACCTTAGAAATGCCCATAAATATCTGCAGGGTGGGGGTCAGGTGTTTCTTTGAAAACGGGCTCTCGGAGGGCACAGTACCTCCTAGGATGAGTGACCCCCTCTTTACCTGAGGGCAGGCTTTTGCCCAGGGATCCTTTCCACTAAGCTTCCAAGGACAGGTTTGCTGGCATTGATCACCCGTTTCCCCTGGTATAGTTGGGTTTTTTTAATCAGTTCCTACAGCTTTCTGTAAACTGTATGCTTAGCAGTGGGGCACATCGAAACATGAATCGTTTGGGGCAGTAATTCTTATAACCGTAGACAGCAGATGACTCACGAGTGCCTTTTTGTGGGTGATGGGGTGTAGCGGTGCGGACATTTGCATGCACAATAAACAGGGTGCAGCGCGATCAGGAAAGGGGGCTGTTGGGGAGACCAGTGACCACAGCTTGATGGCAGTAATAGCTGCTGGTGGTTGATGGCCAAGATCCCACGGCACAGCTTTGGCCCAGGTTATCAAAATCCTTTGCATCCGCGGTCGGGCGGCTGGCAAACACAGCGTGTTTTCTGGACACCCTGCTAGCACGTGCTGGGTGCCGAGAGATTCTTGCACGCAGGTGGTGACGGAGCGGCTGCTGTGCCACGCCATGGTGGGGAGCGAGGCGAGGAAGACACAGATAATGCAAGTGGATGTCACCTGTGAGTTCGTCGATCCCCTGCTGCAAATGTCCTCCAGAGAAATCACCTTCCGGGTGGAGAAGGTAAGTCTCTGGAGTGCATCCTGGCGTGGAAATGGCCTCAAGCTGCATCAGGGGAGGTTTAGATTGGAGATGAGGAAAAATTTCTTTACTGAAAGAGTTGTGAAGCGTTGGAACAGGCTGCCCGGGGCAGTGGAGGAGTCCCCATCCCTGGAGGGGGTTCAAAAAACGTGTGGCTGTGGCACTTTGGGACATGGTTTAGCAGGCGTGGTGGGGTAGGGCTTGATGATCTTAGAGGTCTTTTCCAGTCTTAATGATTCTGTGATTTAATAGTGTGGCTGAAGATTGGAAGCCCATGGAGTGTGC
>Ga0181612_102442_pt1 | contig 10736 bp, 9 predicted proteins | sample HoacroProtozoa21_FD_119630 | JGI IMG/M metagenome (GOLD analysis project Ga0181612, IMG submission 119630) | Hoatzin crop microbial communities from Cojedes, Venezuel. Combined Assembly of Gp0051906, Gp0051904, Gp0051908 | reverse complement strand
CTAAAACAAGGGTACTTCTATTTTTGTTTTCAAGTGGAGCCCTTGCCAAGTGCAGACGTGTTTCTCTGCAGCCATGAAATGGGTTTATCAACAGTAAGGAAGATGCACATTCTCTGTGGCCTCTGTTTTACTCCTGCCAGCTCAGCACAGCGAGCAAGCAGTAGCATGACTGTCATTTTCTGTCCACCATTACCAAAATTCAGTCTTATCAGTCTTAGAGTTATCACAGAAATAGCTTGTGGATTTTGTGCTGACAGTAAACGAAGATGACAGTTTTTATGTGGTAAATCAGAAGATCAGAATGTGACCTCCTTGTCATGACACGTTGTAACGCGCAACCAGCTGAAATGCAGCCTTTAGTGGTGAGCGAACCTTTCACGCTTTGTGCAGCGCTTGGGAGGACTCTGGGCTGTACAGCGCTGATCGAAACTGGTTTTAGAGCACGGTACGGACGATTCGCCGATGGTTTATCGTTGGTGCTGAATGCTGCTTGCGTTACTGCAAGAAACGAGGCAAAACTCTCCCCTTTCCTGGGTGCGGAGTTAAAAAGCATGGCTTTATCGCAGCGTGTGACAGAGTTACCCAGCACTGAGCGGCTCTGGAATGCTAACAAAATCCTTTACAAGCATCACTGGAATAATACGGGGTCATTTATTGATCTTTAGTCTCCATGAAGAACCGCAGTCTTATTGATTCATCTACCGTTTACAAGCCTCAGCCTTGCTCTTAAAACCCCTTTTTATTGGTACGGTTTGGTAGTTTCTGTTTGGTTTGTAGGTGTATTTCCTTGTTCTTCAGTGGTGGAGGGGTAAACAGATGTGAATAGGTAAGCTCATAAATCTGAAAATTTCTATGTGAATTCAGTCTCTCCAAATAAATTCATTTTCTGGATACGTGGATCCTTAGAGCTTGCTGAGGCAGACAGTCTCTCTTGAGCTGAGGTAGCCTCTGTGTTTCTAGGAAATCTAAGAATATTTTTAATTGTCTCTTTTTCAGATTCTTTTATCTCTCAAATTTAATCAAATCATTTAACCAAATCTAAAAATTATCACATAAACAAAGTTTGATCCCACCTAAAGCACATGGGAATTTTGCTAATGGATTCAGCAAGAACAGGATTGAACTTCTGCCTTTTCCCCCACCAAGTCTGTAGAACCAGACTCTTCCTGCAAAGTACATCCTTTATTGTAACGAATGTACAGATCTGTGAATTCGGGGTTTAGTAGGGCTGAACCACCGCTGGTAACTATTCTTATTTGTCCTATAAAATGCAGTCTCCCCATGTGCTTCTCGTGCTGAGCTGTGGGGCTGTTATTTTTGCCCACGATGGGCGTGCTGGAATCCTGGCCGTGCAGCCGCAGCTCCATTTGTGTATCGTGTCTGGCAGGTTTCAGCGATGAGACTGGGGTGTCTGGAAATGAGCTGAGCTGGGGCTGCGCCTGGTCCCTCCCAGGGCAGGAGCACTGTGCCTCTCCTCAGTTTGGATGAATGCAGTGTGTGTTTCTGCTTTTACAAAGTGCCTGCTAGGAGAAAGCACAGTAAGAGCTCCTGGAAAGATTTGCACGTTAGTGCCTCTGTACAGGCCTTGGCTAAAATATGTGCTGAGTTTCGGTCAAAGGCTTGCTCGTGCTTGGTGTGAATGTCAGTCTGTTTCTAATGGGTGCAAATGTGAATAGGTAGTTTTCTTGAGTAGTCTCAGGAGTTTGAGAGTGGTGTTTGTGGTAGTAAAGGCAGGCTGAAGCTGAAACACAGTTTTTGAATTTTAACGTTGCTCCCAAGGACACTTGCATGTTGATTCTTAGGCATTTTAAACAAGCAATATGTTGAGAGATGAGCATCTGAATTTCAAAATGATTGTACCTGAAAAGCTCTGTTCTCTCTCACAGTCCTTTATCTCGTCGAGTAGCAAACTGCTAGTATTTGTGGATGTTTCAGAAAGCACGGTCACCGATTTGGCCTGGATGCATCACCCATTTTGGAAAGTGTCAGTGACACTGTTGGGGAATGCGCTTTCTTAGAACAAGACTGTTTTACAGTGACGCATTTTTCAGAAATGTGTATGTTCATCCTCTGGTATGAATTAATTTTCTATTACAGTTATGTTGTCCTTGCAAAAAATACATATATTTGTTCAAATCAGCCTGGGGAATTAGATTCCTGTTTGCTAACTAGTACAAGCTTCAAACAAGCCTTAGCTTTTTTCCCTGTAGTTAGAACAGCTGTGTCGCGTTTGCAAATCTGTGGCTTTACATCTTTTTGAAGAGCAGATCCATGGGAGTTACTTCAATGTTTTGTTTAAATTTGCTGTGTTTTTTGCAATATTGGAGCTGATGCTTTACAGGTACGCACTGGCAATCCGTAACTGCAGCGCTGCTGTTTTGAGAGTGTCAAATTCTAGCAGATTCTGTGCATCATTGTCCAACAAGTCTTTTTAATTTGGTTCTGGATGTTAGATGTATCAGAGAGAAAAAATACAGAGAGAATCACAATTTAGTTCCTAATATGCCCTTTATTTTGTCATAAGAAAATACTTTATAATGCTTCTAAATCCTGCTGCTAATTCTGCTGTACAGCAGCGGAACGTAGTATGGTGTGCATCCAAACCAGCTCCAAACGAAGCGTGCGAATTTTAGTCAGTGGTGGCTCAGAAGGTCAAACCTTAGCAGGAACGTATAGAAGAGCACCCCCTCACCGCCACCCCTGCTTCTCCCATCTGGAAACCTGTTTTGGATGAGGTTCTGTTGTGCTGTTTAATACATGAATTGGAGTTCATACTTTGAATATGTGCAGAATTGGAGTTTGTTTTCATGGATTAAATATTCCAGGCTTGATATTGCTGGAGAGTGTTTTTACCATACACTTTATGCTGGGAAGTTGCCTAGCAAGATCAATGAAATGAAAATATTTGCTCTGGCATGCAAGCAAGTTCTAAAAGAGCTTAGGCAATATTTCTGCTGCAGAAAATGTTGATTTAGACCTGCCCAAGTTCTGCTCTAACTTGTGAATTTGATTTTTCTAAAATAAAATAAAGTTGTTTGGTTGTTCCTTGCTTCTCCTTCCATGCTGAATTAGAATTCTTTTCTCAGATATGCTGCGTGGTTCTGTTTTATTGCTTTGTTGTGGGTTCGTTGTAAGTTTTTTTTTATTTCAAGGTCACTTTATGATTACTCAGAAAATGCAGCAGGAAAATAACCTAGGGAATTTGAGCTGTGTGTTAAAAATCGCATATTAAATGTAACCTGGTTTAAGTTACTCAACATCTGTAAGAAGTAGATCGATGATTCTGTTTTGCGTCTTGGTTCGTGTGGGCAAAGAACCTGTACAGGTATTTGTACTTTCTGCAGCCACGGTCTCATAGCAAATGAGGAAGGTCAGTAAGGTGTGGGCACCTAATGGAGAACCCCTGCATTTCCTTTGCAAAGGTTAAGAAAATGAGTGCATTCATCAATGTGACATCATTCTTAAGATAATTGGCATGAAATACTAGTATTTTACAGGGTGAATTTTGTTTAGTTTTACATGATAAAGTGTTACTAGATTTCAGGGCACCAGCATTTGTCATGTGTGTGACACAATATAAAAGTTAGATTGAGTTATACTTTGCTGAAGAGAGATGGGCTGGCTATCATTCATTGCATGGAGGTGGGGTGAGTGGATGCAGTCCCAGTCACGAACCAGTTGTAAAAACTAAAGTCCTTTGTTAGGAAGAGGGGACCTGGACAAAGGCTGGAAAACTGTCTGCCATCTTGTAAGGAAAGGAAAAGGTGAGATGGAGGAAGAGAGAGATATTTCTGAGGTAACCTGCTTCAGTGTAGAAAGGTTAATTGTGGTTTTCTTTTATTTCCACATCTGTGTCTTTAATAAATGTTCACGTGTTGTCAGTTCTGAATTTTATGAATGCATAACTGTATGTCCACTTTATTGTAATTTTCATTGATGCTGGATAACAGCAAAGCATAAAGTGAATCTGTAGACCAGGAGCATGGAACACTCTGCACATCCTTGTCCCCGAGTGCATATTTCATGATATTGGAAGATTAACAACAGAGGACCCATTTGAGCTGCCTGAGCCATGCAGTGAGGTGGCGCGGCAAGAACTCGCAAGGCAGCAGAGGTTTCCTCTACTGCCTGTTGGCTGTGTTCCTGGCTTGGATCAGCGTGTCAGGATACGCACTGGAACACCAAAGATTGTGGGGAAGGTAACACTGTAAAAGTGTATTTGCTTTTGTTTTTGTCTCACACAACCTGAGAACCCGCTGGAAGGTTGTATCAGTACGCTACAACTGAGAGAAATGGATTTTGGGTTTTCTGACAGATAATGGCAGTAGTTCCACTGGGCTCTAAGTTGTGGTTTTGAACCGTCAGTCTCATGCCTATGAACTTGAGCTTGCGAGAAAATCTAGTCGTTAGATGCCTACATGCTCGCCTGGGAGAATACCATATGGAACAATGCCTGCTTTGAGAGGGCAGAGATTTCTAATAACAAATGCAGCCATTTCCCGTTTCCTGTCCACCATTTAATGGCTGCAGTTTGGAGAAACCCATGAGGTACGTAGTCTCCTGATACGTGCACAGCCTCTGGCGTTACTCATCCGCAGCCTCTCGTCTTCTACAGGAACTGGAAGTTTTCAAAATTTGGGAAGTCTTAGCTGCCGGTGTAGGTGCATAACTCAGCAGCCATACTTGAGGTCTTGAGACAAATTTGGAGATGTTGGGTTTGCTTTGCATTTTTTAACTTCTTTTGTGGTTAGAAGAGGAGATCTGACAGGACCGTGTGCCTGGAATGTCCATGTCTAAGCTGTTTCCTTCTTGCAGACACCACCAGTCATTTCTACTTGCTGCTTGCTTTTGCAAGGCCTTTGTGTTCATGTTATTGCAGTCATGGCTGTACTGCAGGAGAACATCTCTAAGGTGCTCTGCAGCTGCAAGAAAATACTGTTCAGGAAGCTTCTTGCTGGCATGCTTAAAAGGTCTCCTAAGTCTACCCATCTTCTTACGTCGTTCAGTAGCAGGACAGTGATAATGGAGTAGTGACCTGACCAGCTCGCTGTCTTCGGTTGTTCGGTTGTAAATCGTCATCCGTGTTAGAAATTATCAGCCTCTGCCTTGTTCTCTTGCTCTCTTTGGCTCAGGAACTCACGTCGACAGAGAAATCTGTAAGGAAGAAAGCTATAATGGGTACTGAGTATTTTAGACAAAATAGTAGCATTTCACCTTCCTTTGTGCCCTGGGTGGGTCCTCTGATTCCCTTTCTCAAATGTTATCAGTTTACCCTGTGTACCCTGGCCCAGAGACAGCGGCATGGGTCTGATCAGCAGGAACTAAAAGTGGTTTGTGATGCTGATGGCATTCTTCCCAATGTCAAGTGGACCTGATGGCTGAAAAATAATTTTGTGTTTGCAGGCAAATACGCGAGTTTTCTACCAGAAAGTTTAACCAGGCCGGGGTTAAAAAAGTTGGTGTTGTTGATTACATCACAGCAAACTTGTGAAATCTAGCTGATCCATTTGGCAAAACGTTTTGAATTACCCATGATGAAGTGTGCTGTCACAAAACTGAACATGTTTTTTCCAAATTACTCATTTAAGGAGAAAGTTTGCAGTGCTGAAAACAGTCCGCAGTGCTTAGTACAAAACACTAAAAAAGTGAGAATTGGAAGCTGTAGTAACAGGTAGAAGTCAGTACCCAGTTCATTTCTGCTTTCCCTATAGGGATCTATTTACCTAATTATTTTTAAGTAGATAATGTTTGCATTATTTGCTGCCTTATTAATGAAGTCTGCGCATCTACCTGTCCTATGTATTAATTTCTCAATAAATTCTACTAACTGTGGAAGATGTCAAGGTTTTTCTGGTACATAGATAAGGATCAGTACAAGCAGTGTGCTGCCCCCCTGTAAATAAAGCATTTAGGAGTTTTATTAGCGGCCTTAAGGATTCTGTTGCCAGGTCCTGGATGAACTTTGAAGGTACCATTCACGTACAGGAGCAAGTTCCAATAGATCTGGTTTTCATCATTAATCTTCTCAATAAAGTCAAGGTAAGAAGGACAAAAACGTACCTAAAGCTAAAACAATGTGAAGGAAAACTTTGGAACAGCGTGTTGAAAGCTTGAGCTGCTGCAGCGTTGCTGGCTTGGGGTGGGAGGGCAGCCGGTGGGGTGGCTGTAGTTGCGTTCCTGCCCTAGCCTGGAGCCATCCCCCAGAAGCTCCCCGAATGAGCTGCACTCTGGCTGCCGCTCTCACAGTTGCCTGTTGCTGACGACAGCCAGAGACGTAGCCCGTGTCTGCACTTGGCTGATGCTGCCCGTCCTTACAGCTCTCCATTACACGTCTTTCGGGGCGGATCTGCCCGGGGTTGTGCTTACACCAGCAGCCCCCCCAGTTTCCCTTCCCTAACTTCCTCAGACCGTCTCCTGTACGTGTACAGGCAGAGGAGGGTTTGGTACCTTCCGTAGCCTGCCCCACCAGTTGGTTTGAACTTTGTGATGCGTTTTTCTGGAGAAGCAAGGGAGTCGGGGTCCGGAGTCTTGGTTCTTGCAAGCGGCCAGGAAATGTGCCGGCGTGTGCTCTGGCTGAGGTGCTGTTGGAGAGTCGCTGTGCCTGTGACTCCAGACGGGCGTTACGGACACGTCGGTGCACCCGCAGCACCCTCCGATACCCCTGGGCGTCGGGGAGCGGCAGGCAGCGGGGCCCCGGGGCTGCTGCTCCGCGCCGCGGGGAGGGGGCACGCTCGGACACCCACCGCTCAGAAACGCTGCCAAAAATCTCTTTGAAGAGAAAAGGGCGGGGGGAAGAGTTCCCAAGCTGATGTTTAGACAAACGTAATTTGTTAGGTGGGCTCAGCCTCGGTGGGTCTCACTGCCCTCGGCCCCTCAGGACACTGGAGAACGGAGGCACTCGCTGAGATGCTGCACCAGGAACTAAAGCCTCTTCTACGCACGCGTTTCTGGTCATGCTGTGCCACCGCTTGCCGTTGTCCTGTTGATCTGTTTTGTTGTGGCTGTTGTACAGGCTGTTGGTTTTTAACTTCTTCGACAGCTGGCATACTGTTCTATCATTTAATCACTCTGCCACTGTCCTCGCAGACCTCAGTGTTTCCATAAGGCAGCAACTGTCAAATATTAGCTAGGATTTAATTATTTACTTTAGTTCTTTACGTAAGGACTGACTTACAGCTAAGACGTGCTTTTGATCTCTTCTGAGACACACATTTACTTTCAAGGAAGAACGGATTAAAATGTGTTCTTTTTACTTAAAAAGGGTTTGCTCCCTCCTCCTCTGTGAGTGCTGACCTAGCGCTGTAGGTTGGTCCTGTAGGTTGGGGGTGTTTGTGGGAGGGTGTCTACTTTTTTACCAGAACATATGAAGTGACAAGAGTCTTGTACTAAACGATCATTCTGAGCACTTAATGAGGCTGTTTAATCTTTTATTATAGAAGGCAGCTAACATTGTGTTTCAAATACACTTGCACAAATGCAGAATTTAAAAGAAGTGAAGGTTCTGTAGCTCAAATAGCTACAGCTTTATCTGGGGCATTGCTGGCAATACTGTGGCTTTAAAACAGGAGGTAACATTAACGTGTTATGCTTGTCCTTTCAGACTTTAAAGGCTGCCTGTTAGTGTTAACGTTATAAAGAGTGGAGTTCTTTGTGATACTTTAAACATACGCCCATTGACTGTAACTATGCTATGGTTTCTGAGACCAAAAAGATGCTCAGAATTTCCTATTCATATAAAAGAGAAGGAGAAAGATTATTTTTTAGATAGAAATCTGGGAAAAATTGTTGACAGGATTTTTTTGTATGCTGAATGACAAAATACCAACTTTCTGTCATTCTTGTTAAAAACTGAATTTGGACCAGGTGGCTTTTCTCCTTGATAGGAAAAGCTTGTCAGCTAGACCTTTGGCACCGTCTGCTTTGTGGTATGACTCTGTTGTGCTTTGGGGAGACTGTTTGGAACAGACAGGACATTGTGGCAACAGTACAGTCACATCCTCGGAAGGAGCACTTGGTGACTTGCTTGGCAAGGCAGCGCTCCAGAAATGATTGCCTCAGCAGGATTCAAACTCAAATTGTTTAAAACATTCTCTGCTGCAACTCAATTTAGATGCAGGAGGACGTTTTCCCTTTGTTACAATTTTATTACTGTATCAGTTTAATTTTTTATTATTCAGGACTAGGTTTATCGGCTCATATTTCTTAAGCTTGTAGGACTGAACATTGTAAAGTCAATATTTCTGCTAATTAAGGTGTTTTTTGGGAGTGGATAATCAAACAGTATAGTGAATCATTAAAAACTTACATGGTAATATTGACTAGCATTATTGGCACAGAGAGACCACATCTCCATGCCAGGGACTTTTTTTCCTACTTATATTTTTACAGCAGAATCAAAACATGTTCAATAAAAATTGGTGTTCTCAGCGTTTAACAGTGTAGGGATGGTCATTTATGGAGATAAAAGCAAATGCAGTGTGTTAACATTCTGGGCACTTGTGTGTAGCATTTTCTTTCCCATCATTTAACTTAGCAGTAAATCGTGTCTGACTTCGAGGGGTCTTTGTGTTTTGAAATGGATGGAAAGGTCTTGTCTCTTATGAAAATAATGGATCATTTCTGATTTATTGCCAGATTTTACCAGTATCTTTTTACCCTCAAAAAGATAGTTGACATTGACCATTGTTTGGTTTTACTTGTTTTATTTATGTTAGCTCTGGCCTGCTAGCCCTTGCTTCTGCCCTTCTCAGTGGGTATTACTGAACAGACCTGGAAGTGATGATTTGCTGTCACGTTAGGAAATAGCTTCGCTTCCCCCAGTCCCCTTACCATGAACCAGTAACTGCAGGGCGGACACTGGACGCTGTTGAACACCATCATTTTATTCTATGCATTTGACTGACTTTTGCCTTAGAAACCCGTACTCAAGAACCTAGGGTCCACTGTCAGACCCAGAGTGGCCCGACTTTGCTTTCCTCCTGGACCAGATTCTGGCATGGATGAGCTGCTCGAGGTCCTTGACGTAAGAGCGGTACCTCTTCGGCAGGATTACTGCAGGGCTGTATCGTGTGCAGGGGCTGCACCTTTTTTATTTTGAAGGAGAGCAAGGCAAAGACTGAAAATGCATTAATTCACTTTTCAGGTATAAAACCATAAAGTAGAAAGCTCATTAACCTAACATGAGCCAGAACAAACATTGCATCTGCTCAGACTGTTTTGCTCTGTGCTTTTCTAACTAGACCACAACTTAAGGAGTTGTTCTGCAGTTCTTCGTAGCCTTCGTACTGAAAGGAAACTTGGCACCGCTTTAGAACTAAGGGATCAGAGTTTAGCTGGATGGTGGGAAGGGGGAACCTAAGGAGAAATTATGTCAAAGATCATCTGAGACGCTGAAAATCATAAATGTGCTATCACTGTATTTCCTGAGACAGTTTCTCCCTAAAATGGTTAATACATTATTACTGCCTAGTCAGAAGTTCAAAGGAAAAGCATTTTTTGATGAAAGCATGGTGTTTCTCACTCTTGTTTCTAAGACTAGCTTCCTCAGCTTGCATGGGAGGTTTTGTAACACTTGCGTATTGACTCAGGCAGGCTGTAGTAATTAGGGCAAGTTTTAGTCCGTCTCTTACAATATGCTTTAACAATTCAGTGCTTCCCTCCATGGCTGAAAAAAAATTGAATTTATGTCCCTTAACATCAGCTGGGACAAAGTAACACAGTGAGATACAAGCTCCTGTGGTGAGTGCTTCCAATTTGTACATGTTAGAGGGTTTGTATCTAAACTAGAGAGAGATGGGCAGGTATTTGCCACCCCGTGGGACAAGATACGGTGTGACTTTGCAGGAAAGGAGTGACTTCAGTTTGCAACCATCACATTACGTGGCTTTTGCCCTGCATTTAGCAGAAGGTAGTTGTAGCTGGCACTGGAAGTGGGGACCAGTAATGAAAGGTAGGTGATGAGGTACCTACCCACTGCATGGGGAGGAACACCTGGGAGCTGGACATGACTCTTACTTTTTGGTAGCTTGCTGGTCTGTCCTGTCTGAACTTTAAAAAGATAGTTTGTGGACATGTGAATTTAGGAAATCTGCTTTTCTGTGTTGTTGGGTCTTACGGCTCAATTATCGTGGTTCTCTCATCACTTAAAAGGTCTTATGTAAGTTTACCCTGTAGTTGAAACATCTACAACTTCCCTCTTCTGAATTGATTCTCCGGTGGCTAAACAGAGAGACTTGCACTTAAGCTGTAGCCTTGCTTCCCGAGAAGCCATTCCTTTGGTTTGCTCCTGTAGGTGGTTGCTGGGTGTCCGTAGGAACTTGTGGGAACTTCATAGCTCTACTCCGCTGTAAAAGTGAACTTGCTACCAGCGCAAATGCAGACAGTATAACCATAAAAGCCTACTAGGCTTAGGAAAATGGTTTAAATGTCACTTGAAAGAAGTTTCCTAGAGCTAATTGTGCAGTTAAAGAATGAGTTTGTGGAGGGGAGAATACACATACTCAAAAAGCAAGATTAGAATATTTTAATTTGCTAGTTAAATTTGATTTGTATGCTTGCAGTTTAAAGAAATTCCTGATTGGCTAACTCTGCTTCTGCTTTGCACTTTGTCCTTGCTGGTGTATTCTGATGTAACTATTGATTGGGTTGTGAGCTTGCAACAAAGAAAGAAATAAATGAGTCTATAAATGCTGATTTGTACAGAAGATCCTGTGCCGCAGTTTGTAAGATTTTTTTTT
>Ga0181612_169326_pt1 | contig 10737 bp, 3 predicted proteins | sample HoacroProtozoa21_FD_119630 | JGI IMG/M metagenome (GOLD analysis project Ga0181612, IMG submission 119630) | Hoatzin crop microbial communities from Cojedes, Venezuel. Combined Assembly of Gp0051906, Gp0051904, Gp0051908 | reverse complement strand
TTTTTTTTTTTTTTTTTTGTCCAGAATAGCTTTCTGTGGAGTTCCAAGGTATCTAAAGGAACATGACAGGAAAACGCTGTGCCTGTGGAGGTCAGCTGCAAAGCACGGAGGTACCTAGCCTGGTGTTGCTGGGGTGTCTTAAACTGCGGGTGCAGCTCTCCATATATAACCAGCACAGCACATCCAGTGTACCCCTGTTTATGTTAAGAATTTGCCAACATACATGGTCCAGGGAAGGGGGTGTTTTGTAGGGAGCCACAAGAGGGGGGGTGAAGGGACAGGGAGGAGGAGGAGCAGTGGCATCCTTAGGTTATTGCCAGTGCTGTTTTAGTTACTTCCGGGCCGCAAGTTTCCATCACAGAAAGGGACACCCATTTCTCTGGACAGGGTAATACTTGTGTGGGTGTACTTGGCCCTTTTTTATAGGGCTTTGGTTGCCACAACAATAATGCTGAGAGGGGAGGAGGGCTGCAAGGACCAGGAACATGAAATAAAGGAACAACTTACACAGAGCGTTTAACTGCAATGGCTTTTTTGGGTGGAGCCCCATTTCCAGGAGTAACTGGTAGAGCAGGGTGGTGACATGCCGATGTAGTAGCTAACCTTTGAAACTGGAAATGCCCATGAAACCAAAGTGTACAAAACTCAAGTGGGATTTGCTTTAAATGTTGCCTGTATTTCTTTATGATTCCTCCCCTGTCTTTGACAAGCAGACAGTAATGCTGGTTTTTGAGTCTTTATTGAATGCTTATATAGATAAGAAATCCTTTTATGTAAGACCTGCATAGGTGATGTAGTTGTGGTATCAGTGGAGAGGCTTATAAAGGAGAATTGTTCTCGTCTGTTTTGCACAGCCTAGTCAATGTAAAAGAGACTCTGGAAAATGGGTGCCACCAGGAGCGGGGAGGGGTTCTCAGTACTGAATAGCAGAAGAGAGTGCCTCAACAAATGATGGATATGGTGAAGGGTGGAGGGGGTGTGTTATGAATTTCCTTTGAGTGAGGGATAATTGTACATAGTGAATGCAGGGAAACGGTATGCTGAATACTATTAAGGTGGAGAATGGACCAGTTTCACATATCGCTTCTGCATAGACCAACTGTACCAAAAAGAAAGAATCCGCTAAATGAAAACCGTGGGGATGTATCCTGTCCTCATCGGCTACAGGCCCAATGACTACAAAGTAATTGGGCAACTTGACAAGTTTCTTGAAACTTGTTGATGTAGTCAAAGAGATTTACCGCAGTAACCTTCGAATCCAGTTTCTTAGTGGAAATGGTGGTCCTGCAGTTGTATCCCAGCTACAGTTTGCAGGAAGCCCAGGCTTTGTGACAGTTGTCACTTCTGATGATTGTTTGCTGTCGCTTTGCGTTTGTTGTGTTACCTTCCAGGCTGTAGGCTTCTCTTCAGATAACTGAATCCTTTCCAAATTATCTCTCTGTGCACCTTTTCCAAGGAGTGGACATGAAAATGGAACATGGATGTTCCTGCTGCTGTTGCTGTAGCTTTTGTTAGTTAATTTCTCAGTTGATTTTGAAGACCTGGCATTCATTTTGTAATTAATAAAAGTCCAGCCTGTGTAGTCTTGTCACCATGTTGCTGCTCTGCAAAAATAAGGGGAAGCATGTCTGTTGTTACGCTCCACTAGTGCAAGAAATAAATAAGAATGTTAGCACTAGGCAGTGACTGCCAGAAGGCCAGACTGGCTGATAGCTACCTGGTGGCAGTGAGCTGCTGGGTGGCCAAGTCTAGGTGGTACTCCGCAGAGGAGTGTGTTGTGCAGGGGTCTAAGTGAGTAATCTTTGGTATCTTGCATTTCTGCTGCCACTGCTTATCATCGCAAGGCTACAGTGATATTCCATCCACCTGTCTGTGCTAAACAGCTGAATGCAAAGAAGCAGTTGTGTGTAACTTTATGCTGGATTTCTCTGCCCAAGATGCCTCTCTTGCTTGGCTTTTAGAGGTACTGGAGGAGGAAAGATGTATGCACTATTGTAATTACAGTACTGGGCCATAATTCCTTGGTTTTCCTTCATATTGCTGTTAAAATAGCTGCAGTAAGAAAGACAGATACCACCAAAAAGAAGGAACTATGAGAAATGGGGTAGGTACTTGCTGGTTGGTATCCCACAGTGCACAGTGAGAAGAATCCCAGAGTGTGTAAAGCAGAACGTGGGATATCTACTGTGATTGCTGAGCACGTGACTCACGCAGTGCTGCAGGGATGCAGGGATCCAGAGTAGCTTTACAGGGACTAATAAACCTGTGTGGAAACCGTGGTTAGGCAGGAATTACTCTGCATCCCTTAATGCAGATGCACAAGACCCAGAACTGCCTTCAGGTTGAGACTTGCCCTTGGTTTGTGTGATTAACCCTATTAGGTGTCTGATGTCCTTAGCTTTAAAGGAACCCAGGAATGAAGGGCTGTTTGCAAAGCAGTGGATCCTGTTTTTCAAGGAAACAATCTACATTTCATTTCTTCTGAAGAATCAAAGGAAGATTTTAAGGTTATACAGAAGCTGCAAAATAGCAGCTCCTCCTCCATAGGCACCTAATTTGCATAGCAGTGTTCTCCAGGTTGGCAGAGAAATGACTGAGAGATAGCGTACATCTCAAGAAAGCAGAGTTGGAGCTAGGGACAAAGTCATAGTATTGCTGAGAAGCAGAAACAAGACCTTCTGAAGGAGCCAACGGTGCGGCACCTTACTTGCCAGCATGAGACCAGTCACGCTGAAGTGCTGTCTTGGAACTGTGCTTTGGCCTACTACACTTCACGAGGAAAGGAAGATCTATATACATTTTTGAGGGTCACGTTATTTTTCCACCTTTGGTCGCTGGCATTCATCTTGGAAAATTGCGTTCACCATATCTGTATTTACTCTTACAGATGGAAACTTATCAGATGATAGTTTCTCCAACATAGATGCCTGTTGTGCATTTAAAAATCTGGATGGGCTTTTGTGAATAAGCTATCCAGGTGGTTTTATGCTAACTGATACAAAGTACGTCTTCTGCCACACTGACCCACAGGAATTTCCATCATGGTTGAGTATGGGTAGAGAAATTCCCCAACAACTTGTGAAAACAGTGTACTGCGTGTTTACTGCTGAGTATGGTTACTGACACTGGAGGCAATGAATGTTGTACATGATACTCACTGAAGGCGTTCGTTAGGTAAGGCATGGTTCAGTTGTGGATTTTACCTCTTTGTAAGTAAGATAGGAGTCGTTTGAATAATACCACAAAAAAAGGTATGTAACATTGCCATGGAAACAAGCTTATTTCAATTCAAAACGCCTAAAATATTTCCTGTGTTAATTACTATGTTTACTTCAGATGTGGGTACATTTCAATAATTATGACATGAATCTGGGAATTCATAGTAACTGTATTAACCATAAACAGCAATCTCAAGTGGTAGGTAGTTCCAAATAGGATAACTATTAAAAAGACAAATTATTTGTGTTTGAGAATATTAAGAAGAAATGTCATATGAGATCTTCATTCATTTGTTACAATTTACATGTAAAAAAAACCTGCATTGCAATTTGTTTACCTTGCCAGATATTTTAACAATATATCTGGTGGTACAAGTCACCTGAGTAATTAAAACTCTCCCAGTTGTAATTACCGTCTGTCCTCAGTGAGGCTTAGTCTTCTGTTCTTCAGTTCAGTGAGGTGTTCGCCGTTAACTTCTGAGGATGCTCATTAGGTCCCTGCCTTGGGGAGCTCAGACAGTGGGGTTTTTCATTTCATCCCCCCTCCCCCCCCCCAATCTAATAAATTATCTGTCCAGGAGAAACAATATCCAGCTTTCAAATTCTCTTGTAATATTTCTTTGTGTGAGACCTTGTTATTCTCAGCAGTAAAGCACCACATATGTTCAGGATGAATACATTTAAAGCAGAAGCAAGTTCTCTTGTTTGTTGCAGAGTCAAGGTGCCTAGTTTTCCATCCATTGATCTCTTCTCATAGCCAGGTATAGATTCTGCTCTGTGCTGACTTCAGTGGAAACGTATGTGCTTGTGTCAAGAGTTATGCTTGCTCAGTTTTCTCCTCTCTCTGTGTGTGTGCCTTTTCAGAAACAATGCTTTTAAAAGTGGGGTGTGAGTTTCCAAGAAGTTATTTCTAAGCAAGCAAAAAAACCCAAACTAACAAACAAAAAACCTCTCACAGTGGCACTTGAGAAAAAAAACCTGTATAGTAATCAGGTTAGTAATATGCCGTTTGGACTAATCATTATGAGCAAATAACTGCTCATTACAGTTTGCCATGCAATGAATTCCCAGCCAGCTGCATATAATTCCTTTGCAAGTAACCTGCAATTCCAGTTGATTGCGTTTTGCACAGTAGATAAGAGTATCAAGTCAGGATTTGTTGCTACGTTATATTCATTCCTTATACAAAGAGGTTAACTTGACAGGTGTTAACTGAAGTGCTTAAAATAAACAGTCTGCACGCTTTTCCCTCTTTACACAAGCACTGGAGGTGTATGCTGACTTTGGATAGCCTGCCGTGGTTCGTGGTTGGAGCTAATTCAGCTGTAAGAGTTCCCTTTCTGTACGAGACGTGGGGAGATCTGCGCCTCCGGATCCTAGTTCAATGTGGGCACCCCAGTAACACTGGCTGGAAAGAAAAAAAGTCTCTGGAGGAGCTGGGTGTTTATGGGTGACGGCGCAGTGGGAGTTTTGCCACTAGAATCTCTTTTTCCTTGAAGACAGCTCTCGGTTTTGTTCTTTGTCCATATTGTGAAGCAGAAAAACAAAATCAACCGGGAAAATGTCCTTTCTGCCCCTGCGGTTTTGAGTTCCCTATTGTGATTGCAGAATGTCTTTGTTGGAAGGTGCAAGCCAGAGTGGGGGAAAGAGGCTGGATAGGGGACTTAGCTGATGCCGGTGCTCTGCAGTCGAGTTTGATCGTTACAGCAGACCTCCACTGTACGTGCCGCTCCTCAGAGCGCATGCGGTTTGGGGGTCATCTCTCTACCTACAGAACGAGATCCCCTGCGTCCATGGCTCTCCTGGGTGTTGAAAATGCCGTATGACAGCGGGCAGATGGGGGTGATGGAAGTCCGTGCTGCCCTCCTGGGGTCGTCACGCCCTCGTGTCACCCAGACATTCCTGGGCCTGCTGGTCAGCCAGGTCAAACAGTCAGAAGCTGGCCCTTACCAAAAAAATCTGGTGGGATGAACTTTGCATCTGTCTGTCCACAGGCTGCGTGAGCGCGCAGTGCTCCCGTGAGGAAAGGGCAGCCTGCTGCGGGGGGATCAGCTCGAGCAGGCTGTGACAGCGTCCCCCAGGACTAGCCCCTGGGTGACGGTGTTCAGGTGGAGAAGGCTGCCTCGCAGCCCTGGTCCTGACTGCATCCTGTCACTACCATGGCTGTAATAAGACTTCTGTCTGAACTGTTCCCGTGTCCTCCAGTGCTTGCCAAGTCGCAGCCCTTTGTGCTCGTTGCCAGTGAGGCAGATGTGGGCAACTGAAGGAAAAAAGGGGTTTGGAAACATTCTTAGTCAATACCTTTTTCTCTTTTCTCTTAGAAGTGAAGAAGAAGGCTGGCTTTATCACTCCAGTGCCGGGAGGGGTAGGACCTATGACTGTTGCAATGCTTCTGAAGAACACACTCATAGTTGCTAAAAAGCTCATTTACTAGAGCCAGCGGGCTACTTTGGAAGAAGAATCCAAGTTGTTCTATTTATTAATACACAAAACATTTATTTTTTACTACAAAGATATTTATTTCTACATTGTATTTATTTTTTCATGTAAAGTGTGCTAAACCTGATGGTTTCCAAAATGTTAAATACTCTGTGTTACCTCTACTGACTTATTGTGAGCAAAAAGGAATTGGAGAATGCAGCCTATGCAAATACGGTGTTGATGGTCAATTATGTGTGTGAAAATGAAGAATGGAGCATGAATTGCCAATATACCTGTGTATCTGGGGGTGCGGTGCAATTACTGAGATCTTTTAACCACTTAGGACCCGAAGTTTTGATCAAACAGTATAAAAACTGAGTTTCAACATGCTAGATACCTTTTAAAAATAAGGTCTGGGTCCTGACATCATGAAGCACTCTGGGTGTAGTTTGAGGTCTTGAAATACTTTTCTTTGAAAACAGTCAGAGATAGCAGCCGAAATATTGAACCTGAAAGGAGTAAGACTGAAATTTTTGTTTCAGCTGCCAGGCAGCAATGTTGACATGAATGCAAATGTTCAGTACATGTTTTTAAAATAACCAGGTAAACTTGAATGCTGGTGAAATTCTGACCTTAAACGTATGCAAGAGGTCTGCATGAAGAAGTAGCTAGAATTGAGGCCAGAATTATTTTATTTCCATGTCTGGATTTGTTTGACAAAATGTTTTGGTGCATAATACCCTCATCCCACAAAAAAACCTGAATAGATGACTGGACTGAATTGGACTTTAATTAGGTAGAATGTAGTTAAAACTACTGTGTATGTATATTATGTATAAGGGGAGGGAGAGAAGAGAAAAGCAAAAGTTTATCCCTGATTAATTATTTGCTTTGGAATTTTAGGCTATTTAATTACCTGTTACTTTCTGAAGCTGTATGAAGGGGTGTTTTTTAAGTCCATGACCTAAGGTTCAGTCCTGTGAGTCCGTGGCTACAGTGTTTTGCTGCTTAGAGAGGACTGTGTGGGAGAATAAGATCGGTATGTTTCTATTCCCACTGATTTTAGTTTCCAGAGTGGTCTCATGCAATGTAAAAGAGTGGAGTTACTGCTAAGGTGCCGGTTGAACTGAGTGTGTGCGCTCTTGACATGAAGAGCCTACCCCAGTTCCCACTGAAGTCAGTGGGAGCCATTATGGACTTTTATTTTCATGTTTTTATCTCAGTCGGGATAACATTGATTAATTTTCGAGAGCTTTAGATATTTGCCAGTGGACTACAGATAACTTGAAAGGGGAAGAAAAAAGAATTGTGGATTAATACTACTGCCGTTCAACAAAAAAATGCACTTACTGTAATAAAAGAAACAAGATGGAGCATCACTTCCGTGCTGATTGTTCTTGTGATGGCCTTGCTGAAAGTTTTATTTAATGCAGTGTTTACAAAAGAGGTTGACAGAATCGTTAGTGACGATATAGTGCCAATCTGACACTTGTTTATCTGTTTAAATTTAAGCAGTGGTATAGGTGTTAGGAGGATCAAGGTGCCTGTGGAGATAATAATCAACCCGTCGTTGACTAAGAGTAAAACTTGCTCGCTGTTGTGTTAGTCTTGGTGACGGGATGGTTGTGTTTTTTCTCCAGAAGCAGCCTCCGGAGGGAAGGGCCTGTTAACCAACCCGAAAGGCATGCTCATGTGCCAGGCCTGGTGAAGTCCGGCCCCAGCATGAGCGCCCTGTGGCGGACAGGGGCACGGCCTTACCCCCCGAAGCCTTCTCACTGGCCTACCGCGCCCAGCTGCGTTGCCTCATGACGAAGCCACCGCTCCGATTCAAGCCGGATTAAGCTCCCATTGTGTAGATGTGTGTTGAAAGCAAGGCTCAGGAGCCTTAGCCCTGCTGGGGACTGATAGGAGAGGTTATCCAGGTCGGCAGAAACACTCCTGCCGATCCGGGGAGTGCGCAAGCTGCACTCGATCAGTGTGCAGGCATGCAGCGATTCAGGATGGCGAGGGAAGGGAAAAGCCTCCTGGAATGCAGTCCACCAGTAGGAGAACACATAATTAAAATGTGCCTAAGCTAGCTTCTGTTTTTCCCTTAACATGTGAAGTGGTTAGATTTAATCCTACAGATCACGGAGGAGAGTGCAGCACAGAGGGAGAACCTGAGCTGACCACAGTTACTAGAGCATTTATCAGAAGACTCATGGTTTTAAAATATAAAAATTGAGAAATATTTTGGTTGCTTAGAGCTCACAGTTGAGAAAGCGCGAGTTGTTGGCTGGGGTGAAGCGTGTAGCTCTCCTTCGGTGAGAGTTGGGTGGTTGATGTGTGTACATTGCTGCACTGGGCCTTGCTGATGATCTGCTCTGGTGTGTTTGTCTCCCTTCAGAGAGACCAGTCCTACTTGTTCCAAGCTGCCGGTGACCAAGGACACTGGGCAGCGCTGGGGCTGTGCAGAGCGGTTTAGTGTAAGAAGTGTGTACGACGGGCATGTCTTGGGGACCTACAGACGCTTTACGTGAGAAGTAGGACTGTGCTTGTTATGCATACCCACTTCCTTGGCAAGGTAGAGGTGGGCTTTCGTGGCAGTGTAGTGGCAGGAGTAATGAAGGGATCGCCCGATACAGGAGGCAGCAGCTTACCCGCTCCTGCAGTCTGTGTTTTCGCGGTGCCTGTGCTCTGCCAGCTTTCGACTTCTGTCCCACACAATCGCATGCGGCTCCAGCCAGCAGTCCCAGGCCTTGCGCAGGGCTGGTGGGCTGCCTGGCTGCAGAGGGTTGTGCACACGGGGAGGCTGGAGGAAAAGTGATTAGCATGACCCTCGGGCTCGCCACAGCCTGTGATCAAAGGCCTCTTGCTGGCAGCCACTGATGGAGAACATCATCCGTTATCTTTGTGTCTGATCACTTCCGAATCTTGGCTCTAGCTGTTCTCGCAGTTCCTCTGCTGGATGGCAGGGAACGGAGGTGCCGGGAGGACCAAGGGAGGAACACAAGCAAAGCAGGGGCTGGACTGAACTCGAGAGGAGCTTCCTGAATGCTGAGGACCCTCCTGGAAGTAACAGAAGACCTACATTGCTAAGGGAAAGAAATACCACGTTTTTCACAGCACATCATTTTCCATTTTGCTCACCCCCGTTCTGGTGCGTTTCGTTGATTTGCTCTGGCAGATACCAGGTCTCTCCTTAAAACTGAATCTTTGCATGCACAATTATGCCCACAGGTAATAGGAAACCAGGGTTTCAAAAGAAAACCTGATCCCATTGCTAGATAATAGCAGTTTCCTAAATAAATGTGTGGTTGCCCCGGGGGGTGAGGTTGTTGCCAGATGCACCTTTTTTTGATTGGTGAGAACAGCAGATGACGCTTCGTGGCATATAAGTGCAAGAGAAAACACGGGAGCACAGATAAGCCGAGCAGGCAAGCCATCTGGAAAGAAGAGTTGAGAAGGTGCTAAAGCAGCTGCTTGCCATGGCGTTTGGAATGCTAATCTATATTTTACTGAAAGGTAGGTTCGGAGGAGGCTTTTCAGTGTCGTAAGATACAAGGCTTTCTTGAACAGTAGCTCGCTCTTCTGAAATAAGCAGTAGGGGTGGGGAGCATGCAAAGACGTTGCGAAGCAGAATTACTTTAGCGATTTTAAACCTGGATGAAATTTTAACAAATAGGGTATAATTTAGATTCTTTGAAAAGGAGCTACCTAGACTGGTAAATAGGTGAAACGTAGTATATTACAGGTATCTGTGTTGTAAATTGTGTAAGATAATAGAAGGGAGAACAGAATGGCTATGTGTTTTGGAAGTTTACAGACAATAGTTTGTTACCCCACAATCATAATTATGCTGTGGCGAAAGGAAGTTTGAGGCAAGAATGTTTTAAATGAATTGTCATTAAATTGCTGCATCGTATCAGAGTTGTATAGAGTGGGTACATGTTTTCTGGGTGAAATGAACCTTGAATAGATATACTGAGTTTTTCTGTTACAGTAAGCTTCTATTTGCATTACACAGCAATGGGGGCACTGAGTGAAGAATCAGCTATTACTGTTTCATCCCTCAGCACAGACTTATGGAATAATTGGACAAAAAACAACACTGAAGGTATTTCATTTTTGTTCTGTTTGTCTCTCAATCTGTCACTTCAAAAAAAACACACACAAACAAACAAACAAAAAAACCACCACCAAACCCCCCAAAACAAAAAAAACCAACAAAAGCCATTATAATGAGAGCTGCTATAATGTTCCTGCCGCTTGGACACCGTTGAATTTTGTGTGTGTTTTATTTGTAAGATGAGCTGCTTTCTTCGTGGAACTTTAAAAGCCTTCTCTGAAGTAGTAGCTGCCGCTCAGCTGGGGTAGGCTCAGCACTGACCAGCTAAAGCATCATTTATCTGAAGTCAGTTAGATGATCTGCGTTTCAAATGGCCATTTCTGTTACTTTTAACTGGTGTTTGGTTTCCAGCTGTCTCCAGTGTGGATCTGTATGCACTCAAGTGAGAACGCAGCGAGCATAACTTGAAGTGATGCCTCTCATTACTGTTACTCAGTAGTTTCTTTGTGTACTGCAGTTTTGCTTTCGGCTATCGCAGCTTCCACAGCCCTCTTCAGAGTGCTAGCTCTCTCTTTTCTTTCTTTTTCTTTTCTGACTGAAATGTGAACTCAAGCTATTTGCCTGCCAACATCTGAGACCAGAGTGCTGTGTTTATCCTGCAAGCTGCATTCTTGATGTTACTTCAGGTGCTAGTGATGTCATTACTTTTGGAGAACTGTGCGATCTGGAACTGAGGTTTTGGCAGGTCAGTAAAGGAGGAAAGAATTTTAACTGTGATACTTATTAATGTCTTTGTACTTTAAGAAGAACATAAACATGCACACATTTCATCTTCGGTTAATTGTAAGTCATCACAGAATGTCTTACGAGCTTTTTTTTAGTAGACCCATAAGCTTTTTATTTTTCTCACAACAAGTCAAACTGTCTTCTTTTTTGTCTAATTTTTCATAGTGGTACAGTGTTACAGATATATACACATTCATCCATACTTATACTCTGTGTGTGGGTTTCATATATGTATGTAAGGTATAGCGTATACACATACATACA
>Ga0181612_159735_pt1 | contig 10737 bp, 7 predicted proteins | sample HoacroProtozoa21_FD_119630 | JGI IMG/M metagenome (GOLD analysis project Ga0181612, IMG submission 119630) | Hoatzin crop microbial communities from Cojedes, Venezuel. Combined Assembly of Gp0051906, Gp0051904, Gp0051908 | reverse complement strand
TGCCTCCCAGGAGTGACTCAACTTGCCAAACAACATCTACATAGAAGTGTCACTATGTAGGGATTTCAATCAGTTAGGTGTCTCCACTCCCATTTCCTTCCATGGAATAAATCAGCAGATCAAATGTATGTGTTTATTTTTCCCAGAATGGATTGAAAAGCTCCACAGAGTCGAGAAGAGTCATTAAAGAGCCAAAGGTAGTACTGACACATAAAGTGTACTGACTCCAGGCAGTGCTGACACACAAACTTCAGTGGCTTACTCTGCAGTCTGAGTCCTACCCTAGCCTCGTAAACCCTCTTGTCTCTCCATGATGCCCACAGAGAGGTAATCACACCAGAGGGGGATTCCTTGAGGGTTTCTACTTAGCAAGACCAAAAGGGGGTTGGGATGGGTGCTGGTAGCACCTTCAGTAGCAGTAAGGGTGGCTTTGCTGTGAGCATCATGATGTGAAAGCAGGGCAAAAATGACACTTGATGTTGACCAGGCTGAGGATGAACTTGAAGCTGACCCTGAACATGAGCAAATCTTCCTGACAAGACCTTACAGAATGGTTTTGTGGTAATAAGACATTGTCAAAGGACTTCATTGCTCTGGGATGACATTCAAGCACAACTGATATTGCACTCAACATCTTCTCAAGCATGCATGGGAAGCAAGCAAACAGTATTGCTGCTGTGCTAGTTCTGGACATCGTTTTTCATCCTCATCTGTCTACTACATAAAGAAGCAGTGTCCTTGCAGATTTAAAATTACAGTAAGTAATGCTGCTGGAGTGTATTTTTATTTTAAGACAGACAAGAACATTTTTCCTTTTGGACCATTCTCATGGCAGACCACTGCAGTATTTGAGTAGCTTTGATATATAAGTTTGGTGGTTATAAACTAGGCACTGAACGGCACGTTCAGAGCTCTCGTTTCGGTTGACAGCAGTACAGAACTGCTCCATCAGCAGCTCCTGCAATTTTGCCGTAGTAACGACATGCCAGCTTAAATTGAAAGGGCTATTCCCAGCTGAAGCCTCTCAGAGTTGGACTTCCATGGGAATTATTGCTAAGCAAAATCTGTGGCGAACCCCCTGATTCTCATTTATTTTAAGCAATACATTACATTTCCAAGGAAAGTTTAGTCTGTACATGCCAGCAGCTTGATCTAGACTGATGCTGAGCTAGCAAGTGCCTCTCTGAAACAAGTGACTTGATGCATCGTGCTTGTCTGAAAACATCCAGAACAGCCAGGCCATGATGTGGATTACCTGACCTGACAGCAGATGGAGACAAGAAACAAACTTTGTGCCGTGAGCTGCCAGGCTGTGGGCTGCAGCAGCTGAGATGACCCATGAACTGGCTCCTGTCTCACAGTGACTTGCTCCTCATTGTGTTTTTCCTTCATTCAGATCTTTCATAAGCCTTTCGATTTGTCAAAAAATATCCCTAGTTTTCAGGTCTTCTCTTTCACGCCCCCCTGATACAATGTCCAGTGCTTTGGTTTAGGAGCTTTTCAGAGCAAGCAAACCCCTCCCTGGTTCAGCAGATGAGTCTCAGGCTGAGACCAAGGAAAAATCCTCACTTCCTCCAGGTTCACAGACACAGCTTTGCTGTTATTGGTCCTGAAGTGAGGGACCCAAAAGATCCCCACAGCTCTAAAAGAAGCTAGTGGTTTACAGTGTGCTCTGTCATGGCAAGGCATGTGTGGATGTGCCTTGGCTTTCTGCACGGCTTGTGAAGAACTCCATGGAGATCACAGCCCTCGAGGACAAGCCAAGGGGCTAGGAGCAGTGCTGGTGAGCAGAGCATGGCTGATGTTGAAGCGATGACGCTGGAGCACCTCTGGATTGCAAAGTCCAGATCAGCAGCGACGACCGACATGTATGGCAGCACCCAACAAGACAGCAAGTGTGCTCAGGTGCCCTGAACACACCAGAATGAAGCAGATGAAATGAAGCAGCTATTTTAAATAAGTCTTTCTAATGTTTCCTGCTCTTCTCCCAGTGGGGTTGTTCAGCCCAGGGTATGCAGGTGAGGTAGGTAGATGGCTGGACTGGATGGTTGGTGTCACACTGAACCTTTCATGGACAGATAGTTATTTCCACAACCCCACTGGAGTCGGAAGGAGATGGGTTGTTGCCTCCGTGATGCCCTTTGGGGCTAGGGAAGAGCTTAGCCTGCAGTGAAGCTGCGTTTTGATCAATACTGAGGCTAGATGAATCCAGCACAAGTCACTTCGGCTGATGAAGCTATCCTGTGGCAAGATTAACCACTGATTAGATTTTGTTGGGACTTGGAAAAGGTGTGATTTGTAAGGTGCATTTTAAAAACACTGTGCAAAGAAGTGTGTGTAGGAATCCCAATATAGCTTTAAACCCCTAATTCCTTACTCTTTCCCTTGAAAACCTGTTCTAAGGACTGCACAGTGAATTGATTAACAGGCCAACATTTTATTTTTATGTAGTGATCATAGAAAGGGTAGCACTGGGTTGGTTTCCCAGTTATATTAGGCAGGAGACAACTGCATCACTGCAGCATGTGTGCAGAAGTCTTTGACCACGCTCTGCCTGTCAGGCAGAGTCATATGGCTGTAAATCTCATCTGACAGATAACATATCACAGCACCAGGAAAAAAAATGACAGAACAGCCAAAGCGTGAAAAAGTGAGGGACACAAACATTCAGCAGCTCTCTGCCAGGGACCTGAGTGCAAGGGAGGATGGAGCTTAAGGAACACAGGAGCAGAGACCAGCTGCAGCACTGAAATCTGATGCAAAAGCTAATAAATCAAGAACTTTCTCCACCAGTGGCTGGCACACTGGAGTGAAGACAGGGCCAAGACAGTGCTTTTCTGTCCCCAGCCCGGTGCCATCCTCCCTGCCTACATCAAGAGGAGCATAGCTTTGTGGCATCTCTGCAGCAGTCCCCATCCCTGACAGCCTTGGCTGCGTCACAGCAGGACAGACATCCCACCAGCTGCATAAGAACGAGGCCGGACTGAGATGTGAGCTATGCCCTCTTACCAAATGACGAGTGGTGGCTGTCACAGTCTCCATCGATAGCAGCCCCCAGTAGCTGTTGGACACTTACCATTTTGTAAATCTGATTGTGTTTACACTAGCAGCCTTTTATGAGCCTCGTCAGGTTCCAATGCAAATATTTCTGCAGCAGCTGCTCCTGGAGGAGTGACATGGTGGAGAGGCGATGAGTACCCAGCAAACACAAGCTGCAAACAAACTTTCAGTTCGTGCACGTGCTCCAAGAAGGAGGTAGAAAATAGAGGTGCGCCAGGAATTAGATAAAGAAGCTTGAAGAATTTAGCAAGAAATTTTGACCACGAGAATATCCTGGGCGTTAAAATAGACATATAGGTTTCAAACTAGGCAGTGTATCTATCTGTTCTCTCACAAAAATACGCCTCACTTAGGAAAGGAAATCAAAAAGCTGGCATGAGATTTTTGTCTGAGATCCTTCCTCACTTGTTTGTTGTTTATGAAGCAAAGAGCTTGGGTTACCTGTTGTACAGGTATGGTTGTCCTGCTATGGTTAAAATGGACTTTAGGCATTGCATGGTCATCTCTTCTTTTGATGTGACGGTTAGGGCTATGATGGGGGAACAGCCCTGGAACAGGTCCTATCCAGCGTCCACCAGGGCTAACCCCAGGGCACCAGCTGAAGGTGAAGAGGTGTGGAGCGTTGTATGTGCCCATGACCCTGGCCCACGCCTCCAGCGTGTTTCAGCAAAGCCTTCTCTCCAGCACACTGCTGGCACACACCGGGACAAAAGCAAGATTAACCTTCAGAGCAAATCTCATCTTGACCGTCATGAGAAACAGAGGGAAACTCCAAGCATATTGTATAAAATGGTGTATTCCACTTTAATTAAAGGACAAAAGTGTAGCAACAATGCAGTTTTCCCAGTGGCAAAGCCCCAGCTGGTATTGGAAGTGTAATGGATGTACTGCAGATGAAGACGTTTCTTCCCTGAGACCAGACCAAATCCTCCTCGCTACGTCACAGAAATCAGGCAAATCATAGTGCTTAGTAAGTTTGAACCAAGTCGATGGCATTAAACTGGGAGGAAACCCTGAGGGTATGGTGCACCATCCATGCAGATTGTGCTCCATGACAGTAGTAATCATGTCAAACCACCTCCCTGAGCTGGACCCCAAATATTTTTTGGCAAATAAGCAGATGAATGCTAAGTCAAAGCTTGTCTTTGCGATATTCCAATTAGAGGTGAGCTGAATGCCCATCACAGGGTAGATCTTGGTCTCCCTCTAGTGATGGACCTACCAACAGCAATGAAAAACCTAACTTCCTCACACTTCCATCCCTCGCTTCCACCTCTGGCATCATGCTGTGGTGGCCCAGCCCTTCACACAGCCAAGGTCACCTCACAAAAATAGTTCTTGACATCTTTCTTCCACAGATCAGTGTGCATAATTCCCAGTGCTTGGCTTGTGGGGTAACCTGCACCACTGAGCCTCCTCTCAATGTGTTCTGATTTACAACCATGCTAACATTTCATGTGCACTTTTCTGCACCATGAAGAAAGAGGAGACAAAGGCTTCTGCCTTTCAGTGCTGGAGAGATGTCTTGAAGGAAACCAACCATTGCAGCCCCACAGTGCTTATCACCTCAGAGAAAGGCAGAGACACAAGTATGGCCCTTCAAGAAAACACAGGCACATACCCACACTGCTACTGCAAGTGATCTCCAGGAGCAAATACCTCTGATGTTGACTGCTGGAGGAACTGGAGGTCTTAAAGTCCACCTTGAAATGAGAGCTGAAGTGGATATGATCTTTCACCTAAACAGCTTCAAGCCAGAAATATGGAGTGCTGTAAAATTGAAAGAGATTTTATCATTTGGAAAATTCAGAAAGTAAACAATGAAGTTTCTGTGGGCTGGACCTGATGTTCCGCTGCCACACAACTGATTCATCATGGCAATAACACTGATTTTTCTTTATTGTCTTTCTTATAGCCTGACCGACAAATGGGAGGGCATTTGAAAGTCAACAATTCTGCAACTCTCCTAGTTTTTATGTACTGAGATTTTGAGTTTTCAAACTCTAAGCATAGCTCTAAATAGACCTCAAATGCTAGATTTTTAAATCAACTGTATTGGCAGGAGTTGCTAAAGACACTGATGGTAAAAATTCATAAGCATGTTGAAACTCCTCATTAGCAAAATTAAAGTTTCTCCAAGTAAGAACAGCACTCAAGATGTATTTCAGGGGCTCAACTATTTGTTGAACACTCCTCTTTGCCCGATGGTCTATCACATTTTTTCTGTTGTTCCTTTTTGCTTAAGAGAAGATGTGCAAAGGGGTGTTCAATACCCAGAATTACTTGTTGAAATGGTTTCCCCGTGGGCTGAAATATTAAAAGAGGGAATTGTGTTGTGTCGGAGAGTTACACGGAGGATGGTGTCTTCATTACCAAGCAATCTGCCTTAGCTGCTGTTGTGCCAATAAACTGCTCGTGGATGTTTTTAAGGACTCCTGTTTTTGACAAAGAAAGCTGCGAGTGTGACGTTTCACATCAGGGTTGAGTTGTTCTCTGTCAGAGTGAAGCCAAGGCCTTTCAAAACCCTTCACAACAAGGCACAGTAAGTTTAGACCAGCTGAAAAAGATGGTGAAAAATAAAAAAGCTCTCAGGTACACAGACTGCACTTCAACTATTAAATAAAACAGCAACCTCCAAAGCTGACAGCTATGGCAACACTGCTGTCGTACGTGTGGAGACACGTTGGATTTGAACATAGGTCAATTTAGGTGTTTGCAAAATGTCTAGTGTCCTTGGAATGCGGTTTTAAACCTGAGAAACCCCTTTAGAAACTGTCTTGTTGAAACACAGGGTTGATACACAGCTTTTTCATACACAGCTTTGGTTTTGAGAAGCTTTGATTTTGTAATTTAAGTCACTCTTCCGAAAGTACCTCAACTTTATGTCGTTGATTTGTTCTCTGTCCAAATCTCCTGATACCTAGTGAAAGGGAAATGTAAGCCTGGCTTATTCCTTCTTCCGGCACAACCTTGTTCATCTTGAGACCAATCTAGGAATAAAGATTGAGAAGACACCAAATAAGACCCTGGCGGTTTGATTCAGTGCTAACCTGATGGTGCTGAGCACGAGGGCTGATGAGAGAGTTTTTGAATACAAACACTGGACCCTTCAGTACCACCTGTTCATAAAATAACAGTAAAACATATGTGGCCACCCAATACTTCACCACAGTCAGCAGCACAGTAGAGAGGGGTAGGGTGAACAAAGGCCCAGGTCCCATCCCCTGAGATACGAATGAAGCAGTGCTCATAAACAGGGACTTGACCTTTAGATGCCGCCTGCAGCCAACATGATACTGTTGGGACCTTCAGCCAGGAAAAGCTGATGAGCCACTGAGTGGCTGAGCAAAGATGGTTTTGATGCTTATGTGCTCATTCAAATGTTGATTCACTGCCGTCTATGCTTACCAGACTGTTGAGCCCCCTTGACTTCCTAAACAATATGTGAAATCTTCCCTCACACAATAATTTATTCACATACTTTTTCTCAATTCCTTGGAGGAATTAGAGAAGGACAACAACATGACCAGAAGGACCAAACAGGAGGATGAAGCAGCTGATAACCCTGCCAGGAGCACATTAGACATGTTCTCTTAATGGACAGATAATTAAAGGAGAAGATGAGAGCTACAAAATCAGTCTGTGTTTGATCAGAAGATATAATATTTGCTCTTTGATCCTGATAAACTGTAAAGAAAAACAGTTTAGGAAAAGAATGGAAGAATATCCCCTATTAACATCAAATAGGAGACCCTTATCATGGCAAGGAAATGAAGTGTGGATGACAGATCAGAGGTGTATTCTGTAGAAAAAAAATATTGATTTATGTAAATCTCTACTCTTTAAAAAGTGAGGATTTCAGTTTTTGCCAGGCCCCTTTGGGAAAGCACCAGAGAATTTGGGTTGGGGGAGAAACTAGTAAGATCTGAAAATAAAAATATAAGAAAGTGCAGCCTGGAATGGCAGTGTTTCAAGAGGCGGTCAGATATAGCTTTTCCTTTTACAGAAACATCATTATACAAGAAAAATTCCAATCCTGAACATTTCTTTGCCTGAAGACAAAGTAACCCATTAAAATGGGGTAAAGTCCATCAGCAGAGAGGTCGTGTAAGACCTCTCCTTCTAAGCATCTCCAACGATAGCAGTTCTGCATTTCGTTCTCCTTCCTGGCATATGCCAAGGCTTGCCTCCTGCAGCACCATGGCTGACCTGCATTTATCCCAAGAGCTCATTTATTCACTCCTGTGGAAAAAAAGTGGCACAGGGACTTTGCACACCTGAGTGCTGCCAGCAGGAGAGCTGCAGTCTCACAGAGGCACAGGGTTAGAGTCGCTCTTGTTTCCAGGCACGGGCTGCTCACAGGCTACGAGCCCCAGAGATGCGCAGCCCTGCAGCCCTGCAGCCCCACTCGCAGCTGGAGTGGGGACGTGGGCAAACGGGTGCTCTGCACACACAGCATCTGCATGCCAGACCCTGCAAAGCACAAAATGAATGCTGGTTGTTGGTATGGACACTTTCTGTCCATTCTTCAGAAGATACCACTCCCCTGACCAGCTTGAAGGACTGGTTGCGCTTCACCTTAAAAATGTAATTTGGCTTGGTTGCCATAATTTACTTCATAAGGCATGGTTAGCATCTGAAACAGCATCAGACCAGCACCAAACAGGGAACTCCCTAACAAAAATGGGATGAAGCCGCTTCTGCCAAGAGCACAGAAACTGCTCCAGCTCCCCTTCGGACAGCCCAGCTGCTCTATGGCCATTACCTGCTCCAGGACCTAGAGTCCCCCCAGCCAACAAACACAACCTCACCCATCACAGTGGAGGTGGATACTGTGGTTTACCCTTCCTCGTGGGTGGAAGGCCATGAAGAACCAGGCTCTGACACTGTAATTCTTGCTAGCCAGCTTCTTCCTCTTCAATGAATGCTAATGATGATGTGCCAGCTTAAACTTTGACTCCTCCAACTTTCTGTGGACCTGTGCTGTCTTAATGTTATGTAAATGCCGCTTTTGGTATTTAATAGTCTGTGGCTCAGAGCTACAATAAACTCAGACTGATCTAATAATGAATGACAAGCTTAATAATGTAACAAACTAGGAGCTTAAGTCAGTCTCCAGGGTTTAATAAGGCTGCTAAATAAGAATGCATTACTTATGTATTACAGTGCTAATAGCTTAAAATGCTGGTGTGAACAAAGCAGTGAGAAATGGAGTTAGTGAGAGTTTTTCTGGTGTTTCATGGACATAAAACTGCTTGTTAGTTTATTTCCAGTACAAAGAGGTGTGAAGTTTCTTGTATACTGGCATAACTCTATTGACTGCACAACAGTTGCTTTAGATTTGCTGGTTTTGTCACTCATGTGCATTCGTTGTTCCAGTTTTCTTGGTCAGGGAACACAGGGAAGGTGTGGGATCACTGGGTCATGGAATGATTTCATCTGGAAGGGACCTTGGGAGGTTGCCTAGTCCCAGGACACACTGAGGTGGCTTGTCTTGTACAGTCAAGCTTTGTCTCTAAGGGTGGAGGTTCCCCAGTACCTCTGGGCCCCTTCACACCTTCACTGGGAACCTGTTTTTTCCTTACATCTGACTGGGATTTTCCACAGTCCAGCTTGTGTCTGCTGCATCTTGTCCTATTCCTGTGCACCTCCGAGAAGAGCTTGGCTTCATTTTCTCTTCTGGCAGGGCATTGAGTGCCCCAAGAGCCATAACGGTGTAAGGGAAAAAAATCACTACCTGGACCTGCTGGTGCACTCCTGAAAATGCAAACCAGTACGCAAGAGGTCTCCTTTGCTGCAAGGACGTATTGCTGACTTCTCTTCAACTTGGTGTCCACCAGGATATCTGTGTCCTTTTCTGCAGAGCTGCTTTCCAGCCTGTTGGCACCAAGGTTTTGCATGGTGGAATACCAGTGGGGGTGGGTAAGTGAAGGACAACCACTTCAGATGATACAGAAGATCTATTCCCATTTGATTTCAAGGTGAATATCTGGCTGCCAAAAAACTCAGATCTGAGCTTGAATGCAAACTTCCTACATGTTGCTTTGGTCCTTCCGCAGCTTTACTACTATGCACAGGTAAGGAGAGGCATCAGTGGTCAAGGTCAAGAAGAGCACCTGAAATTAGGAGATGCAATAATTGTTGGAAGTGCCTCCAAAAATGTCTACAAATGTTTTTAATAAACACTTCTGGTGCTTGAAAAAACTACTGTAATAAAGTCTTGGTGTGTCCCAAGGAGATGGGGAGATGAAAACTAAAATCACAGTGTTCTCTTGTCCAGAGAGAAACACTACTGGAACAGAAGAGAGTAATAAATAATCTCTTAAAATGTGCTGCTAGGTGCTAAAGGGCATTCCTTCACAAAGCAAGACAGAATGAAATGGGAAGAACACAGAATGTGACAAAGTCAGAATATCTCAAGAATTAATCCAGCAATCTCAAAGACAGATAATATGACTGGACAAAGAATGTGACAAAGTCAGACTATCTCAAGAGCTCAATTTTCTCCAATAATTTTGGACATCTTGTTGGTGTAACACTTCCTTATGCACTTCCATAACAGATTCTAATGCTTTCAGATCCATAATTCAGCCTCAGCTACAGTAGACAAAGCGGTTGCCTTTTACGACAGAGCTAATAAAGTAGGTTTTGCCACATAACCTGTGTCTGAGGAGGGAAGTTATAATATGTAATTTCCAGAATATCTACCAAATAGTCTGAAGTTGCATTGCAATAGATACAACAGGAAATCAACAGCCCCTCTGCAAAATGACATTAGAGCCTCGGAGGTGGAATACGCTGCGATTATAAAGCAGACACACAGGCGTCGCATTTCTCATAAGCATCGTTAAAATTAAATTAGAAACAACGCTTCAGAGATAACGGATCATATTTTGCTTTAGAATTATCTTGGTTCTCTGGGGTTTAATAATTTCCAGAGACAAAAATGTCTCAGATCCACCATACTTTCTGGAGTTTGTCCCATGGTACCCAGGCGATACTTCTAGCCTGAGTCACCGACCACATGTTTTGGGTCATAATCCATTGCTCTTTTGCTTTCAGGGTCTGTCACAGCCATAGGTGAGCAGTGGGGATCTTGTAAAACTTGATAAAAATGGCCACACAGATCTGCCTATGACCTCTCATGAACTTGGGGTCAGTGGCTACACAACACGCGTGTCTGTGTCCGTGCTTTAACCTCTGCCATCGAGAAGTCTCCCTGTCTACACAGAACATTCAGGTAACAGCAATTTCTGCCTTCAGACAACTTCTTCAAATAGTACAATATCTTGAATTGCAGAATTTAAAAACCAGAGCAATGATTTAGACCAGTGTTCACCAGCTACACATCTCACGGCTCATCCCAGAACTTCAATTAGGGCTGATTGCAGAAGTTGAAATAGAGGCAGTAAAAAAAAAAAAAAAAGAAAGAGAACCTTGGGGAAATTAAAATGAAAATGAAACTCCAAGGAGCTAAATTAAATAACTGTGAGACCATTAAGGAGAAAAGGCAAGTGAGTAGGAGGCGTTTGCAAAAGAATCTGTTGGACCTGGATGGTCAATGGGGCGTTACTGCAGAACCCTGAAGAGTATGAGGGTGTGTTGCACCTCAGCACCCAGCTGTGGATAAACACGCTCAAGTCTGTCTGTGGGCTGAAGGGCCACATCCAGGCACCT
>Ga0181612_158057_pt1 | contig 10737 bp, 10 predicted proteins | sample HoacroProtozoa21_FD_119630 | JGI IMG/M metagenome (GOLD analysis project Ga0181612, IMG submission 119630) | Hoatzin crop microbial communities from Cojedes, Venezuel. Combined Assembly of Gp0051906, Gp0051904, Gp0051908 | reverse complement strand
TCCAACCCCCCTGCCATAAGCAGGGACATCTTCCACTAGACCAGGTTGCTCAGAGCTCCATCCAACCTGGCCTTGAACACTTCCAGGGAGGGGGAATCCACAGCTTCTCTGGGCAACCTGTTCCAGTGTTTCACCACCCTCATGGGGAAGAATTCCTTCCTAATATCAAATCTAAATCTGCCTTCTTATAGATTACAGCCTTTCCGCCTTGTCCTGTCACTACACATCCTTGTGAAAAGTCTCTCTCCATCCTTCCTGTAGGACCCTTCAGGTACTGAAAGGCTGCTCTAAGGTCACCCCGGAGCCTTCTCTTCTCCAGGCTGAACAGCCCCAACTGCCTTAGCCTGTCCTCATAGCAGAGGTACTCCAGCCCTCGGATCATCTTCGTGGCCCTCCTCTGGACCTATTCATTTGGCTCTGTGCTTCGTGCTGTTCCAGTGGGAGGTTTTTCTGTGCGCAGTGGCAATTCTTAGTTGCTCTCAACTGTATAAAACTGTTGCATTTGGTCCCTTCGCCCCCTCCTTAGCACCTCTGTTCTCCCCCATGCCAAAATCAGCCTTACAGCTGATGGACGCAGCTGCCCTGTGATGTGGGACACTTCTGTGCCATGGACATTTATACCATGGCTCATAGATCACAGGACGTAAATCCAGACAGACAGGAGTACAGACTGCCTCCTCTTCTGTGCGTAACAAGTAACCAGTCATGCAGTTTTTACAGCAACTGCCTGATGAACGGAAGAGCAGAAACCCAAAGGGAAGAGTCATGCTGAGCTGCCTCTGTAGCCAAAGGATGCAAAAAATCTGAAGCTGTGTTCTGTTCCTTTCCTCCCCCGCTGCTGTTTTGGCTGGGCAAGGACAGCGCTGCAGCATTGCAGAGCTCTTGCTAAGCCTGCGCGTTCAGCAGGCAAACCCAGAGGTGAGATCTAATGATACTTTGTGCAAGTATAAGCAGAAACATTTTTAGTAGGCTAAGCTGACCTACAAAGCTTATTTCATGTGTTTGCTATTCTGGAGTTGATTTTTAGAAAAAGAAGTTGACATTTAATACAGCAGAACAATAGTTATATTGATATTTAAATAGCTTCCTTTTTTCTTTGAAAATAAAAAGGTTGCACAAAGAAAGATGAATACTTTTACCATTTTTCAGGTGGAGAAGCTGAAGCATTGAGTGATTAAGTGATTTCGCTGATGATGGCAAAGCCGTGCTGGCTCCCAGGCCTGGCGGGTGACGGAGCACATTCCTCACCCCCTACGCAGCTCCCCGTTGCGGCGCCTGAGCTGCCACAGAGATGAGAAGGACCCTGGGCTGGCACTGTGGGCAGTGGTGGGGTCAGCTGAGCGCAGCTTCTGCCTCCTGAAGCAGCTCAAGAGGTCCAGGCGGCTGCGCAGGGGTGCCGGCTGGCTGCGTGGTGCTCTGTCTGCCCCTCTGCCGGTCCCCGTTGGCTGCCGGGCAGGAAACCTCGTATCCAAAATGCCCTTTTTGTGAGCTAACGAATTCAGCGCCAGGACTGGCATTGTAGCACTCCTGGTTTGTAATCTGGCTTCTCCCCTCTGTTCTCTCCAGCCACAGGGAAAAAAAAAAAACCCACCCGCAGTGATCCATCCACCCTTAGCCCTTCCCCAGAAGTGGAGACAGCAGGTCTCCCATCAACGACTACGAAGCCAGGGCAGAAGGAGGTCAAGGAGGGAACTCTTCAGCTGCCTCCGACGGCCCCACGCACCGGGAGCTGAGAGCTGGCCGCTGGTCCTTCAGCCTTACGCCTTTAATTACGAGTTACCAGTGCTAAGGTGCGGATCAAAATTCTGATTTGTAGATGTTTCTGGATGACTTTCAGTCTACTGCACTCAGAAGTTTTACTGTGCAGAACAGCAGAGCTACTGCAACCTTTTCTACGCTGAAGCGCTCACATAATATCACCAAGTTGAACAGACATGTTAGTTCTTCTAGTTCGAGGTCATTCTTGCTGTTTCCCAACTGCCCTTTCTAATCAAGCAGTATTTTCCAAATCAAAATGAATTTTCTTTGTGCAGTGGCTGCACAGGCTGGAGTTAACATTCTTCACAGCAGCCTGTATGGGGCTGTTTTGGATTTGCCGCTAAGCTGGGGCTGATAGCGCAGCACTGTTGTGGCTATTGCCGAGCAGCGCTTGGAGAGTGTCAAGGCCGTCCTGTCCCTTTCTCTCCCTCTGCCCCAGGTAGGCGGGGGTGGGTGAGAAGGCAGGAGGGGATACAGCTAACCCAGACTGGCCAAAGGGCTATTCCATGCCAAAGAACCTCAGGCTCAACAAGAAACGCTGAGGGAAGGGGTTTTTCTTCCTTTCCATACTTTGTGCTCATTGTTTTTCTAAAGCTTTTTGTCTGTACAGAAGCAGTACATCACTGCGAGACTGCACCTAAAGGCCTAACCTCGCTGCCAGGTTTTCCACAAGATGCATCAGAAAGGATGAATTTGGTAAAATTCTCAGCATGACAGCTCAGTGCCAGGACAGAGTCTGATGCAATCAAACAGCAGCATTTAAGCTGAATCAAAAGGATCACAGAATAGTTGAGGCTGGAACAGATCTCTGGAGATCATCTAATCCAACCCCGCCAAAAAAAAAATTACTATCTTTACGAATGCTTGAAAATCAGAAGTATGAAGATGGCAAGAACTTAGGGGATTAAGAAAAACTAAAGTACTTCAGATGATTAAGAGAAACTGTTGTATGGCCATTTAGTGTATCTCTGACCAACAGGAGGGATGAAGTACACTACCAGTGCAGCAATGCCAGGCTAGTTCTATCCCACCATAGACGGGAATCTCACATTCATATACAGCGGGACGACGATGAGCGGTGCTCACGGCTTGCATTTGTGCAGTCTCTGATTTGTATTGCTAATCTTGCTCATCCTTTTCCTTCATCAGTTCAAGACTCCTTCAGAAGTCAATGGAGAGAAAGCTGCTCCTCTGGGATGATGGTATCAGGAGTTTAATTCAGATGCTCTGAATCACTTTTTCTCTCTTCCCTCTTTCTGCCCTCTCTTTGCTGCCTGTGTCAGTGGCCAGCGTCAGGCATTTCAGAGCGCTGACCACAGGCCGCAGCGCGCCCTTCCTCCAGTGGTTACGCTGGGTTCACAGGAAAGCCAGCACTTTGTCCTTCTGCAGCTGTGCTGCAGTGCCAAGCTCCAAGGTCCCACCCACCAGCTGCCTGCTCCCTGCAGGGGCTGTGTGGCTGCTCTCGTGGGGAGTTGTGCGTCGGGACGAAGCCTCCGGCTGCAACAGTAGGCACGCTTGCACACAGGCACCTCGCCTTGGGAGCTCCTGAAGAGCAAGCCAGGTAGACAAAGAGCTCGCCGCCTGCCCGGGCAACCAAACAGCTCAATCTGCAAGCCACTCGCTTTTTCTGTCTCCCGTTCTGTGGAACAGAAGGAGTCTGATTAAACACAGCACAGAGAAACAGAACAGAAGATGTAGGTTGCAACTGAGCATTACCACGTTTTCGTACTGAGTTTGGTGCCACAACAGGAGCAGAAGCACTCAGGTTAACTTTACAGCTGGTATATTCTAATGGTTAATTTCTATTTCAGAAAAAAACCCCCAAAAACAACCACAGAACTACCTACACATGATCAGAAACTAATCATATTCAATATTCCATAGTACTGGTGATATGTTAGCTGTGCCTCTGCTTTTAAATAAGTAGCTACTAATCAGACAATGAGCTCCTGATGAATATACCCACAATTTAAGCAACTGTGGCTCCAGGATCTCACAATCTACATATTTCAAAGCAGACTGCCTCTCTACAATATTCTCATACCATGGAGTTGTGAAGTTCAATAGTCTCTTTTTCAAAATATAGAAGAAAAAAAATAAAACAAACCCAGAGAAGGAAAATCATTAGCAAACTGAAAATGTGATCCTGCAGTTGAAAGCAGTAGTCAGAATATTTGGAATTAGGGCTTTGTTTCACTTTAGTGATGCTGAATTTCTGTTTTAGCTATTTTATACATAATCACAAAACAAGGTGTATAGCTCAGATCAGGGATAAGGAAACTGCATTTGGCACAAGTCATCCAACAATTACCAAGTTCTTGAATAGTGAAATACTGTATCTCCTAGCAGGGCTCCTCAGCGCCAAGTGTTTTTATCATGCCCCCTTCCCTTATCATGCCTGGAAGAAATTAGTTAAGTTTAGATCGAGAATTAGTATCAATTTGAAAAGAAAACACAGCCAATAGGTATTTATGTCCTTCTGAATATTTGTACCTCATAAGTTTTAGAAAGTATATGTTAATTTATTTCACATACATGTATTTACATCAGAGGAAATTCACAACACTGAAAATACAACATTTACACATTCACAGATATACAGTTGTGCATTCTCTCCCCTGTCAAGACCAGAGACTCAGCGTTTCTATCTTTGCAATAACGATGACATCAATTCTCAGTAGATTAAAAAAAACTGGTAGGTGTGGTGGATTTTAAGAAGCGTCATTCTCTGTGCGTGGCGGTTATATTCTTCAAGCTACTAGATGGCAGGTTATTTCACTGAAGAAAAATGCCTCTTGCATGGCACTTGCATAAGCTTCTATAAATTACAAGCATATAGGTTTATCTGTTGCTGTTTTACCATGCTATCAGTGATCCTTACTCTACAGAGTTCAGTTATCTTTGTAGTAGTTATTAAAGTTGATTCGCAGCAGAAAGTCCTCCAAATGCGGTTGGTATCCTCTATTTACAAGCTTTGTTACCACTGGAAGGAAAAGAAAACATAAAATAAGCTTCAACTAACATTAATATTCTAAAATCAGCCTTGACCATACCTGCATTTAAAAAAAAAAAAAAAAAAGAAAAGCCTAATGCAGAAATCTGAAGACAATGAAAACAAATGTTTATTTTTGCATAAGAAAGGCCCAGTATCTCTTTCTGGGATTTCAAATTATTTCAAATAAGACACAAGAGAAGGATTACATGTCAGTTCTAACTGAAACTGTACTATTCTAATAAGGAAATGCTTTCTCAAGCTGCTTTCACAGTAAGATGGTTTGTTACCGTAATTTCAACTGACCAGGAAGCATTTTTAGGTCCTCTGGTGATCTCTGTGTAAGAATAAGCTCTGCTGAAGTTTGCTTGATCAAAGTCCGTTGTGAGAGAGGAAACCAAAGAGAAATTCCTAGGACAAACCTCTCAAGCTCTACGAATGAACAAACTGACTGCTCTAAACATCCTTAGTAACAAAGGAAAAAAGGCAACAGAAACTCCCTAAGCTCATAAACACCCCATGCAGTAATATAAAGGGTATCAGCAAGCAGCAGTAACATGCAAGGAAGAAGGGAAAGTGTAGAGTTAGAAGTTAGGGCCTGAGCCAAAGCCACTGAAGTCCAGACTACTTTGTATTGGCTTTCAGTGGATTCGGGATCATCCAGTTGTGACAGAGAGCATTTTACAATACGCGGTGACCGAAGGGACAAGTGTAGACGAACAAGCACACGTCTGTTTTGTAGTGCTTAATGAAGAGGGTGTAAAGAACTAGGTCACTCAGCAGATTTCCTTACGGAATGGTCTATTAATCTCTGTCCATGAAGCAACCATAGATCTCGTAGTATGGGCTTAGGTGGCTCCAAGAGGTGTTCTGACTTCCTGTAGAATTTGGAAGCAGCCATTCTAACTCATCCTGAAATACCTGGGTTTGGTCCTTTGACACCATTTTTGGACACCCTTAAAGAATAAAAAGGGCAGCTCATTTCCTGAAGAATATAGTCTGACTAGAAAATATTCCAGAAAAATAGATCTAAGGAAAACATTTGCCCTTCCTTCAGGAATTTAAGGATTTCTAAAAAAACCCACCCCAAACTCCATGAACCACCTTTGTACTCAGGGGAAGGATAAGTAACTTCTACTAAAAACACAAGCAAGATCTGAAAGATAAATGGAGAGGAAAGACAGATCAACCATTTCTTCACGTTATAGGTTACGCTGACAGTGCGAAGCGATATTATCACGTTGAAGGAAAGAACGTTTGGCAAGTGATCTGTGCATTTGAAAAACACTTGCCTGGAGCACTGGATATAAGGTCCAACTAGTACTAGGAGGCTCTCTGAGCTTTAGTCCAACATGGGAATCAAATCTCGTAACAGTGGTAACACTCAGCTGCTGCAGATACATCTAAAATTACTTCTAAGTGGTATCTAACTATCTCTCATTGCTGCCAGTAAAAAGTTCCAGAACTCAATTCCAGAGAAAAGAAAAATGTAAGCACAAATATAGAGCTAAATACCAAACACTTATTTTGCAAAGTAGCAAAAACTTATGGTCAATTTTGGGGTATCTGTTAGATTTCTTGTGTGGACATTTGAATTGATAGATACGCAAATCTTTGCAGATCACAATAATGCGGTTTTCATTTGGGAACTACATTTTCTGACACACACTACGTACATACATATTCCTACTTTTACACTAGACTTCCAAAACCTCTGTAATTTTTTCAGTTGTCAGCTGACTTTTTCTTCTGTCTAGAATTTAGTCAGTTTCTTACCTTTGAATAAGAAGTGGGAGTAGTACTTGAAGGTATTGTACGACTGCTGCATCAGACCGAAGTTGGGATGAACAGCCATCTGCTTGCCTGCATCGAAGCTCCAAGACTGAGAGATCAGCTGGCTGCGGAACTTCAAAATGAGGCTGAAGATGCTATGTATAATGTTCATCACAGGGGCTGCCTTCTCTGTCAACAGACCCCTAGCAGGACAAAAACAACTTTAGAAATGTAGCTGACATAATTTATTGGTTGCAGGAAGAAACAGACAAAGGGGTGACAATCCTTTAGGTTTCCTCTTTAATTGCTTTAAAAAAATGAATCCACAAGGCTGCAGACAACTGTAATGGTGATTTTTCAAAAGGTGCCTAAACCTAACATAGTTTGCTGGCTCTTCCGGGAAACCGGTATTTGCACTGGTGTATCTGATTTCTAAGAATGATACCTGCATCTGCAAAAGAGACAGTATTTATAACACTATCGTGCTCTGAGTTCCCTTAAACTTTAATCCTCTCTCATCCCACCACCTGGTATCCAAACAGCAGATTTAGGCAAGTTTTTTCTCATTAAAACTGAAAGACATATGAAAGGACAGATTTCTTGTTTATAATTTCTGTTTTTCTCCCTACTTGATCATTCCAGTGTATAGTCTTTAAGAAGACACCAAATAAACCCTAGCTCCTCTCCTCTTATTCACACCACCCTTCTGCCTCATATACAGTAACCAAAGGGCTAAGGTTGTGAATCCTAAATGACAAATGTCTCTTGCATTGCTCATAAACCCGGAGACAGGCATCAAGTCACTTTTGTTCCTTCCAAGTCCAGTCCTGGTCACTGCACACATATTAAAGGCATATACAATGTACAGAAGAAGCATTTTATGATCCTTGAGCTAGGCCTTCTTGCGCACACTAGTCATGCTGAATGAAACAGCATTCGTTTACAAAGGCCATGACAAGGACAGGGTGAAAGGAAAACAGAACTGCGGCAAGCGTGCCCTTAGTCTTCAGGTTAGAGATCTCCTGAGTGGATTTGAAGCTTGCAGAGATGGGGAGGGCAGCAGCTGGAGGCAACTCCAAGGAGTCTGGGGAAATGAAGAGGATGGGTAACGGAGGAAAAGCATCGAAGTATGGACCTCGAAACGTGGCATTAAGTTTGCTTCCCTTACATAAGAACACCATTTGTAAAGACTACTTAGTACATCAGGTAGAAGTCAGTTTTGCACAAATAGGTTAGGCTAGACTGGCAGCTCCATTAACTTCAAAGTTTGAAGTAAAAACAAGTATAGTAGCTTGCCTGAAGATTGCTTTGTTGAGGTATTCAGCGTGTGTTCTGTGAATTTCTTCCAGGTTGCCTACGGAAGACAGTTTGTTTCCAAATTCACACCATGTAACATGAAGAATCTGATTAGCGATGTAACCTTGAATAACTTTCACAAAATGCTGCATTTCGTGTTTATACAGCTGGAGCTGTCGAAACTGAACAGAATTTGATGCACGACTCACTAAAGCTGAAAATAAAACCAGAAATGTATTAACATCGGCACCCATGGACACCATCTAAAACCAGGATTTTTAAAGGAACAAAGGTTTCTGTTAGTAGAGTCTGTTTAAAATTCCAAGGAAGTTTCTTTTAAAAACTGTGGCTTTTGAAGGTTGTTTATAAGCAATCGTCTAGCACAGGGTGCTGAAGGCATTTTAAACAGGACACTCTTGAGTTCACTCATTATACTTACCAGTACGTTTTAAGTGAAACCACACATCCTTGAGAGTCCACACCATGTGCTTCAGCTGAAGCAAAAAGGAGAAGATCTTGTTGTATTTATTCATGCAGCTCTCAGTAATGACAATGTTCAGAGGCCAGTCAACCTAAAAGAAATAACTGAGTGTGGATCACACAACATTTTTGTGTTAGAAATTCTAAGAATGTTTCAGATACAAGTATTTCAGGGACATACAGATAACATCTGTATTTTAATAATGCAATGCAAAGGCCAGGCTAAGAAAATCCTGTCTTTTCCATTACATGCTTTTTTTACTCCATTATTAAAGGTATTCCATTATTAAGAACATACTCACTCTACCATGGCACAGAAGAACCATGGTATAATTGCAGTACTGCTACCTTTCTCCATGCTTTCTTACCTTGTACCTTAGCTCTAAGCAACTCAGAGCATCAGGCGCGTTGGGCTTGAACACTTCTGGAAGGTACTTGAGGGCAAAAGAAAGATTGGAAGCAAGCTGGGTGTCACCATGAAGACTGTATTGTAATGCTTTATTTAGGATAGAATTAAGAACCAGTGGATTCAGCAATTCACCAGGTGTTTGTCCTGATCCAAGCTAGGGGGCAGAAAAAAAAAATCCTAATTATACAGTATTAATGAAGAGTCTTGGCTCCCAAACACGGGTGAATTAAACCACAATGGTACAGTGGGGGTATCCTGCCTTGCCCCACCATTCTGACTGGAAGTTTCTACTTCTGCCATAGGGATGCATAAACAGTGTAAGAAGCAACTTCTGAACTACTTCCTGCTCACAGCACGAAGGTAATCTCACACCTGTACTGATTTATTCTGATCTGCTGGACTGCAGTTTGCTGTGGTTCAGAAGCTGCTACACATCCCTGCTGCAGGGAATACAGCCTGCAGGCTTCAGCGGGACAGAAAGCCAGCGACAGGACCAGCATTATCTATCTGACCCCAGTCTGCCTACCTCATCAACTCAGCACCCTCAGAGGTTGACAAATAAAGCTGTTCACCGAGTCTAAACCCCCAAGTGCTTTCCCTAGTTGGGTCTAACCCATCCTTAGGAATCAGAGAAATGCATTAACTACCCTACAGCCACGTATCTCCACTGGCAACCAGCTATATTAATCCAGGCTATCACCCTACCTTGCTGCCTCCCCCATGAACGCAGGGGTAAGTCATGAAAACACTGTCTCATCAGAGGGCCCAGCACTCTCTTCAGATGCTGTCCCCTCTGCTTTATAGGATATCTGAAGTAAGAGATTTTGCAACACAGGCCTTTGCACTGGGCATAAGCGAGCGGCAACAGGCTCTTCCAGCCTTGCTGCCAGCAGATGGGAAGGAACAGAGCAGTACTGCAGTAGTTCTCACAAGAAACAGTGCCATAGCCTTCCACGCCTGCTTATCTGTCAGAGTCAGAAATTATTATCCTCAATGCGCCAAATCCTTGTACTCTCTCTGTTGCTGGGATTAGCACTAGGAAATACTGCTCTCCTCCTTGGGACTTCCTTGGGCATGGGCATCCCCTCCCAGCAAAGACCTTCTTTTGCTTCAGTCCTTACACCGTTAGCACTGAGTTCCTTGCTACAAGACTTCTTGACATGGCACAGAAGAGGAAAACAGCACAAGCCAGGATTCTAATTCACACTATTCCCCCATTCCCATCTAAATTAACACAGAGGTGTCAAGATAAAGCAGACAACCCAAAAACAAGGATTAAGACAACAAAGCAAATACCTTCTCAAACAACAGGTCACTGAGTGACTGAGCAAACTCCCCATCTTCCATTAACAAAAAGTGTCTCAGAGCTTCAAAATGCTTCTCTACATTCAGTTCCACAAAGTAGTAATCAACTATTGCTTTGTTCACAAGAGAAACACTAAGAATAAAAACACAGAAAAGGTATTCTTACAAGCAACTCCTTCCTTGCTGTTAAAGTTCAGCTGTGGCTGCATCAGATTAACTCTAATAACCAACACAGGATGATACTCACATAAGCGAAAAAAATGAGATGAAAAAAATCTTCATCGAAAATATACCAGAATTAAAACCTACCACTACAGATGACTGGATTTTGAACAGCACTGGGGAAGTATTTTAAGGCTGACTACACACAACGATCTTTAAAACATGCCGCTGGGCCTGGAGCAACATTTTGTCAATAGCCTTCTGTCTATCTCTGTCACCTACACAAACAATCCCTGAGAAGAATATCCTAATTGGTAAAGCTCTAACACTAGGTACTAAACGCAGGTCTATACTACAGTTTGCAGGATAGTGTAGGTATTCAAGCTAGCTTTAAATAATTTAACTTGCATATCAGGGTTAGGCTAATTTTGCCAGCACAGAACTCAGGCTCGTTCAGTTTGCCTTGCTGAATACATGAATCTGTGTACAGATTGTTCTAGTAGCCAATCTGGATGTTTAAAACTAAGGTAGATAATTAGATCTCTGCATTGCATAAAACTTT
>Ga0181612_137628_pt1 | contig 10737 bp, 6 predicted proteins | sample HoacroProtozoa21_FD_119630 | JGI IMG/M metagenome (GOLD analysis project Ga0181612, IMG submission 119630) | Hoatzin crop microbial communities from Cojedes, Venezuel. Combined Assembly of Gp0051906, Gp0051904, Gp0051908 | reverse complement strand
TTCGTTCACCTCCTGCCATAGTTCTTTGTCCTGCATGGTTACATTCCTCCCATTCCCACTTCAAAGCTGCACTGTGTGACCCCCGCTTGGTTACCACACCTAGGCTATATAAAGATCTCAGAGCACGCTTATTGCTCCCAGGTTTTCGTGTGGCTGGATCAGCAGGAGCGGCTGGGCAGGCAGGGCTCACCCGCCCTGGCTCGCTTGCCTGCAGGGTCGCCGCAGCCGCGCGGCACTCTGAGGGTTTGAAATCCTTGCTGGACACGTGGAATTGCTGCCTTGTGCTGCATGTGGTCAGACCTTTCGGACTTGTGCGTGTGGATGAAGTCATGTTTGCAAAGCTTCTGCGCTCCCGGGAGCTGGGTTGTCTCTCCACACGACATGGCCGCTGTTTCCCACCCTGCTCTCTGTCCCCTCTTTTCGTTGTGCTGATGTTACAGTAGGAAAAAAAAGAGCAAAAAAGAGAAAGAACACAACAATTTTTGTGCAAATTGGTTGGTCCAAGAATTTGGGCAGTAATTAGGAAATTTACAAAATGCAGCAGCTGGTGGTGGGATCTCACCTGTTTCCCTGTGTAATTGGGTACCTTGCACGTGCTCCTAAAACCCTTGTGCAGCCGTCAACGTGCTTGGTGCCAGGGCCACTTCTTTGTTTCGCTGTTACTCCAGCTAAACCCCACTCATCCACTGCCTTATATTTGTTACCATATCTGTTTGGAGATCTGCAGAGAGCAACGGCAGCTCCTGCCTGCCGCAGCCCAGCCAGCCCCAGCTGCAGGACAGATCTCCCTGAAGCTGCCGGGTAGCCCAACGTGCTGCAAGGTGGGAAAGCAAAGGACAAAGAGGACAAACCCTGGTGTCGCACGCTTGGAGAGGGAAGCTGCAGCTGCCTGGGAAGACCTGTCGTCACAGGGGGAACGCAGGTGGAAAGATGGGGCTCGGCAGAGCAGCGGGGAGTGGGAGGACCGGAGCAGTGAGCAACAGCTGCCTTGGCACTGAGATGCCTCCACACCTACAGTGTTGAAAGCCAGCAGGTCTTGCGTCACTATAAATGGCTTTAGTCATATGCTCAAGTGCCAAATGATTCCTCCAAATATTTAGTTATTGGAAAAAAAAAATCAAAGGGAAAAAGTTTGTGGGTTCAAGGTACTTCAGAGCAAAGCCGCTGAAGTTAATCCTCACCAGCCGTGATGAGGACAAGCCTTCTTTACCAGCACGTGGGGAGCCTTCAGAGTGCTTTGCTAACATCTGTGACCTGTTGCCTAATGCTTGTCTGTCAGACAGCGGCATCTGTCCTGCCAATAACCGAGGAAATAGTAGCTATAACAAGAAAGCTACCTCTGATCAATGATGGTGTCAATTGTACATCCCATCATCTTTTTTCCAGTCGTGACACTGGTATTTTATTGTTTCAAGCACAGCTTTAGCAGCACGTGGTGTTCTTCTGTAGTAAGGAATCTGATGCAGCAGCTTGCCACAAGCAGAGACTTTTTTTCCTAGAATAAAAACCTCAGAATGTTATAAGGGATTTATCCAGGTTTTGGACAAAAATAAGGTTTAATACACATTCACCTGGCTTCTTAAGAACATTATTAACCGTAATTTCTTCAAAGTAATGAGATTTAATCATCCCTTTCATAATTACACGTACACCCTATCCTCAGGGTGTTTCCATTGGAAGGTACGCGTGATCGGACCTGAGACAAGACCGCAGGAAAAAGAGGGTGTGGAGATTATTAACAAAGAGACAAAGCTGAGAGCAATTGCTCAAAGACCTGAGCTTTTCTGGAAGGATTATCAAAAAGGAAAAATAATTTCAGTATGGGAATGCAGAACGTGCCAGAAGAGCGCAAGGCAATTACGACAGAAGGAGCAACTGCGCAGTTCCCAGACGTGACTGTAACAGTGAAGACAATGTTTCTACAGCACCTGATCTTTGGAAAGACAAGAAAGAAAGAGGGCAGGAATAAAGAAATACTTAAGGAGAGGGTGGCAGAAACAGACCAAAGAGAAAAAAAGGTCTCTTGGATTTCAGGTGATGACTGTAGCAGGAGAAGCTGAAAAAAAATTCTTTGGTTCGGTTTTCACTGACTGTTGTCATTCCCTGTCCTCACCGTTCACCCGGCACCACCCGAGTCTCTGTGCAGGTCTGATGACAGAACACCTGGATAAAACATCCCGCGGCGTGCCAGCAGTGGGCAAACCAGCACCCGAAGTGCGGCATGGGTCCCCCTCGCCGGGCTCCACTCCGACGGGAGCCGAGCGCACTGGTGGCAGGGGAAGGCGGGCGGTGAGGGACTCTGGGACAGGTTTCTTTGGCCTCTCCAGCCCCTGAGATGCTTCTGTCCTTGCAAGGGGCGATCCTGTACATCCCCTGCGTGGGGGCCAGACAACGCTTCTGTCCTGTGGGCAGTCTGGCAGGCTGATGCTGCTCTGTACCAAGGTCTGGGCCACCGGCTGTCGTTGACTTCTCCCCAGTTTGTAAAAAGCTCCTGAAAACGGTGGTGTCCAATTCTTCTGTGTCAGTATGGTGGGGATCAGCTAATCTGGGAGAAAAGCCCTCAAGTTTCTATCACATTCAAAAAGTTTGATTTGATAGCGTAGGTCACCATGGATGTGATGCCTTGGAACACAGATATTTCATCTGGGAATCCTAAGGTGGGGTTTAGGGAGGGCTGATAGGCTTGAATAGGTTTTAAACTTCATCCAGATTCTTTCCAAACCTAATTCCAGTTCCTTCGAAGCTAATTCAAAATTTAGATGAAAAAGTAGATCAGGGAAAATTCATGCCCTACAGGCTAAGTAAAAATGAACTTAAAATCTTCTATGCTATTTGGTATAGGTAGCCTATGTCAGAGAAATAAACGCTATTTTTCAAAGCGTTAAAGCTCATTCTGGAGAAAAAAAGGAACTGCCTGATCACCTTGCAAATACCCAAAGGGGGTTTTAGGAGAAGAGAAATTCCTCCCATCTCTTCTACACAGCAACCACAGTAAATCCTGGAGAAACAGTCTGTCAGCACCAACACACTTACTGCAGGTTGCAGGAACGAGTTGGATGCCCTTTTCCCGTTTATCACAGCTGTGAGGACTGACGTGCTGTTGCTGGGTACAGTACGCGTTTCTGAAGTCCTCTTCTGTTTCAAGCCTTTATACACAGATTGTCGAAAGAAATTACAAAAAAAAACCAAACCAAAACCCAAATACTCAAGTCCCAGTCCATGAAGGAATCCAAATACCCAAGTCCCAGTCCCAGAAGGGAGCAAACGCCTCCATCCTCTGCTTTCCAAACAGGCTTTTATCAAAGCCAACCTGACAGCTGACTGAAGGTGACCTCTATCATCTGCAAGGAAAATTCCCAAGCAAAGGGCTGAATCAGCTGATGATTTAGCATGAATGTTCAGATTAGTCTAGCTTGGTGAGGAGAGAGGAAAGGGAGGGAGAGGAGAGATACATATCTTCAGAGTTCAGCTTTGTTCCATTATTCAGATCCACCTGTGTAGCCCTCAAAATTACAGTTGCTAGAGCTGCTACCCCCTTTCACTTTGACCACTGCCATTTTAAACGCTGCTCTTTCCTTTCCAGACCACCGTTGCTCTTTCAAGCGGTATGTGCAAGCCAGAAAGCGCCACGGCAAAGGAAAAGCAGCTCCTAGGTGGCCAGCTGCCACCCCCACTGAAAAGACGCCTTGGTCCCAGGCTCCCACAGCAGAGATGCCACCCCTCCATCGCTCTTCCTGCACGTCCACCACGTCGCCTGGACCTTTAGCTCTGGGGGAGCAAACCTCTAAAACAGCGTGCACGTCCGACTTGCACAAGCGCAGAGGCATGGAAACTGCAGTGCTTTAAGGGCGGCGGTGGGTGGGTAGCGAAGGCGAAGCTGAAGTAAGCTGTCAGGAGGGAAACACCCCGAGCAGACTGTGGGACCACGTTTCTGGGTCTGAGCCAGCGGCAGGCGATGCGGTGCACGGGGCCGAGTGCTCCAGCTGCCAGGTTGCTAGAAGCTAAATTAAACGTACCCGTGTTCCAGGCTGGTGGGCTGGTACCGTCTAGGGATCAAAACAAAATGGGCTGAACTGAAGTACATAGCGATGGCAAAGGACTAATAGGTTCCGTGTGGATTCCTGACCCTTCTTTCTCTGGTATGTATCAAGACTGTCCTGGAAATTGATTTGGGCTTAAAAACAGAGTTTAGGAGCTTCTTATTATGCCTTTGAAATATGCCAGAGAAGCCCAGGAGGACAACCAAGGATCGTGCTGGCTGGAGTAATTTGCTGGGTGTTTTGAGCATGTTTATCCCAATTTCTGTACTGGTGGGAGAAATAGGAACAGTGTCTATTTACCATATCTATCTTTAAGAGCAAAATTCTCTCTTGTCAAATTTTGAGTCGGTTATTAAAAGTTGAGGGCTGTTTACAAAAGCTAAAATCTGGGACAAGTCATTTTAAAGCACGATTGAAACAGTTCCTGCGTGCTTTCCCAGCACTTCAGCTCCCAGGCTGTGCTGCAGACAGCCCACGCAAGCAAGGAGCATCAGCTCAGCAGCTCTGAGAGATTTCAAGAGAATCAGAAAATATTGAAACGGAGAAGGCAATAAAGATATGTGTAATTTGGCCAGTGTGCATGAGCTTCCAAAATCCAGGCCAGAATTAACTAAGTTCAGATGATTTATAGGCATTAAATGACACAAAGACAGCTCTCCCTCCTGCTCGAAGTATGTTTGCTCCAGTCAGTAGCTTGGAGAGACACAATTTCTGCTTCTCTGTGATAAACTGTGGAGGCAAACAGCACTGCCCACTCGGATGAACAACTGCAGTGAGCACAGGAGGGAGGGAGGCTGGTGACTCATTTTTGCAGACCAGGAATGAGGTTGGCTTTGCTGAAGAGATGCTGGAGAAATTGCCAAAGACAGAGAAGTTTAACAAGAGGGTCTGGAGGAGCTGGCATCAGGTGAAAAGCCTAACACCTCTCTGGCAGAGGTGCAGCGGGTGTCCGTCCCATAGGAGGAGCAGTGGGAGGGTCACCTACACCCTACCACATGTCCTGAAAAATTTGGTCAGGGCATCCAAGATGAGGGAGGATTAAAATCTCCCTCTTTGCTTTAGCTCTAAAACAGGGGTCAAAATACCCTTTGCCTCCACAGGGCTGAAAATAAGATGTGAAGCACCAGTGCCTTTACCGGGCACCGCAGCCAGAAGGATTTGGTAATTCTCAACAGTCACCGTGGATGCAGGAGGTAAGACTTGAGTCACCCACTGCTAGTGAAGAGAAAATAATAACTCCTTAGTCGTGGTTGCTCATTGCTGCTCTGATAGGTTTGGTGACAGCCACCATTCTTCGGAATCCTGGAAGGTCACACAACGTGCAACAGCTGATGGCAGTGCTGGGAAACTGCATTTTGCAAGAAAAGTTACTAAACCTGACAGCCCTCCTCTGCATTACAGGTTCCTAGGGAACATTGTACACAGGGATCTGGAAGGCACATACAGCCCCGGGACTGGCCGGTTTTTAACGGCTAACGCATTTCCCGCCGCTGTACAAAGTGTCACCTAAGGTATCTGCACTCCACGGGGGTCTTTTTCCCAGTAACTGGAGTGTAATCGACTGGCTACAGTCTGCTGTGCCTCTTGGAAAGCTCGCGCCTTGACTGAGCAGTGTCAGGGTCTTCTACACATTTAAGCGGGAACAGAAAAACCCGCAGCTATGGCAGAGGTGTTGCCATTATGGGGTTAATTAAGAATTAACGACTGAGGCAGAGCGCACATTTTCTGGGGATTAATGACCATCTGGGAGAAACCTACGGCCTAGGAAACCCTGATAATTAGTGTTTAGGGCTTGCCCTTTCTCAAGGTCATCAGCACGGCTGCAGGATACAGCTGGATCAGCGTCCAAACGCCCCTTCCGATGCCCCCTCCGAACCCCGAGGAGCTCGCCTGGCTCTGTGGCGTGCCGTTTGCAGCCAGCTGCTGCTGAACTAACACTAGTGAGAAGGTTTCTCAAGCATTCAGAGACCACTGCTTGAATGAACGGTAAAAGGTTCATAGATCAGCTACGTTTTAATCTTTTCGGTTTATAATATCCATTAGTTAATTTGTTTTACAATAATAGTTCTTCCCCTGAGCTCATAAGCAGCTGTTTTGCTGGTGTCAGTCCCCAAATGTGCCAGTACCGTGGTGGCTCAGAGTTCTTCCTGCTGTACCCGCCAGCAAGAGATGTTTCACAAAAAAAAGTGGGAATTGCTGGATAACCCACCAAAATGGGGAGAGGTTCTTGCTTTGGTAATGAAATTGGAAGGTTTATATTTTTGATAGTTCTATACACACAGTTTATATGTATACACATACGTATATGCAGACAGAAAGAGAGAGGAAGAGAGAAATGATGTGAGGACGATGAGGTCCACAGAGGTCTGATCATTCTGTACTACAAACAGATTTTGTTATCACGTCTCTGTGGCTGCCCAAGACAGGTGACGCAGCATGGCTCTGCACTCTCAAACAGGCTTGACAACTACAAACATCTCCGTCCTGTCTCCTTGCCTTATCTTGAAACCTGAATCAAGGAAAACAAAATTCCACTGCTTCTTTTCTGAAGTTAGTATGGCTTTTTACTCTCTCTCACGACATATTTGAAAACTTACCTATTAATCATTTTGCCTCTCCACCTCTGGAGGTCTTCTATACGTTGGGCAGTAGGAAGCAAAACGTTTCATGGGGCTATGTAAACTGAGGCCCAGGTCTTTTCCCATGCACCTGTTGGCATCCAAATTCCTAACATGAGCATGTCAGTGTCGTTCTTCCAACCTACACTAAGAACTATTCACCAGATGGAAGTCATCTGCCACCAAATGCCCGGTTAACACAGCTCTGTATCTCTTCCATTCTTCACTAATCTCAGTTTTATGTCATTTTGTGTCCATCCTCAGCTCTTAACTGACTTGTGCAAGAGGACCTCTGCTCCGGCAGACAGACGCATGGTAGCAAGATGCTGACTCTTTTCCTCTGGTGCTGAGCTCCTCTGCTTCATTCCAGTGCCCAAAACATGTTCCGGGGGCATTGATGGTGGCAGATGAGTTCCCTCGGCTGCCTTTCCTGTCCTGCTGGAGATTCGGCCTCTTCTTCCCCTTTCTGTAATAGAATTAGCTGAAATGAATATGGTCTGGCTTTTCAGCTGCCTCAGTTCATTGCCCACTGCATTAACTGCGACATCGAATTAGCTCATCCCAGCAGGACTCTCCAGAGATTACCTGAAATTGCTATTTACTTGACTACTCTATGTCCCTCATTTCTGAGCTTCCAGTCAGGCAATTTTCCAAGCTATTTTTTTTGAAAATCAAAATAAGTATTTTTTTAATTCCTTTGCCTGTTTTTCTTCTATTTTGTCATCCAGAATTTTATTTCAGAAGTGTTTTGCCTTGCCTTGCCGGGCAACTATTGGGCACTGCCCATCCACACCACACAACAGAGTTCTGCATCAGTAAGAAGTCCTGAACGGGGGGTAAGAAACCTGAGAGGTGCCAAGAGCGTTGTCAGCAGTTAAACCCCATTAACTCCCTTCTGCTAGTGCCCGCCAAAAATTGCATGTGTAGATTGAACAAACCCGCTTTCCATACCAGTGAAGAAAGTGTGGCTGAGCAAAGTGAATCATATGGCTCCCAAAAATTTTGAACTTACTTTTGCTCAAGTTTTAAGCAGCTGGGTAGTGTGACGTATTCAGAGCCCAGTTCTGCTTGATCAGGAGCAGTAGTGGTTTGAGAGCTAAGAACGGATAACATCAAAAGCAAACCCCCTAAATCTAGGCTTTTATTTTCCAGGAGAAATGATCTATGGAGTTTTAAATAGCTCCAGACTTCAGCAAAGTGTGCATTTGTCCATTATTTGGCTTCAACCTCTGGATACAGACAGGTCTGGCCTTAAGCCCAGGCGATGCATTCAGCTGGCACCCTGTTCCATCACTACTCTCTCCAGCTCTTCCTTTGCTCACCAGCATTTGCTCAGAAATTCAAAAACTATTTTATGATTTCTTAGCAAAAATACGTGACTTGAAGTGTGTAGAACCCGAGACCTTTCAGTCTGTTCCAGCTACTGGCAATGGTGTTGAACACCACTGTCTTCTGCGCAGTAACCCCAGTGGCTGACAAGCCCATGCGTGGGGACCAGCACCTTTTGCTGGTAACAAGTTTTTGTTATCAGATAATCAGAGTGTTTGGCATATGTCCATTTAAGTATTGTGTCCTTTAATGTATAGTGTATGTCCTAAAACCCTTAAAGGCTTATCCAAAACCCTGCGTGCCTATGCTCCACTTCTCTGTGAGGCTGCTGAACGCAAATAGCATTGTTGTGTTCTTAATTATAAGTCTGTTAAATCAAATAAACCATTATTTTCAGTATTATATTATTTAAAGCTTTTCTCATTTTCATTTTGAGTATTTGCTAAAGGTCTTTAGACGTCAAAACAGTCAGGAGGAGAAAGGACAACCAGCAATACAAATAACCAACACATCTCCCCTTCTCTCCTCCCTGGGAGGCATCCTGGCCCCAGTCAAACACGCATCAGAAATGCCCATTGCTTCAAGCAAGGGCCTTACCAGCCGTAGTCTTTATGGGCTGAATCAAACTGTAACTATTCAACTAAGCTTAGAAAATCACAGCAAGTTCTCACTCTTTTTGAATGCCTGATATTAAATTTCATTCCATCTTTTTTTTTAAAACAAGCAACAGATTTGTTTTAAGAACATAAGCTAACACAGCTAACACAGATGTCTCAGATCCTGTCAGAAAAAAGATTTTATACCTTGTCTGTTTATACCTTGTGTACTGTGTCAAGTTCTTGGTCATTCCTGCCAGCCTGCATACTTTCTAGAGGGCCCTGTTTGCCCAGAACACCCTAAACTGCGCTGACAATCAGTTTAAAGCAATCAAATTAATTTGTGACAAATGCAATTGCTCCAGGCGAAAGAACCTTAATGCTCTGAAGCTTTTTTATTTTATTTCTTTACACTGAACACATTCAAATACCAGTAAAAGTCTTTGTGTTGTTGTACCATAAACAAGAATAGTCAGCAACCTCTTTTTTTTCTTCCCATTCAATCCTTGCTCTCTATTTGTGGTCAAAGCATCTACCTGTAGGCACAGCCACGGAAACCTCCAGCAGCTGGCATTTGCTCAGGTGGCTGGCTGGACTAAGGGAGAGAAGGACTGGCCTAATCCTGAATAGCACAGCACTGGTTACAGAGCCGAAATGCTGCTGTGTAAGGGCATTGGATGAAGCAGTTCAAGCCCTGATTTTAGCTTTGTTCAGTTAATTATTCTGAAGTTAATATAATTGACGTCTTTCTAAGTAGGAATATTCAAGATGGTAATTGCAGATGACCCATCATTATTAACTCGGTGGCCCTTAACCATTGCTCAAATTAGCATGATTAGGCCCAGGAGCTTGAATATAAACAATCTAAACCACCTCTTGTTTCAGGATATGCAAAGCTGATCTTCAAGCACCGCTGATCCTTTGCAAGGTGATTTGCAAGTTTTATGGGGACTGTGACTCACAAAGGGGAATAGCGCTTCATAATGCCCACGTGCCCTTTGACAAGCTTATTCTGTGGCTATTGTGTTGTTCTAATTAAATTTAGTCGGGGTTAGTAATCCAGGAACTGTGGTCAAAGGGAAGCATCAGTGATTTAACTACATAGAGCAGAAGATTCTCTCGTTTTCACTGTCACATGGCATGCACCTTTCTTTATCTAGCTGGCCACAGGTTCTGTCCAAAGGCATGTGCGCATAAACATGCAAAATAGTCACCCCTTTTATGGATCATAAAAACGCCGACCCATTAAATTTGCTGGGTTTGTACCAAGGAGTTGATATTTTAAGAGAGAGCATCTTCTCAACGACAGGTAAGCCAGGAACTGAAACATGTAGCAGATGTGCCTAGTATCATCCATCTGACAAAAACCACAGTTTTGACAAAAATAGGCTGGTGCCTACCCAACAGCACGCTTGAGCTGTGGCCCTTCACTCAGTTCTCGTGTCATGCACAAGTGCTACTCTTTCCCCTTGTGTGATTCGGACCTTTCCACTGAAGCGTCAGGAGGTGAAGACCAAGCTGCTTCTCTGCTGCAGATCTCCTCGGCAAGGTCTGTGCTGTGTTTGCTTGCCTGCGTGCTGTTCAGTAACGGAGGAGATGAACTCCTGCGTGTGCTGATTCAGGTTCCTGTCTTGGGTATGAAATTATTGCGGAGGGGGAAGATCAGAACCCAACTCTAGGCCCATGAGTGTGTCTCCGTTATGCCCGCTTAAAGCTCACCTTTCTCCTGGCTCAGATGAAATTTGATCACTTTGACCTTCTCCAGCCCTAAGATGCAGTGGTGTACAAAAAAGGTAGCTAGAAATCACAGGCACTTAGAAAAACAGAACAAGGAACAGAGTATTTGGGGTCTTCTTTCAGCCATGCTGATTTGCATTATAGTAGTTGAAAAAAATGTAAATCTGGGTTGAAGCAAAACCAGCTTTCTACAGCCCCTGTTATCATCCCATTTTTAATGAATTATCTCAGATATGTGCATGCAGATTCACAGCTGTGTGCAGTGCTTTGAAACACCAGCAGTCTTTACCTGGATCAGGTTGCTCAGAACCCTGTCCAGCCTGACCTTGAACATTTCCAGGGATGGGACATCGACTGCCTCTCTGGGCAACCTGGGCCAGGGTTTCACCACCCTCAACGTAAAAAATGTCTTCCTTA
>Ga0181612_180288_pt1 | contig 10738 bp, 7 predicted proteins | sample HoacroProtozoa21_FD_119630 | JGI IMG/M metagenome (GOLD analysis project Ga0181612, IMG submission 119630) | Hoatzin crop microbial communities from Cojedes, Venezuel. Combined Assembly of Gp0051906, Gp0051904, Gp0051908 | reverse complement strand
CTACCACTCGTGGGGCGGCGACGGCACCCACGCCACCACATGGCCCGGCAAGCGCGTAACCCAGACTGCCACCATCGGCGGCAAACAGTGGTTTGTCAACACCTACAAGATAAACAGCGCGACCGACTTCGTGAGCTTCGTGTTCAGTCAAGGCACGTCGGCGACAGCCAGCAGCTGCCAAACCGTAGATGTGGGCAGCAGCAGCTACGGCTACAATCAGTCGGCATTCTTCGAGATTGGCGACAAGGGCAGCAACGCGAAATGGCCTGTGAACGACGTTACGAGCTCCTACACCGACATCCGCACCATCACCACCGACGAGACTGGCCTGCTGAAAATCTACACCGTTGATGGCCGCCTCTTCCGAGTGATGCCCAAAGGCACGCGCGCCAGCGAAGCCATAGAAGCGCTGCCCAAAGGCCGCTACATCATCAGCGGAAAGAAAATAATAAAAAGACGCTGACCAACACACCTTAAAACGTCCTTCGACAAGCGAAACGGCAAGGCCGAACTTGTCGAAGAACGTCTCTTCATTTCCCTAATTGTAAAAAAACATTTGCCAACAAATGTTTTTTTTTTTGTAAACAAATCTAAGGAATTTCCACAATTCACTCATTGTGAGTACATTTGCGCGCTAAAAGGTTTTGGCTTGCACTGCTTCCGCCACAGACGAAGCATCCGCCAGACCAATAAGCCAAAGGTATCAGAGCATACACTATATAACTTTTTATTAAATAAAAACATTATGAGAAAAACAAAACTATTTCTAACCCTCGTCGGGCTATTGCTCGGCTTGGCAACGCCTGGATGGGCTGACAACACGAAGTATCTGACCACCGACAATGGGTGGACGAAAATCACGTCATCACCAACAACTCTCTCCGATTACTACTTTGTAATCGTTGACAACACCAGCGACTTTATGGTTGGACTTACCAGCAGCACGTCGCAGATGACCTATCTCACAAGTTCTGACCCACTCAATGACACCAATCTCGCGTGGATCATTGAAGAAGACAACGGTACTTATTATCTTAAGAATGTGAAGTACGAAACTTATATGTACAGCAGCACTGAGGGCGGCCCGTGGGACTGCTATGCAAAAGTAAGCAGCAAGTCTGCCATCGGTTTCGAGTACTCATCGGATAATAGTTACTGGACGCTGAAGAACGCTGGCGCAGGTGATTACTATCTGGGTTCTTGGAACAAGAAAACTTCAGGAACAGATTTGGCGTCAGGCGAAGTCCTTGCAGGAAACCGCTCAAGCAGCGAATTGTCTGCAACGCTGGGCAGCTTCCAAATCTATCAGATTTCACGCACCACATTCGATGCTTCTGCAGCAACATTCTACGGCACCTACTTCTTACAGGACACCGACAAAGAGACCTACATAAGTCGTGGCTACAGTTGGAGAACTCGCGCCATCTGCGACGATTACGGAATTGGTTTCAATATGTACAAGCTCAGCGATGGTACATATACATTGCAGTATGTTGATAACGAAAAATACGTGTTCGATGCATCTGGTCAGACAGTCTATGGTGATGCTGTCTCTTGCACAAACGGCAAGTGGACACTTGAAGAGGCCGATGGTGGCTACTACATCAAGAACTCCAACAACAATGGTTCCCAAAACTCTTACCTCTACAACAACGGTACTTGTATCGAGTCGAGCAATACGAACAAAACCGTATGGGCACTCGTAGAGCCTGCAACCCGCAACTCCAACATCGCGCAGAAGCACTCCGACTCTAACACGGCTGTGCTGACAGAAGCTGGCACAACTGAGGACGCACTCAGCACTGATTTTGCTGGAACAAAGACTGACATTTTGACCGATATTAGCGAAAGCTATCAAGGCACAAGTACATCCTTTGATGAAAATTCGACAGAAACCGCTCTTTATTCTAATGAGATTACAGATTTGGACGAGGGTCTTTACAAAGTACACGTTGACGCTTTCTTCCGTTTTGCCAGCAACGCCATTGTGGAAAACGCGGCAGTTAGCAACACCGCAGCAGCTCGCGCTTTTGTGCAAGTGGCATCGGGCGATAACACATACAAGAACTTGCTCACTTCTCCATTTGACGTTACCGCAAGCTATACCACAAACGGTGGCACTTATACCTACAACGACACAGCCATTCCGAACGACAAAACTTCTGCCGCCGACGCTATGACAGCAGGCAACTACGGACAGGACTTCTATGTAAACGTTGGCTCAGACAAAAAGATTACGATTTCTCTTTATGTCCCAGCCTATGTTGACGCTCAATGGCTGTGCTACAACAACATCAGTTATACAAAATACTCTCAAAACATTGCCGACGAAGACGACTACGAGGCACTCAATACTGCAATTGCTGCTGCCGAGAAAAAGACTCTCGGATTCGAGGAAGGCGAATATGCTCCTTACAATCATGTAGCCGCACTTGAAGCACTTGCTAAGGCTAATGAGATTGACCAAACCGTGAATAACAGTAAATCTGTGGTTAACGAACTAACAGAGACGCTGAACAACGCTACTTGGACAGCTAACAAAGAGGAAGTGAACGCCATCTACGACGGCACATTTGGAGAATATGATTACAAGGAGGATGGAACCCAAGAGCAACCCATCGGTTGGACTGGCGATGATTCTCACAACACGGCAAACTGTGTTCGCCACATGTACGGAACATCCAGCAACGCCGGACTGACCGCTACTTCTTCTGAAGAGGCTATGATGATAAAGTTTGGCGCCAACTATGGCATGACGACTGGTTACACCATGCCGCTGAAGGCCAACACCACTTACTCTCTGTCGTTCCTCTATGGAGGTTGGAACGAAAACCACGGCCCAAGAACCATCACCATCACTTGTGGCGACGCAAGCGCAACCATTACACCTGCTTCTGTAACGGCTCCGAACAATACAGCACACTCGACTGCTTCGTCTTGGGCACAATATGTTGGTTTCTTCACCACTGATAAGGCTGGCGACTACGTTCTGACGTTTAGCACTCCGAGCCAGCAGAACCAACTCGCTATTGGCGACATCTCCATCTACAAGGCCCAGACCATCACTCGCGAGAGCAGCTATAAGAACGGAACTATCTGCTATCCTTATGCGCTCACTCCGGGCGAGAACACCGCTATTTACGAGATTAAGGGACGCAGCAGCGACTCCAAGACCATCTACTTCACCGATGAAGTTACCGAGACCGAGGCTGGCAAGCCTTACATCTACGAGGTAAGCAAGGCTAACGACGAGGGCAAGTATGTTGCAACGTTCAACTACTCACCTGCCACTAAGGTTGAGAGCGAAGTTGACGGAGCAAACCAACTGAAGGGTACGTTCACTAAGACCACAGCACTGAGCAACTGCACATCTGGCAAGAGCGCCTATATCGTGCAGAAGGGCAAGTGGGTTCTGGTTCCCGAAAACTACTGGGGCACTTACAACATGACCGCCAACACTGCTTACATCGCAGACATGGATGCTGTTACAGAGGCTACGAGCGATGGCAGCAGCGCAGGTGCCAAGAGCATGACCGTTGACATCGACGGCACCACGACTGGCATCGACGGCATCACGCTCGACAGCAAGAACGGCGACATCTACAACCTCAACGGCCAGAAGGTAAGCCGCGCCCATAAGGGTGTTTACATCCAGAACGGCCAAAAGAGGGTTATCAAGTAAATCTCAATAAGCACAAGCGCAGGAGACTGGCCTCCCCGTCGGTCTCCTGCATTAAAACAACAAGGAAAAAAGAAGATGAAAAAGGAATATATAACGCCAAGCACTGATTATGTTTTGGTAAACATCGAAGAACTCCTCGAAATGGGGGCAAGCGGCACCTTCTCCGATAGAGAGTCCAGTGGTGCCCGCAAGAACGACAAAGTTTGGGACGAAGAAGAGGAGGAAGAATAAGCACGCACTATACAGCGACCATGGGGAGCCGAGCCGCGACGCTCGGCTCCCTTTACTCACTAACAACAGACAATAACAAACAAAAAAACGAATAATCATGAGAAAACTCAACACTCTATTAACCGCCCTCGCCTTAACCCTCGGCCTCACCACCGGTTGGGCGCAAGAGGACGTTACGAGCAAAATCACGAATGCTGATTTCTCTTCAACGGACGGATGGACGGCATACGTGTCGAACGATACATACACGAATTATGGCAACGGCCTAATTGGAACGTATGTAGTGAACTCCAATGGTGGAGCAGCCACTACAGATGGCACGCACCTCAACACAGAGTATTGTTTTGGCATGGAGGCTCGCTGGGACACCAACTTCGCATCTTATTACCAAGAAGTAACCCTTGCAGCAGGAACATACACGCTGTCATACGACCTCGAAAATACTAACACTAAAACTAAAACTGCTACCTCAAACTATACTTCGTACTGCTACGTTAGCGTAGGCGACACGAAATACACAGACGACGCAATGGAGTGGACAAGCACATTCAACACTTGGACTACCCACACCATAAACTTCACGCTCGATGCTGAATCTACAGTGAAAATCAGCTTGGGCTATTATGTAGTTGTTAAAAAAGTCGGCGGTGACGGCACTCCTTGCTTATATGCCAGCCACCTGAAACTACAAAGATACGAATCGCTGAACATTAAAGTTAACGATGCCGAAATGACAGAGTATGACAGCAAAATGCCAGAATACTCTTATACGATTACTAACAGTGAGGGTAAGACCTGCGAGCCATCGGAAGTTCTATCCACGTTGCCTACACTCACGGCGACTTATACTAATTCAAATTCTTCGACAGCGTTCACGACTGGCAGTGCCCCAGGCATCTATTCCGACGCAATCACCGCAACTGGCGCAGTGGCAAAAGATGGTTATGTCATCGTCTCAAATACAGCTGGCACGCTGACCATCAAAGCAAAGAACTACGGCGACGTTACAGAGAACTTTGATTTCAGCAAGGGCGACCCATTGACCAGCGGCGTTTGTACCTACGACTACGACACGGCAAAGAACGGCACTACACGTTCGGGAATGCAGACCGTTCCTGGATGGACGGAGAACAAGGCTGGCAACAACAGCGAAGGCAACGGACGCTCTGGTGGTCTCTATGCCATCAATAGCGGTGCTTGGCTCGGCGGAAGTTCTTACAAGGCTCCTACGGCTGGTCCTAACGACGAGACGAGCGGCAACGTGCTTGGCATAATCGGCGTGAACGGCAATGAGGCGACCTGCACAGCGACGAAGTCGCTCGAAAAGGGCATCCACGTGGTAACCATCCCTGTATATAACGCTGGCGGAACTGCCACCATCACCAACAAACTGGCCATCGCCAGCGACGGGACCACGCTTGCCTCTTCTTCCAACACTACTTATGCGGAAAAAGAGTGGACTACCGAAACTCTCACGTTCTCGCTCGAAGAGGCTGCCGACGTTAGCATCACGCTCGGCTTTAAGTGCAGCAGTGGCTCAAGCTCTGCTCCTCACCTGTTCTATGGCGGATTGACATTCTCGCAGGAGGAGACCGCCACCGCCGAGGACTACGAGGCATTGAACGCAGCCATCGCCGCAGCCGAGGAAAAGACGCTCGGTTTCGACGAGGGCGACTATGCTCCATATAATAATGTGGAGGCTATCGAGGCTCTGACTGCCGCAAACGCTATCGACCAGACCGTGCTGAACACGAAAGAGAGCGTAACCTCTGCAACGACGGCCTTAACCGAAGCCACTTGGACGGTCAACACTGAGGAAGTAAACGCATTCTATGACGGGACGTTTGCTTTGGCAGAAGCCAACGGTGCTCCCGCTGGTTGGACTATGACAAACAACACGTTGGGTGGAGAATATCATTCCCGCGTGTTAAGCAACAATGACAAGCTCGCTGGGTTCAACGACACAAAGAGCGCATTCTTTATCCGTTTCGACGGAACGAACAGCGACCGTGGGTCGATGTACTATTATGGCAACACCACTGGCTACACAATGCCGCTGAAGGGCAACGCCTATTATGCTCTGACCGTTGATTACGGTGGTTGGGGTACATCAAACAAGACGCTTCGTGTGAACGTCAAAGGACCAGAAGATTTCTCTGCAACCTATAAAGACCTAACAACGAGCGTAGATGTATCCACAGGCAAAGAAGAGAGCATCGTAAATCCACTGCAACACAGCTACATCTTCAAGACTGGCGAGAGCGACGGCAACTATACCATCAGTTTCCAAGCTCCTGGCGACGACACGAACGAGCAAGCAGACGTTGTTTCCAACCTGAAGCTCTTTAGGGCTGGCATCCTCACTCGCGAGGGCAAATACAAGAACGGCACCATCTGCTATCCCTACACACTCGCTCCTGCCGAGGGAACGAGCATCTACGAGATTGCAGGACGCAGCAGCGACTCCAAGACCATCTACTTCAGCAAGGCCATTACCGAGACCGAAGCTGGCAAGCCTTACATCTACGAGGCTAAGCAAGACGGCGACGGCTACGTGGCAACGTTCTACTACAACACCAAAGAGACGAACGTCTCCAAGCCCGTTGAAGGAGCAAACCAGTTGAATGGTACGTTCACTTATACCACCGCACTGAGCAACTGCACATCTGGCAAGAGCGTCTATATCGTGCAGAAGGGCAAGTGGGTTTTGGTTCCCGAAACCTACTGGAAGTCCTACAATATGACCGCCAACACTGCTTACATCGCAGATATGGATGCTGTTGAAGAGGCTACGAGCGACGCAAGCGCAAAGGCTATGACCGTAGTGTACGACGACACCACGACTGGCATCAACGGCGCAACGCTCAACTCTGAGAACGGCGACATCTACAACCTGCGTGGTCAGAAGGTGAGCCGCACCCAGAAGGGTATTTACATCCAGAACGGACGAAAAGTTGTGATTAAGTAAGCGAAGACGGAGCTTGCTCCAAGTATTCCGAACGTGAACAACTTATCAAAAGTAGTCATTAAGTAATTCTAATGTAATCGCAGGAGGCTGGCACTCCGCCGACCTCCTGCCCTATCTTAACAAGAAAAAGTATGGAAAAGAAAAGATATATGGCTCCCCGCTCGCGTTTCTGCGTGGCAGAGTCGGCACCTCTGCTCAAAATGAGTGCCACCAACGAGGGCTTCAATGCCGACGAGGGTAACGAGGCTCGCCAAGTCACATGGGACGAGGAAAACGAGGAGCAGGCTCGATGAAAGGAGTACGGAAAAGTAGCCAGCACTTGGGTCGTGAGGTTCGGACTGGTGAATTATAGTTTTATTTTTTCATAATGGTGCCCTATGTTGGCACTGAATTTAAATAATAAGTTATAGAGTTGTGGGGCTGGGCTGTGAAGTTCGGCCCCTATTTTTCTCTGCATATTGAGGTAGTTGCCACCTTTTATTCGCAGAGTGCGCGACACGAAGATGCCGACCATATCACGAAGGTAACCCGACAAAAAGAGCGGTCTGAATACGGAACAAACCGCTTCAGACCGCTCTTTTGTAAACACACAAACAATAGTAATGACTGTAATCCTAAAGCAATGTGTTTAATGTAAACCAGAATTATTCGAGACCATTCATCATTTTGTGGATTCCTCTACTAACGCAATAAACGCCTTCCATAGTTCCACGTTTTGGAAGTAATGCACCGTCTGCCCATCGACCATCACGAAGTCGATATGTCTCACTCCCCCACTCTCCGCATACTCGTAAGCCGCTATGCGTCTCACGCCGTTGAGCCGAGCCGCAACAATCTCTTTCTCCTTACTTGATAGCTGGCTATACTTCTCGTAAATATGTGCGAACTCTGTCATTAGCGAAAAAGGTTTTTGGTTATGGAGCGTCTTACAAGCGTCGGCAAGAGGGAGAGATTTTCCCTCGGCGAAAGGCTAAAGAAGCGGAACACATGGTTGGCTGAGCGGAGACCTGTCTCAAGACTGTGCGCCCAACCAGCCTGCTCTGTGCTTCTTCCGTATTTACCGAAGTTTCCGCCAGTGAATATCACGTCCATTATCTTCTCCTTCCATCGGAAATCCTTTTCGGAAAGGTCGAACGGAAACTCCTCGCGCGACAAGCCAATCTCGTCGATGAGAATGGTTCCGAAGGCACGATACGCTTTCAGGTAACCGAGTCCGGAAAGCGTCTGCTTTAGTCGGTCGCGGTCGATGTCGTCGCGTTTCTTGTGTAGCAGCATCGCCCAGTCGCAGAACTGACGAATGCCGATGCCCTCCTTCAGAAAGTGGTGATAGATGTGTATAAAGGTGTATGCCGCATTGAGCGTGGGGCTGAGCGTGGGTACGTCTTCGCCGTCAATCTGCACCCACGTCGCCGCGCCAAGAATGTCGTTGTCCACCAATTGGTCGAAAAAGCGTTGGTGGTGCCTAACGCTAAATGCGGCCAAACGATGGTGCAGTTCAAACTCGGTGTCTCTTAATCGGAATGTATCGTGAAGAAACTCGTTCGTCTTATCCATCTTCACCATCTTTTCCAACGACCTGATTACAGACGCTTTGCAGTCGTCGTTTACAACATAGAAGTCGATGTCGCCGCTGACCCGCAGCAAGGGATTTCGGTAGAACGAGCCGAGCGTTTGTCCCTTCACGACGACGAATCGCGCCCCGTGCTGCCGCAGGAACTTCGTGAGCGAAACCAGTTCCCTGTTTATGCTTCGGTTTTTCTCCTCCGTTTTCCCGACATACGACATCAGTTGTCCGATAGCCTTTTTGTTGGTTATCCTCACGTTGTTTCGGATGAGTGCGTCGGCAATCAGTGCCTGCACCGACTGCTCCTTTGCCACTTCGATGATTTCGAGCAAAGTTTCTTCGGAAATCGATGCCTCAAAGGGTCTATTCCAGAGCGATGACCGAAGCAGGGTAAAGAACAAACTGATGGATTCCGTTTTCACTTTTGCCTGTTGCGACGACACGCTTGTACCTTATACCTTTCCCAATTCTTGAATATAATAATTTTGCAGTCTTTCAGCCTCTGCTTTGGAATCGAAGCCTGCCGCGATAATCTCGTTCACATAACTTCTTCTAATGGGCATGTTGCTGACGGTCTTTTCGATTATTATATCAGCCCATTTTTCAGCAGGAGTGTTTAGGTCTATAAATGTGGCTAACTCACACCCAGCAGCCTCTCTGGTTATTTCTGTTGACATAAACATCGGAAGGCCGCAGGCCTGAGACTCTGGTGCGACGACCGGTAATCCCTCATACAAACTCGGCAAGATGAACGCATCAAACGCATTATAATATTGTTTTATGTTTTCTGTTTTACCGAGATTTTCCACTTTATCTGCAATGCCGTAATTTTTGATTCTCTCTTCCATCTGGTCTTTCATTGAGCCATGCCCTATTATGACGAGTTTCGCGTTATCTTGCTTTTTCGATATTTCATTAAAGATGTCGATAAGGAAGAGAGGATTCTTCTGCATTTCAAATCGTCCGATGAAGCCGTAAACCACATTGCCGTTCCATCCATGCCTTGCCCTGGTGTCATCCCTTAATTGCTTGTCAAAAGCATTGGCTTCAACATTGATAACGGTCTTAAATATCGTCACATCCCCTTTTTCGTAAGCCTTTTTGCCAAATTGCCATATTCCGCAATCAACCCCGTTCGCCATATATCTGTTTGCAAAAAGTTTGGAAAATGGTTTAAGTATGAGTTTTATATAATTTTTCAACTCGCCCTTATGCCCCATCGATATGCTTTCGTTTATACGAAGTTTAATGCCAGCCAATTTTGCCACGAACATCGCAAAAACGTTGAGCGTATTATCAAAACCGTGTACAACGTCATAATTATTCTCCTTGAAAATCTTGTATAAGGCACATTCGTGGGCAATCAAATTCTTGTAAGGAGTAATGACAAACACTTTTCCTCCTAAGCTTTCCCATTCCTCGGTTGGTATCCCGTTAGAGTCTGAGTCGGCAATCAAATCCATCTGAACTTTTGACTTATCTATATTGCGGTAAAATTCCATAATTAGATTTTTCTTGCCACCAGAGTGGAGCAACCCGCCTATTATTGCAACTTTAATCATATTCAATCGAATTTTATTGTACTAACAAATTTCTTGATTCCCTCTTCTATGCCAATAGGATTAAAATCTATCAATCGTTTGAGCTTGGTGCAATCCAATATCATCGCATCCACATCAACGCCTCTGCTTTCCACATATTCCACTTTCACCTTCTTTTGTATATATCTATCCAATATTGAAATAATGTCATTTACTGAGTAGCCAATCCCACTTCCCACATTGATTGTCTCGCCCGCGACATCAGCCCCAATAAGTTTATATACAGCATCAGCCAAATCATCGATATATATATAGTCGCGTATGGAATTGCCGTCTCCCCACACCGTTAGAGGATCGTCCTTTAGCACTTTTCCTATACTTACGGCGATGACACCCTGTCTGCCATAAATATTCTGCCCCGGCCCATAAGGATTTGAAGGTCTTAAAATAAGATAGTTAAGATTTGATTTGCGGCTTTCAAATTTAATCATCTCCTCCACGATACATTTAGACAACCCATAATAAGAAATCGGTTCCTGAGAGTCTGACTCCCTGTGAATTACAGACTCGCTATTGCCATATACAGTTCCCCCGGAAGAAAAATACACGAATTTTATGTTATTCTCCGAACACAATTCCATCACTCTGATTGTCGGCATAAGGATGTCATCCATCTCATGCTGGAAGTGCGGCAATGTACTCCCCGGGATGAGAGTTGAAACAAGGTGCACCACAATCTCTATTTGCTCCTT
>Ga0181612_169528_pt1 | contig 10738 bp, 15 predicted proteins | sample HoacroProtozoa21_FD_119630 | JGI IMG/M metagenome (GOLD analysis project Ga0181612, IMG submission 119630) | Hoatzin crop microbial communities from Cojedes, Venezuel. Combined Assembly of Gp0051906, Gp0051904, Gp0051908 | reverse complement strand
GCCGGTTGCCCTCGCTGCGATGGGCACAGCGGAGCTGGGACCTCCCCGGGTGCGTTTTGGTGGCGGTTCCTGGCAGCTGCCTCTGATTTCTTGCAGTAAAACCCAAGAACCCCCCAGTGTTTACGGTGAGCGATACTTGAAGAGCCTCGGCGTAGCAGGAGCAGCTATTTATTGCTTTTCTGTCGGGCTTGCAGGGGAGATCAGCCCAGGCTCCCTGCGGGTTTCTCTACCAGCATTCGCGGTGTTGCCCGGGGTCAGGCACAGGACTTGTGTTTCCACTGGGGAGGGGAAAGAAATCTTTGCTCTAGGCGAGGGAGAACCTTAACCAGCACCCCACGGGCCAGCCAGCGCTGCTGTCGTGTCTCTGTCTCGGTGTCTCGTTGTTCCGTTCAGCTCCTCGCTGGCCCCACGGCCGTGTTCCTGTGGCCAGTGACAGGCAAATGTTTGTGAGTGTGATTTCTTTCAAAGACACCAAAGCTTACGTGTGTCCCTTTGCAGAGTGCCAGGAGGGGGAGGAACGCTGTAAATATTTGTCTCTGTAATAAATATTGATATTTGTGCAGGCTGCAGTGGGGAGGACAGGGTGGTTAGATCTAATGGAAGTACAAGTATTGACTCCATGAGCTTGGCGGTGGCAGGAGAACAGCTCCCGACGTCTGCTCGGCGCTGCCCGGGCAGGGCCGTGCCGGGCTGGGACCTCCGTCTGCAGCCAGTGTGTGTCGAAGGAAAATCCCCTTTCATATCCGTCCCCCTCCTGCACCGTCCCTGCGCAGAGGAGCCCAGGAGGGGCACGACGGGCTCCCCGTGCTCCGGGAGAGCTGCCGGCTCCCGGTCTCGAGGCGCAGCCCGAAGGGGAGCCAGCGGCAGGGGAGGGGAGCAGCGCGGAGAGGAATACTCAGGAAACTTGTTGGTTGAATTGCCGTTCAGTAAAAGCCATGCCAAGTCCTCTTTCTTTCGGTAATCCACTTTTGTGAGTTTCTCTGGGCCCTATTAACACTCTGAAAGAAAATACTAACGCTCAACTTTGTGCAATAACTTCTTGACATTTACGACAGCCTGAGCTGTGTAACTGGAGGGCTCGGATTTACGGAGACACGGAGAGAGCCGGCAGAAACGGAGGCTGAGAAGCAGAGCAGGATTCACGCTGCCCCTTATCAGGAGAGTCCCCTTCCCAGGGATCCTTCTCCTGCACGCTGAATCGGATTTTGAAGACAGAAAATGAGCAAAGGGTCCGGGTGGCCCTGTTGAAGTCTGGTGGAGGAGCTGTCGCTGCAGCGGCCGCCAGCCTGCCCGGCTCTGTGCTGGGCGTTACAGGAGTGGCGGAGTGTCCGGTTTGGAACCCCTCCAGGTCTCGTTTTTTACTGGTATCTGGCACTGCTGTTGAGAGCAACCCGGCATGCAGCCTAGGTGAGGGGTTGCCAGAGCCGTACTCCAGTTGTGGTCGTTGTTTTGGGTGTTCATATTCAGGCTGTTCACCAAACGCTTACGGTACTCTGAAACTCGAAGAAAGAACTCTGGATGGTTTCCAAACACTTCTAAATATTAGTCTGAATAGTTATTTCTGCAGGATTCACAAAATATGAATTCTGCCCAAAGCAAAGACCTGGCTTTTCATCACCTGGGTGCTGGTGGGTGTGTGCTCGCCCTGCAGCCATGTCAGGCCCCCGTACTTCCCTTCCTCACATCCGTTTGAGAGGCTTTTGTGTAGCTGCTTTTAAGCCTATTTTCATCCTCCTGCTCTCTACCTTCTGGTGAGGAGCCCCCCATAAGCAAGCATTTTGTCATTCCCCCTTCCCCAGTATTTTCTCAGAAGAGGCAGAGCCCCCCGGCCATCCCCTGGGGTTCCCTGGCAGGGGGTCTGTGGGGCAGTGCTGGGGGTGGGTGCTGCAGCGGTGCCGGCAATGCTGGTGCCCGTGGTTCCCGGTGGGCTTGGCTGCCTGTTCCCCCACGGGCAGGCGGCAGGAGAGGCGGCACGCGGGAGGTCTCCCAGCTCGAGATGCTCCACGTGCGGCACGGGGGGCTGCCGGCCCCACTCGGCGGGTTTGCCCTTAGCAGCCTCCCCCCCTCCCCTGGCAGGAGCCTGGGGAAGGGCCCAGAAACTGGGATTACCCTGGATGGTAAAGATGAGGGGGGAAAAGAAAAAGAACCGCAGAGCCCTGAGGGATTGGTTTGTGAGCAAGGATTAAAAGAATCCAGCGTGTCCAAGCTGGCTAAAAACAGGGTCTGTGTTCCATGAGTACACCAGAGCACGAAGGAGAGAGGTGGACTGAGTTTCTTTTCTGTGCTGTGGGAGGAATTTGAGCAGAGGAGGAAAGGGAAAGCGGCAGGAGCACTTTGCAAACCGGTAAGCTACTACGCTTTTGAGTGGCTTCCGAGGGAAGCAGCAGCGATGTGTCTGCTGCCGTCCCCGAGAGGCGTCAGGAGGATGGCGCGGGGAACGGCGTGGTGCTGACTGGAAGGGGGGTCTGTGAGTGGTCTGCCAAGGACCTGCTTCTGGTGGTTGACGTGAATTACGGATCTTTACAGGCAATTATATGGAATGAAGCAACATATCCCCTTGGGGCAAAGCGCTTGTAATCTATTGCCCCGTTTGCATCCGACTTTTCCGTTACTCCTTTGGGAAGAGGAAGCCTCAGATCTCAGAGCGGCATTTTCTTCACACCTGCAGCAAACTGGACTCAAGGTTTGGTCAGGAGGGGACAGTGACTTTGCCTTAGATGAAACAATCTCACGTCCCTCTCACGTCCCGCTTCCTCCTGCAAGGCCGGTTGGTGATTTGATTCTCCAGTTCACTTTGTTTCAGGTATTTCGACATCAAAGTGGGAGACGTCATTTTCCGGAATCTCTCTGCCTGGTGTCACTGCTTAAATAATTCTGTTTGATCTTCTGCTTATGAGCTATCAAAGCACCCACTCCAAGGGGGAGCAAGGTGCTAATCAAACGCTTCTCCACCTTGAAAGCCTTTCTTAAAAACCCGTATACGAGAGGCTAGCTTATAGGCAAGCTTGTCTCCGCATGAGCCCCGCTGTGGAGCATCACAACGCTGCAGCCCACCAAAGCCCAGAGGAGGTGGACGTCAGGTCGTCCACGCTTTGCCATAAAGGATGAATTTATGTTTAAAGGCAGGCAGGAGAGATCAGCACGGCCAAAGTGCTGGAGTGCCTGTGGGATCCAGCATGGACCAGTCCGCAGCTGCCTGAAGACCCCCATGGGAACCAGCATGGAGAAACAGAACCGCGGCCTCGCTGCTGGCGGGCAGCATCCCGAGCAGCGCCTCTCGGGGAGGGTCAGCCCTGACGGAGGCTGGACATGGCCGTGCCGCACGACGATGCCTTCCCACAGGGTCTCGGTGCTGTGACACAGAGGGGATGGCGAGTGCAGCAAGAGAGACCTTCATCACAGCAGTGCCTTCAACACACTGTCTTAAAATCCCAACAGCCCGTCCCACGTGAGTTCTCTCTCCTGCCTTCCGCTGGACTTCACCAAAAATGTCGTGATGTAGGAAGCAATTTAGGTGGGCACATGGAGGACAAAAGCAGGAAGACTTGAAGCTCTGAGGTTGCGTTCGGGCACGCTGCTGGCTCCGAGTGCCTCAGTGCGAGTCGTTTAGGTGTGCATGGAAGAGACCGGAGCACTTCCCTCCTCCGGTGGGCATGACCTACAAGCAACGTCTTGTTTGCAGAAGTCCCGAGCAGCCGGTGGGGATGGGGAGAGCCGACCTGCCCGCTGCCCTCGCCCCATTCCCCGGGCAGCAGGTCGGCACAGGGCAGAGCAGCTCCCAGCACGGTCCCCGTGATGCTCCGGTCCAAGCCCGTGCCTTGAGCCAGTTCCCTGGCAGCAGCGCAGCCACGTCCTCGCCTGTCGCTGGCTCTTCTCCATCCCGTTTGAGTGCTGTCAGGGCTGACCTGTCCCGGGGACTCAGCTCGCCAAACTAAATGAAACTCAGATAGACTGACTTGAGTAGGCTGGGACATCAGGGAAAGCTCTCGAGTGACTGTACCCTGGAGAGAAGAAAAAATGTTCAGAGAAGGATAAATAACTGACATCAAAGATGCATTAAAATGCCACAAAGCTTCAGCCATCCTATTTCAGAGTTGCGTTTGTACCATAAACCGCAAGCCAGTAACGCAGGGAGCTGCGACGTTGTATATAGTTGCGTACTAGGTAGAGCTAGGTGAGCAGTCCCGTCTGTTTCGTGAATGTGTCTTCAGTGAAACCTCCCGCGTCGCCCAAGGCCACCAAAACCGGAGGGCTGGAGGCCAAAGGCAAAGTGCTGGTGACAGCTGCGAGGCCGCCCAGCACCCGCCTGGACAGGAGGCTTTTTCTTTGTTTAATTAGACGTTCGGTGGGGAAATAATCGGAGTAGAAGACGCCCGTGTGCAGCGTGAGGAAGGCGGCATTCAGGATCTGCTCAGCTGAGCAACCCTGAATGTGCAATTTCGGTGTAGGTCGGTCAGATGAGTTCTGAAGGGGAAGAGGATGGGAGTCTGTGGACCGATTTTTGCCTCCTGGGAGGCTTCGTGCCAGCACGGCACGGCAGAGACCGACCGCTCCCGTGCTGGAGAAGCAGCTCCTCGATCGCCCGGGCGTCTGTGCCGACGTTGCTGCTGCGGTTGCACCGGGAGCGGCTCCAGCGTGGCTGGAGGGGTTTTGGCCATGCTGTGAGCACGGCCGTGTCTGTGTGCTTGTTCTTTCGGATCTCCATTTGCCCCCGTGTTACCCGTTCCTCTCCTTTCTTTGTAAAAGTGGAATATAATACTGAAAAAGCAGACGTTCCCGCAGCGCATAAGAACGCGCTCAAGAGACCTGCAGGGTCCCTCCGGTCGCACGGGCAGTATCCCAAACTCTCCGGGCCTCCTGAGGCTGCCACGTCAAAGACGACATCTCCTGCAAGGCCTTTCGTTGAATTTGTGATACCTCTGTTTCGAGTAAGCTTAGAAGTTCATGCAGCAGCTTCTCCATCGGGTGTTTCCATCGCAGGGGCTGGGCAGCAGAAGGGTGCGCCTGCGAGCGGAGCCGGCCCAAAGCGATGGAGCTGTGGAGCTGGTGTGTGGACACCGCTCCGGCAGACCCTGCAGCAGTGTCCTGCCCTTACCGACGAGCGTTTCGACGTTCATGGCGCCTTGGGGGCCGTGACGAGAAGTGGGAAGCAGCAAGGGGAAGGGAACGTACAGGTACTAAAATTTCTGGAGTCCCCAGAAACGTTACAGAATGTAGAGCTGTCAGCCAGGGAACAGATTCTGATTTCTTCTGCCCCCTCCTCACAACAAACACGTGCCGGTTTTAGGGGGTTTGTGTGTTGGAGGAGTGAGGAATCGGTGTGTGTCCGTCCCCGTTCCACCGTGTCCTTCCTGGCTCCTCCCCTCCCCGTCACACTTGACACACTGGAGTTCTGTATTATATTTTTTTTTAAGATGGTTGTCTGTTTTTTGTTGTTTTTACAAGTGTTGTGGAAAAAATGTAAGAAAGTTGAAGTATTTAAAAATGTTCCAAGGAAAAAAGGGGGTTTTGTTATTATTCTAATATATTATTGTGTACCTATTGTAAATACGAAACACTCCTATTTTGCAAGCCAAGGACTCACTTTGTACTGTTGTTATATATAAATAAAGTTTACTGGTTAAAAAAACCTTCCTGAGTGGGTCTTTATTTTCTAACGTGTGGTGTGTGGCATTTATTGTATAAGCTGAATATATGAGTGAGAAATATTTATTTACCGAATCACACCAGCAATGAATGGGCAAGTGGAAATCTGGAAATAACCCCTGTCCAGCGAAGCTGGGGATGCAGCTGGGCAGGAGAAGGGTCTGGGCTTGCCCCTGGCCTCCAGCCTTCGGAAAGCACCTTCTGCCTTTGCAGCAGGGGAAGTTTTTCCAGCAGTAAATGAACAGCAAAGTGCAGGAAGGCTCTGCGGGGCTGGGCGATGCTGCTGCACGGCTGCCTTTCCCGCAGAACGGGGTGGGTGAGACTGTTGCCATCCTTGCCAGCCTCTCTGCCTTCAGCGCAGCATTTTACCATCGTTGCTGAATGGCCTCGAGCTCAGAAATGTCCCGTGAGACGTGCTAGCTCATCATCTCGGAGAAAGGGGCTGAAGGGCTGAGCTGTCTCTCCGAGGAGCATCCCTCCGAGGAACATCTCTCCAAGAGCATCCCTCCAAGGAGCATCCCTCGAGGAGCATCTCTCCGAGAGCATGCCTCTGAGGAGCATCCCTCCAAGGAGCATCCCTCCAAGGAGCATCCCTCTGAGAGCGTCTCTCCGAGGAGCGTCCCTCCTTGGGGCTGGTGAGGGCCGGCAGGCAGCCTTACGGACTGCGGGGAGCAGCGAGTGCTGCTGCCCTGGCTGGGGAGGGAGCTGCCGACCGTTGTTTACAAACAAAAGGCCTGGATGAGTTCTTCGTGCTTTTTCCTCCTCGAAATTATCAGTCCTTAAGGTAAAATGCATTTGCTTCCATTTCATAAATTCAAGCTCACATTTTAGCAAACGCTGAGAGGCAGCTGCTGAGTAGTAGGAATCAGCAAGTGACTTCTTCAGCAGCTGTCTGTCAACTTTAATGACCAATATGGTTGCAATTACGGCAATGAACTTTCCCTAACAGCCCAAAATTACTCCGGATGATGGTAAGTGACAGAAAAATGGAGACCCTTAAGGAAGCATTAAAAAAGAAACATGGGGATCTGGTACAAGAGGTCTTACTGCTTTTTCTGAAAAATCTTAGGGGATTTTTTTATCTAAATTAGGTACTAAAAAGGATAAATCTAACCCAGAAGGGGAAGGCACGGCACACTGTGGATCACAGCGGGGAGTTCAGTGCTGCCCCGAGATGTAGTTTTTACACAGACATTTGACAGTGAGTCCACGTGTTTTAGTGTAGTGCTAACAGGGTGGTGGGGAGCTTCTCCTGTTTGAAGCTAATGCAAATAGATCATGTCAGTGCGGCAGCCTGCTCCTCAGGCAGGCCATTTTATCTTATTTTCCTCAAACTGAGAGCAAAGCTTGACACAAACCTTAGGAAGGCAGCGGGGGCCGCATCCTGCCATCCCCCACTTTAAACCAGTCGATTTTGACGTCGGCAGATCGACGCCGTGGGCTCTCTTGGCTCTGATGCTGGCCCTGTAACCGCTCCAGTGCTGAGCCGGGGTGTGTCAACCCAATACTGAGTGAATTTTCCCATCATTTGTGAAGTTAGGGAATAAAAGAGGAGATGATTGTTTTTCACTTGTGCCTTGGGTTAGTCTGAATTTATACCAAGAATAAAATATGAACTGCACTGGTGTTCCCAGAGCTTTCTAAAGGCTGGAGGAGCGGAGCGTGGTATTTCATAAGGGACCTCCGGAGATGCTGATCTCGGTGCTGACTTGCTCGCGGCCATTGCACTGTAGTGGAGTCACCGGAGGCAGCGGCAGGACGGCTGCTGGCAGGAGGCATCTCCACTCCATGCGCGGCCTTTGAGAGGTTACTGACTCCTTCAGCTCAGCAAAGGCAAAAGAAATCTCAACGTGAATTGACAGCATTGACCATGGGGTCATTTGTATTCATCTGCACCTTGTTAATATATTTAATATAATAAATATACTCCATTAAAAATTACATTTTATCTGGCATGCACTTCACAGGGCTTTATTGGCACTGACAAGACCAAGTGATGCTTCATAAAGGTTATATAAAATGGAGATGGCTTAGCTCCCTCTATCACTGCCCATGTCCCGTGCAGACCAGTGAAGAGCCGCCAACCCGCTTTGGAAGGCAGCACTAAACCAGCGGGTTTGGACCTTGCTTGGGTGAGGCTGTGGTCCCAGCCAACGTCGCTCCGGAAGGCTTCTGTCCCAGCACTGAGCTGGGGTACGCAGCTCTGCAGATCACCTGGGGCAGTTTTCCTCTCCAAAACAGCAGCAAAGCTGCGAGTTTACCCTCCATCCCCCCATTTTAGCTTTGTCCAGGCTCACCCTCTGCCAGCTTTTATTTCACTTTCTGAATATATGGGATTGCCCTGTTGCTTAATCACTGTCGCTCTGTAAATAGTGGTAAGGATTTTGGACATCCTGGCGCTGGCTTTTCAAGCCTGGTTATCAGGGCGAGCTAATGGAGGTGACACTTTCAATTATCAAATACAATCGTGGCATTAATTTTGACCTGCTTAAATTCCAGCATCTTTTCTCTTCTGTGAATGAATAGCTAGAGGGTGACATATAATTGTGTGTAATCAGACGGTTGTCTTAAACTGGCAATAATAACCACAAAAATCCCTTGCTTTTTATTCCAGTAAGCACGCGTGGTCTTGTGATATTTAAGTGGCTAACTCATTTGTAATGGAAATTTATCTTAGTGTTAAGTGGAGACTTCATTGCTTAAAACGGAGCTCATTACTACTAACGGTGTTAAAACCCCTCCTCCCTAATCCAGAGTGGTTCGTGGGACACTCGGGACCCCTCGCCGTGCCCGCCGTGGTGGCACGTTTCCCTGGGTGCCAGGTCAGCCTGGAACCTGCGAAGGATTGAGGTGCCAGTGGGGGCTGCTGGTCTGACATCAACGGGACGAGCAGCAGCTAATTAATGTAGAGATCTTCCAGAAGAGGAATCTTGGGTCTGCTCCAGCGTCTAGATATGTTTGTGCAGGCAAGTGTGCATAAAAGAATGTGAAAGTATTATAGCACAATATAAAACGGATGTACGGCGTAATGCAGCATGAATGTGTCTGTATCTGTTTGTACAAGAGTATACCCCAGGGTTCATGTTAAGCTTAAAATTACAAATATTGATGCAAAAACAAAGGATTTGTTTTTAGTTCAAAACAATACTTATGGAAATGGAAATCACTCAGGCTTTATTGTCGCTTCATAATTAACTCCAGTGAAGGAATCTAATTACATTCAATGCTGCCCTATGGCAAAATGTCTAAGAAAAGGGAAGGAGGATGGCCAGGCTTAAACAACTCAGGTAAAAATTAACTCCATGGTAATATTTGATAATTAAGAATGTCTCTATCAGCTTGTCTGGGTATTAATGAATTGGGCTGCTCTTTTCACATTTGATTACTGGAGTTTTATGACTGCCATTTCGCCCTTATTGCTGCTGGAAATGGGCTTGTCTGTGGCCTGAGCACCAGGAATAACGGTTGGCGGTTTATAAATCGATCCCGTTCGCTCAGGCTTACTTCAGGGCGAATTTTGGAGCTCTGTAACCGGGTCCACATGCATGTGTCCTTCCTCGGTGCTTCGAGCTTATCTCACACCATCTCTGCTCTGGAGCAGGCTGGGAAGGAAGCAGGGGGCTCTCAGCACTACGAAATACAAACCACGAGTTTTCTGCTTTGCAGCTCATTTAAAGCAACATTATCTTTATAATTTGAAAATCATCCTTTGCCATGGTTGCTTTGCTTTGCTCAGCCCACACCAAGAGCCGTGGCGGTTTGCTGTGCTCCTCGCGATGACCGGGAAGCCACCTCCGTCCCCAGGTGCTCCAAGCTGGGACCCCCGCAGCGTCAGCCCCTGGGGAGGGGAAGGGGGTTGCTCTGGGGCTGCAGAGCCCCTCCAGCTCCCCCCGCCTCCCTGTCCCCGTCGAAGGGCCACCGACAGCCAGCTGCAGGCTAAAGCAAAGAGCCCAGCACCGGGGCCTCCAGCTCCATAGACACAAAAGCCGGAGATGCCACAGCCTCCTGGGGTTTCGAAGCAATAAATACCCTCCATTTACTCCTGAGTGGAGAGGATTATTCTCCCCTGTGGTTCACTCCCAGATTTGTTGCTGCCTTGCCGTGTGAGCAACCTTCCTGCCTGCCTCTTTCCCCTCTGAAAAATGTAACGGAGCTAATTCCATCCCTTACGCAGGTGCTGGGAGATGTCACTGTATTTGGAGAGCCTCAGATGAAGAAGCCCCGGGGACTAACGCGTTCATTAGCCGGGTGCCGGGGCTGGCTCCGGACACAGGCACCCTTCGTGCTGCGGCCGTGGCCGGGAGCTTGGCCGCAGCGAGCTGGCCGTGTCTGCACGACGACATTGTCATTCTGCTCCAGCCGCTGCCGGCTGCCCGAGAGGAGAAAGCAGTTTCTCTTTTGTTAGCACTCAATTAGGCTGAGCTTTGAGGAGAAGATAGAAATGCTTAAAAGTCCTTTTTTTTGCCATGTTCAGCTTTCACAAAGGGAAGTGTTGGGATGATCTCGGAGGGGGGGGGGAGAGGTGCTCTTGCACGAGTTTTTAAGCATTCTTTTGACGTTCATTTGATTTTGGCAGCAATCTCTCTGAGCTTGCCACAAAGGCATTGCCTCGGGCTGTACAGGAGTTTATAGACTAGGTCACGGACCTCATGCATATTTTATATGTGCTCAAATAGCATTTTAGCCTTTGACAAGCACAGGTCAGAGAGCCAGCACCCTGCCCGGGAGGGAAGCGGCTCAAGGCTAGTCACACAGCACAAATACACCAAACAAATAGATCAAGCATGAGAAAGACTCGAGTCTGCTTTGGGAGAGAACTCAAAGGCTTGCTCTGTGCGTGGCCTGGAAGTTTTGCCTACGCAGGTAGAAGCAGGAGGATGGCCCGATGCTTCCAGAAGGATGATACGCTCTGCCGGCTGCCAGGCTGGCAGCAGAATAACAGCCCTGGCCAGCAGCTCCTATCGTGCTAATGGGTGGGATTCACCCCTCCTGCTACAGACAGATAAAAGAGATCAGTGCTTCTAGAAGACAAGTCACCCCAGCAGAGCCAAACCACCCTCTGGAGATGCTGTAATTCCCCGTCTGGCACACG
>Ga0181612_133136_pt1 | contig 10738 bp, 7 predicted proteins | sample HoacroProtozoa21_FD_119630 | JGI IMG/M metagenome (GOLD analysis project Ga0181612, IMG submission 119630) | Hoatzin crop microbial communities from Cojedes, Venezuel. Combined Assembly of Gp0051906, Gp0051904, Gp0051908 | reverse complement strand
TCTCCCAGGGGACCCTCTCAACCAGCATCCTGAACAGGCCAAAGTCTGCCCTCCGAAAGTCCATGGTGGTGGTTTTGCTGGCCCCCCTCTTTACTTCCCCTCAAACTGAGAACTCTCACCATTTCATGGTCGCCAAGCCCAAGAAAGACTCTGACCCAAGACAGCCTCCAACCACCACATCCCCCACCTGTTGTACCTCATTATTTTGATACTCGAACTTGATAACGCTGCTCTGGTTGCATTTTCTCAAGGCAGCTTGGCTGCTTTAGAGCAGTATTCCCTGGAATTAGCAATGGTCCTATCTTTCTAAGCCTGATCAGAAATCTCCCTGTAATGCATGTGCAAAATAAATTAAATACTTATGCTGTTTTTACAAAATGCATTCTAAGTTTTTCTTTCTACTTCCTTGCTTAATTCTTTATTAATCTTTATTTTAATGTTCATGGATGAGAGGTAGACTAGGTTGCTAGATTTTCTCTAAGCTGTCTTCAAAAAGACTTTAAGTGAATGTGTCCCACATGGTGTGATAAAATAAAATTCAGTACACTTTAGGCCAATATAAACTCTGCAAAATTGAAACCTTTCATGCTGTTGGAATCATCACTGGTGAAGCTTTCCAAAAGTGCCAGGAGATGGTTTTATATATGTCTGATTAACCCTGTCTGAGCAGCAAAAGCATTAGCAGCTGATTGGATGAAATGCTGGGCTACACTTGCAATTTACCTTTTTATTTTTATTTTTTGTAGCTGGATTTCTAGCAGTATTACAATGAACTGATGTTCGTTCCTGTCAATGTCGGTGTTTCTGACAGAATCTCAGGACCCGAGCTTTACAGATGCAGCTTCACTGTGGAGAAGAATGTGTCTTACCATGTTTGCAATTAGCCTGCATTTGCAGCTATGGCTGTTGTTTGCCTCCAGAGTATCTCTGTGCCTGAGCAGAATGAGGGTGTGCAGGAATGGAATATTGTCTTCTCCCGGGGAAGTGAGCTGCTGTGAGGTTTCAGTCTGGGTCCACATCAGTGCTTTTACAATATGTATTGTGACAATTTGGGGATACTCACTTGGGCTTGCATTCCAGTGCCTATGTTCATTACTAAATTTATCTTCGAAACATAAAACATGATTGCAGTCATCTTCGGAGAGAATGATGTATATTATAATGAAATCAGGAGTGCTGGACTTCTTCCCCCCCCAGTATCTCAAGAGCTGTGGAATCAATTGTAATTCAGTGAAATGAGAACACATTTTACTCATTATGTTTAAAATAATGATTCATTTTCTTTCCTATGGTTATGCTAGTGAAGTAGACTATTGTTACATCAGAGATGAATTTGGCCTATTCTTCACATAGCTGCCAAAATTTTCATTTATATGGCCTCTCCTTTTATCAGAGGAGTCGGATTTTTTCTTTTTTGAAGTGTTAACTTTCTGGCATGGACTGTAGCTCCTCGGAGCCAGTCGCTGTTACAGCTTCATTTACTTAGGAGAAAAAAATGAAATAGAAACCTCATAAAATGGGATCATAACTGAACACTATTGATGATTTCTCCCCCAAATGGATAGAAGTTATCAGCACTGGACAGTACGTTCTCATGTTTTAGGAGCAGTATTGCCTCTCCTGTGTTAACTTTAACACCCGCTCTGGACTTTCTTTGCTGCAGTTCAGTAGTCTCAGGTTATTTCTTGCTGGACAAGCTGTAATTTTAGATGGGTTGTGTTTTTTTTTAAAAGCTAGAAAAATGTTATTCTGTTGTGGTTGAAGGACAGACTAATTCAAATTATTGTTCCAGTTCCTTCATAGGGGAATAAGATCATAAGTGCCTTCTCTGAGGGGAGATGGGAATAGATATCAGAAGCTAATGTTGCGGTATTTTGATTTTTCTTTTGGAGTACTTCTCCTTTGGAATCATTTTGACCAGTGAGCTGAAGCATCCTGCTTTCTTTGTGGCTGAGAGAGTGGGAGTGGAGATTTTAATTTGGCAATTATATCCCTTTCCTAAGGGCTTCTTGCTGAGTTTTGAAGTTTTCTCTCACTTGGTAATTCAGTGACTGCACTGACATCACTGTTGGTTTGTAAGCCTAAAGCACAAGACATCAGTGAGAAGAATGAGCTATTTTAGTCTGAAAATTGTGATTTTTCTCCCCTCCCATGCAATTGGTGTTGCAGTATTTGGTTCTGATTAAAATGTAGCCTGAGGTTTGATATCCGCATGTAGCAATATTCTGTATCTGGCATACTAGATAATCTACTGAGCACACAAGCTAATAGGTTTAGTACAGCCGGCTTTGAAACCAAGTTGATTTTTTATTTTTTTGAACAAACACATTCTTCACTAAGAGGGAGTATCAACAAAATGTTATAGCAGTCGCTGCCTGGAAGAACTACATGCTTGCTATGAGATTGTTGGTATGTGAATGTCTGTAAAGACAACATGTAAAAGTAAGTGAGATCTGAGGCAGAAAAGCAATGAACTTTAGAGTCTCTGTAGCAAAGCTCCAGTCACATACTTCTTGTGCTGTAAATAACAATCAAATGTTATTCTCCAGGGCATTACAAATCTGACTGCACTTTTTTGCCTCTTTTTGGCTTGGAAATTTATGAATATATAGAAAATGTTTACTTAAAAGGTCCCTTCTGTTGCTGGCAGTTGGTTGCCAACTCTTGTTTTTACTGCTCTTGCCAAATGGTCCCTCTGCTTTACAGAGCATCACCTGGGCTTCTCTGAGTTAAAGGGGAGGAAAATTCTAGAAAATTTGGAAAAGGAGTTTTGAGCTGTTGTCAAGGGTATCAAAACATTGACTGGGACTACTGCAAACAAATTATTTGTAAAATTTACAAGGAAAAAGTATGAAATCTCAAAAAAATCATGATCTCACCTTATTGAAGGATTATGTTAAGATTGTACTTGATGCAAAAACAGTGTGAGATGAGACATGGTAGAACCAACCATAGCATGTTTCTAACTATTATGAAAAAGAAGACAGCTGTGCCTTCACCAGTAAATAAGCTTGGCCAAGGCCTGTTCTCTGGCTCTAAGGACAAGTTTCATGGCTCGATGTGTGTCCACGTGGTGGACATCTGTACTGCAGCAGTAGCCAAAGGCTAGTTTGCTGTGGAAGAAGTAAATAGTACCACTGTTGCTGCTATTTATATAAAATCTTGGGGTTCTGTGTTCTAGTATGATACTGCTGGGACTTCATCATCCTTAGCCCAGGAACGATACCTAAACGGCATTGTTGTTTGTGTCATCTCTGGCTGCATGCTGAAAAGCAAGTGGGTAGTGACTGTGTAGGCCTTATGGCCTGCCCTTGTTTGTTTTCTTTCTTCTAAGACCGTACTTGTCTTCTTTACTATCTCTGCTTTTGTCTTCTGCTGGAAAGAGTTTTCCTTAATCAGCCTAGATTTGCACCACTGATGAAACTGCCTGAGCAGAAGCCTCTAAAAGCAGCACTTTGAGGACCACAACAGCCATATAATTTTGTCAGCTCTTGAAATGGCTGATGGATGAGTTATGCCTGTCGTTTTCAAGAAGTGTGACTGAAAAGAAGATGGCACTAAAACATCAAATACTGTCTTTTTGTTTTACTGCTCTTTCCCAGCAAGAACAGCACTGACGATAACTTTAGCCTTCAACTGCAAAGAACGTTTTCACTCTTTACCAAAGCGGGCAGTTAATAAAAGGACATTGAACATATTCATTTATCTCTGCGGTGAAAAGGAGCAAGAACTGAGTGAATCGTTAAAATGAAAGCCGTAATAGCACTTTACATCTCACCTGCTATAACTGAATTTCTTCAAGTAAGACACTAAAGACTTTCTCTTTAAAGACAATTACCGCAAAGGTAGGGAATCTAACCTTCGCAATATCACAACCTGAAGGACGATTAACATACAGAACCAATGAGTTATCTGACCTTTGTGGGGACATTAATTTCCATCAGATTTCACACCCGAGCTTCCAGGACGAAGAAGGAGTACTACCTCTGCATGTGTTACTAAGTACACAGTGGAACACTGGTGTGGGAAAGGTTTAATGAGAAAGTTAACCTCAGATAGTAGAAGCAGTCTTGCTGTGATGGCATGGAGTTTAGCACAATACACATTTTACAAAATACTTCTATTGAGTCTGTTAGTCTAGCTTTCCCCACCTCCCCAGATAACTCTCTCTCAGTTTTTAATTTTGTAGTGATTCCTGTTCACAGTTGCAGCACTTACCCAGTCCAAGCTGTTCCATACTATAATCTGCTAAATCTTCTGGCAAAACTTGGCACTGTTCTTACATGTTACCTTTTTTAATTTATTTTTTTCCCCTTACATTGACAGCATCAATTCTGTCTCCAAAAAGCAGAAGGAAACTGTGCAAATTGTGAGGGTCAAATTTTGCTGTGGGTGGGAACACTCTGTTCCCACTGAAGTCTATAGAAGTCAAGGTAAAAATCTGATGACATAATTTCCTTCCTAAACAGAAGAGGTCACATAGCAAACACACTTGATATGACCCTGCAGAAGAAATTTGATGTGTCATAGACCATAGCCGAAGAGCACAAAAATTTACTTTGTCTGTTGCATGGAGCAAGACAACACTTTCTTGTGTAAGTCCCTGATATCAGAAGGAGCTAATGCACAAACTGCCAAAATGGTAGATGTTATATATATAGAGCTCCACATTTCTCTCAACACAGCTAGGGGCCCTGAAGTTAGTATAACTTAAATGGTGACAATTTTGTGATTTTTTCAGAATTTATGTGTTACTAGTTTTACTAGACCAACTGTACCTCTCACTTTGAAGTGTTGTACATCTGTAGTAATTGCTCTGAGTTTGGAAGACTGCCAGAGGCATTTACAAGTCAAATAGAGAACTTGGACTCGATTAGCTGTTCACTGCTGTGCAATCTTCATTATGCACCAGACATTGAAAGCAATGTCTTGTCAGTTTTGAAGCAGGTTGAAAACAGGGATAATTTTCGTGGAGACAAAAGAAACAGCCCAGGCCATATCAGTTTTATTAAGTCTGCTGCTGAAAATTTAGACAGACGATGTTGGAGTCACTGTAAGCAGAGCTGGGTGCCTGGGCAGTTGTGGGAAGAGCTTTAGTGAAGATGTGGAAACTTCTGACAACATCCTGGCCATGACAGAAAGTAAATTTATAGGTGCAGGTGATGTGAGTTAAAGCTGGAGGCAAAGAATACCTCAGGTACAAAGACGAGTAGAGATTTCTTGACCTGGATTCAATTTTCATCATCTTGGGAAGAATAGTGATCTATTAAAAAGACAAAGGGTGAAGAGAGATACTAACAAAGCTGGAATATTTATTATCAGAATCCTGTGATTTAAGAGCTGGGAAACAATCAGGAGCAGTGGGTCAGCACACAGGCTGAGTGGAAGCAGAGAGAAGAGAAAATACATTTAGGCTTGTGCGCTGTGTGCAGAATTGTAAAAGGCTGTAAGCTACTGAGGTAATTCCACTTCTCTGCAGAAACAGAGAACATTTTTTAATTTATGTTTTCTTACACTTAGTTAACTCTTCTGTGTATTTACCAGGTTGAGATTATTATGTATTTCTCGGGGTGTGATCAGTATTTTTACTCTGTGTGGAAAGTCGGCTGAGTAGAGCCCCTTCTTAATAAATCCCTTCATCGGTGGGAGTACTTAAAATCAAATAACATTACCAAACCTGCTAGAGATAGACCAGTGTATTTAAAAGCAAGCTCTGTTTACCTGGATTAATCTGCCACATGGTTACAGGGGTTGCACTCTGAGTGTCTTTCTTCAGTAATACTGAGAATTGTCCATGAATTTGACAGAACATGGTCAATTGCTATCCTGAAAAACCTCTTCTCTAAAAGTTTCTGACTGAATTGTTCATGGGTTTTCTTTCTCTGTTTCTATCCACACCTTTTTTGTAATGAGCTAGTACCCCAAACAGCTGACTGAGAACAGTCTCTTCCTTCACTGACAGCATTTTACAAGCCTCCGTAGGTTACTTGCCTTTTATTTTTTGCTTATGCTATAACATATATTTAGATTATTTCAGATAGTATAATTGTACAGATTTTTACAGTTAGTATTTTACACCTTGCAATGCCTGTATTAATGAACAACCAGATTCCAAAAATAGCTTTAGAAAATGCATGGAGCACAAGAAAAAATACAATTATTCTTCATAGAAGAAGAACCTTTCCTTCCATTATCACAATAAGCTTTCTACCCTTGCCCTGACATGTCTAATAGCTCTTTTTATAGGGCCTCCATTATCTAGTAACCCAAATGACTCACAATACTGTGCATTTTCTAAATCTGCATTGCATTTATGGTTCACTTTGTAGTGTGTCAAATACTGTTTCTCCATATGAAAGCTAAAGCTTTTTTCATTTTCCTGTTAGTGCTTCTTTCTACTTTGCTAGGCAGTGTGTTTACTTAAGACTAAATTATTGTATCTGGAAATGAAGGTTAGTGAAGAACATTGGATTTGCTGTCTAAGCTTATGTTCAAAAGTTCTTGTGACTTAGTTTCTTGTCTCTGGTCTCAGTTTAGGTAAGCAATTCTAATACCCCCAAAACTCATGCCCGTAAAGCCACAGGTGAAGTTGAGCGTATGTTGTGTAAAGCACTTTCTTAAAAAGGGAGCTTAGAAAATGATGGATAATATATGCTTCAAAGGAAGGTTAACAGCTTCCTATCACTACAAAAAGGTTAAAGCCCCACCCCCCACGCCCCAAATGGCAATTAATTTTACAATAGCGTGTGCAGAAGAAAAAATTCCTCTTCACTACAAATGGGAGAAGGGCAATTTATGCCTAGTGTCTGAGTCTTTATATCACTGTATTATTAAACAGAAAATGTCTCACCTTAGGTAAATGAGGATGATTTTTGTTGCCATCCCTTTTGAACATTTTTAATTTCAGAGATATCTTCTACTAATTAATTTCACAGTATATTGTTTAAATGTATTTCTTATGATCAATCTGAAACCACAGTTTTTTTATTGCTTTGGATAATGCCTTGCTCTGTGTTCTTTATTATAAGTTTTACATAAGTTGTTACTGTTCAGATGACCCAGGATTGCTGGCTGTTTGGAGTAGGATGTACAGTGCCCAAAATATAAAGTTGTGACTAATATTTGTCACCTGCATTCCAGAATATAAATTCTTTCATTTTTCAGAATGCTCTGGCACCTTGCGGTCTGAAAACAACAGGCTACTTGGCCCTTCAATGCATAGCTTGAAAGCCAGTGCTGTAAGTTAGTTAAATTCTGAGGAGCTGCAGTGAGTCACAAGAATAAACAGTATTTGGAATTTGTTAAATAGTCATTAAAAGTTAATTAATGTGAACGTTAATATTTTCTTTGGGTTATTCAGTATGTAGACTTGAATTCATGACAATATCAATCGAGAAATACAGGCAACACAGAATTTTGTTTATTCTTCCAATAATGGAAAAAACTTTTGGTAAGGTATGTGTACTGACCAGAGGCTTTGAGTTGAGCTTGGTGGCGAAAAAAGAAAAAGTGAATTATTTACTTTCTTTGGGTTTACCCTGAGCCATCCCATATTATCTGTTGAGTGAAATGGCAGTAGGATCAGGTGCATTCTCTTTTAAACTAACCTTCAACACTGCTGAAGTGCCAGGTGGGCAATGATTTTTCTCCTCTAATGAAAGAAAAGAAGTTGCAGAATTTGCTGTGGAAGTAAAATGGTAAATAACTTTAACTCAGAAGAATGTGGGAAAACATTTGAAAATCTTCAAGAACTTAGTGTGACATTTTCAAAATAGTTCTTACCTTTTTCAGAGATGCCGAAAAGGTTTCTTCTGCCTTTTTTATTGAAAGAAAACCTCTTATTGTTTACTTTTGGAATGGGCATCTTTATTTATCGGTGTTATATCTAAAAACAGAAATAAAGAGAATGTAGTAATGGTTGAATAACCTGGAAAACAAAGCACTTCATATCCAGACAAATTAAAATTGTTAAGTTTACTTTAAAATGAAATTTTGCTCTTCCACATAAAAAAACCCCACAATTATTTGTCCACCTCTGCTTTTAAGCCAAAGCTTTTATTTGCTTGCATTTTTATTTCTTTTGAAGAGAGCCCAATGATGACAAAACCCAATGAACTCTGGAAGTCACAACTGGGCTTTTAGTTGATATGGTTGATTTAAAGCACCACAATAAAGTTTGGTGATGAAAACTTTCATGCAGCAAAGAACACATCTTGCCAGATCATGAATAAAAGTGACTGTGGTATGTAACTGCAGAGTAATCCCATGCTAAAGGAGTAAATGGATTCAGAAATGAAAGAAAAGACAACGAAAAAAACCCCACTGATTATAAGACAACTTATATTTTCATCTGAGTTCATTTTAGTGAGACCAGTTTACTTCTAATATGACATTTTCAGTGATGAATGCCACTTCCTACACTTTCCTTACCATGTCACAGCATCCATCTGCATTGTGTTACAAAGCACACGGTATAGTTTTGGCAGTGTGCTTAGAAAAATTTTCAGCTAAAAGTGGAGAATTCAACAACACATCATAAACAAAGATAATCCTTTTCCCTGCACATTTGCTCTCCAGAACAGAAGTGACTTTTTTCTTTACCTTTGTTTTTGTGGATGGGAAAGAAGAATTCAAATTAAAATGGGATGTGCTACTTTAATAAAAACATCCTTATCTTCAGAAAGATAGTATTTATGTTTCAGACAGGTTTTAAAGATTAATTCATTCATGACTGCACAGTACTTTAAGATTCTTGGGAAAGGGAATGATAGAAATACAGGAAAAAACAAAGAATATGTGGGTTTTATGCCAAGGTGAAAAAGAACTGCAGAGTTGAAAAAAACCACAACTTTTTGTTTAAGAGAGTGGTACTTACTGACATTGAATAGATTTTTCTAATTACTTGGCAAGTCAGTCTTGGAATAGTATGGTGGGATAGGACATCCCAAAGTTCAGTTTTCACTATCAAAGTGTATATCAAAGTATAAATTAGAGTTTAGGAAACTGCTTGGGCTGAGATATTTATCTCTAAAGGAGACAATCTTGGCCAGGATACTTCAAAGCTTTTACTGGCCTCCTGATGTGGGAAAAAGAAATGGAGACTGAAATGAAAAGAGACAGACTTTACGGAAGTGGAGACTGCAGAACCTGACTGGCTGTCAGTGCATCAGGGGCCAAAACGTGTGACAGCTGAAACTCCTTCCCAGAAATCTGACCATTGTGAAAGTCTGGATAATTTTAATTTTCATATCCTCCTATCTTGTCCCAAGTCAAGAGTTTTGCAAATGAAATGCTGGATTGTTTATGGGGAAACTATTCTGAGGATAAACCTGACCTGACTAGGCACCGCAGGGGTTGTTCATATGGGATAGACCAATGTTCGTGGGAGATCACCTGCTCTGTTTATGGAGATCCAGGTGAGGTGTGAGCTGGTACAGGAAGGACACAGGAACAACCACAAAACCATGAATGAAATGCAAAGTGTAAATTTATTTTCATTACCTCACCAACCAGGGGATCCCCAAAGCAGCACCCAGGCAGAGGCACACAGGCGGAGACTCAGGCATCGTGGAGCTCGGTCCATGCTAGAGGGTCACTGAACCTGCTGTTTTCATCTGTATTTCAGGGATTTGTTCAGGCATAGTTTATCATTGTGCTTTGATCCTTCCCACAGCAGGGTAGGAATCTCAAGCCACGTTCGATCGGGTGCCTCTGTCACAGGCTTGTGTTAGCGAAACGCAGATATTCTACTTGTCCAACACAAAAAGCTAAACCACAATTAGTATGATACACGTGTTTTCATACACCTCAGCTGCAGATTGCTTGAGCAAGTTTATAATATTTCTCGCCAATCTTCTGTTATTTTCCCATGCCTGTGTTGAAGTTTCACCATTAAAAGGTTTTTAGACTCATTCAAAAAGTCGAGGGCAGGCTGGTGGGTTTCTGGACCTCACTCGCGTCTGGAGGCAGGTTCTCATGAAGGGTCTTAGCATCACTTGACCCTGCATACTCTCCTTTGGGTGTGAACATTACAGTACTAGTAGTTTTCCCTTCTTGACCATGTGTGAGATCTAGTGCATTTTTGGGTGCTGTATTCTGGAATAAGGTCAGTAAGACCTGAGCAGAACAAGACTTGTTCTGCTCAGCTGAACAGGGTCTTTAAATAAGCTCCTCCTGGGACAAAATGTCATCATTTTGTAGGAGGTATCTACAGTCAGTGACCATGCTATGTTCTCCATCCTTTCCCCTGAGGAAGGCTAGACTAAGTAACTGTTTATTAAGCATTACTAGGATTATTTTTTGTTATGTTGTTAGAGACTTGCAAATACTTTTTCCTTTTTTTCATGTATGAAAGGCCAGTGTACATGACAGCATCAAAGACATTCCTGTTATGCAGCAGTGCAGGTGGGAGCTAGTTAAGGCTCAGCAAGAAACCACAGCACACCTAATTTTACTGAAAACTCCAGAAAAGAATTTTGTTTTCTGGTTCGAGGGGGAGAATAAAATACAGTGGATGAGGCTAGAAAATAATATAGTAATAGAAATGGTATACTACAGTAATAGTTCCACATATGTACTCTTAAAAAAAAAAAGGAAACTGGTAGTTTTCAGTGTAACAAAACAAGTAATATTAATATTGGTTAAGACTTCTTCCTTCTGCCTGCAACCATAATGATCTTCAGCAAACCTGAAAACATCTATTTATTATTTAATGCTTATTAATTATTATTAATTAATA
>Ga0181612_112574_pt1 | contig 10738 bp, 9 predicted proteins | sample HoacroProtozoa21_FD_119630 | JGI IMG/M metagenome (GOLD analysis project Ga0181612, IMG submission 119630) | Hoatzin crop microbial communities from Cojedes, Venezuel. Combined Assembly of Gp0051906, Gp0051904, Gp0051908 | reverse complement strand
TGGACTCTCTCCAGCAGCTCCTCATCTTTCTGGAACTGGGGAGCCCAGCACTGGACACAGCACTGCAGATGGGGCCTCACTGGCAGAGCAGAGGGGAAGGAGAACCTCCCTTGACCTGCTGCCCACACTCCTCTGAATACGCCACAGGATCCCATTGGCCTTCTTGGCACCCATGGCACACTGTTGGCTCATGGTCAGCTAGTCACCCACCAGCACACCCCGGTCCCTCTCCACAGAGCTGCTCTCCAACGCCAGGATGGAGGGGAGAGCACTCCCTGCGAGAAAATTCACAGCCCGCATCAGCCAGGCAATCCAATTCATGACTTACATTTTTCCCCTTCCACGCGAGTTGCAGCCGAATCCCTTCTGAGGTCATTCTCCATTAGCAAAATAAGAAACAAGGAGAGAAATAAAGTCCGTAGAGTCTCAGAAATGGCTCATTTAAAGTCTTTGCTGAGGTTTTCTTTTGGTTAGTCTTTTAATTTCACTTCACAAAACTTTTTGCAGCTGTGTTTTGACTTTGCAGCTATGGAAGATCTACCCTTCACCAAAACAGCTTCAAAACACTGTAACTGCCATTACCTCTCCTTTACTGGCCAAACCAAGATATCCCTGGAGAATACGATGACTGAGACTTGGCTTCCCGTTGGCAAACCTCTTCTCTTGGAATTTGTGCTGAAGTTCAGTGCATGCGTACCCATCTGCTTTCCCTCAGAAGTGCCATCAAGTGAATAATCGGTAGTAGAGAGCCATTTAAATCCAATTAAGTAACTCCTGGCCTATTCCAGACTATCAAAAAGAAAGAAAAGAGCTATTGGGGGTCACAGAGAGAGAAGGCCTTTAGCGGAGGTAACCAGGGGCACCAGGACTTAAGAACACTCCAAAAATGGTGTTCACCATTTACCTAGCTTTGGTTTAAGTTTGCATCCACTCTGCAGCAGTGAGCTTCCCAGGAAGCAAACAATCCTCAGGGACCACGTGGGAACAACTACTTCAAACATTCTTCCCTCATCACAATTCTGCTCCCTCTTTTCTGTTCCCTTCTCTCCCTCGATCATACTGTGAATCTGAAAGGACAAAAAAGGCAGTTATCTAGGATGTCAGAAAGGTTGTGCTGTTTTTCTGCATGTCAGGGTGGATGCTTGAGCTTACCTGGAGTTTCCCAGGCTGGGCTGATCAGCGCTCCTGCTTGGCAGAAAGGTTACGCGTGGTTCCCAGTGTGGCTGTGTCCTGGCAAATACTCACTGACTGTTCAGGACTTGCTTTCCCCTTGCTCTGCAGAAGAGGTCATCCGTGCCTCGGCCCTTCACCGTGAACCCAGAGTCTCCAGAGGCCCCAGCTGCTCAGACTGCAGCAACCTCCAGGGATGAAACCAGGAGCCACCCACACCTCTGCCCCTGGAAGTGTGGGTGCGGGGCCAGCCGAGATCTCAACGCACCTCGGCTGACCAGCTCGGGTCAAAGCCATCTCACACTTTCCTCCAGTCAGCCCCACAAAAGCCGAAACGCTGAGCTGATTCACTTTGATTTCCTCCATTAACAACCAGCCTGCCTGAAGCGACGCAAACCAAGAAAATGAGGTGAAGAACGCAGTTTTCAGAGGAGGCAGAGTCAGGTCCTGATCATTAACACTTACGTAGTTTTTAAACATTTCCCAACACTGTCATTGTGCTTCTCTCTGGTGACAGACTCTGCCACTGCTTCGCTTGTCTGCAAGCTGAAGGCCCAAGACAAAACAACAATAAAATTCTACATTTAATCTAACACGGCCTCGCAGCAGTACACACTTTGTTGGAACTTATTAACCAGCTCCCAGCTTGTTCCCTGCATAATCAGTTTGTACTTCAAAGTCTTTGCCAGCAGACAGAGCTAAATGATGGTGTTCAATTCAGTCATGCATAAAATTAATTAGTTTTGGGGCAGGACAGTGGATATTGGTTGTCAGAAGTTGGGATATTAGTCCAATGGGGTTGCCCAGGGCTCTGGGGATCTTCGCAGCTTCCCAAGCAATTCCTCGCGCTCTTCCATGCCGAGCGGGGTCTTTCAAGCGGGGCGGATGAGAGGAGCACTGGTGGCTCCCTGCAGTGAATTGTGCAGGAATACGAGAAGTATTCCCCAGTGGAGAAAAAGGCTGTGCTTGCTCCCGTTAAAGGCAGAGGGACTGCTCCCACACTTAGCATAAATGCACGCTGGCAAGATCAAGACACGTCAAGCCAGATCGCAATTGCTGCTGCAGCAGTCGCCCAGCCTTATAATCCCCCTCAAAACTGCTGCGCTGTCAGAGCTGCTCTGCTCTCCACCTGGGGGTGGTCGAGGCGTCCAGCGAGGCAGCTCAAGGCCAGGTTTCCAAGAGGTTGTTAATCAAGTCCGGAGCTCGTTGGGACCCCAGCCCGGCTGCTGGGAGAGCAGGGGATTCTGTCCCACACAAATCACCAGGAGGCAAAACAGCATCTGGCTCACCTCGCGCTGAAGCAACACGCAGGTCACAGCAGGGAGCAGTCCCTTTTCCTCTGCAGCTCTGGTTTCCTTCTAGTATAATCCTTTCCCAATTAGTTTTTGGGGACTTAGAAATTAATTTAATTATTTTGAAGTCTCACCGTCGAAGTTAAACAATCAAAGCAACCCCGCACCCGTGAGGCATCAGGGGAGGTTCAAGTCTCCCTGCCTCGCCTGGCTAAGGGGCTTAGCAGCGATTTTCACATTTCATCTTAATCCAGCACTTAGCTGTAAATCCACCCCCCTCATTGAGGCTGTGCTTGCTCTCACCTTGGTGTGACAGGCGCGATGCCTCGTTAAGCCTCAGGTGGGATTTGATGCCCTGAATCGATACGAATGACCTGCAAGGAGAGCCAACAGCCCTCTGGGTTACGACCCCACACGCCAGCCCCAGACTCCTGCCAGGCTCCATGGAGATCTCCCTCTGGTGCTCAATAGCAAGGCAAAAGCTCCTTAGATATAACCAGGCACAGAGTATCTTCAAACACAAGCAGACACAGGGCTTTGAAAGGCCCACGGCAGAACTGTCTACACAAACCCCATCTAGTCTGGCAAGAACTGGGCTACGAGCAGAGCACGTTCTCTCTTTTTTTTATTTTGCCAAACAAAACCCTGTAAAACCTCAGACAACCAATGCACAAAAACCCAAGTATCCATCTGTCCCACCCCCACCTTAACCGCGCTCTGCGATTCCCCACGCTCACCCACCACTGCAGCGAGCTCAGCGTGTGGTTCCCCTGCAGACGGGATACAGAACAGACGTAATTATTTTCTCGCTGCTACTGCAATACTCATGTTCTCATGCCCATACAGAAGCCCTAAAGAAAAATCACCCGCTGATGCTTGACCTGCGTGTTAATTTGGTTCATTTTCCAGACGACAGCAGCTCGGCGAGACAGGGAGATAATGTAAAGGCCACTGAAGAAATCCATTGATTTCAGTCTGCAGTTTCCCCACCAGCAGGTTCTCACTACAGACTGTGATTTGCTTGCATGATGAAGTGATAATCCATCACAGCCAAAAATACCGGTCCACAGATCATCTGAATCGTAAGTGATAAAACTCTGCATTTGGCAGGTTCCAAAATGTCATTATTCTGAAACATGGGGCAACGTTTCTCATCCGCAGCAGCGCTAAGTACATCCTCACGGCCTTCCAAATCCGTCGTGCCAATGCGTATGAAAACAGCTTTTGAGAGATGCCTGGGCAATTAGCACCGTACACGCAGCGAAGAGTCGGAGACAAAGCAATGGTCTGGTAATGTTAAGGGTGTTCTTCAGAGGCACAGACCAGGCTGCCACAGACCAGCCCAACCGTCGACTAAAATAATCCCTGCAATCTGTGATCTGCCTGAAAAATCAGAGTTATCCTCCTGCCACGGCTTTTGCCTTCGTTTGCCATCATCAGGCACTTAGACACACCAAGTCAGATGCTTCTCAAGCTCAGTTTCTGAGGAGAGGGCAGAATCATTTCTGTTCCATGCTGCTTGAATACCTTGTTTCCCTTCATACTGGTTGTCCAGTAAGTGGCCTTTATAAGAGCTCTAGATCGTTAGCTTTACCAAAGTAACGAGCCTTTCTTAATCACAACTGCTGTCTCCCCACAGCAGTCCTGGTCTACTAGGAGCTCTTCAAAAACAGATGGACAATCTTTCTACTTTGTAGGCCAAAAGTAGCAGTTTCTGCCAGTTCTTCACAAGAGCCCAAAAGGAACCAGAGATTGAACTTCAGGCTAAAAAAAATAAAGATTTAGATGCAGAAGAATATTCAGATGTTTACGTATGGATTGCTGGGAGGCTTAAACCTGATTTCCCATTGAGCTGAATAATCCCCTGAACGCTGGAGCACACGCCCCAGTCGATGACAAACATACCCACCCATAACACTAACATCAGCGGGCGTAATCCTGAATTCCCACACCACCACCGATCCCTCAGCACCCCAGGTGCTGGGGAACGGCGTCCGTGGGGTCTTTGCACCCAGAGCAGCGCAGCGGGGACCGCATGGCTCTGCGCTCCAGCTGCAGAACGCGTCCCACGGAGCCTGCCCCAGCCCCTTCGCTGCCGGCAGCGGGCCCGGGCTGCCTGATCTGACCCAGCCACCCAGCTCCCAGGCCAGCAGTACACCGTGTGCAGCCGCTGTACTTTGTCACCTTCTCCTCAGACACCCCACATTGGGAGAGGATTAAACGGCATTAACTGCCTTCCCAGCGGCTCCCACCCCGCTGCTGTGCCTGCTGGAGAACCGAGACGAGAGCGGTCCGAGGATTAGCTAGTCTTCTCCTAACCCAAGGACAAAGAGGTGGTGGGTGGGTGCTAATGAAACTGCAAGGGAAGGGCTCACCACACTCGTGCAAGCCCTCCAAGCCAGGGCCCGCTTCCAAACCAGACCTGGCAGAGGCAATGGCGGTGCCGCAGCCTCGGACGGAGGGGGTTGGAGGGCAGGGGAAGGGCTCCCCGGGGGGTGTCACCTCTCAAACCCGCTGCCGGTATCAGAACAGCTGAATCTGCATCTCAGTTCACACCAGGAAAGTCTGCTCCCCTGGGTCCCAGTCAGAACAGATCTCGGGCAACATCTCCTTCGGCATGCAGAGCTGCGGTGCTCGCCAGCCTCCACGCCCGGGACCTCCACCCCGGCCATTCCCACGACAGCGGGCATCAGAGCACAGTAACAAACCACGGGTGCCTGAGGATCCAGAGCTGCAACAAGAAACGGCCAAACAAGGCCAGCATCCCAGCGTTACAACTGCATCAACACCGCAAGGATCTTCTACCCAGTGCCATTTAATTAGGAGAAGCTGACAGCGTATTTAGAGCACGGCTTTCTGCTTCGTTTGCAGGAACCGCAGCGCAGGGAGGAGGCAGACCATCACAGCTAGGTTTCCTAGGAGATTTTCACACACTAAGATGGAGGGGTAAAAAAAAAAAACCAAAACACAACAACAAACCACATTTCATGCAAGCTGAAGACAGTAATTCCACTGGCACTTCTGATCTGTTAAGCATGTCGAGCTAAACTACTGGAGAAACTACAGTAGTGCTCTTTGATTGGGCTTATTTTGTCCTCTTCTCCACATACATAGAAAGGCAGCAAGAAAAGGAAAGAAGTTGCTCAGACAGCTCAAGAGAAGCAGCACGCCTAGCAGCAGTACTTCTGGTGGCCAAGACCTTGTCTCTTCGCACCCGAAGGTCCCTTAGATGGGCAGTCCAAGAGCTTTCAGGGTAACACTGCCAGGGCAGTTAAACACCCGGTGTTTTAATTGAACGGTACAGGCTGACCCCAGTGCTGGTCACTTGGTGGGAAGCAGTCCCACCATGGCAGCTGCACAGTCCCAGACAAGGTTCCCTGTATCTGGGCACAACCTGGGCCTGACTACCAAGCAGGCAAGAATGACTTTTAATCATGAAGCCTTGAACTTGGCTTTAGCAGGGAGAGTACAGATCACTGCAGACATTTTCCCTACGATTCATCATTTTCTAATATATTGTCCTGAAACAGCTGCTCCTCTCCTTTCATAGCCCTGATTGATGCCTCTCTTACCTGGAAGGCAATGGGTTCTAATCGCTGCAGCATTTCCGTCAGGCAAGCAGGGGAGCAGCAGACAAAGGAGATCTGAGGTCACAGAAAGGTTCTTCTTCACTTCCCTCACGTACTGCGATTCGCAATTAAATGTATCCAAAACCCTGTGCTCTTCTGTGTCTGCACCGAAGGAGAGAGAGAGGGCAAGAGCAGCAGCTCCACTCCGGCTCCAGGGTGCAATGCCTCCAGCAGCCCTGTGCCCAGCGAGGCCATCACAACCCCTACTCCAGCTACAGATGCTGGAAGGTGACACGGACCGAAGCGGCTGTAGGTGCGATGCCCAACGCAGCCCACGCTGCCGGGAGCTGCCCACAGGACGGCTCTGCCAGCCTGGCCCCACGCAGCCACGCTCGGGGCTGGAGCTGGGGAGTTCTCCCTGCGACCAACGCAGATTTCCCAGCAAGGCATTTATTGACCATAACACAAAACACCCCGTCTGTGTAGGCTGGAGGGCCTGCAAGTCCCATGCACAGCTCAAACCTCCACTGTGCAAAGCAAAACACAGAACCTAAGGACAGCACCTTCCCCAGGGTGGCCACAGTGTCACTGCTGCTGTGACACTGGGTAGGACTTCTGCCCCAGGTGAGTCCTCCCGTCCCTGCTCTGCCAGGCAGCTCTTACCCAGCTCGCTGTCTGCCCACACCAGAGCTGACAGACAGAGGTTTCCCCCACAGCAGCCGCTAAAAAGAGTACAAGAAAAAGCCATTTTGTTTTCAACCTTGAAATGTAATTTGGGGTTTTTTTATTATTATTGATTTTCAGGTTGTAAATGCTCTGGCTGCGTCTGGTTTTTGAATGCTAATGATAACAGCAAAAGGAGACGAGGGAGTGGGGAAGGAAATTGAAGCATTTCACAGCTACCAAAGTCCTTAAACACCCCTGGCTATACAAGGGAACCAACAGGGAGAATGTAGGGATGATAAACAAGTAATCTGCTATCTCAAAGACGCCTGTAGCTTCAATTTTTCCTCTGGCAGTTGCCTTTACTGAAGCAGAGTGTTTCCACACGCATGGGTCAAATGAAAAGGCACAGCAAAACAACAAGGAAAAAGTAACCTGCGATGGAGTCGTCAGCTGCAACAGCACCCCAGGACTGGATTTATTTTATCCAGCAGAAACCCTCTGGTGCTCTTCACCAGCCCGCACAGCATTTGAGGCTCGCCCTGCCGACGGTGCCAGGCAGAGGAGGCTGCTCCAAACCCCACCAGAGCAGGCTGCCTTGCCCCCGCAGGGTTTCGGGGGGCACACCTGCTTTTGGGCACAGTTTGGGGAGACTCAGGGTGTTTGGGTGGGCAGGGCTGTCCCCAACAGCAGAGACATCGGGAGCAATGCTCTGAGGCAAGGTCCCACCTTGGACACAGCACCTCCGGGGACGGCAGCTCAGCCCCCCACGCTTACCTTCAAGGCAATCCTTTTAAGCACCGATTCTTTAATATTTATTTCTTTAATGCAACACTGCCAGCTTTCGCTGTTCTGCTTGCCAGTTTTTACAGCTTCACATGGATTTTCCATTAAAATCCAAACTGCTCGTTCTGCCCAGCAGCGTCCCCAGCAGGCACCGCTCTGGGGCGTTCGCCATGTGTTTAGCAGATTTATTTATGCACCCAGACACGCTCTCTAATATTAAGCAGGATCAGAGGTTTTAATTACATGGAAAAAACAAACCTGAATGAGGGAAAGGGGGGGAGGAAAAGGGAGACTGACACATCTGGCTTATAATTACCTTAAAATTATAGAAGCTCCTGCCTTTGGTTCCCGGAGTTGTATGAGATAGTGCTGCCCACTCACACAGCAGAGCTCTCTCCCTCCAGAAGATAACGGAAGCCATGGTACAAGTGTTGACCCACGTGTCTGCCTGGAAACAGTTTAATATTTTGGGGTATTTCACACGGCATCAGGATGGACCAGGGCTGTGCTAAATCCTCCAGTGCTCCCAGTAACAGGGGCAATCACATCCTCTGTTCCATGACCACACCACAGAGAAATTTGTTGCCCTAGCAAGACAGACACCACAAGGTCACTTTTCTGAGAATGCTTCACAAACATTGCAAGCAATAAAAATCAAATTATATCAAGTTTTCGGCTTCCCAACTCCTCAAGCCTGAGAAAAGTGAAGGACAATTCTGCATGGGGTTAGGTCAACGGCGTGAGAGAGTCAGGCTTTTAGAGGTCCCCAAGTCTTCAAGAACCAGAAAGTCTCAGCAGTTTATACTTTCAGGAGGTGGAGGGGGAGTCATTCATGGCTTAATTTTGACAGAGTTGGCCTTAAAAGTAGCATTAGATACCAGGAACTCCCAGCCCTCATTCCTGCCCTCAGCCTTTCCAAGGAGATGAGCTCAAGCTGCTGTAAAGCAGTTGCAACACCATTAATTTTGTAGCAGCTGACCCAGCGCAAAATGGCCAAATCTTGATTTTTCCTGACCCAAACCACAAAAGGCATTCCAGTGATTAAATGCTAAAGACAGACCAAGCATGCTTGGTGCTGTCAGCAATATACATTTAACACCATCACATGCCACAAATAAAATATTTGTGTGAAATATTTTATGAATATGGAAAGTGAGCCAAAACAGCATATAAACCTAAGCCAACAAGTTTTATTCATTCATTTATCCAGCAAGCTGCCCACAAAACAAAGTGACCAGCTACCATACCAAACAACTTAGCAATCACAAAACCTCTACCTCTGTGCTCTACAGTAAAAGAGGGCAGGATGCCAGCTGGTAATAGAAACAGCATTTTCTGCATTACACTTCATGGTGTATCAATGCTGCCAAAATTAGCCATCTAATGCAGTGTTACCTTGACAAACCAAACATTAAGAGCTTAGAAATCCAGTTACACGGTCCCGCGCATCAGCATCCCACCCAGAGGGAAGGGAGGAAACACAGACCTTGAGACAACAGCTCACACAGTGCTCCAGGACTCAGGTCACCCTGTGGCAGCCAGCAGCAGTCAGACATCTCACACCCCTCCACTGAGCCACCACAGCACAGGCAAATACCACAACAGAAACCAGCAACACCACCAAAAACCCCACAACACCTCCAGCCTCTCCTCCCACAGGGCCTGACTTATGGGAAATGGCCTAAATCACTGCAGCTGGGCTGGGCTGGGCTGGGCTGGGGTCCGCGGGCACAGCTGGGAACAGCTGGGCCATCACCTCCCAGGGCCCCCAGAGCACTGAGCAAACTCCCCAGTAACTCCCAAGCTGCTTCGTCGGAGAATCCAGCTCTGGTTTCGCCGAAGCACGTACAGCCTGGCAACACCAGTGATGTGTCAAAATGTTCAGGAAACCAATGGAAGAAAAGGAGTTTATTTTTTAATCCACCTTCTTGAAAAATTTCCTTGCTGTGATAATGTCTCTCTCTAAAGAAAATGTATTTCTGTTTCCCAAGGATTATTTTTCTTTTGTGAATTAGCTTCACTTTTCTCTAAGTGCCTTTGCAGAAGTATTCTCGCTGCAACTAAACTTAGGTAAACCTGGAGTAAAAGCTCTAACTCCGAAGGAATTGCTCCCAAACCAAAATGGTGCCAGGGAAAGCTGTGTCTGTCTGCAAAACGCCTTAAATATGTCTTTCTCTCTGCAGAATCTGCCCTTCCATCTCTGCCTTCACCCTAACTTTCCATTGCTTTGTAGGTTTCTTGCACTGCCCTCTATTAATCTTCCAGAAAATCAGCTGTCTGATCACAAACACAGAAAATTACATTATTCACCGAAACACCTTCCTATCTGTAACTCCAGCACCTCACAAGGCACTTTCCTGTGACAGGTGCTTTGTATCCATAGGGTCCCTTATAAGGATGAATGTCTTTTAATTAGATACCAACTGCGCTCATTCACGGTTATTAGAGGTGATCTGCGAATCTTTATTCAGCAAGGAACAGCCTTCTTGCAGGCAACCTCACTGCAGAATCACCGGCAGCGAGCTGGAGCGGGCTCTGCGAGCAGCAAAGCCCGTGCTGAGCAGCCAAGGGCGAGGAAGCAGCCTGTCTCGGGGCGTTTCTTTTGGTGGCCGCAGTTCTCTTTCCCCAGCAGAGAAAGGAAGAAAAGTTGGCAATGGATGGGTTGTTTTATTTCTTATTGACATAACTCAATAGTCAGCAGGGGAAAAACAAAGCCTTAATGTTGCAAAACAAAAGTGAAGTTGTGTATGTGTAAGTGTATATTTGTATATACACATATATTTGTATATACACGTACAATGACAATATTTTGCAGTCGCACGGGGTGTGGGAAGAGACCCTGAAGGCCAAACAGAAGTGGGAAGCTCAGGAGGAGCGGCACGCGCCCGAGCCCCCGGCCCCGGGCCGAGCTGCAGCTCTGCCCAGGCAGCCGAGCCAGGGGCACGGATCCGCTGCCGTCACATCAGGCCTTTGGCTGCGTGTGGTTCTGCTGTCCCACGCCTCTCCTCTGGCTCACACCACCGCTTTGCATTAAGTCTGCAACCACTGGGGCCTCTTCAGCTCGCTTTTCTCCTTTGGCTGTTCCTTCCCCACGAATTTTCTCCAGGCTCTGTGCAAATGAGCAAAGGGGCAAATCTTGGTGACCTGAGGCAGAGCCTGCTGGGTGGATGGAGGGCTACGAGGATGATGAGGGGACTGGAGCATCTCTCCTATGAGGAAAGGCTGAGGGGCCTGGGCTTGTTCAGCCTGGAGAAGAGA
>Ga0181612_102087_pt1 | contig 10738 bp, 5 predicted proteins | sample HoacroProtozoa21_FD_119630 | JGI IMG/M metagenome (GOLD analysis project Ga0181612, IMG submission 119630) | Hoatzin crop microbial communities from Cojedes, Venezuel. Combined Assembly of Gp0051906, Gp0051904, Gp0051908 | reverse complement strand
GACACCCTGCCAGGGTGATAGGCGTTCTAACGGATAGGAGAGCCAAGACTGCAAGGTGAAAGCACAGAGCAGAGGAAGGCAGGCTTGCTCTCCAAGTGAAGGAGGAGATTATTAATTCTTGTCTCGATAAAACCGTCTCATTTTCTCCCTGCTGGATCAACATGCAATGAAGTGGTGTCAAAATAATACACACAATATTGTGCTCTTGGATTGAATCCAAACTACTAAATCCATCCTGTGAATCTTATTTTTATAGATTTCTCTCCCTGATGTTTTTACTTCCTCCCAACTATTCAAATTAATGAAGAAAGACTGACAGAGACTGCTCGTTTCTCCCAGCAGCTGGCAGTGATGTGAGGCTAATAATTTTCCCTGTGATTTTGCTAAGCTTTGGATTAAACCCACTGATGTGTTGTCTTAAGTAGGGAATATCCAGCTTTGTTCTGCTTTGCCTGATTCAGAAGTGGGTGTCCCCAGCAAACGCAGAGGCTTGCTCTCTGCCTGTGTGTATAAATGTGTATCCAAGTGGGACAGGTCCAGTGCAGAGGGAGGGTTATGGTCCCAGCAGTGGAGTCTGCCTCCAGCATCCTCTGGAAGTCTCCTAAATTGGGTTGCTGATACCTCTCTACGTCTGTTTTGTGGTCTTGAAAATTGTTTTGGAAAACCTTTCCAAAAGGAAATTCTGGTTCTGGGGACACATTTTGCTTTTTGTTGAAGTGGCGTATTTTTGATCGAAGGAATAGAAGTTGTGCTGCAGAAAAGCGTTCCCTCTCTGGGGTGCCTGCACAAGCACTAAGCCTGACCACATGTAGTTCTGCCCTTGACAGCGGGCGTAAGTAGAGTTAATTATAATAGGGACCAGGTTCAATGACTGCATTTTAAAAATCTCTAAGTAAGATATTAGATCAGCAAAAAAGCGGCACAGAGGCACAGCAGCCACAGAAGTTTTGTGCTGTGGTAAACCTGTGTATGTGAAAGCTCTCTCTAAAAAGATTTCGACACTTCACTTGACCTCTGCTAATATTTATTTTAAAATGACACTTTGTGTCAGCTGTCGTGGCTCTGCAATGCCGTGGGCTATTCTCAAGTCTGGACTGTTTTCCAGTCAGCGTGAAGTGGAGTCTGCTGCCTGATATGAACTGTTGACTTGTCCCGATAGTTTTTGTTGGCAACAGACATAGCAATGAGCCAACTGCAATGGCAATGTGGCTGTGATTTCTGCCAGTCCTGGGATGTATTTTCCAAATACTGAAGCCAGTGAACTAGCTAAACTGAGATCTCAGAGAGTCCCTTCATGGATATTACAGAAAAAATCCTCTTTTCAATGGTTATTTTTTGTATAATCTGGTAGGCAGCAGGATATGAGGGTTTGAAGAGAATGTGCAGGTGTGATCAGTGGGCTGGCACCTTGCCTGTAACACACAGGGGCGTAGGTGTGAATACCTTCAATGTGTTAAACATAACCTCTACTGGTACTCTAGCAATTTTTGCCTTCCTGCCACTACAGATACACCTGAAAGTAGCAGAGCTAAGAAAAACAACTACTTTTTCTTGTGTGCTGTCCTCTAACTGCATTGTTGAGCTCCTGAAGTGACAATTTGTCTAGTCATCAAAAAGCTGAATTTTGACACATGTCCTTTTCAACATTATAGCTGGTCCTGTAGTTACACCAGTTCCCAAAAGACCTCAAGGTCCCTTTCTCAATGTGCTCCTCCACTCTGACTGGCAAACTGAACAGAAAGGCTTTTTGCCTACCTAAAAATACACCAGACTCATAAAATGAGCAGTAAGTGCTTTTAGGAAGTCACTGGTTGCCCAGGTCATTGGAGGCTACCCCACACACTGGAGCTGACAGGTGCTGTCCCACTCAGTGTGCCATCTTCAGTCCAGCAAGGCTTAAATTGTTTCATATTTGCACAGACTCTCAACTCTCTTCGTTTCAGAGTCTAAATAGACAACCTGCAGCATATGCTCTCCAGAGATGGCTGACAGCAGCTTATTAATCATATTCCCTGCCCAGGCACAGTGCAGGAGTGATTGACCTTCCACATTTCATTGGACAACTTTAATATTAAAGGAACAGCAAACCATACCGAAGAAGATAAGCACATAAAGGCTGGCTGCACCGTGGCTCCTGGAAGAACATGTGCTCCTTAACATGAACACTGCAGAAATTCTGGTGAAAATATACCTGTTCACGTGCAAAAGATCAAAAAAGATCTTTCCTGTGCAACTGCTGTCAGTGCAATGAGTAAACCGCTGAAAACTTAACCTGCCTGCCTCAATTCTTTGGCCCGAGATGGACAGAGCTTATAACATCACTATGTGATGTTTTAGAAAGTATTGTGTCCTGTATATTGTTTAAAGGAATGAAGTTCTCTGCAGGACAGCAAGTGCTAGGTGACTGCATGGTGACTACAATCATGCTGGCAGATTAACAAGGAGAGCAAAAGCTTTCTTTTCTACACAACTTAGAGGAGCACAGGAACCTGACCCACAGCTATAGCTGGGTTAAGGGTAACACTTCCAGTTTAGAATTTTCTTAAGAAGGAATATGCAAGTTAATCACGCCTAGTTACTCCCCATTGTTGTCACTAGTAGAGCGAAGTCTTATATTCTAGGGTTTCAAATTCCAAATGCAGGGTAGAGCAAAGCCTGTGAGAAGAGTTAGGCCTAAAGAGGAGTTCTGAGTTGCAAGTTGTCTCTCTGGACCTGTGCTAACCTCTCATGGTCTCTTCTCCCTTTTTTATAGGCAACATCTTTGTCATCAGTTTGTCTGTCGCAGACCTCGTAGTTGCAGTCTATCCATACCCTCTGATCTTGAGTGCCATTCTTCATAATGGATGGACCATGGGAAACGTTCACTGCCAAATAAGCGGGTTCATGATGGGCTTAAGTGTCATTGGGTCCATTTTCAACATCACAGCGATCGCAATCAACCGCTACTGCTACATCTGCCACAGCCTTCGGTATGATAAGCTCTTCAACCTGAAGAACACCTGCTGCTATCTCTGCCTGACCTGGACACTCACAGTGGTGGCAATTGTGCCAAACTTCTTCATTGGCTCCTTGCAGTACGACCCCCGGATTTATTCCTGCACCTTTGCCCAGACGGTGAGTACATCATACACCATCACGGTGGTGGTGGTTCACTTCATTGTGCCACTGTCCATCGTGACGTTTTGCTATTTACGGATCTGGATTTTGGTGATTCAAGTCAAACACCGGGTGAGACAAGACTGCAAGCAGAAGCTCAGAGCAGCTGACATCCGGAATTTCTTGACTATGTTTGTAGTTTTTGTCCTTTTCGCTGTGTGCTGGGGACCATTAAACTTTATTGGCCTTGCTGTTTCAATTAATCCTTCAAAAGTACAGCCACACATTCCAGAATGGCTTTTTGTCCTGAGCTATTTTATGGCCTATTTTAACAGCTGCCTCAATGCTGTGATCTATGGGCTTCTTAACCAGAATTTCCGGAAGGAGTACAAAAGGATACTGCTGACACTCCGGACTCCCAGGTTGCTCTTCATCGATGTGTCCAAGGGTGGGACAGAAGGGATGAAAAGCAAGCCATCTCCAGCTGTAACAAACAACAACAACCAAGCTGAAATACACTTCTGAGTCAGAGCAGTACTATTTATTCTGGATTACAGTTGTATATATAATATATAAGAGCCTTTCTATGTGTGCTTTTCACAGCTGGTGTTGCTGGTCCCCTCATGCAAGGAAGGAGTCTGCTTCTCATGCAAGGAAGGAGTCTGCTACCTTTCATGCTTAGCTTATTGCTGCGAGATCAAGGCTTTGAGTAAGGATTTTCAGAACAGAAACGACTGATCTTTATCTTTTTTGTTTTTCCTATGCCATCTTTCACCGTGTGCCTAATTAATTGGTTTGGTTGCTTTTGCCATAAGCATGCCAATGCCCTCAAAAAGGGAAGTGTTCGGAGTGCATGGACACATGCATTTATGCTTGAAATGCGACCTTCAAGAGCCGGCAAAATTGCCATGTATTACAAACAAATGTTTCTCCCCTCCATCTGAATTCTATCTTTTTAGAATTAACAGAGCCCAAACTATAGCAAACAAAGTGTAAACTGCATGACTTTCTACCCTTTCAACTGGGTAACAGTATTAGCCAGCAGGCAGACATATGGGTATGATGACTTCTACTGCGTGTGCGTTCATTTTCCTTTTCCTTTGTCTCTTAAGGTTTAGAAGCTAGCCTGGGCTAGATGTGAGGCAGGCAAAAGCCAGACCTAGTGAGCGTCTGATGCACTCATTTTAATTGAATATCTACAGATATTAAGTACCCTTGCACTCTCCTTCCCAGGCTATGAGTAAGAGTATAACATATGACATAATCTAATTACAGGAAGATACCTGGAGCCTGATTCTAATTTAGGCAGTATCCTGTCATTCGTTCCAAATGTCTTTCAGAAGTCCCGGCTACTTGAACATCACAAAAAAGATGAACATAGCAGAATCCCATCTGTTTAGTGCAGATACTGGCTTTTAAGTTGCAGTTATATTTCCATTTGCAGACAAGGGGAGAAGGGGAAGGAAGTGTTTGTTCCAAATATCTTTCCTTTTGCCCACCACATCACGTGAATCTGATGGGGGTGTGGAGTGGAGATTTTTTGTCCATTTTATTCATGTGCAAAACTGTAATTTATTCCTGGAGCTGGGAGAGGAAAGCTACTTAACATGTTCATGCATCAGTTCTCAGTTAAAGCCTGCACTCTGTTATCTTTGTCATTAGAAACTGTGTCCTGAAGTGCTGGGAAGGCCAGTATTGCATTAGAACTAAGCACATGGGCAAAGAGCAGGCTGTTTCTTTAATGGAGGGAGTTGGGGGGGGTGGGGGGTGTGTGACAGCAGCTGTCTGTAAATATGACTCTTCTTTTTTTCATTTGCTTCATTGTGAATTCATCTCCTTATGGTTTTGAATGGGGGGAATCCTGCTTTAAAATCAACAGGTAAAACTCCTCTGGTGCAAGCTAGCAAAGCTGGCTTGGCGCTGCTGTGCGGAGAGGCACTGCGGGAGCTGTGCGATGGAGAGGAGCGGGTCTGAGCCCATGGGTCTAATGAGGCCAGCAGCCAGCCCTGCTCCTGATCAGAGAGCAGTCTTCTCTCTTTGATTGTAGTCAAAGCAGGGCCAGTTCCCAGGGCTGAGCCCTGAAGCACTGAGAACCAGACTTTGCAATAGCCTGTAGGTGCCTAAAGAGGGAGGTGCATAGGGTTCACAACAACCCTGAGCAGGCGAAGTGCCTAAAACTTAGTGACGTTAACGAGGCATTTGTGCATTGCCTGCTGAAAGCAACTTGTTGCTAAATGTCCCTTCTACTGGTTTCGGGGGGGAGGAGGAGTTGAGAGAAATCAAGCCCCTTTATGAAGTGGGCCAAGAAACATAGCGTGGGGCATTGCTTCGGTGAGGACTGCAGTGTGCGCGCTGCGACGTGGTGAAGGGTGCTGCGGCACAAGGTGGGGTCTCTGTATTTGTAGGGCACCCTGGCACTTCGTGAAGTTTCAGACTCGAACATCTCAGCCAGTTCAGATCATTATTGTTTTAAAATGCACCGCAGCCAGCCTCCCATAATAGGAATCAAACTGAGTTCTGTTTTGGCCTCTTAATCTGCCTGAACATGGCCAAATAAAGGTATCTTGACCCTCAGAAATGATGATGTGGTCCGTTTTCCTTCCAGCAAAACCAGTCTCGATGAATTCACACCATTCCAAGCAAACAAAATAATTTTGAGTCAAACTTGGATAAGAAAAGGACCAAGGAATCCATAACTGCAGGGAGTGTTTGTCCCCTTGCGCCAAGGAGATGGCCTGTGTTCTGTGACTAGTCTTCAAAGTCACTTGCAATTAGCCACAACAGTGTGAGTTAGAATCACACTAGGAAATAATTTTAAGCATCTAGCGCCAAGCCAAATATACTCCTGTAAGACAATCGTGAAGAATGTTGTACGGGTTTGCCAAACGTCTCCAACACTCGACAACTGGGGTTTCATCTTTGTCTTTCTAACTGAATGTTCAGGGAAGGCAATATGATATTTTTTTTTTCTTTAAGCTTACATTTGCACTATTTCTTATTCAGGCTCCAAAGTTAACAGCCAGCGAGCATTTGAACCAAACCAAGTAAGCCAAAGAGGTCCCGAACAGGCAAGCTGCGGGAGTCTCTGCTGGTATCTAGCAGGAAGGGGAGCAGCAGGAGCGTGACAGGGCACGTCCCCAGGGCTCACAGAGTCACTGCTGAACCAAACTATGCAAAGTGAGAGAGGATCTTCTCGTCTTCTGCTGTAGGGTCTGAGCCCACCTCCTGCCAGGGTCATTGCAGGGGAGGGGCTGAGTGGCTGCTGCGCTGGGGTGGGTCCCGAGGAGCTCCCTGCACGTCTGACCGTGCCACCAGCTGGCAGGGTGGGGATGGGGCTGTGACGGGCGCGTCTGTCTGACAGCACAGAGAACTTGCCCTAGTATGACCTGTTCAGAAGCGCTTTGGGTGTCCCGCTATGCAAGGGCTGCCTGAGAGTGAGCCTGGAGCTGGGATGATTCAGCTGCAACAGTTGGAGTCCTGAGCTCAGTCCTGCTAGAGCTGAGGTTTGCAATATGAAATATGAAAAGCCAGGAACATGGCTTCAAACAGAAAACACTGTGCCACTTGCTAGCACTTTGATACAGAGGGAGTGCTTCGGATAGGATAGATTTTTATACTGACTTATTTTAAAGCTACCCAAGCAGCTCCTTATTTTTATGTTAAGAAATGGTTGACAGGGTACAGAGTTTATTTTGTTAGCATTTGTTTACAGAAAAGGGAATTGTGTCTTAAACTTGGAATCCTGAGCAGTGTCAGAGTTTTCCTGTGGGGATCTAGCTGTAAACCAAATTCGAGTTTTCAAGGAGATCCCACAGCTTAAACCACGCTCTGCCAACTCCACCTGTTGCATACCTAGCCTTAAGTCTCAGAAATAACATTGAGGTCTCCTATAAACTGGTTTTAAATCACTTGCTCTGGATTTGACCTGGTGGTGTTGAATACCTATTCTAGCCCCAAACTCCAAAATTGTCATAGTGGACATAAACTTATGGAGACACAGTATTGCTGTAAGGGAAGAGAAATCTGTTGCCACAAAGAAGTACTTTTGGATGTTGCTAATGAATGTTGTTTATTTAAGAAGAATGTAACCAATGTATTTATATATAAATATGTATTTCATATGCTGTTTCCATCTTATCATTTGATTTAGAAACCTTCAGTATACTTCCCTATTGCTATTTTTGATCATAAAGTAGATTCATTCCCTTTATCTGTTAAAACTGTAATAAATCTGCCATTGGACTGCTTATTGATTTTTTTTTTTCACTTGCAGTAATTTTTTAATAAATATTTGGAAAAACAGCTTGGGTTTTGTTGACTCCCAGAAAGCGGATTGAATTGACAAATATAATGAAGTTCAGGCATACCTCAGCTGCCTAGCTCAGGCCTGGAAGAGAATGACCCAGTGCATGTGGGACATCTCCTTGGATTCATGTGTTTTTCTTCCCCCCGCCTGTGACCCAGCTGCCTGATGCATGATGGCCTTCCTCATCAGGGAAGAAACGTTCTCCATACTGCCGATGGTCTCATCGCTGTGTGTCCCTCCAAGGCCCTTCACCTTTCTTCTGTCTGTGTCTATCCCTCGGGTGCTACGGAAGCAAAGATGGTGCCACATCGTTCCCTTGCCCTACAAACTGCATTGCAGCTGGGAAGGAGAGCACAGCCAAGCTGTGAATAGGAGGGTGTAGGAGCCAAGGTGGTCGCAAGTCAGGGCGTGAGGTGGCATTTGGGTTGTAGGGGAGGGTTGGGGACAGAGTTCCCCTGGGCTGAGGCGTAGTGAGGGCTGTCGCAAACTTGGTCTCCGTCGAGGAGCTTTGTGAGGATGAGGACTGCTGTATCCAAGATGCTTTGATTTTTTACAAAAAGTGCCTTATTCCTGTTTCCTAACCACGTGTAATCATGCTGTTAAGGTAACAAAGGCTGAGATTATCCATTAGAACAAAAAACTGCTGAACAACCCAACCGTGGAGCAGATGTATTGAATGCACAGTACTGTCCATTCAATGACATCCCAGAGCAGCACTGATATATTTTGCTAATTTTCAACAGACACTGGACTTCATCTGCTGCTTCGACAGCAAAGCCTGCAATGCTTGGTGATGTGACATGCTGAAAGCAGGGGTTATCATAGCTGTAGATCCCAAAATGTCTGTCCGAGGAGAGCTGCTAGAAAACCCTCGCACGGAGTCGTACCTGCTATTTTGGCCACATGGAACTGAATGAAATGAACTGTCAGAAGTAAGGCAGTGATATTTATTTACTCACTTTCCACAAAGTACAGTAGCTGGGAGATAAGATACAGCTATAAAAGACAAGAGGTGTGGTAATTCAGCACCAGGATAAAATCTCACTCACGGTGACTATTTAGACATCAATATTTGTCATAATGCATTCAGATCCAAGCTTATAATTTGTAACATGAAGCCAGTCAATAAAGAGCTGCTGCATATGTATTTAGAATTTTATTGGAAAAATGTAAATTACTGGGCCTAATGCAATATTTCTTACCATAAAAGCCTTGAGATAAGAAATGCAGAATGGGTTCTTGTAGGAACTCTGTGATGGGATATGCAAATTTTTTCATTGGTGATAAGAACCATAAATTTTGTATCACTCATGAACTATGCTGTGAATGGAAGCTCCATAATATTGTTAACTGAATATTCACTTTGTAATGCTTGTTTATAATATCCATTATTCATATGCTATAAGTAATGCACTGTACAGCAGAGATAGAATTTACAGTATGGGGTCAGTTTCCAGAGCAAACAAGGTGGGTCTGAACCATTAACTGAAATACATTTCTATGTTTTCTCCCAAGCATGGTCTCCTGATAAGGTTTTTAACTCAAATAATAGCATCTAAGAGGCAAGGGAAACTTAAATGTCTTTTAGATTAGTGCCAACGGCTGTGCAGCCACAGCTTGCTTAGATTACCTTTTAAATAGACTGAGCCATAAAACCATTTTGTAAATCTGTCTGAAGCACATAATTTATTTTGTGTGTAGAATATTTTATAAGTAACACATTTAATAAGTTGTGATGTCTTTCCTTCTGAGTTGTGCTCCTCCTATGAGCAAGGCTTCTGAAGTTCCCTGGAAGTAGGGTGCAAAATTGTTTCCTGAACTGTAAGCAGGTTTCTTTGCATCAAGGTAGGTTTCCAGTGTTTTTAATAAGTGCATAGGATAGAGGTATTAATGTAGCAATAAAATACAACCTCTTCCTGGGTGAAAAGTGATAGGCATCTTGCAATTAAAAAAAAAAAATGCATGGAAAATAGCGCAAAAAAACTTGCAGGAAAAAAATTGAAAAAGACGTTTGTGGTTGAAATAAGAGAGGAATATTTGGAGGAATTGTGCTTACTCAAACTGGGACCTGGCTGGGACAATGAAGTTAACGAACCCGTTAATATAAAAAATGACCCAGGGATTTTTATGGCATTGGGGCACGCAGCCGGCATGGAGCTGGGTGTCTGGCTGCAGGAGCCCCAAAGTCACGAGCACAGAAAGAGGCAATACAGGAGGTAAAACTAAAGAAGCCAAGAGAAAACCAGAGCGTACTTCTGAAGATATTAAATGTACAAATGTATTGATGGTTAACATAAAAGTTTAGCAAGGATTTTGCTTTTTGTTGGTTTCTTTTTTAAGTGAAGCCAGAACATGTTCCTTGATAACACTTTTGAAGTATTACAAAACACCGTCAGTCAACTTCAACACTCGGTTTTTACAGGTATTTGTCCTGCTGTCATTGCAGCACCCCAGCTCCCCACAGCGTTGGCCTGCAATGGCTGGGGACAAATAATTTCTTCCAGCCTTCCCCAGCAAGATGAAATGGGTCGAAAAAAGCATTTTGGGAGGCCGGGGCATGCGCAGCCCCACATCAGCTTTGCTGGCGGCTGGGCCCACACCATGCTGGTGCCGCTGGCCTGGTGCTGCGTGCGGGCGGGTGAGGTGGCCGCCATCACAGGAGCCCCTCAGCGCCTTGGCAGGATCACCCGAAGAGCCCGTGCCGCTGGAGGCGAAGGCTCTGCCACTAATTCACAGCCAGATCTTGATGAAAAGATTTTCCCTCTTTCCCCCCAGCTGTGATTTAGCAGTAAATAAAACAAACTGGTCACCATCAAACACTCCTGAAAGATTGTTTTTGTTTGTTTTGATGGCGGCTTTGGAGGGCCCCGAGCTGCAGGGATGGGGCGGGACGGGGCTGATGGGCTGACGAGCTGCCCCTGGGCAGGGCGGTGTCACACCCAACCCCACGGGCTTAAATTGCCCTGGGGAGAGGCTCTTCCTTCCTTAGCAGAGCATGGCTGGCAGAGGAGGAGGGTGCTGTGGCTGCTATGTCTGCCCCAGCTGCTGTGAAGGGTCCATGTGTGCTGTGGGGCGGCAGTGCGGAACTGGGGCCATGTCTGGTTGCGATGGAGACTGGTGAGACCGAACCACGAGAGACACCTTGCTGAGGTGCGAGGGGGGTGCCTGGGGAGATGAGGCTTGCTGTCTTGGTGCAAGACTGTTTTAGTTGGAAAGCCAAAACGTGTTTTGGAAAGCGGGTGTCTGCTGTGGAAAAACAGGGCTGCTCTGCTGTGGTAGCTTATGGCTTTCCCTGCAGGAATTGCCCTAGGGAGGCCCCATCTGGAGTACTGTGTC
>Ga0181612_181574_pt1 | contig 10739 bp, 7 predicted proteins | sample HoacroProtozoa21_FD_119630 | JGI IMG/M metagenome (GOLD analysis project Ga0181612, IMG submission 119630) | Hoatzin crop microbial communities from Cojedes, Venezuel. Combined Assembly of Gp0051906, Gp0051904, Gp0051908 | reverse complement strand
CTTCCCCCTTCGAACCTAGTTTAAAGCCCTCTCAATGAACCCAGCCAGCTCGTGGCCAAGAATCAATGCAACCTGAATCAATGTATGGACTCCCACGATCCATATTGTAAATGAAAAATTGTAAGTTTTCAGATATAATTTAGCTACTATGAAATAGATTTAGAGGAAAAAAGTCATTTTTTCAATGGCCAAAGTAAGATATTAATGTATCATATGAATATCTATCATATTCATGTTATCATGTGAATATTTGGCTGATGATAGAGACAAAATCATGCCAGGTGGCATAAATTATTGCATTGTCTACCTGTGTCTCTAGAAGAAGGACCACATGCATTTTCCTTTTGGTTAGAAGAAATTAGTAGAAATTATTTTCCAACATGAAATTCATGGTCATCAGTAATGGTGCTTAGGACTTGGCTGTGGCTGTACTTGCCCCAAGATCACATACAGATTTGATCTTTGGCTACAGAGAAGAAACATCTAAGCCAGACTTTCTTATTTATTCCTGGATTTTTATTTAGTTTAGTTGTTTGGGAAATCATCAATTAAAATCAGGATTATATTGGCTTATAAGCAAGTAGAGGGTGGTTTCCTTCAGAGGAAAAATGGGTTGGGATACACATTACCCCTTTCAGGTATCCTCTGTGGAGCTATTAGAACAGTGATCCAGTTGGGGTAACTGGCACTGCTGAGAAAGTCGAAAGGTGCAAATTTTTCAGTAAAATGCTCTGGATAAGAAAAACAGGAACAAAGTGCCATGTCCTAAACTACAGCTCTTTGTAGTATGTCTTCTCCAGCTTCTTCTAGAAGACTTCTCAATCACCTTAGCCCTAGCAAATTATTTCTCAATAATCATGAGGAATGACCATAAATTTCTTTTCCATTGGTAAGGTCTACCAGGTTTGACTGTGAAGACATCACAGCGCATCAACTATAGAGTTAGGCCAAGAGATCTGACAGAGAGCTCAATATCTTGTCTCTCAGCAGTGGATGCTTAAGGGAAATACTGAAGAATCAAAGCAAACGTACAGTGTTCCTTTTCTTATCATTGAACAGCAAGTAAGGGACTACACTCAATGAAGTGGTGGACGATTGCTTTTAATAGTCCACGACTCCTTTGTAAGTTTGCCTAATCTTTTTTCATCCCATTTATGCTTTTGGTCTCTAAACCATCCTGATGTGATGAAGTTAATTTGCATTCAGCAAACTTACTTTTATTTAGTGACAGTAAAATGTGGAGGTACACAGTGCTATCAAAAGCACTCTATTCCAGTAGTTCAGTGGATGTTACTATATTCAACCCAATCTCCTTATCAGAAAAATGGACAATATATCAAAAACATTCCCACTTGAAGTAAGTATAAGAACTCAGGAAACTGGGAACACTAGAAGAACAGCATGCTTCTCTTTTGTCCTGTGGCTCAATCATCCTCCACACAGGTATATACCTGACAGTATTAAGACAAAAAGTACAAACCACACAGATGATCTCATGTCACTCTGAACATGGGGGTTTTATTCAGTTTAGCTGTTGCCTGAAGTACTAATTTTACCTGAGACGAAAATGTCATTATTTCTGCTATTCCCCATCCAGCTGTGATTTTTTGTGATCATTTAACGTCACAGTTTAGGGCATAAGTTGCAATTAATACAAAAGTAAATCCATCCACGATGTCAAGGAAAGAGTAAATTTATGCGCGAGACTGCACTGGAACAAATGAGACTAAGCTTATTCAGTAAAAATCCATAACAGATTTAGCAACAGAGTTCAGGTGACATGAGGAGTGTACCATATTACTTTGCATGTTCTTGAGTGTTTTACTGGATCAAGTAAGATTGCTCAACAGCTTGTAGAATTAATTTTTAAGTAGTACTACTGAGAGAACTCAAGTAGGTGTCTCAATGCTTTGCTAACCAGATTGTAAGATGGAACACGTGTCTAAGTGGTTTATAATATTGTTATAATTATATTTTTGTTTCGTTTTCCATATTGTACCTTCTTTCTGAGACTAGCTATTAGCAGTTGCCTACTTTCTAAATACGTCAAGTACTTGAATAGTTTGTGGAAGTATCTCCAGAAATAAAAAGTTTGCCACTGACTGCTCCTTCTTATTTTGACTCAGCATTTATGTATTTAGATAATGCAAATTCTGATCTTTTTTTGTTCACTTTTTTTGGACAGCTTCATTGGCAGCTTTGGATTTTAATAACCTCATTGAACTGGGAGGAAAATTATCTGGAAGACGGCAGCAGAACTGGCTGTCATCTTCTGTTGTCTATTGCATTTGCCTTTTCTGCTAACTTAATAAATAATATGTTCAATGATGTTGATATCACATAAAATGTACAGTTTGTTATTTATTACACAGATCTGATTTGGATCTGGTTCTAGAAATGCCATAAACTGATAGAAAAATCTTCTGTTTTGAGACTGCATATCAGTTCAGTTAGATCTTTTGGGGTTCTCAGGCTGCAAAAGTAAATTGGGAGAAGCAATTAAGGCTGCTATTTGCATTTAGATAAGCTTTAATGCACAAAGACTTGAAGCAGAGTATTCCACTCCCCCACCATTGTAAATTCCTGTGAAAAAAATAGGATATAGGATAGACAGTGTCAAATTTTCAGCAAATAACACTTATAAACAGTTAACACTTGTACAACAGTTAATGTATAGACAGTTAATAGTTAAGTTAGCTTTCTTTGTTTTACTCATCACTCTCCTGGAAAATCCTATACTTTGAAATCTAAGTAGCAATTTTGATAGTAATGAAGTTTGAGCATGCTGCGACTGTATGACTGGTGGGTATCGGCACTGCCAATGCCCGAGTGGGGAACTGAGCAGAAGACAGAAAGACCATTCTTGTCTGGATGCCCTTTTCCTCTTCCTTTTCAGTATAATGAAGCTGTTGTTTTGATCTTGATGGTATTTTCCTTTGAAAATTTTAGAGCCTTTTCAAGAAGCGTAGGGGTTGGCTTGCTTTATATCTGATCTGAATTGCCTGATCCTGTTTTATTGGCTGTAAAACACTCATTGTCTAATAAAAAGTATTCTCTTTTACTTTTATGTGTTTGAATAAAGGTTTCTCAGCACAGCACGCCATGATCTTTTTGGTCCCTTATCTAGGTTCTCTCTTGTCCATGAAATCCTTAGCATTTCAACTTGTTACTCAAGACTATTTTCTTAATTATTTTCCCTTTCTTGCCTTCTTTCCCTGTCAGGAGGCAAAAGAAGATCTATCACGTGGTCTTTGGCAAGCAAAAGATGGGGATGATGTTCCTTTTCTTTTCCATTTCATAGCTTCTTCTATTTATTGTTTGTTGAGAAAATACACCAGTTGGCTCTCATCATCAAAAAACACAAACAGATCTACTCCCCAAAAAAAGATGGTAGTTGCTGAAATCCAGTATCTTTGACTATTTTGGATCAAAGGCAATCAGTTTCTATTGTGTATTTTGGCTCCAAAATAAAGACTTTCAAAACCTGTAAAAATAACAAGCAAAAAGCCCCAAGCAAATAAACAGAAAACCCCCGAGCAAAAAAAACCCCAAAAATGTAATAACATTCAACTTTTTAGAAGAAGCAGTTTCAGAATCCAGTACTCTGGTGTTACAAGGAATTTGAATAACCGTGTTAATATGTATGCTCTTTGGCAGTACTCTGACAACTGTCAGAGCTTGGAAAGTCGCTCACTCACTACTGTCACAAATCTGCCTAAAAACAAAGCCACCATACGTTTATGCAAAGAGATGAGTTACTCTCTTGGCTCAAGTGCATAAAGATGAAATATAGAGTATTCATCAAAAAACTATAACATAATGCTTGGCTCTCTCAGTTCTTCCTCTATTAAATTAGCTTTTTTTTTAAGATTTTTTTTTAAGATTTCATCCATTTTGCAGCATGTCATAAAATATGGAGTAGTGTGTACTTCTGAGGAAACAAAGATCATGGGTCATGGCACACAACAATTATTCAAAAGACAACAAGAAAATCCAGATAGTGCACGATTCGGAGTGCTCCAACATCTGGACTTCACTTTTGCAGACAAAATGACTTAGCTCCCTTTTACTTGGAATTTAGGAGCCCTATTGACTTTTTATTTAAACAAACATTTGAACCACTTCAACTCAGCGACTCTAAGCTTCCGAAAAGGAAGCACAAATATAATGTAGTTGGAGAAAAGCTTCATCTGATTTTTATTATTTATGATAAATTATTTTCTATTACTTTCTTTACTTTAATGATCATAAACATGTATATATGTTCAGAATAGATTCGCATTGCTTTGTTGCAGCTACTTGCTTCCATCAATCCACAGGAACTAGCACAATAATAATATGCTGTCCAAAATGATTTATGATCTCACTCCACTTATGCAAATGCCTAACTTTCAAATGTGAATCAAACTACTGTGGTAATGTGTCAAACAAGTTGCAAAGTATTTAAACATCTGACTACACCTGTTTCCACTTTACAAATGCTTTCAAGTTTGGGCTGCTTTGATTCAAAGCAATATGTTTAGTTTAGAGCATTACTATTCAATATGAAAATTACTATTGCCTTCTCCTGGGTATAACAATGTGATGAGGTCTAACAGCATGCAGATCTATTAAAATGCTGAGGCTCAACTGTCTCAGACTAACTGGGCAGTTCTCATCAGAGTAAGTGAAAACTGCACAGTTTGCACCGAATGTGCACCTTCCAGAGGCACCCTCCTGCATACGTGCAAAATAAGCACCAGACTGAGAGGTACCTGTGAGACCGATCTGGCAGGCAGCTGGCAGTTAGCTGGAAAACTTACAGCATTAAAATGGGAGTGAAGACTAAGTCCCAATTGATGTTCTATCTCTAGCTAAATTGCATTACTTCGATAATTGAGGCTAATGCCCAACATTTGTAGCAATAATTTATTGTTACTATACATGAGAGAGGGAAGGAGGGTGAAGCGGACGGCAGGCTATACATGTCACTACCATGGCCTTGGCTGCTGCCGCATCTCTCCTCTTCATAAATCGGCGTGGACCTCCAAGAACACACAGTCACAGCAGAGGGCAACCACTCACATGACAGCCCCTGGGGTGCTTCTTTCTTGTGCAGAGAAGGGGCAAAACCCAGACGGAAAGCACCATTCAGGTAAGTCCATCCTGCCTTGGCTAACACTAGAAGTCACCCATGTAAAGGTTAGAGCTTGAGAAATTAATATGCAAATGTCCACAACTGCGTATGCTTGGAAGAGGAAACTCGAGGTAAATTGTGTTGCACACAAACCTTAGGCTTAGATTTAACAGTGAGAAATAAATAAGAGGGATTTAGCACTGGCTGTGACATACCCCTTATGCAGGCCACTGCTGCATTCAACTCGGAGATGTCCTGCATATCTCTTCATTTCACATGCAGGTACGGACAGATTCTCAAAGACAACTGTTCGGTCATGCTAAATCCTGAAGATGTGAGCAGACCGGACACAAAATATACAAGGTGATAAAATGCCTGCTGATTAGACAAGTCATGGCAACTGCTGTGTCACTCATCACCTTGGGTAGCAAAGCTGCTACGTCCAGTGTTGGTGACTTGAAAGCTACCCTTTCTGGAGTGCAAAGATAAAAATATGGCTTTTTGAACATAGTATGTTTTCAGCTTTCTTTCTCAGTGACATTGCCCAGATGCAGTCCAAAAAGATCAGAGAGTAGAAGGCAAGAAAATAAGTGTCAACATTTTCCAGTACATGAGATAATCTAGTGTTTAAATCTCATTTATGATTTTGAAATACTTTGCTGGCCATTGCTGGAGTCAGTTGGGCCACTTATAGAAGCTACATCAGTTATTTTTCAGTTAGGCTGGGCTAAATGAACATGTTTCTCTTGCAGAAAAATCAGAAATCTGTAACTGAATTCTGTAGTCTGCATGAACCTTTTTAATTAGACAATACCTTCCTTCAGGCAGGTTAGGCACAGCAAGATCCTTCAAGAGTGGAGAACACCACAAGACAAGCAGATGTGAGAGAAAAAATAAAAATATACTCTATAATATACAAAATGGATAAAGACTACATTTTTATTAATATTTAATAATTTCATGTTTTTATGTATTATTATATTGTTGCTTCTTGTTTGGTAATAACTGAGTTATTGTTGGGCTAAAACTAGTACCCTGCCTTTGGTGTAAAACCTTACTGTATTACACTATGTTAGCCAGAAAAAAAAAAAAAAGGCAAGATAAAACTCTGTTGGGCCACTCTACTTTCCACCAAAGTATAAAATTATTAATTTCATTTTTTTCCCCTGTTGGGGCTGATCTACAAAGTTCATGAGTATTTAGTCATTAAACTTCAGTATCTTCTCCCTTGTGGGAATCTGGAGATGTTATCCATTTTTCTTTCAGCTGCCACTTGGGTTCAAACTCCTTCACTGAACAGCCACCAGACAGTTCAAGCCTCCTGTACTTACCCCAAGCAGCTTACAACACTGAACACAACAGCTACACCACAGGCCAAAGCACCAGATCTCCCGCAGAACAGACAAGGCAGGAAACGTAGCTCAGTGTAACCAGTCTCCTTGGTCTGGCTAGCAAACCCTTCCGAGCAGCTGAGCCCAGACTTTATATAAGAAAGGGGAGTGACAAATCCAAACATCTGACTCAACTTGCTTTAGCAGGCCAAATGTATATATTTCTTCCAAACTTATTTCTTGAAGACTGCCTCTGGGGGTCAAGTGGATCCAAGAGAAACATTCAAATGAGGGCAAAGGATTTCCATATAAACACAATCATTGCAAACATGCACTTATTTTCCATAATAATTTGGAATTTGGTCTCATGGGCTATTTGTAAGCCCCACAACTCTGAATGACGTCATTCCTCTCTCACTCGCTCTTGGGTGAAATGCTCCCTTGTTACAGCAGGTCTCCAGCTTCCATTGATTTTTAAGAGCCTAAAGGACTGAAAATGATCCCTCTGTAATCCCACCCCTTTGGAATAGAAGGCATACCATTTCATACAGCAGTTTCTGCTTGCAGTCCGTAAACTTAAGATTGAGTTAGAAGTTGTTCTCCTTCCCCTGTTCTCCCATGGGACACCCAGACTCGGTCTAGATACTCCAAACAGTATACATTTCACTGCCACTTATTCATTACAAGGGTGAATTTTTTACTGCTGTAAGGGGACTCCGTTCAAAGCATGTCCTTTGTTTCCAGCCCTGCTTCAGACAAGTGAGGTAAGCACTGGTGAGGACACAGCACTGACTGTACAGCTGTAATAGAGAAGTGGGTTTTCTAGGTGTTACAGTCATATAAGTAGACAGGGCTTCTACCAATTCTGTGCTTGAAGAAAAACTTCACCTCTCTGCTACCGTCATGAAGCAAGTATAGCAGAACTGGTCCTTATTTAATTGGTGTAACAGAGAAAATTACGATCCACAATCTACCTTTTCCCATCTCTGATTTATCAACTATTATAACCATATGTATGATGTACATAAAACTTAGTAAAACAGATAATGGGAATTCTTATTTTATTATAGTTTAGTCACAAAGCTCAACGAGCTGAAAAAGGAAAAAAAAAGGTTATGGGTTTGATATAGCATTAGACTGACAAACACATCCAAAAACAGTCCCCGAAGTCTTCTATCAACATATATTTTACAGAGATGAAAATTTAATGTTCCCCTAAAGTTGGAATTTCAATGACTTTAGCTTTTAGCACAAGACCATTTGAATTGTAAGCTAGGTGGATTTTTTCATTGCATTACAAATATCTGCCTATCTTCCTCCCTTTCTTCTTCACAGTAAGACCTGAGCAGCTGCGATTAGCAGAAGGAATAGCGTACTTCAATATAAAATTAATTGCTTCTACTACATTGTTGTCCCCAAGTTTATAGCTCATTTGCTGCTGGGTCCAGCACCACCTGCTCCCTCTTGTACCTAATTTTCCCTCCCGCATAGCCCGGAAGGCAGAACACAAAAGAGAATCAGAGCCTGGGACTTTACTTGAGAGCCATTAAGCAGGTTCTAACAGATCTAGGAGGGCATGGAAACGTGCTATTTCTGAGGTCTTCTCAAAGATAACAGGAAATATCTGTCATAAAATGAACATACTTCAGTGCCTAGCTTCGCTCTAAGTCAAACTCTAACAATCCTTTCTCATAAATCACTATATTACAGACAGCTGGAAGAAGTGCAGAGTGGAAAATTAATTTCTTGTTAAATAAATAAAAAAAAAAAAGTGCTTTGAAAATTCCCTCTGTCTTACCAATGCCTATAACTATGGGTTCATATTTTAGGTATAAATCATACATTCACATACACACTCACTTGATATTTCCTTTCAGAATTCAAAAGACTGGTTGTCTGTTCTTTAAAATTTCCCCGTCTGTACTTCTGTAGAAAAGAATGGGCTTATAAACCCTTGTCAAAACCAATTAGAACCAAAGTGGAAGCATTTTAATAGCTTGAGTAAGATAGGAACCTCCCTTTATACGTAGGAGTCAGTGTTGTATTCAGAGAAGTATATCCACCCACCTCAAGTCAATGATTGATTTGCTCTGTTGCATATTCATTTTAGTTTGGAGAACTGACCGAACACAGAAGCAAGTTATTCATCAGTTGCTCACTGATCATTGAGCTAAGCTCACAATTTTTTGAGTTATTAAACACCCCACATAACCAGCAATTTAGTACCACATTGAAAGCCATTAAAGTTAAGCTTCAAAAGTAAAACATACCTTAGTATTTTCAAATAATAGTAACCCATTTATTTACCTTTTTATGAAGACTTGCCCACTTGCGTTATGTAGCTCTTGTTAACATGAAGTACATAAAACTCAGTGACACCTAATTTATTCTCAATACGTGCAATAAAAAAATACATTTTCCTCAAGTAGCTGTCAAACTATCCCACCTGTCAGCATGCAGCATCTCTCTTATTTGACATATCCAGACAAATACATTTTTAAAGAACAAAGAAAAATTAACATTTAAAATGAAAGAATAGAAAGCAAGAAGTAAAAATAATTTAAAATAAAATATGAGCTTGCATACAAGTTCATTGCATTTCCTCTTCAATTTGATTGTTATGGTGTTTTGTTTGGTTTTGCCATTTTGTTTTGTTTAAGAGTACTTATTTGTAACGTCAACACAGAAGATACGAGGAGCATAGGACTCCACACCCATCTAACATCTGATCAAATGTCAGTTAAATACTTGGCAATGGTCAAATCCATTTCCTCTGGTTTCTAACAAAAGCCCAACTATGGTCTTTGCAATTCAATACTTTAAGATATTACTGGGAAGCATTCCAATATCCTATTGTGTGAAACAATACCTGCAATGCCTTAAGAAAGAGAGGAAAACCACCCTCCAGGTAGGGCTAAGCAGGTGTCTTGCTCTTGCAGAAGAATATTTCTTGTCATAACACCAAGACATTGGCAGTTGTATGGCACTAACTCCCTTGGGAGGGTGGGGTGATACTTAGCAGGGCTGATAATGGCAGCATTAATTTGAGTTTCAGACCCAAAATTTCCATTGCTGGGGAGGATTGCAAAGCACAGCAGAAAGTGGAAGTGAAATGGACTTACTGGAGTGAGTCCAGCAAAGGGCAGTGAAGGTGATGAAGGGACTGGAGCATCTGACATGCAAGGAGAGGTGGAGACAGATGGGACCATTAAACTCTGAAAAGACTCCATGGGATGTTAATAGTGTGTATAAATGTCTGGCAGGAGGGTGCAAATAAAATGGAGCTAGGCACTTTTCGGTGGTGCCCAGTGAAACTCCAAGAGGCAATGGGCAAACGTTGAAATAGAAGAAATCATTTAAGAAAAACCCGTGGGGCTTTTTGTTTGTTTGGGGTTTTTTTGTTTGGTGTTTTTTGTTTTTTTGTTTTTTGGTTTTGGGTTTTTTTTTGATGCTTGGGGGCAGGGGATGTTGAGAGTGACTAGACACTGTCAGAGGTTGCCCAGAAAGGCTGTGAAATCTTCATCCTTGGAAATACTTAAAACCTTACTAAGCATGGCTCTGAGAAACCTGCTCCAGCTGACCCTGCTTCGAGTACAGAGTTGAGCTTGAGCATGCCCAGAGGTCCTTTCCTGTCTCCGCAATGTTGTGATTCTGTGAACTACCCTCTAACACAAATGCATTTGAAATTTTCTCCCATTACTCATCCTGCTGTACCTGTTCCACATATAAATGAAAGCTTCATGCACTGAGTTAACCAATCTGACATCTTTTCCCACTGCTGCACTCAGAACCAACCCTAACATGTCATGCCTGACCAATCTGATAGCTTTCTACGATGGCATGACTGGCTGGGTAGATAAGGGGAGAGCCGTGGATGTTGTCTACCTAGACTTCAGCAAGGCTTTCGACACGGTCTCCCGTAACATCCTTCTAGGGAAGCTCAGGAAGCGTGGGCTGGATGAGTGGTCGGTAAGGTGGACTGAGACCTGGCTGAATGGCAGAACTCAGAGTGTTGTCTTCAGCGGCGCTGAGTCTAGTTGGAGGCTGGTAACTGGTGGTATCCCCCAGGGGTCCATATTTGGCCCAGTCTTGTTCAAATTCTTCATCCATGCCCTGGATGAAGGGATGGAGTGTACCCACAGCTAGTTTGCTGATGACACAAACAGGGAGGAGTGGTGGATACACCAGAAGGTTGTGCTGCCATTCAGCGTGACCTGGACAGGCTGGAGAGTCGGGCGCAGAGGAACCTGATGAAATTCAACAAGGGCAAGTGGAGGGTCCTGCACCTGGGG
>Ga0181612_173828_pt1 | contig 10739 bp, 3 predicted proteins | sample HoacroProtozoa21_FD_119630 | JGI IMG/M metagenome (GOLD analysis project Ga0181612, IMG submission 119630) | Hoatzin crop microbial communities from Cojedes, Venezuel. Combined Assembly of Gp0051906, Gp0051904, Gp0051908 | reverse complement strand
GAGGAAGCTCCAGCTGAACCTGAGGAAGAACTTCTTCCCTCTGAGGGTGCCGGAGCCCTGGCCCAGGCTGCCCAGGGAGGTTGTGGAGTCTCCTTCTCTGGAGATATTCCACACCCACCTGGACAAGGTCCTGTGCAGCCTGCTCTGGGTGACCCAGCCTGGGCAGGGGGGTTGGACTGGATGATCCCCAGAGGTCCCTTCCAACCCCTGCCATGCTGGGATTCTGTGACCTATTTGGGTAAAGGGTACTCAAAAAGAGCACACTGACTGTATGAAGTACCAGGCTGAATGGGAATGCCTGCATCTTTTCTATTGAAGTGTTTATAAGGAGCTATAGAAATTTGACTTGCTGCAGTGGGCCTGTGTGGCTTATCGCCGGCTTTTAATGACAGCTTTTCTCACTTAGTTTGAACTTCTGGTTCAGTTGCTAATCTTTCTAGTATTGGAAATTATTACCTGGGGAATGAATACGTTTGATATACACGGGAGACTTCTAGCATCTAAAATAACTGAGTATAATTGAGTGTCTCCTTTCCATAGTGTTGCATTTCTCAGGCCTGACTCACTTCTGAGACTTAGTAATGAACAAGAATAGTAACAGAAAAAGCCATATTCCATTGCATACAGATTAATCATTTATAGAAATCAGATGTGTTTGATTAGGCTAAAATGGTTTGTAGCCAGCTCTTAGAAGTTCAGAATTGGTAGAGCCACCTTGGAGAGGATGGAGAGTGCACTGATGGAGCACAGATTGCTGCACCACTGAAGAGTTCATAAAAACAATTTTAATGCATCAGACTTGGAAGTATGAGTTGAACTTCTCTTTGAACTTCTTACTATGCTAATGCCTTCAGTGGCCAGAAGACTTCCTTAAAGTGACTGGAAGCCTTATCAAATCAATGACAGTGAAAACAGCTTTGCAAAGCTGACTGCATGAGGAGCGCTGTAGAATGGCTCTCTTGTGGTACTGTAGCACCTCGTGCTCATTAATTCACATTTATTGCCTTGCATTGCTACTAAGGTTAGGGCGAATATGGGAAGAAGGGGATCACTGAACCATTTTTCTCATTCTTGTGATTCAGACTGCATAGTGCAGCATATCCCCAGATCTGGCTTTTTTCCTTTAAGCCCTTATGGTCAAAATAATGAAATGAGTAAGAATGAAAATGTCTTCCTATTCCATCTGCTGCTGTGTTCTCTTTAGTCATTGCCCTTACAGAATAATATGTACAACTGCTGTTGAGCCAAAATTTAACTGGCACTAATGAATGTAACTTAAAACAAAATTGAAAATATTTGGGAAACTTCTAAGTTTGGAAGTAGCACCTACCTCTAACAGTCACCAGGTCAGCCAAAACACTCTGCGAGTGCTGTGTATTTATACAGTGCTACTGTGCTGCACATTTCACTGTTCAGCAGCGTAAAGCAGAACTTGATTGAGCTGTTATGTACTGTAAAGAAATTGGAGAATACAGTGATTGATCTTAAGTATATTTTAATTGTTGGTGAAATGTAGGTACAAAAAAGAAATATTTTCAGAATCAGCTAAACTTAGTGTTAAATATTTAGATAGCTTTACTCTGAGCATTAATACATGGTATTTCTTTTCTCCATCTTCAGCGTACATATCAAGCAAAAATAATACTTTAAAAGGAAGGGAAATCACCTTGTTATACTTAAAAATGGAGTGTTTGGTCTGTAGGCTGAGAAGAAGCAGAGGCTTTGAAAGTCACGTTTGAAGATTTTGAAACTAAAACTGTACGGAAGGGTAGAAGTTCCTCCAACAAATGTGTGTTGCCTTGGAAGGTCTGATCCACCATTACCATGAAGCTCCTGCATGGTAGCTGGTGAAAGAGTAAAAGGTCCAGTTTCCAGAAACCTAGAACCATGATTAGATAATGGGTGGAATTAACTAGTCAGAGGCTGTTCTTGGGTCTCATTAACCTTATGACGAAATTTTATCTTGAAGTGGTATAAAAAGGTCTGAGCTCTTCTGTATTTTTGTTACAGTGCAGAAGTGTAATTTCTGACACTATGTTTTTTGCTGTCTGTTTAGACTTAGGATGATAGAAATCAATAAGAGCACTTCTTTAATTATGGAAACAGTAATAATAGAAATAATAAACATAACGTGCCAGTCTTGTATGTAGTGTGTGTGTAAACAGAATAGAATAGACTAATAAATATATATTGCTTCTAGAAAAGAATGTTCTCAGCTTTTGGAGACCCCTTTATTAAATATGTGAAAAATGGAAAATTAAAAAAAAAACATTAGATCCATCTGCTTAATTTCTGCTCTGCAGAGATGAGAGTAGAATTTGGTAATTTTTGGTAATGTTGACTTACTCCTAGGTAACTTACGGCTCTTTTGACTATACTTCACTGCTCTATCTCTCCAACTACGCTGAAGACTTCGGTGGTGGACGGTTTGTGTTTATGGATGCAGGTTCTAACAAGACAATAGAGCCCCGAGCAGGTAAGAGTCTTGCTTTGCCTGCAGTGACGCAGGCCAGACTGTGCCATTTTATTAACTGTTAATTAACAGTAATTAATTGTTTATTAACAAATAAACAATTTGTGTTAGTAGTAACTGTGGAATAACGTAGCATTTTGTCTTCAGATTGATTACATAAAAAGTAAAGATTAAAAAAGGTTAAAATGTGGCCACAGTTTGAAATGTCTGGAGTTAAGATGCACCAAGTGACTTCCTTGAAAGCTGTAGGGCTTAGAACTGCAGTCCAGTTACGAGAGCTTAGCAGGTCACCGTGCGTCAAGTGCAAAGATAACTGTGACTACAGCAAATCCAGAATAAAGCAATTTATTTCAGACTGTCTGACCTGAAATTCCTTTGCTGTTAAAGATAGGGCTTAATACCCTGTAATTTCCGTGGGCTGGGTAAGAAGATGATGGATTACCACAGCTCTGCTAACCTGTGGTAACATGATGAACCATGATAACTTGGTTATAAGTCCATACCTGCTTTCAGTAGATCTGACAGGGATGAGCGTTCTGATGGGTGTCAGTTATATATTTAAAAAGAAAAAGCCTTTTTTTAAGGCTGGTTTAAGATTTTTCTAAGTGCATCACTTGAAATTGGAATTACTTCGGGGCAATATGCCTAGGAAGAAAGAGCTCAACTTCAACTCGTCTGTCTGGCAGGTGAGTACTGAGCTTACAGCAATGTAACCTTTTATGATGCAAGACCAGTCACACTTTTGCAGGAAAAAAAAAAATCAAGGACACCTTAATATTCCTGCTGTGTTCTGTCTGGGTTTTTTTTTTTTTGAGGGAAAAGATGGAAATTTACTCATTTAAAGACAGCCTCAGTAATTGTCTGCTGACAGGCATTACCCCAAGCAGAACTGACTTCTGACTATCACTGCCTGCAAATGGGGATGGCTGTAGGGTTTTTTTGACTTATGGATCCTGGCGATTCACTCACTAACAGTAATGCTGGCTTGGATGAACTCTGAGATTATCTGCATTCTGGGTTTGGTATCAAGAACTGTATGTTTGATCTCTTGCAAAATGCTGCCACCAGTATTTTGAACGGGAACATATTAAACTATTTCATTTCCAGATGCAATTTTAAGATTAACATGTTTTTATAGCTGTAGAAATCATAGCTGAATTCTAGGCAGCTGGGAGGCCAGCTGTCTCCTGGCACAGTACAGGGGCACTCAGTCCAGTTGCTGCATGCAACGTGCCCCTGACTTCATTTCAAAAAGTCTGCAGCTGTGAAATTGCTTCCATTCAGCCCCATCCGGTTAATTTTCAGGCTCTGCTGCAAGGTGTTTGCTCTTTATGTCGTTTTTGGGGAGGAAGGGGGGGCAGATGAAGTACAGAAAGACTGCGAACAGCCCCTGGCTTTGGGCATTCTGTTTCACAGGCTCTTGTCTTGGCAGTGTGTGTGCCCCAGACCTGGTCAGGCACGCCTTTCTGAAAGAAAACAAGGCAAAGCTTGGAGGGAATGGCCTTTCCTGAAATATCAGGTGTGCTACATGTACACAACAGAAAATTAAATTTAATGCCAGTTGCACCTTTTTAACACACTCATCTGTCGAAACACAGTTGTTGGGGGTCCGGTGATTGTGTCGCTACCTATGATGCAGTCGAGGTAACTGCCAACATCCAGTGAGGAAAGGGAGAAAAGCTTCAGAGGGGAAGCACAAGGTGAAGGCAACTGCGCTTAGTTTTCCTTTTGCTGATAAAATGCAGTTTGTGAGCGAATGCAGAGAGGATGACCCCAGGGTATTGCTGTTGCTGGTACCAGTTGATGTATTTTTTGTGGTCAGAATGTTCTTTTGTGGTGTTTTTTCTCTTTGCTTTTTGGTTTGTTTTTTTTTCATTTGTTTTATGCTTCTTTTGATCCTTAGTGCTTCTCCTGTCACTCCAATCCCACTTTTAAAACCATGTGTTGGTAATCTTTTATGCTTCTCATTTGGGAGATTCGGGCTTTTTTTTGAGGTGACTGTCATAATTGCTGGTTCAGTCTTAGTGCATGGCAGCTAATTTACCCTCTCTGTATTGCTAATGCCATTTCAGTTCCAAAACCTGGCACTTCTTGTTGTCTCAAAGTTAGGCTGCATTCTTGGAACCTGGTGCTGTGTGCCAAAATGAGCACATTCCTTTTTCTGTGAGCAGCAATTTGTTAGCGTCAGGCTTTGCAGTAGGGGACAGAAGGGCGTTGTTACTGATGCAGCAGAGCAGAAAAGCAGTAATTGGAAATACAAAAAAAGACAATTAAAACACTGGGATTTCCTCTATTCTGGAGTGCTGCCTAGGCAAGTCCCGCTGCTGCTGCAAATGCTTTCACAGCACTTACCATTTATGGATCAGTCTTAGCCAGGCAGTTAGGGACAGGGAAAACTGTTATAAGTAGAGCCTAATTTTAAAACATTTGTCACTTCTCTAAGTATGTATCACTGGCAGATTGTATAAGAAGTCTGTAAGCCTGATTCTCACCTATTTGAATGAAGGACTCTCAATATAATTTGTAGCATGGTCTATAATATTATCTGGTCTAATTATGAGCAAACATCTCTAGCTTTAAGAAGGAATTATAATTTATTGACCTAGAGGCTCTTGAGATTTTTTTTTTTGATGGACATGAACAAGTCACCACTGTGGTGCCACTTCACACGTAGAGACCTCTGGCTAATTCATAACCACTTGTGTCATTAAGAAATGTGTCCTGATGGCCTTCAGAAGTATATATGTGTCTTAAGTCAGGACCTCTGTCTGCTGCAAGAAACTCACTGTACCATGAGTAAGAATTCTTGGTGCCAAGTAAAATCCTTTGAAAGGAAAATAGGGTTTGTTTTTTTTGGCAAAGAAACAGTACTAAAGTAGTATCTGTTGCTTTTAAATGGCCACATTAATTGTATTTCCAAAGTTGAGGTATTAGCATTTTGTTTTCATCCTTTGTACCAGGGGTAGCTCTGTCCAAGAGATGAAATGAAACAGAGCAACAGCTAGAATGAGGGTTTTCAAAACAAAGTCCACAGCCTTTTCAACATTAACTTTCCTTTGCTGGCCTGAGACCTGTTTCAGTAATCCTCAATAGATACAGGAGGATTAAGAATAAATGGCAGACATCAAGGCATTCCTTTTTTTAATGGTGAAGGTTGTATACTTTCTGCTGCTGCTCAATTTAGCAGCATAAAGCGTATTTAAAATTTCATAATTTTGGAGAGTCTTGGGTGAATTTGGGGACTGGCAATATTAGGCAGGTCACAGACTTCACTTGAGGATAAAGTGTAGATGAAACCCTGCAGCTGGATTGAAGTCTCAGTACTAATTATGTGTTCCTTATTTGCATGTACATTTCTTGGTTTTAAGGTCAGCTTTGCACTTATTTTCAGCTCACAAGGGAGTTTGTTCTTCATGCAAGTTGTTTATTATATAGGGATAGAAGGAAGGGTTGCCATCACTTCTGTGTGTTTGGAAGAAAATCTATGGTGCAAAATGAATTCTGTGCATTGGAGAGTGAAATGTGACTCTTCCTTGAATATCAAACTTAGCATATTTTCATAGCTTCTAGAAGTGTGTTTCAGAAAGTGTGAAAATATTTGAGATGAAAGTATGAGCTATTTGGGAGTTTGAAGTTGGATTATTCTTCATTTAGAATGGAAAAAAGTGTATGCTCAAAGCCTGAGCCGTTATTTTTTTTCTGCTCGGGTAAGGAAAAGCATATGCTTAAGAACGTGTATGCGGGTTTCCACAGGGCAGGGGTGGGCTTCAGGGTGTCTCTGGGTGTGCTTTCACTGAGGTAAGTGTAGCTTTATTACAGTGGTTAGGTATTGCATGACTGTCAGATCCTGTAGTCATGAGAATAAGTGCAGTACTCCAAGTTAAGTGGTGGAATGTCTCATATCTTTATTTTATTGTGCTCTTAAAAAAAAAAAAAATCAGTTTGGAGGAATTCACTGCTAAAGGCTGAGGGAATGCAGCAGAGTGACAGAAAGTGCAATGACATGAAAAGTAAGATTTCCCGATTCAGAAGTCCCACAACAACATTAAGACGAGGTGTGAAAACTGTGTTTAAAGCGCATATTTAACAATCCATCTTATATTATGGACTAGCGGATTATTTATTTTTCCCCACTGAGTGTAGGTAGTCTGATCTTTCTCTACATTTGTTCTGCATCATCCAGATTCAGTCTAGCTCATGATGATCTTCTAGCATTCCTAGCTTTAGTTTTGCTCCAATCAGTAAAACTGGAGCACATCTTGATGTTAAATGAGTAACAACTTGAAGCTGAGAATGACAGCTACTTCTGTGGGTTTTTTGAAAATCAGTCCTAGAGAAGAAATGGAGCCGGCAGTAGCAGCTGCAGTAATAGCCAGCTCTGCAGAGTTGGTGGGTTGTAGGAGAGCAGTTCTTAGTGATTAATCACAAGTTGCACCTGGGACTGGTAAGATGATTGCAGAGAGAAATGGTAGAAAGAGGAGGACCTGTGGCAATTGTGACAGAAACATGTGGACAGTAGCTCAATAGCTCTTCATTTCTTTGTAAAACTCTGAAGATTTTCTTTTGCTTTCTGTTTTGTTTTCCATGGAGAAGGATAACTCTCTTCCAGACTCTGGTTTTGCATTCCAGTGGTGCTTGATAATAGGCTTATGACGGCATTAAATGAAATAATCTTTTTATTGTGCCCATAAAGCAATAGGTACCTGGGAGGTGCAGGTCAGACCTGCACTTAACATGGCGCTTATATGAATTACTCCCTATAAAACACACTGTCTTGTTATTGTCTTGGCCTCTGTTATTGAGGATAGTGATGATCACTCTGCACTAGCTGGACCACTGAAAGGACTGAGGAGTCTTGGGGCCAGGGGGAGCTAAGCAGGTGGCTTGTGTTGCAGTGCTCCACAGAGCCTCACCAAGCACTGTCAGTATTGACATCTGGTCTCCAAAGCTTTTTTTCCTTGGTTTAAAATCCTTGGCTATAAATGAACACATGTAGCATGCACCTTATGTGGTTTCCATTGCTTGCTGCACAGGACTCTTTTTATATAATGTATATGCAAGGCAATACTTCATGAAATTGATTTGATTCTGCTAGACAAATACGCAGCAAAGCCAAAGGCACAAAGAGGGAACAGAGGAAATCAGCTTCAACGAATTACTTGATGAAATTCAGGTAATGTAACAAAGTAAAACAAAATACCAAATGAACTGCAGGGTCAGCTATGTTACACCATACAGTTCAGTAATGATATTCCATTTCTGGGTTCCGAAGCTTTGTGATATCACACACCATAGGTGCTGTCATGAATTCTTTTTGTTTAAAGGCCACTTTTTTTTTTTCCTAAGAAATAAGCAGCACAAGTTACCCTTGTGTTTATGTTTTAGTGATTTACTAAATGTAAGGATGAATTCTTTCTCTATCAGAAATCCAAAACCTAGAACTCTAGCATCCATGTGATTTGACCACAGCTCTACTAAACATGCAATGTTTGGCAAAGTCAAGAAAAGTAAAATAGATGATCTGGAGGTATTTAATGTGATTGAAATTGCAACACTTTGTTCTTAGAGGCTTCTCTTGGTAAGAGTCCCATTTAGAAACCTCCTGCAGCTGCCCAGAGTGCTCTGACACGGGAGCACAGAGCAGCCTGGGCAGTGTGGATGAGCTGGGTCGGGTTGAGAACTGGAAGGCAGAGCAGAGGTGACATCCCTGTCCTTCTCGTGGCTGTAGGGAGAAGAAATGGAGCCAAGAGGCCTTGGTGAGACTCGGCAACTGATTTGGAGAGCGCACAGTTATGCAGTTTTCACTTCTAAATACTTCACTAGTTTGTCACACCCTCAGACGTAATGTACAGAGCGGAAACTCCTGTTACTTTGAGCGACCAGCTGTGCTGATCGGAGAGAAGCAGGCAGGGATTCTGTTGAAGTCTAAAAATGCTCAGGTACTTTTAGTAGGAAATAATTAAGTTCACTTATATTCTTTAAAAACTGTAATTTGGAAGCTTTCTGTCCAGGTGCTTCTGAATTTAAAATAGAAGCAAGTACTTTAAAAGGCTTTAATAATACTTGTACAAATTACAAGCTGGCTGTGGGAGTTTGCTGTGTGAATCAGTGATTTAATTTATAACAGCAAGTAATTTCTGTCTAGTAAATAAATTTGGGACAGGTTTGTAACTAGGCTTCATTAGATACCTGTTGCACAGTGGGTTTTTCTTGGGGCCATAGGCTTCTTTATACTTCTGTGCTTGGCATATATATATAGCGAAATTGTTTAGAAAAGCTGATGGCCTCTCTGCTGGCGTCCTGTCTTCACCCCAGATCAGGGCACTCGCAGATGCTGTCATTCTATGTTACTTTTGTGGAGTTCAGGTAAGGACTTGCTTAAAGCCCTCTGCATTCAACATTTATAAGTAATTAAATAAGTATATCAGTTAAATAAGTTTTGTTGTGTGATTACAGAAGATATTACTATCAGGTTATTTGCCTAATGATACGGTGTTTTTTCTTGGACACTTTACATGAGACTAAATTAGCAATTAATCCTAAACAGATGACAAGGATAAGAACATAATTGTGTTTGTGCAGTTTCCCTGGCAGTGCTTCCGTCTTGGTGTCATTCAGCAGATGAGATGCAGTTTTTCCTTCTTTCCCTAGTAACATTTAGAGCTGGTAAATGTTAAGCAGGCAGTCAAAGCTGTCAGTGCATGAGATGAAAGATGCTGAATAGATCTGTAGTGCCAAATAAACTGTTCCTGCTTCCCTTTAATCAGGCAGATGAGTTGCTTCATTTCCTTCTGAGCAGCAGCTCGGTCTTTCCAGTGCCCCCAACCAGCTGCTGTGGATGGAGGTGAGACCTCTCATGTTCCCCCAGCCCTGCTCTGCATCCCTACCCTGTCCCTGGCACTAGGCAGGGACAGCCTCTGCCCTTCCCTGGCCTCCAGCCCTGGCTTAAGCAGACCAAGGAGGAGAGTGAGGGGACAGTCATCATTCCCTTACTTGCTTGACTGAGTGTTGGCTGAGACAATCTATCATGTAATTTGCAGTTTATCCTTGATGTTTTCATGACCCAAGGAGTTTACAAGGAAATTTGTCAGGGAATGAAACTAGAAGGGCCAGAAGGATGCTGCTAAGAAAGCAGAAGTGGTAGTCCCATGTGAAGGACTGGGTGCATGAAGGGGCTTGGAATCCCGAGGCAAAACAGGCATGCTGCAGATAGAAAGTGATTGCCAAAGCTGATGTTAATGTGAATGGCTTGTCCCATGTGTAATCAGAATAATTGAGCTTGGAAGGGACCTCTGGAGGGCATCTACTCTATGCCTCCTGCTCCCAAATCAAGCTGGAAGCCATGGGGCCAGCAAAATATGTGTGCCTGAGACATAGCTGGGAACTGTCGGTATCAGAGTCCTGCACTGGCACGTGCTAATGATGTGACCCTGAGCAGCCTGATGTAACTCAGAATTTGGATATAATTTAGAAGTTGGCCTTGACTTTGGAGAGGGAATTGGACCAGATGACCTCCCAAAGTCTCTTCCAACCTAAGTTATGCAATGAATTTATAATACTAAAGGCATAATAATCATGTAGTATTTTTTCTTACGAGCATTGTGGTATGTTAATATTTGTATGGTTCTCGGAGACTTTTGATACATTCCCTACATCTTGTTATAATTTAATCTGCTATGCCTTACTACTTTTTCTCTTGCCAGAAGAACAGAGGATTTTATTTTTTTTAGAATACTTGTAAAGCAGAACATATGTTAACTGCGAAGTATTGTAATGGTGCTTACTAATTAATTTTCACAGTAACCCTGTTAAAATAGGCCAGTACTGGCTTCATTTTAGAGACAAGGAAACAAATGAGAGAGTAAGTGGTCTGATTGAAGTCACTTACATGTCAAGGGCATAGTTGTCATGGAAAATTGTTTCCTTTATATATTCCTCCAGCCTGTATTACCTCACAGTAGAGAGGTTAGGCAGCACATTGTAGGCAGCTCTTGTTTATGGAAGTGCAACCGAGTGTTAAAATTGAACATGGATAAAATCTGAGAGCAAGCCTAATGGGAATACTTAGTTTTTACTGTGATACATAGCTGAATACATAATTCTTTCTGACCTGTATGCTGCTGTTTGCAGTGGCTAGATTTTCTGAGTACATCTAAAGAATTTATTGCTAAGGGGCAATTATGAACGTGATTAAAACCTGGAAAAGCAAAGGCAGGGGAAAAGCAAAAGCTCGTAGTAAATACATATATTCTTCTAGTGGTTTTGT
>Ga0181612_153117_pt1 | contig 10739 bp, 4 predicted proteins | sample HoacroProtozoa21_FD_119630 | JGI IMG/M metagenome (GOLD analysis project Ga0181612, IMG submission 119630) | Hoatzin crop microbial communities from Cojedes, Venezuel. Combined Assembly of Gp0051906, Gp0051904, Gp0051908 | reverse complement strand
TTTTCTTTTTCTGTTTTGTTTTTTCTTGTTTGTTTTTTACATTTTAGATTAAAGGAATAGCTGTGTTCAGACATTCCAAAATGCAAGATGACATAGCAGTCACAATTAAAAGGTTTAATGAGTAAGCTTCAATCACTGTTGCTTTTTTTGCACATGTTCTTCATTCCTCTACAGTGCAATATGTACATAGAGCACTTGCGGGTGTAACCTTCATCCCTCAGGGAAAAACACACATTTGTACATATTTGACTCTTTCCTTAGTCCCTTGTTCTCTATATTTGTACATATTTGACTCTTTCCTTAGTCCCTTGTTCTCTACAAAATATCAAAACCCAAATTCACACAACAGTAAATATGCTTATTTTTGAGCTACCATGCTTTGAGTTTGCTTTCTTTTTTATGTATTCAAAATGTTCATCTGTATTGGAAAGCTTGGTCTCAAATTGCTACTTTGTCGTAAAATACACACTTTAGATGGCACATTTTTAGATTTTGCAGACTGAACCCAGGGTGAATTTCTCCTCCCTTCTTTTAAACCCACAAATAATGCTCTGCATCCATACCTCTGCTATGTTCTTTTTCTCTGGAGCATTGAATCTCTTGCTCAGAAATGGCTAATCATGGGGAAGAAATTGCGATAAGATTAACCTTGCAAGGGTCTTCCTCAGCCTTGGGCTGTTCATTAGTGAGCTGTGAAGTATGTGGGAACCCAAACACTTTTTTTTTCTATACAAATGATGATAACAGTAGACAGCAAGGATTTCTGCTTGTTGATCATGGAGTTGTCTTTTCTGTGGCCTGTGGTTGTGTAAACTTGGAAACACCAAGTGAGTGATGAGCAATGTAGGTGGTGTAATCTGTTGTGTACATATATGTATGTGTGTATGGCTCCCACTCACAGACACAGAAGAAGAAACCCTGAAATTTCAGGTACTTTTTCATTGTGAAATAGCTGCAGGATGACTGAGATGAATCAAATGGCTTGAAGGAATAAAAGTTCAGCGAAATAGGTACAGCAATAAACCCAGTGATTTATGAGCAATGTGAAGGATTTACTACGTTCTTGCATCAGTTCGCATGATAAATTCACTTTGGTCACTGCCTTCTGACTCACCACAAGAAGTAATTTGCAAACCTGAGATATCTGAATTGTAAATTATTCTGTTTATTATTCATGATGAATAGAAAATCTTTCTATTAACATTGCCATTTTTTTCCGTTGAAGATTTGAGATTGATTGAAAATGAAAGTTGTTAAAGTAAGTCTTTGAGTTGTACAAAACTTTGCATATATAATTTTCTTCTATTCACTATTCCTGACATTGTCTTGCAACCTTCCCTCATTTGTACTGTTCTCTTTTTCCCAGATTTTCAAATATACAGCAGCCCGATTTCCTAAAGAAAGAAACACTTTGAATTCTTGTAAAATTTGAGGTTTCTCTGCCTGGCTACTGCTGCAATTTCTGCATGCTTTATGTCACCAAACATTGTTCTTTTTTATTTCAGCTGTTCCCATGCTTCTACATTTGCCCTCTGCTACTCCTTGCACGCTGATAGGTGTGCTGATTAGCACCAAGACAAGAAAAAATGTGTAGTGAAATGATTCAAAAAGGCCACTCAGATTTCTCTGAAAAGTTTTGGGAAGTTTGCGGCATGAGCACATATGTCATCGCCTGCCATATGTATAAATTTCTTCAACTCACTTCCTAGTTGCAGTGTGAGTTGAATTTCTAAGGAGTAGATTTTAATTTCTAGTTATTATTTAAAAGGTCAGCCAGCCCAGACGAGCAGCATACCAACTACATTAGTTAATCTTTTAGCTATCAGAAGATAACGGTGTTAACTCACACGAAATACAGGGACAGCATCACACCAACAGTCATTTTCCTTGGGAAAGCAATATCAAATTTTCATGTGAGTCCAGCTACAATAATCAAGAAGTTGAGCAGAACATGAACTTGCAAGCATGTAAGATAATTCCTGGTAATTTCGCATGTATCCTGTGATAATTTCACACACGTGTGGTAAATGCAAGGCACTTTGCACATCCCCCATTAAGGGAAAACTAGCTTTCATCTACCAGTACATACTGGAGAATTGTGGCAGCAACTTCACAACTCAGCTTTGTTCCTGATAACTTATTAATCTACTTGTATTGTAAGAAGACTGGCAGAAATAGTTCAACAACTTCCACTCCCTGGGAAGACAGTATCAGGTAGAGACTTGCATTTTGTGAATGTCTGGACAAAAGTGAGTAGAATCTCCTAAATCCCATTGCTCTTGCAAAGGAACTATGAATTACTTATTTTCTTGTTCTTTCTACTTCAGGAGCCTGTCTGAAAAACTGGGAATACACATTGTCATGCATTAATAGTACACTGCCTTTTTGATCAATAAAAGCTGCTTTGGTCAAGATTTTAATAACTGACTAAACAATCCCTTTTTCAGAAAGTGCCAAGTACTGACCTTGAAAAATAGGCCAAACCAGGTATTTGAAGCAGCAGATGTGCAGAAGGAGACACAGAGAATTCCTGATCACCCCTGAAAGACTTGGCTAGTTTTCTGGAGCCACCTCAAAAACCTACGTGGCAAACAGGAGATTTGATTTTTTTAACACAGGGCATCACACAATTCTTAGTCATTTGTCTGTCTGCTGCCCACTGCTCCAATAGTGAAACTTGTTCCTTGAACAGGACAGGCAGCAATATTGACAATGTTCCCTACTAAAATAACAGCTTTAAAATCTAGCTGAGGTTTCATAGGAGTCCTGTGAGCTTCGTGACATTTACATTCCCAGCCAGCCTTGGCAATACTAAAGCCGCTTCTCTTTTCTGAGGTAATAATAATCATTTTGTTTGCAATTCAGACAAATGAATCGATGCTCAACAAGTGGAAGGACATAAGGGTCACGACAGAAAACTTGCCAGAACTGACACAAACTCCTGCAGAAGTGATGACCTTGTGGAAATGTATTTGGCAGGGAAGCAGAGAGAAGAATAGGATCCTAGGAAAGTGAGAAAGGAATCCAAAACACTACATGACAACCCAGATCTGTTCAAATGGCACCAGTGAATAGTTACAGATGTAAACTCCTATTGAACCGGCACAAGCTGGAAAATTAGAGCTTTCCCTTTGATGATGTGCTCTCATGTACGGCTGCAAAAGCTTTGCTTCATGTTTCCCTCAGTAGTGACAATTTATTCCCCAAAAGACTGAGTCAAAATCCCTTTCCCAGTCTGGACTGGTGCAGCAGTGGACTGATTGCACAGGCAATATCATGTGCAAAGAACGGAGCTCCTCATGTTTCCCACCACAGAGTACTCCCCAGATCCACCTTGAAATTCTGCCAAGGTCCTATGGTGAAGGTAACTCTTCCATTGTCCCTTCCTGTGAGGGTGATAAGCTTTAACATACTGTGCTCTTCCACACCAGTACTGGTATCACCAAGGAGGAGTATCTGCGATGGAAACAGTGCCCTGGAGGAACAGAGAGGGAAAGACAGGGTTTCTTGAAAGTATGAACCTACTGTGAAAGTAAGCCTTTAAAAAGTGTGGAAGGACACCATCAAATTACTGAGACTTACAATTTTATTTATCATAAAACCATAATAATACAGAAGGGACTTTTGTTTGCTAAAAACATTACTTGCTATATTGCTTCTATATATTAAAGAAAAATAAAAACCATGTGACAGCCTAAGCAATTCAAGCATCTAAGAAGCTTTGATACACAACTTCTGTGGGCTTGTGCAAATACAGATTAACTTAAAAAATGCTATTCTCCCCAGTGGACAGATGTTCAACTGCTGAAGTTGACAGACAATCAAGGATAGTAGAGTGCATGCTGACTGCTACTGAAGGATTGTGAGTGAAGATATACAAGATAAGAACATGTTGAGGACATCAAATAACTCTCCCTGAACCTCTCAGTGCCAGAAGCCCCTTTAGACAAAGCTGCACAGCGTCTGGAGAAACAGCGAGGAAGTGCCTTAAGCGTTCAGTCTCTGCTGGGACATGGTGTGCTCACTGGAAGATACACACTTCGGTCATTTGAGGTGCTCACAGTTTGAAGTTGACCTGATGTTACCTTGATGGTTTCTCTAACTTCAGTCATTCAGTACAATAAAAGGCTTACTAAAGATTGGAATCCTGAATGTAGGCTATCCTTTCCTTCCTCAAAATATACCCGTGCACAGAGAACAACCTTACAGCCACAGGATTTCTGATGTTTGGGGAAAATGTTCAGTCCAGGGACCAATTTAGGGCCCATAAGCCACTTCTGTGTTGTAATGGAAAAGCTTGCATCCTTCCAGCATGCGTAATGTTGTGATGTGGACCCAATGGTACTCTTTCCTTGATAATACACTATTAAAAAAGACATAGGAATAATGAAAGATTCAATTCCTTCTCCTAGTTTATGCTTTTGCAGGTTTTTAGTTTGGAGCTGGAAATAGTTTAATCAGCCCTCACTTTAGTCTTATCCATGTGCTCTGCTGTAGACACTGAGGCTTACTAACAACTCTGAAAAACTGGAGGGAAAGCTTCATTTGCTAATGATTGTTTACAAACACTTATGTATTGGGATAAAAGGAAAAAAAAGTAATGACAATGTTCTCATATGTCTTGGTACGGCTGAAACCCTGTATTAATAAACCCTAGATTTTATACAAAGTTAACCTGTTAACATCCAGGCAATTGCTGCGGAAAAAAAGTTAAAACATTATTACTAGTTCCAATTCTTCAACGTCCTGAATTGGTAGTGGGAGATGGAGAAGAATGAAAGACTGAGCCCCAGAAGGTGATGAATATTTCTATTAGCAGTGCTAAGCAATTGGAATAAATCATTATGGAAAGTGGGCAATGTGTGAAACAGACAACAAATAACTGGAGGGTACTTTTTGTTACTGGTCAGTGCCAAAGTCTGTTTGTAACCATGGCAACTGGGAGTCCAAATTTACGGCATTGCTATCAACAAATATTGAAGAGTCACTTACAGTACTTATTCAAGTGATATCACCTGATTTCCCCCTGTGCCCTACAGACACATCCTCTGACCCCAGGCTGCTTTCTTCACAGGGACAATTTGCAATAGAGCCAGTTAAGCCCTGCAAGTACGCATTCCTCCTTTGTGCCAAGCATCATGCATTGTCATTCTGGTATTATATATCCTCCCAGATATGTGTGGAAAATCACAAAATTTTCTTCAGGCAGCACGGTTAAATCTTTTCTGAAATCTGAGACCAGGCAGAGTTTTGTCTGAGACAGTTTGCATTCTCTTTCTTATGCTCTGGTCACAAACAGAAGCCCACCAGCATTATGTCACTCAAGGACTACTACAAAGTTAGTACCACTTTTCAGCTGAAACTCTCTGAATCTGCTTCTGAATAATCTCTGTTGAAAAGTAAATGTTCATTCACAAAATTAATTTAGTTACATATGAAAAGTCAATATGCCTGCCTTTTCCTCTCAGGGTTAAATTGTAAGAAACAAACAAATTGTTCTGAATACAGAACACATAGAGATAGGATTCAGTAAAGGTCCTGTTGTGCCTGGACCTAAAAGCTAATCCATAATGTATTTTTCTCCTTAGGTAATTATTTTTCTCAATTGCAGAAGTCCCTTAAGCATTTCCCTACCTTTTAAATATATGAACTGTCTGTAACTAAAAAGATTCTGTGCTCTAAAATGTTCTACAACCACATACATTCATTTTTATTCGGAACTTAATTAAATAATTTCATTACAGCTAAATATGTAGTTAAGTGTTTCCTTATGTTAACTTGTTAAATCAGCACTTCAACCTTTTCTAATTACTTAGAATACCAATGCCGTCTGGGTAGGTTGAGATATTGCCATGGTATTACTCAAACCTAAGCAAAGACAACCTTTTCCTAGTCCCATTTTTGATTCCACGATGTAAAGAAACTCACTTGCTTAAAGCTAAAGCCTGATTTACTCCTGCTATTTGTAATACTGCTAATGCCTTATTTACCCCTGCTATGGCATACAACAGTTTCGGTACATGCAAGTTTCAGCTTTTATCAGTGCATCCAATTTCTCTCATTATTTGCTCCTTTTTCAACCATCATTTTGAAGTTTTACAAGGTGGTCCAGCTATCCCACAGGGAACAGCAGGGTAGGTCTGACTTACCAAAGAGGAGCTGCCACCTGGCAGTGCAATAAACAGTCGACGATAAAGGTCAAATGATGTGCTGAAATGTTTATGCACACCTACTTTCGGTCACTGTAGCAATGCATTTGAACAAATATTTTGGAACAGACCTAAGAAAAACTAGGTGCCTCCTTTCTTTGTCCATAGGCTTCTAAAGTGCCACCTGTACCTGTGTCTTAAATGAAACCATTACAGGTACTTTGCCTGTAAATGCACATTCACTAGAGCATATGGGATTCTTTTAAAACTGACATCAATTCTGAACTCCATATTTTTCTGTTGTTTTTGCTCTTGCTTTTGGGTTTTTTCCTTCCTGGTCTGTAACACCATTTATGTCAGAAACCATTACCTGTTTTCAACAAACAATTATCCATATGAGCAAAACTTAGAATTGAAACCCTGTTCCTGGTAATCTGCACTCAGAAGTCTCTGTTAGTGGACTGGGAGTAGTAATGTGTTTTCATGATAATATGTATCTTGCAGCAAGCTGATGAACTCAGCAAAAATGTGCACCACATCAGATGTATTTGCCACAGGTATTTTATTTCTATTTATAGTTATGAAGAGAAAGAGAGAAAGAAAAAATTTTTACAGGCTAACAAGTTTTCAGTAACATTTACATTTTCACATTATGCTTTGGAAATTGTAAGAGATATAAAGAATCATTACTGTTTTTGTTTTTCTGGCATAATACATTGAAATTATCTATATTTGTGAAGCAAAAAAAGAAAATTATCACTCAAACAATTGCTGTTTAGTACTATCATTTAATCTTCTCAGTAAATTTTTAATCCTGCTGTTACATGAATTGTTATAAATATTGAATCCTCTAGCCAGATAGAAATTTGTTATATAGCAGGATTGTATTTTTCATGGAATGTAATAGCAAAAAGGAAATACATTTATAAATATACTTCTGAGTTTTCCACTAACATTCGTCTATAGCCATAACACTTCATTAGAGATCCAGTGTCTAGTACCTGCCCTCCAAGTGTTCTCAACCCTCGTAATTCTGTACCTATGTTTGCTTCTGTGGTATTGAAGCTACTCCTAAATGTTATGAGAGAAAAGAAAAATTTCATCATAGTTTAACAGCTATCAAATTCACAATCTTTGTGGGTTTTTTCTGACCTGAATGTCAAGCAGATTCCATAAGCCCATCCCACCCACTTACTTTTGTGCTCTAGAGGTTTCCTCAGCATCATCACTTGCCCACGCGGCATGAATAGGAATTTGTCAGCAAAAGTAAACAAACAAAAATAAATCTTATTTTAAAGAGAAATTGCTTGGAGTTTGGAGGTGCTTTCTTCAGCAATTGTCAATTCCATTCCCAAAGTCAAATATACTAGTGTAAAATGTGCTGAATATTGTTTCAGTTCCTAAATGCTGACTTGATAAAAACAACATGAAAGAAACAACTGTGATTTTACTTTTCAAGGAGCTGAGGCCTCTCAGTTGTTGTGGATTTGATTTAAAATGTTGAGTTTTCACTGCTTTAGGGGTCCAGGCCATGCAGATTTCTGACCTGAGGAACAATTCTTTAGAAATAAGGATTGTAAAATACTTGAAGAAAAGGAAAGAACCTCAGTTAGTGTCAATATCATGAAATCCTTGGATAGGAGCAATAACCACTCCCTTCCAGTTCTTGGGAGACACCTGAAATTAATAACTAGACCTTTGTCAAGTCAATAGTTATGAAAGAGAAATGCAAGTTATACATCCCCTGAAATGTTTGGGTTTGGGGATATCCATATTTGTTATGGTAGGCTTTTTTGCTATTTTACTCATAGTATAGCTGCTGAATGGCTTGAGACATCCATGCTGCAAGACACCCTTATGCCCTTATCCCAAGCACTGTCTACCTCCCAATATCCTCTATAGGTGCTTTTTGCGCTGTTCTTCAGGGACTCCCTCTGAAAGCACAACTTTTGTATGACAAAAGCACATTTTTTGTGGAACTGGTCTCTGTTATTCTGACTAGGGGAAAGCAGATGAATTCAAGCTTGTGAAATATTGAAGAATATCAGCAGACCTGTACCGTATTCCAGACCCATTTACTCTGAAAGGTCATTTTGTCTCCCTATAAGTGAAAAATAAAGAAGCAGTAAATGGTTCAGCTTGCTTCTGGCCTTGCAAATCTCTCAACAGGACACCAATATCATTTATGATAACTTTTGGTAGCCTGAATAAACCTATTAAAAAACAAAAATGTAAAAGACACCACAGACATTCAGCGGGAGTTTTGTTTCCAGTGCTTTGGCAAAAGGTATAAGACATGAAGAAACTGACTCATCACAGACTCTTCTTCCCACAGCAATATCTCCTGGGACATTTTGGTAGTAAGAGCAGGAGGGATCTGCAGGAGCCTCTAGCACTTTCACTGTCAGACCCCACCTATCGCCTTCACCCAGGAGGTGCTGCTGAGCCCAGGCAAAGTCACTGATGACTGGTGGCTCTTCCTTCCTCTGAAGGGTGTGGGAACACACAAAGAGGAGCCTCCCTGGGACACACACTTTCCTTGCAGACTTGGAGGGCCATCTGCCCAGCCATTAACCAAGCTAGGTGCAAGCACCAGCTGGGAGCTTCAAGAGCCTGTGCTGTGACCATTCATATGTATGTCCATGGAGCAAAGAAGAAACTCATCTGATGGGGACTACAAAACTTCTTTCCACAGTTGGCACCCACCAGAAACTTAGCTGCAGAATAGACTCATGACTGGGGACGTGCTGATGCTTTACCCTTACAAGGTTCCTTCCCTCTAAAAGTATAAACCCTAAGGGCTAAGTAACTGCCAAAATATTTTAAAGCCTTTTGTCCCTCTCTTTTGCCATCCTCACAGTGTCCTATGCCATGTGAGTGTTAAGCTGAGAGGTTATGAATGGATGTAACTTCAGCATATATCAAGGACATACCAGTTTTATATACAAGGCCACCGAGTTTCATCTCCATATTTGACATACAGGATAATAGTATTTTCTTTCATGTATTCAGTGAATTATGTACAATTTAAAAAAAAAAAAGGTTAACAAATATGATCTTCATCCTTTTTCACAGGTGTCTTTGCATCAATCTAGTTAAACTACTAGTGCCCTGACAGACCCTTTTGGCACTGCTTCAGGTCTCTTGGAAAGCAAGAATCAAGCACTTCTGAGTGATTTTCAGGAAGTACAACTAAGACCAAAGCAGCTGTAGGAATTGCCTGAGGTAAGGTGGAGAAGCAAAGTCTTGTTGGGAGTTTGAGACAACATGAGGTAGCTGTTTTTAAACGGCAGTGAAAATGGCGTGGTTGCACAAAAGGACTACCTCATTTGATACTGTGTGCAAAGACTCCAATTCCACCTGCTATTCAAAAGCAAGCATAACATGAAGTACATACAGAACATCAGGCTGTTTGTTGAATCAAGATCCTGCATGATTAAATTAAAAAATAAATTTTTCTTTCCAAATACTGCTCCTCTGATTCCTATTTGTAAGCCCAGCTGATAGGATGAAAATTTCTCTCTGTTTACATTCTGAAGGCTGACACCCTTTTGTACTTCTTTTATTTGACTGTTTCTGAATGAGAGCAGACCAGAATATTGTGCAAAGACATTTCTGTCTCCCAGCTCCCTCTCTTATCTGACTGAAGCAATCAGTTCAGCACAGCATGATGGAGAAAGGGCAGACTGAACAGATGATTCAGAGGTGAGATGAGGACAAATGTCTGTTTGAATTGGGGGGGTTGCTCAAGTTTACTTTTGTGAAGATTTCATGAATAATAAACTTTCTTCTTGTTTTCAAACTCAACTTGTTTTCCTGAGCATGAATGAATCACTGGCAAATTTGTCTGCAGCTACTTTAATAGTTAGCAATGACAATTCATTATATTTGTTCCACTCAATTACTAGTTTTTCTCAAAGACGTCAAACAGTTTAGTTGAACACATGCTATATATCTGTTGATTTGGTTGATTAAAAAATATTTAGTATATCCCGTGCCAAAACAGTATGGAAAAGACAGCTTTGACTCAGCAGAGATTTTAGTAGTAAACAGCTCAGCACAGTTACTTAAGACAGGTTTTAATCTGCTTGGTAGTGAAATATTCATGGTCATATCTAAGAATAAATGTCAGTACTGTGACAGCTTCCTATGATAACTAGGACATTACCTGTGAATTATTTGTTTAACTATTTACTTGCACATACTTTACATACCTGCCTGTAGTAATGTGCTAAGAAGTTTTGTGTGTGGTGTTACTACCTTTCCTGCAACAAAAATCCTCTTGACTGACATTATCATTATTGGTGTTCGCTGGATCTTATCACTGACTTTTGGATGACCAAGTGTAATGCTTATTTGTGAGTTGTGATTTGACATATGAGTCCCGTAAAGAACTTGTTTGATATTCAACATCTTACACTTGCATGAAAACTTAATATAACACAAAGCTTTTTCCTGCCTTAAAGGCAAAGTCTATTACACATATTACGCAGGTCCTTTAACCAAACTAAGTAAGTGTCCCGGGTTCGGCCAGGACAGGGTTAATTTTCACCGGACTCCAGGAAAGGACACAGCCGGGCGGGCTGACCC
>Ga0181612_123401_pt1 | contig 10739 bp, 9 predicted proteins | sample HoacroProtozoa21_FD_119630 | JGI IMG/M metagenome (GOLD analysis project Ga0181612, IMG submission 119630) | Hoatzin crop microbial communities from Cojedes, Venezuel. Combined Assembly of Gp0051906, Gp0051904, Gp0051908 | reverse complement strand
CCTGCCGAAGCAGGGTCACCCAGAGCAGGCTGCACAGGACCACATCCAGGCAGCTCTTGAATATCTCCAGAGAAGGAGAATGCTTCACTACTCACCAGCTCAGCAGAAACCTACCACCCTGCAAGCTCGACAGGCGCAGCTCGGACCATGTTTTGGGAACATGGCACCGTCCTGTTGGTCACAACGGGTGCCCGTTCACCCGGGTCACCTCTGGCAGGGGCAGACGTAACACACATGCGCACTCTCAGCCACGTAACGTGACGCTGCGCGGCTCCCCCGCCACCCCATCGATGGCATCGACATACCTGGTGCAGTTCTCAGTGGAAACCTGGAACGAGAACACAGGGTTCAAACGCTACCACGTTTCCTTGCCCAGATTTCTGAAACGGCCCATCTCACCCTGCAAAAACAAGGGTCTGAATACATGTTAATGGCCACAAACCCCAGGCCTACGCCGCCACCCTGCCAAAAGCAGCTTTAACTCCTCTTTCGCAAAAGCCTCTGACAAGTCCAGCTTTTTGGTTCTGAAGGTGCACAATTTCCCCCCTAAGATTCCCTGCCGGGCTCCCGACACACAGCCTCAGTGCCGACCGCGTTCCTGACGCTGAAGGCAGCAGAGTCCATCGTTTGTTCCCGATGCAGGGAGCTGAAGCATTCACGCAATGGGGAGCCACGAGGAAAATTGCTGGAGAAATTCCCATCTGCACCTCTAACCCCAAAGCACCCTGCCAGCAAGCACCGGTGCCCAGCGACCCGCTCCACGCTGCGACAGAGACCGGCTCACCGCAGAGATCGTTCCTCACCTTCCCAACTGCTGCGGCAGCGTCAAAACCACATTACAAAATCACCTCCTACAGCCACAGGTTGTAAACATTCTGTGATCTGCAAAGTCCTACCCCCGGGTGCTACAGAAATTGTTCTTGCATCACAAACTGATGCCGGGTGAGAATTTAACTAAACAGAACACAGAAATAACTGGGGAGGGAGCTAAGATTTTCCAATGTTTCCATGAAAAGAATTAAAGCTTTAAAACAAAAAGAAGCATTTTTGGTCCTAGTCCCAAAGCCATCCCATCAGAATGAGGACAGGGAAAGACAGGCAGCAGCACGCGGTCACAACCCCCTCACCCAAAGCCTCCGGCTTACGTAGCGTCTCCCCAGCCCACGAAACACTTGGCTGTGTGCTTGAGCTGCCAGTATGCACTAATCCTGCCAGGGACTATTAAATGAACTTACTGGGTCGACAAATGTAGGTGGGCTCAACGTAAGGGACGCAGGGAAACCTGCGGTAAAAAGAGACCGCAGCGTGCGGGCTGAGCAGGAGAGCAAGAGGAAGCACAGCCGCTGCCGAGCCTGTGGGAGATCGTTAGAGGTGAATTTGTTCTTTGCGTCTGCTGATTCCTTGGGAAGGTAATTACTCGCCAGCATGGAAGAATCAGCAAGATTTTATGCGTGAACCCATTTTTTCTTCCCATTGGTGACAGCACCGCCACTGAAGTTACTAAAAAAAAAAACCCAACCTCCTCTAGACATCAGTGAATCCACCAGCTGGTTTTCTAAAACTGTAAATCAGACACTAAATACATTGGCAGCTGTTTTTGTGGCTCCCTCTCTCTAGCTCCCAGTTGTGCCAGACGACAGTCTGATTTGCTGTCTTCTCCCCCTTTATTTCTAGGCTTGCCAGAACATACTTGCTTTCCTACAAAACCATTAAGTACCACGAAAAACGCTGCGATTTCCAAGCCTGCAGAAGCCCTGAACCCCGCCTCGCGGGTTGCTGTCATCGCTCTGACAGCAGAGAGGAGCCAAAGCCCAGGAGCACCTGGTCCGGTGGCAGCTGTACTCCGTCCCAACAAACACCTCGCAGCTCCAACCCTTAGCAGATACCACAGCAAGAAGCAGCAAGCCCAAGGGGACGCGGGCAGAACCAGTGCCAGCACTAAGGCAGCCTGCCCTGTCTTTTCTACGCGTGCTTACAAAAATTCAGCCAAACCCTTCATGTCTAGGGAAGGGCTCAGGCCGAGGACCATATGGAATCACTTTAGATCCACGTTACAGCACGTACAGCAACTCTGTGCATAAATTCCTGCCTTGTTTCCCCTCGCAGGGGATGTCCTCGAGGCGTTCTAGCAGGCAAGTCCTCCTGCTTCCTTCAAGTATCCCAGTTCAAGAGGCAGGTTAGAAGCCACTGTGACCAGCGGGCGCAGTGGGGCAGCCGAGACCCCAGGGTGATGCTGCCAGAGAAGTCCGGCAGCAGAACCACTGCCGAGTCGCGCTTCTAAAGCGCTCGTTCCAACCCTCGAGCGAGCGGCTCCCTGCGGGGTCGTCGGACAAGGACAACCACGCGCCTCCTCTCCATCAGACGCCTCGCCGTACTGCTTTTGTAGCAAGTCCTCCAATACCAAGTTATACTGGACGAGGGAAAAAATAAACCACAAGTGCTTTAAAACGCTAACCCACGCTGCCTTCCCCCCACCAAACTTTGTCCAGCGAGCCTCAGAGCCTTCCAAGGCTGCAGATGGCCGGGGTTCAGCAGCACATGTTCTGGAGTCTTATTCGTATCCGTGGTTTTGTCAGGGGAGCTCTTTCAGAGCTCCCATCTAAGAAGGTTCCTCCTATTTCTGAGACACGTCATTTCACAAGCTGTAATACTTTGGTTTACAACTGGATTAAAATATAAATTAAATAAGAATAATGCTAAATGAGTTTATATTGAAACACTTTATATATGTCTACATATATATGTATATACAGGTATGTGTGTGTGCACTCCCTAATGACAGCTAGAGGAAGCAAAAGTCATTCTCCAAAGGCTTCTACCTTTCCAACTAGCCTGGTCAACTTATCCATTGCAACAATTCCCTGTGCATAAAAGCTAACGAAGCGCTGGAAGGTGGCGCCGGTGAACAGCTGGATCACACAGACGTTCAGGAACGGAAAGACAATAAATTATCAGAAGCAGTAGTAACTTGTTCACAGTTGGGATGAGGGTAATGTTAGAGGAAACCTGAATTTTCTACAGTCCCCGGGAATAAGAAGTCAAAGGTCGCTGAGGATTGCAGTTGGCTATACTGTAGTTAATCCTAAAAGCAAACACCGGATCCGGCACAAAGAAATGGTAGAAACCACAGCAGATTTTTCCCAGCGGACTGAACTCCGGTACCATCAGATTTGGCAGGAAGATTTCCAATACCTCCCCAGGACCAGAGTTCAGCCCGGTGATGCTTCCATCACCGCCGCCACCCCAGTGATGGCCATTTCCATGAGAAGGAAGATCCCTTGAATCCAGCTCAAGCCTACATCCAAAAGAAAGTGCTCCCAGTCCTTCCTTAGTTCTACTTCTCTTCTGTCCTCCCAAACATCGCGTTCATTCATCTCTCCTAGTCCCACCTCTGGGTTTTCCTACGTTTCGCAAAAAAAAAGCCTTTCAGCAATAACATCAAGGCAGACGGAAATATTTTAGGGATGGTAGGATTCTTCGGGCAATTTTATAACCCACGTGGGTGGGTTCCAGGTTAGGAATAACCTACGTTTCTAGTAAGACTTAACTGCAGCAAAACTTTGGTCTGCTGCGTTTTACTTAAAAACAAAAAAAAACCCAACAAATCTACTCCAAATCTACTCTATTCCAAAATCTTCTGGTAGACATTAGTTTCAAGCAGCAGCCAGTAATGTTTGCATAGTTCTAGCTTTTTTTTGGTTACAAATATATATATACACATATATATGTATGTTTTTTATATTAAAATATCCTTTGAATGACAATGATTGAAATACTTCGCACCCCTTCAGGACCTTCCACTGAAGACGCCAAGGCTTTGTGCGTGGATCTCCCCTCGTGACCGGAGCGATGCTGATAATCTCTGCGAATATCGTTATCGCCAGACGAGGCTACGCCAGCGGCTCCATCAAAAGACCACGGACTTCCTGACTGCAGTCCTGGCTACGGGCTTCGCTCCCAGGGGAAACTCGGAGCCCAGACCTTGACAAAAATTAGAAGTTTGCTGAATTACAGCTCCTTGACTTCTCCCATCCCCAAAATATTTCCGGTAGAGCAAGAAGAGCATTTGGTGTCACTGATCTGCAGGAACGCTTGGGCACTGGTACGGCGAAATTGGCAGGCGTGTCATGGATCAAAGAGGAGAATCTTACAAAGTGTAAATAGTTTAAGGGGTGCCAGTTTTTGTTGGTTTTAAAGATGCATGACTCGGTCTACCTCGCAAGCTACCTTCCACCCAAATAAACTGCACCTTTTCAGCTGTCTTTCTATTTATACATCGCGTTCTGCTGGAGAGAGATGAAGCCAGCAGCAAATAAAAGCTGCAGCTCTGCTCTTGCTAATGCATCGCTAGGGCTGAATCACCCGAAGGCAGCAGAACGACTCTGCCCGAAGACCAGACTGCTCAGAATCATTTACCCAACCGGGCATCGCACTTTTCAGTGAAATTACGACTGCGTGGAGGCGTGGGACGACCTGCCCTGGAAAACGAAGTCACTCAGTCGTCGCAAAACGAGAGCAGGACAAGCGGGGAGCTCTGTCCTGTCAATTTATTTCAACCTTGACCTTGCCGAGGGCTGAAATCCTGGCTCCGTGCCCTCCCCACTGAGCCTGCCCTGCTACGCTTGTCAGCAAGATGGCAGCTTGCTCCGAATGCAATTCCAGCTCCAAAGAGCTGCCAGATGGGAACGGAGTCGGTCACTACCAACCTCAGCTGGATTTAAAACAGCAGCAGAGACACAAAATGGTTTCTATCCTTCCCGCCCTGCAGCCACCCCAACTTCTGCAAGTTAAATTATGCAGATCACAGCTTGAAAGTACTGTGGAGAAGATGCGGGCAAGTCAAGGACTGAACCTGACGGCCGGACCACACTGGGAGGACAAGTGAGGGATTGCCCATCTGCATCGGCTGCTCTGACTCTTGCCAGGCTGATATCCCTGGATCTTATTAAGCGTCTCTGCGTGCTCAGCCTTGTGTTATAAATTCACATTTCATAAAGCCTCCTCCTTCATCCCTGTCTATCTAGCTGCTGGAAAGAAGCAGCACGGTTTGCTTTCACGTACTCCCGCTGCAAGAGAGCAAAAAGACCTTCTTTTTCCCTTTCCCAGCTTCACGTCAGCCGTCCTCCCAAGAGGAACAGGTTTAGCTTTTCCCAGAAGCAGCAGCACAGTATTAACACAATTCTTGTTATTTTCACAGCTATTCACAGGGAACCTGGCCCTGGCAACCGTCACGTCACTCGGCTGTGACGTGGCACGGGGGCTTTCTGCAGGCTCAAGGAGATAACCGCAACACTTCACAGTTGGAAGATTTCACTGCCGCAGCAGAGAACTAAGAAATGTGTTCCCCCTCCGAGAAAGAAAACTGCAGAAGCAGAGTGTGTTCCCCCTGTTGCCTGAGGCAAGGAAACAAATGGGTTAGTAAGCCCTAACTCTGAAGCGGACAGAAATGTTACGTACAGAGGTATTAAAATACGACAGAGTTCTCTTCACATCCTCCTTAAATCACAGTTGAAATCACAGTTTTGGCAGAGGGGAGAAAGCTGCAGCTAGACGTAGAAACGCAGAGCCGTGCCTCAACCCATCGCGGAAGCGTTCGCACTTGGCAAGTTGGCATCTGATTCTCCACAGCTCCGGTGCGACCGTGAGGAGCTACACGGTTTGCCAACGGAGAGGCAACGAAAGATGGCATCGCTCTGTTACGGAAAGCAGCTCGAAGTAGCTACACCACTGCCAGAAAATTCACATGAGGTTTCTCCATACCGTATATGACCTCCAACCCCTTTTTTTTCTTGAACCTTGGCCTTATCTGCACCGAGGAAGCCAACCACTGAAAGAAAAGTTGAATAAGCGATTCCTCTGAACTGGTTGCATCTTCCAGTGCAGATGAGCCTGAATTGCTTTCAGCGCCATTCTCGAAAACATCACAGACACCATGATTCCCACACATACATACACATACACATCCATTAAATGTACAGAAATAATATTAAAATGATTCCCACTACCATACCTTATACTGACTCTAGCTACAAGCTATAAACTTCGCCTCAGCGAGGCCCGGGCAAGAATATTGGCTCTTTTGCATGCAATCAGAAATGATCGTTTATACAGTGGCAACCTCTGCACCAAAAAAAAAAACCAAAACAAAAAACAAAACAAACAACAAACCATAAAAGAGGAAAAAATAAGAACCTTTCACAAGCTTTGTTTTCAGACCAGCCTAGTACGATACGAAGGACCAACTTCATGGTTTTCACCAGGCCAACTGGAAGCAGCGAATCAGCGAAATGGGAACGCGCTGCTGGCACCCCGGGCTGTTGGGATGCTCCCTCCGTTCACAGTATCGATCCAGGAAACCAGAAACCTGCTCGAGAAACTCCCGGCTACGCCACACGGACAAAGGCATTCACCATTTCACATCAGCCCTTCGTCACTACGCTTGGGTGGATCGGTTGCCATCTGTCTCAGCAAAATGTTGCTTGTGTAGCAGTTACTGCACCTTCACCCTTCTCTTCACAGCAAGCTTAGCAGGGAAACTTTCCCACTATATTTATATATAATATATGTATATAAATAATTTTATGTTTTTATAGTTTGGTAGTATTCTTTTAAAAGTTCTATTTTAAAACACTTAAAAATCTTTTAAGCAACTAAAAGTAACTTTTGATGCTCTCTAGTGTGAACAGGATAGGACTTCAAAGTTTTAATTTTTTTTTTCTCTTTGATTTTTGGTAACTTCAAAAGCTATGACTAAAGCAGCATCCTCTGCGCATCTCCGCTCCTCCCCGCACCTCAATTGCAACGCAACATACCTTAGCCACCCTTTTATCTCGCATCTTCTGCGACTGCTCTCTGGCAACCTTACTGTTTCGGTACGATCCTGTTTGACCTTCGACAGCAAACTCAGTGGGGCTGGTCCCTCGGGTGGCCGCTTAGAAAATCATTCACTGCGTGACGATGCACTTGACAGGAGAGGAGGAAGAAGGGACAGAAGGAAAAGGGAGGTGAAATATCAGCTTTCCTGTCTGAAATGGTCAATGAAATTGTACTTTGCAGGTGCCCGGCTCAGAACACTGGCAAAGGTTCCTCTCTTAGGAGCACAGCCCCGTTACACGCCATTCTGGCACCAAGACCTTCCCTCCCCCCCAAAAAAAACCATTAGAGCCACATCTGCTTTTCGAGGGAGACATGGGAGGAACAGTGAGACCCCCTCACTCATAAAAGAGAAAAATATATAAAGTGAGGCAAGAATACGCCACCCTTCTCCAAATTCTTCCCTCTAAAGGGGTAGGAAAACGATTCCGAGTCCCAGTTTGTAGGTGGGGGCAGCGAGGGCTGGAGCTGTTTCCATGTGCCCCAAAACCGTGCAGTCAGACTGCGGGGCGAGCTTTATTTTCACTTGGCAAGTCTCCCGCCCGCCAAGCCCACGCTCCAACCGCTCGCCCGGCTTGCTTTGCCAAAGCAAGGTGGAGCATACTCCTTCTTCAATGTCTCCCTGTTCCTCCCATCACCTCAGGGATCAGAACTTCGTCCTTCTTTATCGTACACATTACACATCCTCAGGAGAACGCCTTCAGCCAAACGTCCCCTCCCAAATCCAATCTGCGCAGCCTGTTGTTCATTTTCCCCCTCCATCGTGAACAACTCGGCATTAGAACCAGAGAAAACTCTTAAGAGTATTGCATATTTTTTGAAAGACTTCTTCAAAAGACGTCAAGATATTTGCACTTCTCTACCTGTCCCATGCTTCTCCGTTTGTGAAACACGTAAGCACGTGCAAACACCTACAATACACAGCGCGGGCATGTCTCTCTGGCTTTGCTTAACTTGCTCTAAACATCAGAGCTGCTCCAGATACAAAAGTTTCGGTCCATGCAAGGGGACAGAGTTGCGATTGCTCTAGGAACTATTCGCTTTTAAGTTTCCTGAACCGTTACGAGGAAATAAAAGTAGGGTTTTCTTTTCTTTTTGCATTTCACCGATAAAAAAAGTTATCAAACTAGTTTGTAGAAAGACGTTTAAAAGCAACCACCCACGATTGCTCGGCTGGGACGATAGTATTTCAGGATACCGTATTGCTGTTATGAAAGATCAAGTGCTTGTCGAGGGGGGAGCAGGGGTGAAGGACGACTTTGGTAGCCAGCCTCTAACTCCACAATTTAGCCAGTCCAGAAAAACTCCTCCCGATGCTCGGCAGCACCCGAAGCACGGCAGCGTGCCGGTCGGGACGTCAGAGCACTCCGAACTCTCCAGATCAGCGACAGCAAAGGACAACCTCCTCCAAAAGACCCCTCCAGCCCTTCTCTCAATGCGTCAGAGTCGAACGCGAACCTCACAGCTGCTAAATCTCACTCTCGGCAGCCGAAGCGCTTCAAATTTTGCTGACCTCTAGAATATCGCTTTCTAGCCGTGCCCACTTTTAGCAAGGGGCCTCGAGGCCGCACGCCTGGAACAGGGCAAGCCAAAAGCCCTAAAATAATCGTTTAAGAAAAAAGATAAAAAAAGACACACCAAAAATAAGACAGGGATAAATACGGTCGGGCAAGGCAGGCTCCCACCAGGACAGTCTTTTTCTTTTCTTTAAGGTGGCAACTACCTGGGGAAGGGCGAAAGGCAGCGGCACCTCGCCCCTGCTCTCCCCTCGAGCTGGGCCAGCAGGTACAGCGAGGAGCAGCCCCGCACGCCAGGCTCACCGCGTCTGCACGGCTTGATAGGACCTCGCTGCTGGGCCAGAACGCGGTCGAGAAATACAAATCACTGCTCGTCCCAGACCACTATGAAGGAACATTAAAAAAATTTAAAATCCTGTCGATCCCTGAATAAGAAGTTGATTGACACAGTTGTTTTGTTTTTCTCCAAGAGGAGGAGGAATAAGGGAGAAAAACTTTTAACACTCTACGTGTGTGTGTGTGGGTGTGTGAGAGAAAGAGAGAGAGAGAGAAAGAGAAAGATTTTGCAATTTTGGCAACATCTTGGGAGCTTCTTTCTGTCCAGTGGTGGCATTGCACTAATTACAGTACCAGCCTGCCAGGTTGGTGCTGACTCTTTAGAGCCAAGAACGGGAAGACGGTCCTTCCTCCCCAGACCCTGCAGCCGCCTTTCAATCCGGCCCGGTCGTGGACACAGATCCCTGTGCCGTCTCCCCCACAGCGACAGCCTCCTCCTGCGGAGGAGATTCCTCCTCCGCCTGCCCCCGAGACGTGACGGTGGTCTCGGGGGAGATGCTGTGGGGCCCTTCCAGAGGCATACAGCCAGGGTGGTTCTTGCGAAAGTGCTGGTTGAGGATGGCCTGGAAAGGGAAGCTTTTCCCGCAGACGTGGCAGTGGAAGGGCTTGTTGCCCGTGTGCTTGCGGATGTGATACTCCAGCTGATCCTTGCGGGTGTACTTCTTCCCGCACATGCGGCAGACAAAAGGGGTGATGCCCATGTGCAGACGCATGTGCCGGTCCAGGCTGCCTTTCTGGTTGAAGGATTTGGCGCAGTAAATACAAGTGAGCCGTGGGTTGTACCGGAACCAGCGCTCTGAAACCTCCTGCTCCCGGAGATATTCCACGTAACCGCTCACTCCAAGCATGGCTGATTCCTCCCCCTGCGGAAAAAAAAAAATCCAACAGAGATTTAAATAACAAGCAGCCTGAAACAAATTGCAGGAAAGAAAATCAGGCCCCAGTCCAGCCAGCAAAGCGGTGAAGCATGTGCCAAACCTCGAAATCAGCAGCGCTAATGTCTTGAACCTCAAGCACACATTTAAGTGCTTAACTGGAGCCTTGGGGCTGAAGACAAACGAGCAATCAATTAGAAACCTCAGCTACGGCGGCCCCTTCTGCCAAGTCTTTGGCTAGAGCCGGGGAAGAAAAGGCAGCCCTTGTCAGGAGGACGCCTAGCCACCGATTGCGTTGTGCACCAAGCGTGTCAATACGGGCTGCTTTTTAAAAAAACTCGGGCCAGCTGGATTAAAATTCTGTACACTGCGTTCCGTTTTCCTTACTAAGGGTTGAACAGCAAAAGAGCCAGTTGATGAGCTTGCAAGAAAAGGAAGGTGGAACACAGCAATGCTACCTGAAACTCCTTGGGAGTCACTTTACACGGGTATTTATTCAGGTGTCATTGAGGATTCGTTTTAGAAGGAATCACGTTCGCCTAAGTGGCTGTGTAAGCCAGCCCAGCCCCGCGGCGCGGCAGGGGAGGAACTGCAGCACAGAGAGCTGGCACGCCTGGCCCAACTCACACTGCAAGGACGAGCTGGCTCCTCGTTCTTTTCTGCAGCCGGAAAGACAACCAGCCAAGGGTAACCCTGAGCCGCCAGCTCGGGCTCTGGGACAGCCGCTGCTGGCTGTCATGTTCAGAACGAGCACAAAGAGACAGTCTCCCGAAAGCCTCCGTGCTGGAGGATGCCGTATTCGTACTCCAAGCCTCACGCTGCTTCCCAACAACACCAAACGCGGCCGAGCAAGCGGTGTAACAGCAGGAGGGCCTCTCCTCTGGCAAGCAGGGCTGTGCACACGCAGGCAGCGGCGTAACTGTGCCGGGTGCCGTTGAATCCGGCTGCGGGAGCGCTGGTAAGCTGCTCAGGACTGAAGGAGACGCACAAAGCTGTGGTACTTCCTCTCCACTCTACCACTGCCGCGGGGCAGGGGTCACGGGCAGACTGTTTTTAGCAGCGATACGGCAATGTCAGAAGGGTGGAAGGTGATGATACTTCCCCCTCCACCTGGTAGCCTACAGTTTTACGTTTCAGG
>Ga0181612_178688_pt1 | contig 10740 bp, 9 predicted proteins | sample HoacroProtozoa21_FD_119630 | JGI IMG/M metagenome (GOLD analysis project Ga0181612, IMG submission 119630) | Hoatzin crop microbial communities from Cojedes, Venezuel. Combined Assembly of Gp0051906, Gp0051904, Gp0051908 | reverse complement strand
TTTCTTTCTCCTCTGCAGCAGGTCCCCTCCCTCCCTGCAAGAGCTCATGCCTTTTCAGGTTTCTAATCGAAAAGAATGGTCATTTTATTACTTAATGTATATATTAAAACTGCCCAGTAGCTTAAGTAATTGGATGATGCGTTCATTAAACATGCTGGCAGTTAATCTCCCCTTTACAAGGCTTAAATACACAAGCACATCGTGTTTAATATTTTATTCCATTAGGGGAGATAATATGCTACCTCTGATTTACTGTCCAAATCCTACATATCAATACTTTTACCCTATTACTTACCTACTTGTGTTTTTCGATTTTACTCATAGGAATGTTTATCAATTTTAAGAAGATTAAGTATGTGTTTTTGAAAACCAGGTAGTGGAGTAGATTCACAAAATTTTGCCCAATATCTGTGTTCCTCCCCCTTTACACTGTGACAGTGGCAGGGGCTGCTGTAGGCTCACGCATCTACAGCTGTAAAACACTTGGTTGTCTCCTTTATTTCACTATTTTTCAATTTGTTAACAAAATTTATTTTGGAAGAGGGAATTAAAATGTAAAGGAAACCTTTAAAATAACGTGAAAGAGACTGAAGTGAAAACTCCAAACCCGGAGGGTGCAGACGCGTCGGTGAACGGTGCCTCCCGTGCCCGCGGGCAGCGCTGCCCTCGGAAGGCAGGGCAACCACTTGCCTGTAGAGCTTCTGCAGCTCCTTCTCCGACCAGCCGTCAGCCGCCCTTGGAAAGAGTTCCAGAGATCTCTGCTCCTTTTCCCTCTCACGTTCTGTTGCTTTTGCCGCTGAAGACTTGGCAGAATTAGAAACCTTATTTCTTTTCTTATGGGATACTTTTGAATTCTTTTCTTTTGCTTGAAACTGCTCTTTGTTGGTTTCAGGCTCCGTGTCAGACTCCAGGATGTACCGTGGGGGGTGGGCTCTGCTGCCAGTCCTCCGTGCCCTGTCGGGCGGGTGGGAGGTGCTGGACTCGCTCAGAGGGGTTTTGCCTTCCAGAAAAACAGAACCACCAGCAGATCCGGGCACACTTGGCCGCAGCGGCCCGTTACGGGAGGCAGCAGGGTGGGTCACTGTCCTGTGCTCGGAGGACACCTTGTCTGCATCATCCTGTGAACTTTTCAGGTGAGAGGAAGACTTGTGGTTTTGAGTCTCCTCTTTGAACAAAGGTTTGCTTTTCCTTTTGATAAACAGCGGGATGTCTTCGCTGGATTCCTCTTCCTCATCTTTGCTTGACGATTCTTCCGTTAAGTGCTTGTTTTGAAGATGTTTAGCTGACCTTAAAGAGTACTTGTAAGCCTGCTGATACACAGTCAGCTCTCCATATTCTGCTCCTCTCTTCTCCGCTGTCGTTCCTGGGATTCTGCTGTTACAGTTATCTTTGTTTAGGGCATCAGTATGTAAGGGAGTCAGCTTAACAGGAGGCTGTGTTTTATTTTTCATACTGTTGATCGCATGATTGCTTTCATCATCCTCTGAAATGAAGTGCCTGGCCTCCTTGCCTCCAGCGGACTTGGCTTCTCTTTTGGAACTTACTCCTTTTTCGCTGTTTTTCCCTGAAAGAGAAGATGTCAGTGTAACGTCACACATTGCAGCGTAAATCGTTGCTGTGTTCTCAGCAAGAAAAGCTGACCCTGCCGCGGGACGCAGCGCATCCCACGCTCGTTAAGACTCACGACCTCCTCTCCGTCAGAGACTGCGGTCTGCAGGGAGAGCCAAGCGGCACGCCCGCAGCTCCCCGTGTTCTGCAGAAGCCTCTCCCCACACCAACAGGACGCGAGAGTTCTCCAGGACAAGGAGGTATTCTGTCGAATGGTCGTGCTGGGATACAAAAATAAATCAAATGCTGCTTCCCTCCAAATCACACCAAAACGTCACTTCAGAGAGAAACTGGTGATGGCAGGGAACGCTCCGTCACGCTCTGGACTGCCTGCTCCTTCCCCGTTTGAGACACACGTGGCACAGGTTACCCACAACCCGCTTCCCCAGCTACCTGGCAGGTAGCGACAAACCCACTGCTGCTGCTCAGGGATGCCCAGAACCTCACCAAGCACAGCTGAGTGGAAACAGCACCTGGTGAAGCTTCCCGAGATGGCTACGCCTCCTACGCGTGTCTCGGGAGGACCACGGCCTTCTCCCCTCACGCACGCACTCCTGCGCGCTCGGGATCGAACTCTGCCGGAGCAGGAGGCTACGTGACGCAGACGGGACAGGCCAGGAGGCAGAGAACACCCCTCCACACGCTGCCCTTCAAGGAGGACGCAGCTTGCGGGCAGCTGTGAGCGCTGCTCCCGCTGCACCTGGGGGACCTCCTGCTGCTGCCCAGCCCGCTCCCACCGCAGCCTGCGTCCCGACGGCTACGGGAATCGGGATTATCACGGGAATCGGGATTATCACGGCGACAAAAGGGGACGGGACAGCACTGAGCAGAGAAGGAATAAAACAGGAAACCAAGGGTTGCCAAAACGCTGCCCGAGGCTGAGCGAACACCAGCATCCCAAAAGCTTTACTCCTGCTACAAACAGCTTCTCTGCAGGAAACATCACAGCTGCTTTAAAAGAGAAACTTCTGCTTTACATTTACATTGTTTTCGGGGCTCTAGTATTTCCAAAATTTTACTAAAGGTTTTAAAACTTTGTTAATACACTTTTTTGCCTGCATAGGCATCTCATTTATTTTAATTCATTCAGCTTAAAAAGTAAAGCGGGACCACCAGTTCCCTGGACCAGCCAGCTCCGCTGCTCTCTCAAGGCCCACGGAAGAGCTCTGTTGTGAGATCCAAAGTACAGGAGCAGAAGCTTAAAAAAAGCCACAATCCTTTCATTTCAGTTTCCAGAAAGAAACCTGCATGCTCCCGCTATGTAAATAAGGAAGTGATTTACAAACATACTTTATATTCGGAGCTGCAGAACTAGGAAAGCAGGCATTAACGCTCCTCTGGTAATTCCTCATAGAAGAAGCAGCTGACCATTAACAGCCTTAAATAATTTCTTTGCATTAACAAGACATCACCATGCTGCTCCAGCACCCACCTCATAATCCCACTGCTTCTAGTCAATAACTTTAAAAAAAAAAAGAAGAAAAATTTACCTTTACTTTGGCTTTTTGGCATTTCTTCGGTTGTCTTCACTACTTCCTTTCTTTTGTTCTTCTTGGAGATGGAGCTGGTGTTTCTTTGGGACTTTTCGCTACTAAGCATCTTCAAAATAAAACAATTTAATCTAAGCTTCTGCAAGAGATTACATATCAAGCCTACCGAGGCCAGCTCTGAAAAAGGCAGATGTTTACAGGACAGGTAGATTTCAGTCGCCTGCGCCAACCAGCACCTACTAAACACTATTTGAGGAACACAGATGTTTGTACGAATGCATGCAACCAAAGCAACTTAGCCAGACTCCCTTCGAACTTGAATAGTCTAACACACAAATTCAAGTCTCCAGACTGAGAACTGCCTCAGCTGGTGGTAAACTGGACGCATGTCTGCACTGCCGCCGCTGATGAAGGTGTTGGCGCACCCTCCTCCCCATGAGCTCAGCTCCGTGAGAGATTGAAAAAAAAACACCACAAAGAACGTGGTTTTCCTTCGCAGAGTGCTGGAATCGATCAGAGCAGCACACCTCCCTCAGAACCGGGCGGCCTGGGCAGATCGGGACACAAGAAACGAGGAGGTATCTGATGGCTGAAACCCCGCGCGGGCAGGGGAGAACCCAGCGCAGCGCAGAGCACCACCACAGCTCACCTGCAGCCCGACGTCCTCGGGCGGTTAACCGCTGTGGCAGGGCCTCAGCACGACACCAGGGCAGAGCACGTTGCACTGGGGAACCTCTGCGACCCACACCAGTACCTGTGGGCAACCTCCTCTTCCATATAGGCAGCTTAAACACCCACTCCCTTTTCCAGAAGCAATCCCCTGTTATCCCCAATTTAAAGACAACAATTACCTGATAATGCAGAGATGAAGACTACTTTTTTGTTTGTTTTAAAAAGTTTTTATAATGTTTTCGAGATTTCCTGCCTCTTCACGTACTCGTAAGATACCTAGCCAAGTTTATTCATTATATTTAAGATACATTTAAGTGACAATATGCAAAAGAATCTTACCATGCTCAAATAATCGACTCCACCTTCTTCTATCGTGACATTTAGGTTCTGATCAACAAATTCGCGTTGCCCACACCAGAAACTTAACGGTGGCTTAACAAGACGGCCACTACGAGTGTAAACTCTGTTTGAGTCATTCAATATGGAATTGCGGTTCGGTGTTATATCTACAAGAAAAAAAAAAAAAAAGAAATACAGTTTTGTGCCAAATACTGTGTTGAAAATTCAGTTTCAACAAGGATAGCATAGGAGCCATGTTTAAATATCATGTTTAAACCAGCTCATTTGCACTGACCACATGGAAAATACACCACTTACTACAACGTTGTGCTGTTCTTTTAGAAGTGTTCAGGTCAGAAATAAGCATACCTTAATATGACTGAAGTAATCACCTTCACAAATTATAACATTTACTGTTGTGAGCTTTTTATTTTTGCTTTGTTTAGAAGGTTAGAAATACTGTAAAAGTCATACAGGGAAGCAGAATGATCAAGAGAAGTTGTCACACTGAACCAATCCTAACTGTAACGAGAGAAAACACAAACCAGCTTTTATAGTGTTAGCAATAAAATCTGCCTAGAGTCTTAACGCACAGTACAAGGAAGTCTGGCCAAAGCCCTGCTGCAATCTATGACAAGATATTAAAAAGGAGTGCCAAGCACCTTGACAGAGGTGTTAAATCCCACGGGCGTCCCCGAAGGATGAGCAGGAAGGTATGTTATGCAAAATAGAAACTGGGATAAAATTAAGCCAAGCTTGCTGGCAGAATAAACAGCTCTGGAGTCCCTGCCTTCAGGGGGCTACTCCTGCTTTGTGCCCGGGGGTAACGCGCAGGACGGCCCCTACACCCGCGCTGTAGCTGCTGCACACCAGCAGACCTGAAGTGAAGGAACGAGTCAGCGCTCCTGATCGCTGCAGCCTACGTGAACACAGACAAGAAACGACACCCGGCGAGTCTGTTACCTCTGCCATACAGCCTAATTAACAAGGTACAAACCGGACGGACAGCAGGTTTGCTGGGGACATCAGCTCTCAAACTCCCCCAGCTGATTTCCAAAGAAAAGGATTATTAAATACTCACAAAGGTTTTCACCATTCTTCGGCGATACTTCACATGTGGTGTTTCTGGCTCCAGGTTTCTTCACACCTCTTGCTGCATCTTCTGCATTTTTCAACACATCCGTACCCACCACTGAGTCGCTCTCTTCATACTCATCCTCACCACTCTGTTGTTTTCGTTCTTTCCTAATGATGTGGAATTTAAGAAAAGAAACAATAACCGTCTGCAGCAGCTGTCCTTTAACAGCACACTGACTTACACAAACTCAAAGCCTTCTCCTTGCCTCGGGAAGAGCCCGACAGCCTCGTGCAGCTCCGCTCACACCGACTCTGCGACCCACTACAGCCACGAAGCCCTTTGCTTGCATCTACTCCAAGGCTGTGTAAATGGGTGGAACAAACCCCAACCAGCATGATGCGGAAAGGTACCAGGGCATCCTTCCAAAGCAGGGACTGGTATTTGCCTGGAACACAGTCTCCACACACACATCTACAGTCTTTTGTAGTCCCCTCGCGTAATATTCTTAAAAAGCAAAGTTTCAATAAATACTTCAAGAACATTGCAATGAAACAGAATCTCCAAAGAAATTACCTCCTCCTTTCCTCCAGAAACTCCTCAACATATTCCTTCCACCTTTTGGAAAACCCGTACGTAAATCTTTTGATGAAGCGGTAGGGAAATCCTGTTTGAAACAAAACGTAGCATTAACAGTAGCTGAGCACTGCTCTCGGTCAGAAAGGGCAGACATAACATCCAGTACAATCATAGTTTTGCAAGTATGCCAGAAGCTCGCTACATCTGGAAACACTGGAGAGAGAGACACCTCCCCAGCTTAAGAGAACTTCACGGAGCAGTCAGCCAAGGGGCCATTAATTGCAGGCATCAGTACCTGCAGACAGGACGCAGTGCCTGGGAGCCGCAGCACAGGCCTTGCCCCGCGCATCCCGCTGGAGTGGCACGGGGCTGCTTGGCACAGTCCCACGGGGAGCCAGAGGCTTTAGGGCTCCAGCGAGGTCCAAGCTGCTTGGACTTACCATGTTACCAAGGCAACTCCACACGGAAGAGAACTTTATTTTGCTTAGCCTAACTTTAACTTTGTGTGTAAATTAAATTTCCTTTAAAACACCACATGCTTCAAAACACCCTGAAGCAGGAAGTTTTGCTGGACGTGGTATAACAGACCACTTAGACCCTAAAGATGGGTCCATTCACTAAGTTACAAAGCACTGACGCCACAGATAGTCTGTCTCCAAGCAGAAATTCAATGTAATGTTGCAGAGCTAGTGGTTAATCACCGAATAGTGAATCAATGCGAAGACCAGAGTAATTTCAGTAGCGCACAAGCAATCCCTATTTGAATGCCTTAGCACTATTTAAATGCCAAAACGTTGACCAAAATTACATAAAGGCAATCTTAGCCTAAAAACAGTTGAGTTAAAAGAACGTACCCCTTAGCCAACATCATGCTCCGAAAGCCCGCTCTAACTGCAGCACCCTAAAAACGCCTGCTACAGCGACCGCTAGACAGTACTGAGACAGCTGATGCTGGAGTCACGTCCCAGTCTGGGCTGAACGCCCACCGAGCCCAGTCAGCAGGGTAAGGCAAACCGTTCGCTTCAGCAGCACGTTCAATCAGAAATCTAGAGCCCTCCAAAGTTTGTAATGTTACCTTAAGAATGGTCCTCTTACCTTCTTTTCTCATCGAAGCGGAATCTATATTTCCCTGTAGCAAGTAGATACTGCCAGATGACGTTTTAACTTGGTTGTGTGCTATGCGCTCCATGATTGCATTACTATGCCAAAACAGGTCTTTCATGTCTCTAAGAAAAGACAGATAACATGAAGAGCAGATATAAAACATTATTTTCATAAAAGAAGGAATTTAAAACTAGAATATTGATATTCCACACGAGACTGGCAGCGCTACATATTTTATGAGCTATACAGACACTGGCAGGATGCTCTAGGTTTTCTTTCCTTCGCTTGGAAGAGCAACGGTTCTGGCCTTGTCTAAGGCTTGGACAGGAGACAAAACGGACATGTCAGCTACTGCAAACGTTAGTCACAGAACGTCAGCTTGACGTGAGGCTGCAGAAGCAAAACGCACTGAAGGACTCCATCCAGCTCATTACTGCCGCGATAACATCACGCGAGTGACAAAACTGCCATTGTACAGGTCAAATGTGTATTTGCCCCAGGATTACTACATCTATTTCTGACCTTCCTATTTAAAGGCAAGAACTGAAGAAGCAGCCCTAATACGTGCAAAAAATTGAGTTGTTAAGAAATTGTTAAGGGACTTCTCCATGAGAAATGAAAAACAGACACAAGCATTAAAGCAGAAAATCTACAGAGTGTGTGGGTGGGTTGTTTGGTTTTGTTTTTGGGGTTTTTTAAAATATACTTTTACAATAGTAACCAACAGACCAAACTACAGAACAGTATTAAGGACTGAGGCCAAGACGACAGTGAAAACATTCAACTGTATAACTTGTCATAAAGCATTGACAGAAATCAACAGAGGGTCTATAAAACAAATCAAATGTGTCATGTGTACGCAGCATGTATCGGATACACGCCAACATAAACGAAAAGAGAACGTGTTGCTAGTAGCAAAGGGTGCAAAGGGAGAGGACCCGTTGTTTCTGCACAGCCATGAAACAAATGTCAGTTCCCACTACCAATCCCTCCACGGATCCGAAGCCTCCTGGCACCGCTCAGTAAGCAAACCGAATGACTTCCTTTCACAGCGCTACTGCTGTTGAGTGAGGCTCCGAGTTTTCAGTAGATACGTAACTGTGTCCAGTATTTACTAACTACAGAACGAGTAGAATACTCTTTTCCAGAGGTGTATTTTCACAACATCTTCAAACAATTTTATTGCAAGCCAGATCTCTCCTTTGTTGTGACACTTGTTTTGCTGACCTTACAGCTATTTGAATACAATCTGCCCAAAAACATCACCAAAAACCCGCAGAGTCAGTTCTCGGGTGGATCAGCCGCTGCCATGGATCACCACACAGCCGTAGGAGTAACAGTGCCATCACAAATGATACGGCAGGAACATGTGGCTGCCAGCAGTCTGCACCAAGTTTGACTTAAAGCAGCCACAAAACAGCATAGCGAATTAAAAGCTCCCAGGACCCCTAGTCAGCACCAGCTTGGGGGATCTACTAGACAATCACATTTGTCTTTATTCTTCTTAAGCTCTTTGATCGACTAAGGACTGGACTTTGAAATAACTATTTAACCAGTAGTTTCCTGTATGTAGACGCTCTGCCTCTTGCACACATGAAGGAATTCACCTCTTCCTTGATGAAGAAGTTGAAACTATAACACCACTTTCTATCAAAGTAACATAACATCTAACATCACTATCTATCAAAGGCTAGGAGTAAGTTCCACGAAGGTGCAGCTCCCACGGCCACCTCAGCCAGGACAGCCGTGGTTCCTTCTCCCCACCAGCGCTCAGCCTCCAGCCGTGCAGCCCCTCATCCCCCCGTGCATGAGCTCGGCCGCTCTGTGGGCTCCGAAGCAAACGGGCTCAGCGTGCTTAGGCAGAAGCTAGGTAACTGCGTTAGAAAACACGGTAAGAGCTGTACACACTACCACGAGGGCTTGGATGCCAGCACAGGGCCGTGTTCCCTGCGGCTGGGGAGGAACGCGGCAGAAGCCTGTGGGTCTGCTCCGAGAACACAAGCCTCAGAGCTTCAGCTGTTCAGCCAGGCGAAGATGGTACAGCCTCTCTAGCTCAGAGGCTGAAAGCCCACCAACACGTTTTACATTGTATGTAAATCACAAAGATTTTTCTTACTTCCGTTTTCCTTCAACACATATTGCAGTGTTACCATCCATCACTTTAATTCTCCAGCTGGTTAGGCAGACATTTTTCTGTTAATAAAAAAAAAGAGGTCATATTTAAGTGAGACTAAGCTATACAACATCACCAAGGCAGCAGTAAAATAGGTATTAACTCCTGCATAACTTGAGAAGATATTTAGGCACCATCCTCCAGACCAGAAAACTGAAAACCACCACTATACACATAAATGTTGAAGCATAATCAAGCTGGAGTCTAATGCACAAGTGAAGACAAGAATTTAAATTATAGGAAGTTTCAGGTAGTTTAACGTTGACTTTCAGAAGACAAAGTCATTGGCCAAGACCTCTAGCAAATCCAAAAAGCTCCTCACAAAAAGTGCCAACGCTATGCCACAGCTCTTACACTTTGTCATCTGTCCTACGTTACTGTTCAGAACAAAAGTTATCCATGAAAAAATAAAATTGTGTTTATTAGCTACATTCTTGCTAACCTTTAGACAGTATTAAAATGGGTCTGGCTGATATTGCGAACTGCTGACACGCATACAGCTGCAGTACCTTCACTGCGCATTACACAGCCAGCAAGCCAGCGGCACTTGAACTGCAGTTTGGAAAACTGCGTGTGAACCACACGACTGCTTTAAAAAAGCTTCTCAGAAAACGGGTTTTTAACATCTGAATCTATCACTGTTTCTCCTCAAAACCTCAGTTAATAAACTCCAGATCTTTTCTTTAATGATGTTTGCCTTCTGACTGTCAGCCTTCACCTCACTAAGGATCTCACCAATAATTTAAAGCAGGCTGAGGAAACGTACCGAACACATACAGCCAGCTCCTACGCGACGCTCAGACCTGCAGCATCCAGTAACATCACTTTCAGCATCTTCACTCAGCTACAAATCTTTAATATTAATGGATATCTGTTCCTTACCTAAATCAAAGCTTACTGTGAAGGTAACTTTTTTTTCTAATACAGGAAAACATATCGAACATGCTTGACAACAGCGAGGGAGAACAAAATAATTAACTTGCCTCACTCGAAGAGGACTGCGATCCCAGATTTCTGCAGCAACCAAAGGAAATGAAGCCTTGGGAAGGTACGCTTCCCCCAGGCCCTCAGCTAATCACTGAGGAACGCGGCACGCTTCAAAATACACCGCTTTCCTCGAGTTTTATTCAGAAACTTGTAAATACTGCCAAGCATGTAGTGAATTGGAAATAAAATCTGCAGTCTAGTCTCCTAGGAAAAGATTCTTGTTCCGCTTAATTCAACAGAAGCTTGGATGTTGTGTAGGAAAGCCAAGACTTTCACCTCGCTACCAGCTGCACCGGTTCAGCTAACTCCAGAACCACCCCTAGCCCACAGCTGGGAACGCTCCCTCCTCCTTGGCTTCGCGCAGCCAGCCGGGAGCCGGACTGGCCAGTGACTTGTTTCAGGTCCGTCACACCTACACGTGGCAGTTAACGTATGAAAGAGATGATGCAGGAGGCTCCTTCAGGTAGAGAACTCTTTCAGCCCATACTCTGGCTTGTGAATACTAAACCAAAAGGCCGCCTTCTACACAAGAAGCATCCCTGCTCCCCGCCCCCCAAACAAAAAAAACACCCAAATATTGTCATCTTGGAGCATGGGGGGAAAAAAACCAAACTCCTTTTGATGGGAAAGCATTTACCAGAACAATCTAGTATCACAATAGGTTAGTCTCTTCTGAGTGCTTATTACTTTTGACATTAAAAAAAAAAAAAGTA